>Ga0163148_10000058_pt1 | contig 124173 bp, 99 predicted proteins | sample OliLakLV19MP7P2_FD_148606 | JGI IMG/M metagenome (GOLD analysis project Ga0163148, IMG submission 148606) | Freshwater microbial mat bacterial communities from Lake Vanda, McMurdo Dry Valleys, Antarctica- Oligotrophic Lake LV.19.MP7.P2 | ecosystem: Environmental > Aquatic > Freshwater > Lake >...
GTGGATTTCGCGGAGGCAAGATTGTGGCAGAGGGTACGCCAGAAGTGGTGGCCAAAGTGGACGGGAGCTGGACGGGGATGTTTTTGAAGGGGGAGTTGGCATGAGTGCCCTACTCCTCCGGCAGCGTCAGCCAAAAGTTGTTCATGCCCTCTCCCTGGATGAGCACAATCTCTTGAGCGTTGAGCAATTCGAGCAAAGCCAGAAAAGTTACCACAGCATGAATGCGACTTTCAAGCGCGAGAAACAACTGTTCAAAATCGCGCTTTTTCCCTTTTTGTAATTTACCCATGATGTACTCCCGCTGCTCCTGAATGGTGTAGCTGTAGTTGTAAACCGTGTGGACGCGCTTGGTTTTTTGATCTTCCTCAAACCGTGCCACGAGCCGTTCGAACACGCGGAGGAGTTTGTAGAGACTGATAGATTCGAGTTCCGCTTCGGCAAGGGCTTGTTCTGCAAGTTGACGAATTTCGGCGGTAGCGAAGCCGCGCGGATTCATGAAAGCCCGCACTTCTTCGAGGCGGCGCAGGTCATCCAACACACTTTTGTAACGCTTGTATTCGAGCAGGCGATCCACCAATTCGCGGCGCGGGTCTATCTCGTTGCCCTCTTCGTCCACCTGTTTACGGGGCAACAACATCTTTGCTTTGATGCGCATGAGCGTGGCCGCCACCACGATAAATTCTGAGGCGATATCCATGCTCAACTCATCCATCTCGTGCATATAGCGCAAGAAATCGTCGGTAATTTTGGCGATGGGGATGTTGTAAATATCCAGTTCGTCCCGCTCGATGAAGAAGAGCAGGAGATCGAAAGGCCCCTCGAAAGCGGGGAGTTTTATGGTGAACGTGTCTTGCAACTTGGTGATTAGTTTATTGGTGATTGGTTGACTGGTAATTGGTTGACTGGTGACTAGTCAACCAATCACCAGTCAACCAATCACCAACTCAATCTCCCCAGCCCGGCTCATCCTCCAGCTCTTTGGGTTTTTTGCGAACGATACCGAATTCAATTTCTTTTAGACAAGAGCCGCACACACCGTACAGGTTGAGCGAGTGGTGTGAGATTTTGAAATTGAGGAGCTCGCCTACCATGTCTTTTATCTGCTGCACCCGTGGGTCGCAGAACTCGACAACTTTGCCACAGTGCGCGCAAATGACGTGATCGTGTTGTTTGAACCCGTAGGATTTCTCGTATTGTGCCAGGTTACGACCGAACTGGTGCTTTTTCACCAGATCGAAGTTGACTAACAATTCCAATGTATTGTACACCGTCGCCCGACTGACGCGGTAGCTTCGGTTTTTCATGTGGATGTAAAGTGCTTCGGCATCGAAGTGGTCGGTGCGCTTGTAAATTTCTTCCAGAATGGCGAATCGTTCGGGCGTTTTGCGGAAGCCGCCCTTTTCCAGTTGTGCAGAAAAGATTTTGAGCACTTGCTGGATAATTTCTTGCTCGTTGCGTGGGAGTGACATTTTTTCTATGCGTTGTGGGGGCAAAAGTAACTCGAATTGATGTGTCCTTGGTTTTAAACGAAAAGGTAGATTTGTAGTCGAAAACCAGCCTTTGTTTCAAAGTCAAAATTGAAAACATGAAATCAACCATTACTACTTCCCTTTTTGCGTTTTTTTTGCATTTCCACTCTTTTCTCAAACCAACGTCCGAGCCGGGTATGCCGACGGCCAGGTATGGGTTGTTTGGGAAACGGATTCCCCACTCCCAGACTGGTACGCGGTGTATGCTAAACCTACTGCGTTCGCTTCGACCAACGATGCCACTTTTGTCGGGCGATCGCACAAAGCCGACTCTCTCGGTTTCGGTATTCAAAACATGTGGAGCGAACGCAATCATGGTATGGACACTGGACCTGACTACAACGATCACTGGATCAGCAGAATTCCCCCCACTCAGCAAACTGCAGTGGACAATGTGGCCTTTACAGAAAGCCATTTCCGCAGCGACCAGTCTTTACCTGCTTTTTTCAACCATCGCCTCGACCCGAATGCACATGACCCTGGTACTGGTCTGATTGGGATCAACAACGGAGACGGCGATAACTGGGGTGCTTGGGGCGGATATCATCGCTGGGCCAACCTTGTAGAAAACGCAGGGAATTGGCAAATCACTGCCTGGCTCGAATCAAATGCGGTATTTGCAAACGACAACTGCCCGGACGACCATCTCAGTGCGGACCTTGCTGTCCGCAGGCCGCAAATCTTCAAACCTGAGAATGGCCAAACCCTGAACTGGAATGTAAAAGATGCCGACACGGGAACCTTCCTGCAAGCGGGCACGACCACCGTTCAAGACGACGATTTGGTGCTGATTCCCCAAATCCTTGTTTTTCGGGAAAGCAGCAGTCGTGTGCGCATTTCGATCAACGATCCCAGTGTTCCGGCTTTTGAGCCCGCGGTCGTTTTTTCTGAAATAAAAATTGAGCCCAATCCTTCGTTGGGCAATGCCGTTCTTTCAGTTTTTTCCCAGGTAGAAATGGAGGTAGAAATCAGTGCCTGTGGTTTGGATGGAAAGCTGATTTCGGTAAATACCCATTTCTTTGAAGGTCAAAATCGTTTGCCTTTGACGGCGTTTGAAAGCCTGCCCGCTGGATTTTATTTTGTCTCCATTTCCAACAGTAAATTTAAACAAGCGGTGAAATGGGTAAAAATGTGAATTGAAACAATTATGAAAGGAACTGCATTGTTTTGGTTGGGACTACTCGGTGTGTTATGCTTCGTGATAACAACCATATTGGCTGGACTTCAATTTTCGGATTACAGTCATATTTCCCAACTGATTAGTGAATCTTATGCGATTGATACTCCTTTTGGGGTCTATCTCAGGTTTTTAGGGTTCATGCCCAGTGGTGTTTTTATTGCCATCTTTTCATTCCTTGCCATAAAAACATTGCCAAAATCGTTGGCAACACAAATCGGCTTTTTGGGGATTGGGATATTCTATGGATTAGCAACGGTGGTGGTTAGTTTTTTCCCTTGCGACAAGGGATGCAACAAAGAAATGATTGATCCAAGTCTATCTCAATTCATTCATAATTTCACAGGGTTCTTGACCTATTTGGTTGTGCCATTCAGTTTATTAATTCTTGGAATTGCTGCTCGAAAATGGGCAAACGGCAAGGTCTTATCCAATACAGGTATTATTTGCGGACTGATAGCCATCGTATTTGTGGGCATCCTTTCCGCTGATTTGCAAGATAAATTTGCCGGACTGTATCAACGAATTATTGAAGGTTCGATACTTATTTGGATAACGCTGTGTGCTATTTATTTCAAACGGCATTTCAGCTGAATTGCCCAAACACCGAAGGCAGCTTTTTGGAGAAGTCGGGTATATTTTGAAGTTTGAATCCGCGAAGTAGAAATATGTTTGCAAGAGATTAAACTTCAATACTATTGCGCATGTATCGCTTTGACAACCCGCTCCTTGTCTTCCTCGTTTTTGTCGCCAATTTTTTGGCCGCACAAACGCCCCAACCCCGCACCCACCAAAATTTTGACCGCGATTGGAAATTTGCCTTTGGCCATGCCCAGAACCCTGAAAAAGACTTCAACTACAGCCTCGAAACGATTTTTTCAAAGTCGGGCGCGGCCCAGAACACGGCCATCGAGCCGCGTTTCAAGGACAGTTTGTGGCGCACACTGAATCTTCCGCACGACTGGGCCGTGGAGTTGCCTTTTGTAAACGACCCCGCCTTCAATGTCATGGCCCACGGCTACAAACCCCTTGGGGGCAATTACCCGGAAACGAGCATTGGCTGGTATCGGAAGTATTTTTCGGTGGCAAAAACCGAGGAAGGCAAGCGATTTCAGGTTCAATTTGACGGGGTTTTTCGCAATGCGGAGTTTTGGATCAATGGTTTTTACCTCGGCAACAACAAAAGCGGCTACATCGGTGTGGCCTACGATATCACGGATTTTTTGCGGTTTGGAGCAGAAAATGTATTCGTCGTTCGGGTGGATGCTACCCAGTATGAGGGCTGGTTTTATGAGGGTGCGGGCATTTACCGGCATGTTTGGCTCAATACGTTTGAGGATACCCACATAGCACAAGACGGCATTTTTGCACATGCGAAAATGGAAGGAAGTTACGCCACACTCACCGTTGAAACAGAACTGGTGAACGATGGAAATACGGCCGCCGACCTTACAACCGAAATTATTTTAAGTGGTCGCGAGGGGGGATTTGTTGCAAAAAGCAAGTTGCAAAACCTCCAGCTGGAAATCAATCAGTCAGGCGTTTCACGACATGTGTTGAAATTATACAACCCCATACTTTGGGATTTGGATAACCCTTACTTGCACCGAATTCAGGTTTTAGTGAAAAAATCAGGCAAGTTCATTGACCAGCAGACTTTGAAATTCGGCTTCCGAAGCGTCGAAGTCAAACCAGAGGGCCTCTTTTTGAACGGTAAAAAACTAAAGATTCTGGGCGTCAATTGCCATCAGGATCACGCGGGCGTGGGCAGCGCATTGCCCGATTATCTGCAATATTATCGCATTGATTTGCTCAAAAACCTCGGTGTCAACGCTTATCGTACCAGCCACAACCCGCCCACGCCCGAACTTTTGGATGCCTGCGACAGCCTTGGAATGTTGGTCATGGACGAAACCCGACTGCTCAACAGCGGCGCGGAATACATGGATCAGTTTGTGCGAATGTTGAAACGCGACCGCAGCCGAACTTGTGTTTTTATGTGGTCCATCGGCAACGAAGAAGGCATGATTCACACCACACCGACCGGCAAACGCATCGCCGAAACCCTCCTGAAAAAACAGGCTGAACTCGACCCGACTCGTACTTCCACTTATGCCGCAGATGTGGGAAATGTGTTCAATGGCATTAATGAGGTAATCCCCGTTCGGAGTTTCAATTACCGCCAATTTGCTGTTGCCGATTACCACCGCGACCATCCGACACAGCCCATTATCGGTACCGAAATGGGCAGTACCGTTACCACTCGCGGCATTTATGAAAAGGATACTATTCGCGGCTATGTGCCAGACCAAGATATCACTGCGCCCTGGTGGGCAAGCACGGCGGAAACCTGGTGGACACTCGCCGCACAAAACGACTTTTGGCTCGGTGGTTTTGTGTGGACAGGGCTGGATTATCGCGGGGAGCCAACCCCTTATATTTGGCCGAATATCAACTCGCATTTCGGTATTATGGACGTATGCGGTTTCCCCAAAAACATCTATTACTACTATCAATCCTGGTGGACCGACAAGGACGTTTTGCATATTTCTCCACACTGGAATTGGCGCGAAAAACGCGGCGAACCCGTAGAGGTGTGGGTAAATTCAAATGCCGAGGAAGTCGAGTTGTTTTTGAACGGAAAGACTTTGGGTAAAAAGGTGATGCCGCGCAACAGTCACCTGAAATGGACGGTCAATTTCGAGCCGGGCAAACAAGGGGCAAAATCCATTTCGAAGCGCGCTCGCCGAATTTATGGGAAGGGGACACAGACATCATAACCGTTGCGCCGGGCAGCGTCGCTTCAGTGACGATTGACCCAAAATATGTATTAAAAGGCGAGGCAGCCAAACCCCGACCTGTGGACAAAATGATGGGTGCGGACATTTCCTTTTTGCCAGAATTGGAGGCAAAAGGCCTGATATTCAAAGAAAATGGCATGACAGTAGACGCGGTTCAAAGCCTCAAATCGCACGGATTCAACTATGTGCGCCTGCGTATTTTCAATGATCCCGCAGCGGAAAAAGGCTATTCGCCAAAAACAGGGTTTTGTGATTTGGAACACACCAAAGCCATGGCCAAACGGGTCAAGGCTTCCGGGATGAAAATGCTTTTGGATTTTCACTACAGTGATTATTGGGCCGATCCGGGCAAACAATACAAGCCAAAAGCCTGGGAAGGACTCGGTTTTGAAGCCCTCAAAAAGGCGCTTTACGACTACACTTTTGAAGCCGTCAGTCAATTAAAAGCGCAAGGCACACCACCCGATATGGTTCAAATCGGCAACGAAATCAACCATGGCATTGTTTGGCCAGAAGGCTCCGTGGCCAATTTGGACAGCCTCGCGCAACTACTGTGCGCGGGCACGGCTGCTATAAAAGCGGTTGCGCCCGAAACGGTGATGATGCTCCACGTCGCCCTCGGAGGACAGAACGACGAATCGGTTTTTTTCATTGAAAATATGCTCAAGCGCGGCGTTCATTTTGATGTCATCGGCGAGTCGTATTACCCGAAATGGCATGGCACATTGGATGATTTGCGCGACAACCTCAGCGATCTCGTGCGACGCTTTGGCAAAGATGTAATTGTGGTGGAATACTCCGCCAGGAAAGAAGAAGTCCACAAAATCGCTTTCGATCTTCCGGGCGGGCGCGGTAAAGGCACCTGCATTTGGGAGCCGCTCAGCACCTGGGAATCCGTTTTTGACTGGCAAGGCAATGCGAATGAACTTTTGAAGTTGTACGATGGGTTTCGGGCGCAATACTTGAGGCAATAAATTTTCAACTTTTCATGAACCTACCACCTTACGACACTTTCCCCAAGCTTTCAGGCGATAACATCCTGTTGCGCGAAATCCATCATGCCGACATAAAAGACATCGTTGAAATTTCACGTTACGATGCTATCCCGGCAAAAAAAGTAGCAGAAGCGGCGGCAATGCAGGAAAAAATCAATCAAAATTACAAGGATGGCAATTCCATACATTGGGGCATTGTGGATAAAGCAACCAATAGCATCGTCGGGACTTGCGGGTATTATCGCGGATTGGACAAAGGCGAAGCTGAACTCGGCTGTATTTTGTTGCCTCAATTTAAGGGGCAAGGTTTTATGACAGCCGCCATACAATTGGCTGTTCAATTTGGGCTAAACGATATTGGCCTCAACCGGATTTTCGCCATTACTACCCAACAAAATGACAAAGCAATAAGGCTTCTGGAAAGACTCGGATTTGTGAAAATTGCGGATTTGGAAGAGGACGAAATTGGGTGCGAATTGGTCAACACTGCCGGGCTTATTCTATAACGAACAGGCCTTTATAAGTCTTTCCGTTCTTTAATGCTGTGAATTTCAGGAGATAAGTTCCCGTTGTGAGCGAGCCAATCTTTATTGATTCCTCCTGAGTGCTTGTTAAATCAAATGTCCCGTTCCGAACAGACTGCCCCATAATATTCAAGATTTCATATCGAGCCATACCAAGATCGTTTTCTGGCAGTCGGACACTGAGATTTCCCCCGGCCGCAACCGGATTAGGGAACAAATCAAGATCTTCTAATAGCCTGGGTTCTTGGGCTGCGCTGAGGCATTCCGCTGGCAGGATGCCATGCTCTTGGAAACGAAAATCAAAAACCTGCAAGGTCGGCGGGTCTATATGCGCAATGATTTTCTTAGTGGAATCAATGACATATAAGGTGGGAAATCCCTGGATATTGTATTGACTTACCACACCATTTCCGCCGCCACCCAGGCCGCTCACAGAAGGGAAAAGGATGTTGTACTGCTCATCGTAGGCCAATACTTCGGCATCGGTATCATTATAGTCAATGGACATAAAAAAGACCTCTCCAGTGTTGCAGCCGTATTTTTCAAAGGCTGCATTGACTTGCGGGCTGTAATACTGACACGGAATGCAGGTGGTGAAAAAAAAATCTAAAACCACCACCTTTCCCGAATCCAGATACTGGTACAAAGTGTGTGTATCTCCGTGGGTGTCCGTCACGGTAAAATTGGGGGCATTATTGCCAACCTGAGCGTTGGTTGAATATGGGAGCGAGCATAAAAAAAGCCCGGACAGAAGTTGAGTAAAATTTTTCATAATATTGAATTTGATGTACCCCGGAACTCCGTTCCCGGGGTTAGCCAATCCCGGAATAGCGTTCCGGGTTACAATAAACCATCAATTCACGGCAACCTTACCAACAAATGCCCTCGTATCAGTATGCAAACGAAGGACATACATAGCGGGCCGCAATTCGCCGACCGGGATTTCCTGAAAGCCTTCAATACTGGAAGATAATTTTTCAAAAAACACCTGTTTACCCGTCATATCAAAGATTGAAAGTTGTGCCGCCCCCCGAACTTCGCTGGGCATTTGCAGGTAAATTATTCCTGAAGCATAGTAAGCAAGCAAAGGCAAGGGTTTTTTTTCCACAGTTTGAGAAGTTGCAAATGGGCAAAACCGCAGGAGTTGAAATTTAACCGTTTCATCAATGGCATGGTTGCCGCCAACTATATAAATGCAGCTGTCGAGCGACACCATATTGTGATAATTCCGGCCCAAAGGAAGTGGTATGCCAGGAGTATAGGTTTCGGTATCGGTATCGAAAACAAAGACTTCGTCCCGCTCGATAAAATCGTGGTAGCCACCAGCGAGGTAAATCTTATTGCCAATCGCTGCGCCCCGCAAAGCATGGGTGGCCGCCGGGAACATGGGCAGGCTTGCCCAAGAATCGGTTTCGATATCGTAGCGGTGGGCAAACTTGTTGGGAGCGGTATAGCCGCCGCCGCAAAAGCGGTAGATATGACCTTCCGAAGCCACATGAGCACCGTACCAAAATCCGTTGTCAGGAAGGTTGTTTTTTGTAGTCCAGGCATTGGCGACTGGATCGTAGGTCTGGCAAAGATTCGCCATTCCCTGTCCGGCAAGGCTATACACAACGTCATTGAGGGCAACAGAATAATGGATCGCGCGGGGAGCGGTCAAATCTGCCGCTTTTGTCCAGGAGTTGGCAACCGGGTCGTAAATGTGGTGGTCAGCTTTTGGGCTGCCAGAAGTGGGGAAACCACCTCCGAAATAATGGATTTTTCCATTCGCCGCAGACCCGGCCGGCTGTTGTGCGTGGTAAGGTACGGGAGCGCGGCTCGCCCAAGTATCTGTGGCAGGATCGTAGGCAAAGTGGTGGTTGGTTGCACCACCCACGCCACCACCGCCCATGATGTGGATTTTACCGCCGACTTCCGCTACGACTGGGAAGGTGAAACTTTCGGGGATGGGCGAGAGGGTGTCCCATTTTTGGGCATCGGCATCGAGCAATGCCAAAAGGTAACAAAGGATAAGCGAGGGTAAGGTTATTTTCATGATAAAGGAATTGACTTATTTGATTTCCAGCCAGTATCCAACCCTATGCACGAGCGCTATGGCTAACAACGGGGCGGCTTGAAGTTTTTTCCATAGGCAGGATACAAGCGCGTCCCCACCGTGTCCTACCAAGATGCCTTCGGTGGCCCAGATTTCCTGTTGCGGGAAATCCCACTCAAGCAATTGATTCGACAAGCCCTTCTCAGTTGCCGGATTGTCGGGAAGCAACCAAGCCATCAGCGGAGCAAATAGCAAAGGGAACAGCCACCAATTAATGCTTGATTTTTTATAACGTGTACATCTGCCATGCCCCAAAGTTATAGCATTTAGGCAAATAATATCAGGGACTAATAAGGCGTCTTAGGTGTAACTTTGCAAAAAAATCAGGCACATGAAAATCACCAGGCTTGAACTTCACAACTTCAAACGCTTCAGTAAATTGACGCTCGACGCTATCCCTGCAAGCGCTCGTTTGGTGTTGCTGATTGGATCAAACGGGTGTGGGAAGTCTAGTGTTTTTGACGCATTTGAGGCTTTGAACAAAGCTAAAAAGGAGCAAGGTTTGAAAAACGCAGAGCAAACTTATTACAGAAAAGTAGTTGAAGAAGATTTCAAAATAGTTTTTGACCTGGGAGAGGGAGAATTTTGGGAGGACTCATTCAAAGTATCTGGAACAAATTTTCAAAACAAAAATCTTGAAAAACTAAATTTCTATGGTCGTAGTAGCTTCAGGCAGGTCCCACGCCTTACGCGAACATCCATGGGAGCACGCTTCAATGTGGAAACAGACTCCGATAGACCACAATTTTTTATTGACCGGGATGAACGATTTGAAAACGACATTGAGCAAATTACTAACATCATTCTTCGGGATATTTTTCGAGCCCCCGACGCTCAATCTAAAATTAGGGAACGGTTTATTGACCCGATTAACTTGGCTCTGACCAATATTTTTGGCGAAAAGAATGGCACCAAACTCGAATTGATCGAAATCATTCCGCCTTTGGAAGGGAAGATTGCTCAGGTAACCTTTCGTAAGGGCCAATCAGAATTTCATTACAATCAACTGAGCGCTGGAGAAAAAGAAGTCATCAATATCTTAATCAACCTGACCAGTCGGCAAGATTCCTTGAAAAACGCAATCTGCTTTTTTGATGAAATAGATTTGCACCTGAGTACCAAGTTGCAATTTCAGTTGATGCAGGAAATTGTGGAGCACTGGATACCGGAAAACAGTCAGTTTTGGACGGCTTCCCATTCTCTGGGATTTATTGAATACGCACGCAGTAGCCCAGGTGCGGTTATTCTGGACTTTGATGACTTAGATTTTGACTTGCCCCAAACGCTAACACCAGTTCCAGCAGAGAATTCGGATGTTTATGAAATCGCGGTTGGCCGGGAGTTTTTATCAGCACTTTTGGCTGGGAAACGCCTTTGTTTTGTGGAAAACAAAGACAGCGACTTCTATGCCTCACTTGGGTTGCAAAACTTTCTTTTTGCAAAAGCCTCTAATCGCAACAATGTTTATCATAAGGTTCGGAGCGAACCGAGTTCCTGTGGGATTGTGGATCGTGATTATTTGACAGATGATGACATCGCCCTGATTAGGGCGCAATACTCCAATCTTTATGTGTTGCCCTATTACAGTATAGAAAATCTAATGTATCACCCGGATAACCTTGCAGAGTACTATTCCTCAAAAAGTCAGGAATTCAATTTGGGGAGCTATGTAAATAGCCTTTGCGAACAAAAAAACCTTGTTATTGAACGACTTTCTATTTCCCTTGTCCCAACTCGTATGGGATATCCATACTTCGAGGAACAAGAGTTTAGCGATAGCCCAAATCAAAGGCGATTTCGGAACAGAACAGAAAATAATGAACAAGCATTAACAATAACAAAAAATCTCCAAAGTGAAGATTTTGAAACTTGGTACCAATTATTTCCCATGAAAGACTACGCTAAAGATGTGCCAGAGCGTCAGAATATCCGGAAGTCAGATTTAGTAAAAACAGCTTGGTTCAAAAGCCAAATTCAGGACATATTGGCTGATTGATCATTTACTTTATGCGCATCGAATCGAAACTCCCCAACGTGGGCACCACTATTTTCACCGTCATGTCGGGTCTGGCCAATCAGGTCGGAGCCATCAATCTGTCGCAGGGCTTCCCTAATTTCAACCCTTCGGAGCGACTTCAACAACTCGTGACAAAGCACATGGCAAGCGGCGCCAATCAATACGCCCCGATGCCCGGAATTTTGCCCCTGCGCGAACGAATCGCCGAAAAAATCGAGCGGATGTACGGTGCAAAAGTGAACCCTGAAACTGAAATCACTGTGACCGCTGGCGGAACCCAGGCCATTTTCTGCTCTATCGCTGCATTTGTGCGGCCCGGCGACGAGGTGATTTTGCTGGAACCCTGCTATGATTCTTATCGGCCATCCGTAGAAACGGTGGGCGGTATTCCTGTCGTGTACGCCTTGTCTGCGCCCGATTATCGGGTGGACTGGGAGGCCGTGGCCAAACTTATCACCCCGCGCACCCGAATGCTGTGCATCAACACTCCGCAGAATCCCACAGGTACTATCCTACGCGAAGCGGACATGTTGAAAATCAACGAAATACTGCGCGGAACAGACGTAATCCTGATGAGCGACGAGGTGTACGAACACCTGATTTTTGATGGTGAAAAACACGCTTCGGCCCTGTGTTATCCTGAATTATACGCCCGCACATTAGCCATTTATTCCTTCGGAAAAACCTACCACAATACGGGTTGGAAAACGGGTTATTGCGTGGCACCGCCCGAACTGACCCGGGAGTTCAGAAAGGTGCACCAGTTCAATGTGTTCTCAGCCAACCACCCGATGCAGGCGGCTTTTGCAGATTTTATGGCCGACCCCGGGGAGTACCTCGGCCTGCCCGATTTTTACCAACATAAACGAGATGCTTTCCTTCAAGCGATGTCGGCGACTCGCTTCCGGCCATTGCACTGTGCAGGCACTTATTTCCAACTCTTCGATTATTCGGCAATCAGTGATGAGCCGGATTTGGATTTTTGCAAACGCCTGACCACCGATTTCGGCGTGGCAGCCATTCCAGTGTCCTCGTTTTTTTCGGATTTGAAAGACGAAAAGGTGATTCGGCTCTGCTTTGCAAAAACAGAAGATTTGCTTCAGCAGGCGGGGGAAAAATTGAGCCGATGCTGATTTGGTTAATTGGTTATTGGGGGATTTGGTCATTTGAGGTGCCAAAGCCTGGTATCCACCCTGCTTTCAAGGCAACACAAAAACCAATCTTGGGCGAAACAAATAACCAAATCCCCAATTTAAAATGGTTCTCTCCAAAATAAACGCCGCCATTGCCGACTATAAAAAGTGGTTAAACAGCACAAAACATCACCCATTTGTGCACAAATGGGAGTCAGTGCAACACTTCCAAGACCACTGGGATTTAGGTGCGGCTGACCCGCCTGCGATGTTCGAGGGCAGTTTTTACAATGCTGAAACGCGCCGATTGTGGCAGACCGAGAATTGGCAGCCCAAGCGCATGATGACCGAGTTTTGGCGCTTCGATCCGCTCACGGTGCGGCTTATGTTTGATGATCTTTTCAACGAAACCCGTGAGGTGGAGGGACGTATTTCGCGCTTCCTTTTTGGTTGTGACACGGTGCTACGCGATTATCGAAAGATCAAATCCACCAGGATTGACAATAACCACGACCACGGTGATTTTCAGATGATTGCGTTATATCTCGCTTTTCGGTATCCAGAATCCTATGCGCCTTACGATTTCTCTACCTTCCAAAAAGCCATGACGGTTTTTGGTGCGCATGATATTCCGCAGTCAAACGATCTCGCCCGTTATTTTAAGGTGCTGCGGACGCTTATGACGTTTTTGGAAAAAGATGGCGGAGTAGTGCCTTTAATGCAAAAACACTTGCACCCTCGACGGCATTTTCAAGGAAAGACATTGCTGCTGGCCGAAGATTTTTGCCGTTTTGTGGCGGGGTAAAAGACAACCTCGTAGGTTTTCAAAAACCTACGAGGTTTCAAATCCGATTTATCGTTTATGAATCTCCACGGCCTGAAACAACTGCCCGTTTTTGTCTTCAAAAGAAAGCACGTAGTTGCCAGCAGGCAAATGGCCGATGGAATAAGTATTGTCGGCGGAAGCTTCAAAACGCGCCATAATACGGCCATCCAGTGCGAAAATGCGCATGGAAGAAACCTCTTCAGCCTTTTCCAAGGTAAAGAAATCCGTAGTAGGGTTGGGGAAAAGTTTGACGTTGGATGCGGGCAGATCGTTCGTTCCAGTAAGTGTACTGAAAGTGTAAATCGCCGTCATTGTATCTGAGGGGTTGTTGATGTTGGTGAGTTTAAGGTGTACAATTCCTGAACCTGCCTGACCAGGAGGAGGATCAAATTGACTGTTGTAGAAGTGAACAGTAAGTTGGCCAAACGAATCTGGCATCAACTGGAAAGTCTTGGAGCTTATACCCGGAAACCAACAAGCGACTGGGTCACACACGGCAGTGGTGATATTGGAGGTGAGATAAACTTCAGTGCGATTCCATCTGACAGTAATGGTACTGTTGGATACGTTTTTGATCTCGCCGTGAGCGGGAGTGTCGTAAACATCCGCTGCTCCGATGGTGTCGGATGGGTTTGGATGTACGTCGTAGGCCGACTGCGCTTGTACATTTTGTATTTGAAGAAGGCCGAGGGCAAAAAAGAGGGTAAGGAGTAGATTTTTCATGACAGAATTGTCTCGCATTAGCAGGTTGTGAAATAATTAAACAAAGGTACACCCAACTGCCCTATGCCCCTACCTATTTTTGTTCGTCGCTACAGTTTTGTATCGAATCGGACAAATTTAGCAAAATGAACTGGAGAAAACGACTGTTCCCCTTCTTGTTGGTTGTCATCGCAATCCGCCTTTCGGCGCAATTGCCTGATGGCTCCGTTGCGCCTGATTTTACAGCGCAAGACATCATGGGGCAAACCCATCACCTTTATGATCTCCTCGATTCTGGTAAAATTGTGGTCATCGAAATCAGTGCTACCTGGTGCGCCCCTTGTTGGGTCTATCACACCAGTAATGCGTTGCGAAACCTCTACAACGAACATGGCCCAGCAGGTGACGACAAGCTGCGTGTCTTTTGGGTAGAGGGAGACCCAAATACCAACCTCAACTGTCTTTATGGACCTAGCGGCTGCAACGGCGGCTCCGCGGGAAATTATGTGGCCGGAACGCCCTATCCGATTTTGGACAATGCTGACATTGCCACGGCTTACCAAATCACGTATTACCCATCCATTTTTGTCATTTGTCCCAACAAAAAATCCTACCAACTGGATCCCATGGATGCCGACCACCTTTGGGAAAAAGCCCGCGAGTGTCCCGTTGCATTTGGCACGAACAACGCCGGAATTTTCCAATACAACCCTGGGTCCGAGCTAGTTGAACTTTGTGGAGTACAAGCGTTGGCTCCCAGTTTTGCCCTTACAAACCTCGGCATTTCACCCCTCACCACCGCTACCATCGAATTGAAATGGAACAACAGCGAGGTGCAAACCCTGCAATGGTCGGGCTACCTTTCTACCTACGGAGAAGTCCTCATTTCCTTTGCAAATCAAAGCCTTAGCAACTCCGGGACACTGAAAACCACTATCACAAACATCAACAATGGTAGCGGCGACGAGGATTTTTCGAACAACGTGCGCAACGACAATTTCATACTCGCAAAACAATTTAACACCACCCAAGTCCTCCTGAAAATCAGGACCGACAACTATGGAGCGGAAATTTATTGGGAAGTACGCGATGACTCCGGCACGGTGCTCGAACATGGCGGTAACGAGGAGGTAGGCCCCAATGGCGGTGGTGCTTTCCCGCTTGGTCCCCCCATCGGTCCGGGCAGCTATCCAAATATGGCCCTTATTCGAGACACACTCGAACTACCCGCTATTGGTTGCTACTCTATTCACTTTTCTGATGCTTATGGCGACGGGATGTGCTGCGATTTTGGAACAGGCTATTATAGGCTTTATAACCTTGATAGTCCTGGAACGCCGCTTATCTCAGGGGGAGAATTTGAAGACTATTCGCGTCGCGCTTTTGGCGCAGGTGTGCTGTCAGCAGTGTCTGATCTAGCACAAAACGTTGACGTTCAATTATTCCCAAACCCAGCATCCGATTTGTTGAATATTGAAATAGAAGCGGCCTTTGCTACCGAACTTTCGGGCAAAATTTTCAATGCGCTCGGTCAATTGCAGTATGTTTTTCCGGTTGAAAAATCCGCCCTTGGCGGCAACGAATGGCTATTTCCACTCTCTGGTTGGCCCGAAGGTGTCTATTATTTGCAATTGAAAATAGGTAGCGGGATAGTTACAAAGACATTTGTGATAAATAAATGATGCGGTTCACCGTACTTTCAGGTGCCTCGGTATGCCTCCATTTGCCGCGCTATGTATTTTCCAAGAATATCAAACTCCACATTCACCTTGTCGCCAGAAACAAGGTTTTTGAAATTCGTGTGCTCCCAGGTATAAGGAATGATCGCGACAGAGAACAAATCTCGATGCGGCGAAACCACCGTCAGACTCACTCCATTAAGGCAAACCGAGCCTTTATCCACCAACAAACCACCATGCTCCGGGCGGAATCGGAATGATAACTTCCAAGATCCGCCGGTCTCCAACACTTCCACACATTCCACCACATCGTCCACATGGCCTTGCACGATATGGCCGTCCAGGCGCCCGCCCATGGGCAGGCAACGCTCTAAATTCACCAGTGTGCCCGGCTTCCAATCGCCCAAATTTGTTCGGTGTAAAGTTTCCTCCACCGCCGTCACACGATGCCAATCAGAGCCGACTTCCACCACTGTGAGGCAAGCACCATTGTGGCTCAGGCTTTGGTCAATTTTCAATTCTGATGAAATTGAGCTCTCAATGGTAAAATGTACATTGGAGCGGTCATTTTCCACAGCGTTGACTTTGCCCAGGGATTCTATGATTCCTGTGAACATGCGTTGGTGATTGGTTTAATGGTGATTGGTAGATTGGTGGGTTGGTGATTGGTGGATTGGTGATTGGTGATTGATGGATTGGTGATTGGTGGATTGGTGATTGGTGATTGATGGATTGGTGATTGGTGGATTGGTGATTGGTGATTGGTGGATTGGTGATTGATGGATTGGTGATTGGTGATTGGTGGATTGGTGATTGGTGGATTGGTGATTGGTATACTGGTGACTGGTATAGCGGGAGTGTTCATAAAACTGTGTCAACTGCTGGTTACACCCCTTACCCCTAAAGGGCAATATCGTTGACATAAGGATTTGTTTGTATAAAAGGGGCGTAGCCCCGACACCGTTTATAGAACAATATTTTGCGTGTTTTATGGAGGGGCGTAGCCCCGGCACGATTTGTCAGGGGTGCCGCCACTACGTGGCTCGTTCACACACCCGATTTTTCTATAAACGGTGTCGCCACTACGTGGCTAAAACCCTTAAGTCAACGACATCGCCCTATAGGGGAGTTTATGCCGTCGAGTGCATAACTCAATGAATAACAAACAATTATCCACCTATTCGAATTTGCTCCCCTTTAGCGCAGTGTCGTTGAGGGGTTGGGGGTGTAACCAGCAGTTGACGGGGATTTTTGAACACTCCCTTCCCGGTATAGCTATAGAATAAACAAGTCCAGCAGTCCACCAATCACCAATCCACCAATCACCAATCCACCAATTAACCAATTAACCATACAACTCATAATGTATTTGGCTGCGGTCGTAGCCCAATTTGAGCAGCAGATTCGCCACGGCCTCGTCAATCATGCTGCTCCAGCCGCAGAGGTAAAAAGCCACATCAGGGCGTGGGGAGGCGTATTGCTCCATGTATACCTGGTGGACGTGGCCTTTCCAGCCAGCCCAATCGGATTGTTGTGAAAGTACGATATCGTAACTAAAGCCCGGAGTAGAACGGGCAAGTGTTTCGAATTCATTTCGATAAAGGATGCCGCTTTCCTCGCGCGTCCCAAAAATAAGGTGGATGTTTCGATGCGGTTTTCCCGAATTTTTTAAGTCCAATATCATGCTTCGGAAAGGCGCAACACCTGTTCCGGTACCCACAAACACGAGGTCTTTGTCAATCGTTTCGGGCAATACAAATCCGCCATCGGGGCCTTTGAATTTCAATACTGCCCCTTCCTGAATTTCGTCAAAAAGGTATTGCGAACCAAGCCCCTCGGTGGAGTTGACAATACAAAGTTCCAGCCGATTGGAATTGTTCGGTGGGTTGGCGATGGAGTAACTCCGCCAACGTTGCAGGCGTTTTTCACCGATGGGCAAATCCATGGTGACAAATTGACCGGCCTGAAAATCAAAGGATTGAAGCTCCAGCACTTCCACTTGGAACGTGCGAACATTAGGGGCTATAGATTCTATTTTTCGGACTATGCCGTCGTGCCAGGTGGTGGGCATTGTTGGTGGATTTGGTGATTTGGTGATTTGTGGATTTGGTGTGCCCATAGCCGACAAACCGGCAAATCTTAAAGTGGATTTTTTTGGGGATAAACAACAAATAGCACAAAGGGTTGACTAATTATTTCAATCCTGCCCTCACAATGAATGTTCACCAATATCTCAATATCCCATTATCCCAACTTCACCCACTTGGCTTTGCTTTTCCCGCTCGCGATCACTTTTTCAATAAAACGCATCCCCCGCACCCCGTCCTGAATGCTGGGGAAATCCGAGTGGATTGGGTCGGGCTGCTGTCCGGCCTCCTGCGCCCGTACGCAATGTGCGAAGTTCTTGTAAATGTTGGCAAAAGCCTCCAAATAACCTTCTGGGTGTCCCGCCGGAATACGCGCAGCGGCTTGTGCTTCAGGGTATATCGGCCCGACGCCCCCCGTTCGGAACACCTGCATGGGTTTATCGAGCCATCTCACGATCAGCGAATTGGGTTCCATTTGTCGCCATTCGAGTCCTCCTTTTTCTCCGTAAACACGGATGTTCAGGTTGTTTTCCTCTCCTGCAGAAATCTGGCTGGCGTGGAGAATCCCCTTCGCGCCCCCCTCAAAACGCAACAGCACATTGCCATCGTCGTCAAGCAAACGACCCGGCACGAAGATGCTGATGTCAGCACACAACTCGGTGATTTTCAGTCCTGTGATGTATTCGGCAAGATTCTCGGCGTGGGTACCGATGTCGCCCATTGCCCCGGCAATGCCGCTTCGGCTGGGATCGGTGCGCCAGGCGGCTTGTTTTTGCCCGGAGGCTTCGAGGTTTGTGCTAAGCCAACCTTGCGGATACTCCACCACGACTTTTCGGATATTTCCCAGTTCGCCGTGGCGTATCATTTGGCGGGCTTGTTTTACCATTGGGTAGCCCGTATAGTTGTGCGTAAGCGCAAAGACGAGTCCGGATTTGGTCACGATTTTTTCGAGCGCGAGCGCTTCTTTCAGGCTAAAGGCAACTGGCTTGTCGCAGATGACGTGGAAGCCGTTTTCAAGCGCCATTTTTGCCGGGGCAAAATGGACATGGTTGGGTGTTACTATGCTTACGAACTGCATTCGGCGGTCGGGGCGAAGGCGTTTTTCGCGCTGAATCATGTCGCGAAACGTGCCGTAGCAACGATCTGGAAGAAGGCCTAAATCAGCTCCGGAGGCTTTAGACTTTTCGGGATTGCTGCTGAACGCGCCGCAGACAAGTTCAATCTCACCGTCCAAAGCGGCTGCCATTCGGTGTACTGCGCCAATAAACGCGCCTTGGCCGCCGCCAACCATTCCCATGCGGAGTTTGTGTTTCATGACAATGTTCTTATAATTGAATATCATGCCCAAAACGGCACATATCGGGCAAATTTTTTGGATGATCCTGCGTCTTCGAGCCGAATCAGATTTTCGTCGAGTGTATCTTTAATGATGCGCGATGCAATTGCCGAATTTTTGACTTCTATGCGGAAGCGCTCTCGCAATGATTGGTTTGTCATCCGTTCATTGGATACGTATCGGAGGCAACTGTGCTGATAGCAAGCACGCACTTTGTCTTTTTTATCCATTTTTGCAAGGCTTTTAGGAGCAAAAAGTATGGCCGTGGTTCGGGTTTCAGTAAATCGAAAATCAGGTGCGGGCAATTGATATACCTCGGACAGGCTCACCACTTTGTCAATTCCGCTCCCCTTTTCTTCGCAAAACCCAATGCGGCGCATGGCCGATGCAAGCGCTTCATTGCGCGACTGGAACTCGTCAATGAAGCGGTCAGTATTGATAGTTGGCTTTCCGGGGTTGCTTACTTCGATGCGATCGGAAAAAACTTCGATCATAGGCCCGCTTCCTCTTTCGCGAAAGTCTTGGTGGACGAGTGCGTTGGCAATCAACTCGCGCAAAGCAAGCATCGGGTATTGTGATACTTCGCGGCGCAAGGCTCGTTCAATTTCTTCATTTGCAGGCAATAAACCATGCAAGTATAGCAAAAGCCCGTCAAATCCTATGGCGTAGCCTTTTTTTCCTATTTGTTCTTTCAAGGTTTCAACCTTGTTTTTCAGAGCATATTGGATTACTCGAACTGTTTTTCGTTCGAGTTCTGAAAAGTCTTCAAGCCTTTTTGCAAACAAAAGAGCACCTAAATTGGTAATTGCGTAATGCCCATTGCTGCGCTTTACCAAGTTTTCGGCAATCAATTTTTCCAATACTCCGGACTGATTCCGTGGGTATGGCAATTTTAATAGCATCTCAAAAACTGCTTGACTGTCCAGCAGCGCTATCACTTCATCGGCTGAAAGTCGAGAAGCCGCTATTTGTTTCTCGAAACTTGACACCAACTCGTGTTGCCATATCTTTTTCTCCTTTTCGGGAAAATCTTTTAATTCTCTGGTGATACTGCCAATCCTTATGAAAGCCGTATTTTGGAAACGAACGGGTTGGCCACCACCAACTGCTGGTATGTGGAATAGGGCTATTTTTTTACCGAGACTTTCAAACTCATAAATACGGAAGTCAATGCGAGGGGAGAGCATCTGTGACAGCCAGTTTTCTAACTCATTGTTGCCCACTTTCTCCATCGAAGGCTGGAATGAAGTGCCTGCGATTTGGTGTGTTTTGTCATTTACCCCCAAAACCAAATAGCCAAAAGGCTGCCCATGGAGGCACGCGCTGTTTGAAAGTGCTGAAATCCACTTGCCAATTTCGTCCGACTTAAAATTGTTCTCCTTAAATTCGACATACTCATTTTCTTTGGGCAGCGCAATCAACCGAACTAGCAACGAATTAAGTTCTATTTCATTCATGACAAGACAAAAGTAATAACATTTTTTAAAAAGCATCAAATAAGATTGTAATTGATTATCAAATACTTGTGACAAAAAATTAGTTATCTGTCAAATAACCGTCAAATAAACCCCAACCCATCCTATGAGCAAATCCAACCTCATCCCCTCCATCCACAACTACTGCGACCGCTGGTGCGAGCGCTGTGCTTTTGTCGAACGTTGCGCCGTGGGCGTCGAAGAACTCGAACGATGGAAACGCGACACCCCCATGACCGACGAAGAAATGTGGAATACCGTAAGCGACCATTTCAAAGAATCCCTGCGGATGCTCGATGAAATGCTCCTCGAAGCCGGGATTGACCCCGCTGAAGTCCTGGCCGAGCCTGATCCAATTCCAGACCCTGACATGGAAAAACTGGAAGCAGAAATCTTTGAAAGAGGGTTGGCCTATTTCAAACTGACCGATTCGTTTTTTAAATCTAACCATGATTTTTTGGCAGCGAGAGAGGCCGAAACCCAGCAGTTGGCTGAAATGGAGCTGCCTATTGACATAGAACAACTGGAACACATGCAAGAGGCCATCGAAATCATCCACCAGTACGCAGCTTTTATTGGTGTGAAAGCCCGCCGCGCAGTTTCGGGCATAGAGGATATGCACAATACCGAGATTTGGGGCGATCCTCCCTACCAAAGCGACGCGAACGGCAGTGCAAAAGCCTGCATGCTTTGTATAGAGCGAAGCCTCGGCGCTTGGGAAATGCTCCGCAAAACCTGGCCCGAAAAAACAGACGAAATCCTGGACTTGTTGCTGGCGCTCAGCCGCTTTCGGAAAGAAATGGAGCGGCTTTTCCCGGATTGGCAAAAGTTTCTGCGTCCGGGATTTGACTCATAGCCCCTGCAAGTGCGCTGGTTTGAAGTGAATTAAAACTATCTTTGCTTACAAATTAACAACGCATGGTGCAGCCCACAGTTACGTTCAGTCCAGCACAAATCGAAGCAATGCCGCCACTCGAAACCTTGGTGCGCCTGTTCGGGGCATTGGAATTTCAGCAGCCGTTCAGCAAGGAAGCGTTTGTCTCGCTGGCCGAGCGGTTTCCGGACCTGCTCATGGAGCGCGACAACGATGGAAAAATACTGATTCTGTCTCCTGTAAAAAAAGGTTCTGGTCGAAGAGAGTCAAGCTTGCACGGACTTCTCTTTATGTGGAATTATCAACACCAATTAGGCGAATTATTCAGCCCTTCCACGGGTTTCGACCTACCTAGTGGCGCCACCAAATCGCCCGATGCAACTTGGGTTTCCAACGAGACCAGCTCCTCAACCGACGATGAAGAATTGTTTGTCAAAACCGTCCCGGACTTCATCGCGGAAGTGCGCACCTCATCCGACCGCCTGAAAAAACTGCAAGAAAACATGACCGATATCTGGATGGCAAATGGGGTTCGGCTCGCTTGGCTCATTGACCCTTACGAAGAAACAACCCATATCTACCGCCAAGGCCAAGCCGTAGAAACTATTCAAGGCTTCGACGGCAACTCCCTTTTTGGCGAAGAAGTGATGCCCGGTTTTGAATTGCCTCTCAAAGAAATGAAACGGAGGTAAAATTCGGGGTGACTCATCTTGACCACATTATCACATTCACCACACTATCACATTGACCACACTATCAAATCCTGACCTCCTTCGCCGCCAAGCCTTCATCAATGGCGAATGGACTTCTGCTGATTCCGGCAAAACCTTTCCTGTCACCAACCCTGCTACGGGAGCCGAAATTGCCCGCGTAGCAGATTGTGGCGTATCCGAAACCAAACGAGCCATTTTAGCCGCCGAGGCCGCCTTGCCTGAATGGCGCGCCAAAACCGCCACCGCCCGCGCTGCAATTCTGCGCAAGTGGCACGACCTGATTTTGGAAAACGCCGACGACCTGGGGCTGCTTTTGACCCTCGAACAGGGCAAACCAGTTCCAGAAGCAAAGGGCGAAATCCGCTATGGCGCTACCTTCATCGAGTGGTTTGCCGAGGAAGGCAAACGGGCGTATGGAGACATTATTCCGCCGCACCTGCCCGGCATGCGTTTGCTGGTGATCAAACAACCCGTGGGCGTGGTAGCCGCTATCACACCTTGGAATTTCCCGAATGCGATGATTACCCGGAAAGTCGCACCGGCGCTGGCAGCGGGTTGCACAGTGGTGCTCAAACCTTCGGAAGAAACGCCGCTTTCGGCACTAGCGCTGGCCGAACTCGCCGCTAGGGCGGGATTCCCTGCCGGGGTGCTGAACATAGTGACGGGCATGGACGCGCCTACCATCGGTAAAGTCCTGACCGACAGCCCGATAGTGCGCAAAGTTTCCTTCACCGGCAGCACCGAAGTGGGTAAACTCCTCATGCGCCAAAGTGCCGACACGGTGAAAAAAATCTCGCTCGAACTCGGCGGCAACGCGCCCTTCATCGTGTTCGACGACGCGGATGTGGATGCTGCCGTAGAAGGGGCCATCGTGGCCAAATACCGCAACGCAGGTCAGACCTGCGTATGCGCCAACCGGATTTTTGTGCAAGACGGTGTGTACGAGACGTTTCTTGAAAAATTCACCGCCGCTGTATTGAAGCAAAAAGTCGGCCCCGGAACAGAACAAGGCGTGAACATCGGTCCACTCATCAATGCTGAAGCCCTCGAAAAAGTACAGCGGTTGGTAAGCAATGCCACCCAAAAAGGCGCGCGGGTGGTGACGGGCGGCCATGCTTTGCAAGGCACTTTTTATGAGGCTACCGTACTTGCCGACGTGAGCACCAAAATGGACATCATGCACGAGGAAATATTTGGCCCGGTGGCGCCCATCATCCGTTTTTTCGAAGAAAAAGAAGTGATTGAAATGGCAAATGATACGCCCTACGGCCTAGCCGCTTACTTCTATGGGCGCGACATCGGGCGGGTGTTCCGCGTGGCCGAAGCCCTCGAATACGGGATGGTCGGCGTCAATACGGGCATGGTGGCTACCACCGTTGCGCCTTTTGGTGGGGTAAAAGAAAGTGGTATTGGCCGCGAAGGCTCGAAATACGGGCTGGAGGATTTTTTGGAGACCAAGTATATTTGTTTGGCGGGGATATAAGGTAGCGTCGAGGTGTCATCCGCGACGAAGGAGAGGGTGACATCTCGACGCGGCTATGGTTTTCTGGTTTTCTTTATTTTTTCGAGTTGTTTGTCAAAATCTGAAAAGTACTTTTTGTCTTGCTCTACCCGAAAAACATCGTACTCTGTCTCTGCTTTTTGGGCTGCAGAACCGTGCGATATCTTCCCGGCATTGTCCAATACCTCCAGGCTATTGGAATCCAAAAATTTGTTGGTGCGTAATATCCAATCTTTCATCGTCATTGTCATTTGCCGTCGTGCCTGAAACGCTGCCAGGTCAAGATAAGCGCTCACCAAAAGATTCAAATCACCTATTTCATTTTCTGTCAGATAATTTTTGGCAACCCGCACATCGCTTTTCATGATTTTCCCTGAGGGGGCATTTTTCCGAGTGCTCAACCCCATGTTTGCCTTATGTCGATCGGCCCTCGAATGGACTAATTCTGCGGCAGTATGACCTGTAATCGCATAGTGCAGTTTGTTTTGTACCATCGAGTAGAACAACTTAGTCTCCTCCGCTTGTGGGGAGTAGTCGGCACTGCATTGCTCAAAAATATCGGCTAATTTCTGATACGCCCGGCGTTCGCTTGCCCTGATCTCACGGATGCGCTCGAGCAATTCATCAAAATAATCCTTGCCAAAGGGCTTGCCGTTTTTCAACATCTCATCGTTGAGGACAAAGCCTTTGATGATGAATTCTTTGAGCGTTTGAGTCGCCCAAATGCGGAATTGGGTAGCTTGATAGCTGTTCACCCGATAACCGACTGCAATAATTGCATCGAGATTATAAAACTCTACTTCACGACTTACTTCGCGGTTACCTTCGGTCTGAACTATTCGAAAATTTCTAATAGTTGCCGACTCCTCCAACTCGCCTGACTTGAATATTTCCTTCAAGTGGTAATTGATGGTCGGCACTTCTACACCAAACAATTCCGCCATTTTCCGTTGGCTGAGCCAGAAGGTTTCAGTATTGAAAAAGACCTCAATTTTGATCTTGCCCGTGGGGGCAGAATAGAGTATGATGTCGTTGAATTGCGGTACTTGGTCGGGCATGCCTTTGTTTTAAAATTGGATAAGGAACGGTGTCAAAAATAACATCATTTTTTAAAACAAAAAATTTATTTTATCCTCCTTACTCCCTTTTGGGCAATGCCTGCAAGTACGCCATGAGCAGCACCCCCGCCAGCCCGATGGCTTGAACGCCGAAAAAGGCCAAGTCTACGGGCTTGCCCATGGTCATGGAATGTTCTGCAAATGCCCATTTATCTCCCATGATGGCAAAGAATAAAATCCAGGCCATGCCCAGTACAATCAAATGAAAAGCCCAGGAAACGTAAGAAGCGCGCCGCTTGCAAAAAGCAGACCAGGCCAAAAGCAGCAAGCCCAATACCGGCAGGATTAGATAAGAAATGCCGTTTCTAAGATATGCACCTGACGAAACCAGTTTGTCTAATTCAAATACGGTCAAAAGGCCTGTGCCGAGCATTCCCCCGACAACCACCACACCCAGCCCGGCACGGAAAGACAAATAAGGTGCGGCAAATAATAATAAAGCCAGAAGCGGCAGATAATACAGCAGGATTTTCCAATGCCAAAGAAGAATGCCTTCGTGGAGGTACTGCTGGGCATGTTTTACCGAGCGGGTGGCATCTTCCATGTCGTAAACAAAGCCTGGCTTGATAAAGATAGAACCCCCTCTTGATAGAGAATCATTACGCAAGGGAATTTGATATTTTTCCAAAAAGGAGGTATTGATGCTGGGCAAATTCGTTCGCGCATAATAATCCCAATACTTCAACAGATCCGACCGACCCGACAGATCCAACAGAGACGATCGATCCGACGGAGACGACCGATACAACCGATACGACAGATCCGACAGATACGACAGGTCCGGCAGATACGATGGAGACGACCGATACGATGGAGACGACCGATACGACCGATACGACTGATACAAACGATATGGCAGATCCGACAGATATGATAGATCCGACAGAGACGACCGATACGACGGAGACGACCGAAACATCAGAGGCGACAGAGGCGACCGATACGACGAAGACGACCGATACCACAGATGCGGCAGGTGCGCTCTAATCAAACTGTCATTAAAAATCTGGTTGTAACGGTTGTGCAGGATAAATTGCTCGCCTTTCCAAAACCTCCGCAAAGAATCTTCCCGTTCTTGAAAAAAGGCAACGTCATGCTCCATGGAGGTACTATCAGATTCTTTCAATACTATACCATACAAGAAATAATCATTGTCCGCCCAATATTTGATATCCTCCTCCTCTATCAAAAAATACCCGCTGCGCAGCATAGCACCGAGGTAAAAGGCTGGTGCCGTAATCCCCATAATAACGAATAAGCAACCCGCATAAACCAGCAAAGTCAGCAACACGTGTTTCGGTTTTGCTGAAGGAAAGCCCGACTGATACTGCGTATATGCCCAATACAAAATGCCAAGGCTCAATACGGCCAGGGGCAGGATATAGAAATTCTCGTCGCCCATAATAATGGGCATGATGGGGTCAATGGTCAATTTGGTGGCAGATACCGGGTAAAAAAAGCCCAGTAAAAACAGTACAGGCGTAGCCAGCAGGGCAAAATACAGCACATAATGCCCCCGCGTACGCCACACCATCGGGTAGCGTTCAAGCAGCCAGGCATCCCACCGGCGCAGGAAACCCGGGGTCAGAAATTTATAGATTCTCTGCATAAAACCTGGTTTTGACCGAGTGGCTGAGGTCGCGGTAGTAATCCACGCGCAGACCTCGTTTTTGAAGATATTCCTGCAGTTCAAAGCCTGTCACCGCAAGCGGCGTAGCCACAAACCAGTGCAGACCGTTGTTCCATATTTTGTGGTGGGGAAAAGATTCGAGGTGTTGCGCCAGTTCGCTGAAACCCGCCGCGCAACCGATCTCAAATACATTTTGCGCGCGCCCCACACCCAAATTGGCGGTGGCGCCGAGGTTTTCCAAATGGCCTTCGCGCATGAACAACATCTGTTCGGCCACGGCTTCCGTCTCGTGCAGGTGCTGCGAACTGATGAGCACGGCCATCGGGTGGCGCAGGCTTTTGGCGAGATTTTGCAGGTCGTTGAGCACCACGACTTGGGTTTTTACATCCAAAAACGCCAGCGGCTCGTCAAGGATGAGCAGTTGCGCTTTCCAGACCAGGGCTTTGGCCAGCGCGAAACGCAGTTTGTAGCCGCCAGAAAGTTGCGTCCAATCCTTGTCCAAATGCAGCGCCAGACCGAGCCGCTGCACGATGTATTCCACGGCTTTGTGGTTTTCCTCGCCGCGCAGTCCGTGCAATGCGGCTTCGTAGCGCAAGTTATCTCGCAGCGAGCCGTGCCAGACGGGCAATTCCTGCGGCACATACGCGATTTTTTGTTTCAAATCCGGCCAGGAACCACGGCCACGCGGGTCGAACAGCGGGAAGCGCAGCGTACCTGCGTCGGGGGCAAGGTCGCCCGAAAGGATTCGGAACAGGGTGGTTTTGCCCGTGGCGTTTTCGCCCACCAGCCCGGTAATCTGGCCGAGCCGCAATTCGAGGTGTCCCAGCCGAAGGGTGAATTTGCTGGAAGGGTAACTTTTGCGGATGTCTTTGGCCTCCAGCACCATCTCGTTGGAGGGGATCTGCTTGCGGATGGCCTGGGCCAATGCTATTTCTTTTTCGGCCTCCGTACTGCTCGGAGCGCTGGGCTGAACGGCTTCATTTTGCTCGATTCGTTTTGCGTAGGCAAGATCGAGTGTCTTTAAAAGACCATCGCTAATTTGTCCGCGTACAATTTCTGCTTCTTTATTGTCTATCAAGACAAGCCGGACGTTGCGCTCCAAATCTGTAAATTTCCTGCTGAGCAAAAGCGCATCATTCTCCATGTCAACGGTGAAGTCGCGCACAAAATCAATCAACCGCTTCACCGCGTGCTCCATTTCGGCAGCGGCGATGCAGTCTTTGATTTCGTTTCTTCGGCCCAATATGTCGTTTGCGGAAGTCAAAAGAAAGCGGGAATTATAAATGGATGTTCGGGCAAAACTATATGTTTCACCCGATTAAACAATTTTGTTTCTCAGAATTACATTTTTGCCACCAAACGCCAAACCCCAACAATCTTTCATAGACAAAAGCAGCGAGTTGGCTACATTCGCGCTTCTTTAATCCAAAAGCAATCAATGCTCCCAGATCGAGGCTATTCACGTCTTTTTTGTTTGTCAAATCCATAATTTTCCTTCATTCTAATGTTTGTGAAACTTCTCACCTTACTGTACGCGCTGATGTTCGTCGGCGCTTCTCACGCCCAATCTATCTGGACGGACGCGCCAGAAAGTGGCATCCCTGAAACTGGAGAACGCCGCATCCAGCCTTCTAAATTTCGCGCCGTACGGCTCAATGTTTCAGCCTTACAACCTGTGCTGGCTGCTGCACCCGAAAGGTTCAGCGCTTCAGCCGAATCTGGCCATTGGCCCGTGCTTTCTCTGCCCTTACCCGATGGCAGCATGGGGCGTTTCCAAATCGAAGAAACGCCGGTGATGCACCCGGAACTGCAAGCCAAATACCCCCAAATAAGGACCTATACAGGTCGAGGCATAGACGACCCCACGGCATTATTGAAATGCGACCTCACGCCCTGGGGCTTTCACGGTATGGTGCGTTCCGGCAGGCACGGCACTTATTTCATTGACCCGGCAGTGCACGGCAACATAGAATATTACGTCGTTTACAACAAAAAAGATTACCTGCCAACTGCCGACGACGCCCTTTGGACCTGTGCCACGCCCGAACCAGACGGGGCACAGGTATTGGAACACGGCAAGCCCTTGACTCCGGCACAATTGGGTGAATTCCAGGGCGACACAAAACTTCGTCGCTACCGTCTGGCACTGGCTTGCACGGGCGAGTACGCCGCTTTCCATGGTGGCACAAAGCCCCTTGCGTTGGCGGCCATGAACACTACAATGAACCGAGTGAACGGCGTGTACGAAACCGACTTTGCCGTCACGATGCAGATCATTGCCAACAATGACCTTGTAATTTACCTGAACTCCGCCACCGACCCATATGCCAACAGTGACGGTGGCGCAATGCTTGGCCAAAACCAGGTTACCTGCAACAACGTGATCGGCGTAGCCAACTACGACATAGGCCACGTGTTCAGCACGGGTGGAGGCGGAGTAGCAGGCCTCTATGTGGTGTGCGGCACCAGCAAAGCAAATGGCGTGACGGGTGGAGGAAGCCCCGTAGGCGACCCTTTTGACATTGATTATGTTGCCCACGAGATGGGTCACCAGTTTGGCGGTAGTCACACTTACAGCAATTGCGGGGGCAATGTGGATAATCCTGCTGCTGTGGAGCCTGGAAGTGGCACCACCATTATGGCTTACGCTGGCATTTGCGGAGCACAAGATGTGGCGGCACACAGCGAGGATATTTTCCATGGTTACAACATCCTCGAAATGGGCGCCTTTATCTACACAGGCGGCGCAAATACCTGTCCCGTAAAGATCACGACTACAAATCGCAACCCGGACGTGAATGGCGGCCCAAACCGGATCATCCCAAAATCTACGCCTTTTGCGCTCACCGCTGTTGGCACCGACATTGACGGCGATACGCTTAGCTATACGTGGGAACAAATGGATTTTGGCAATGCGCCTTCGCCACCGGTGTCTACGGCTACCGTCGGCCCATTGTTTCGTTCTTACAAAGGCAACACATCGCCCACACGATATTTCCCGCGTTTGCCAGATCTGGTGAACAACGTGAACTCGACTTGGGAAGAACTCCCTGGTGTGGCGCGAAATATGAATTTCCGGGTAGTAGCCCGTGACAATGATTGGTATGCAGGCTGCACCGACGAAGATGATGTGCAAATAACTGTGGCCGCAACCGCAGGTCCCTTCCTCGTCACAGCGCCCAATACAAATGTGCTTTGGTATGTCGGCGACCCGAAAACCGTGACTTGGGATGTGGCAAATACCACTGCTCCCCCCGTTTCTTGCGCCAATGTGCGGATCATGCTTTCTACCGATGGAGGGTTTACCTACCCTGTGGAACTGGCAGCAAATGTGCCGAACAATGGCACCGCAAACATCACTGTCCCAAACAACCTTTCCTCTACTTGTAGAGTTCGGGTAGAATCGGTAGGCAATATCTTCTTTGATATTTCCAATGCGAATTTCAGCATTGAAACGCCTCCAACCCCTACTTACCTGATAGGCACTTCTGTAAGCAGCCTGAATATTTGCGCAGGTTCAAGCGGTTCTTTTAATAGCACTTTGACACCTATTGCTGGTTTCAACAGTGCCGTAACCTTGAGTGTGACAGGAGCGCCAGCAGGTTCAGCCGTAGATATTTCCCCTAATCCTGTGATGCCCACTGGTACAGCCACCATATCCATCTCTGGCATAACAGCTGGTATGGCAGGTAATTATGCGCTCGTTATAACTGGTACGGGAGGAGCAATAACGCAAACAGCTACGGTTGCACTGACCGTATTGCCCGGTATCCCTGGCACAGCCAATGTAATCAGCCCGGCAAACGGCGAATCTGGCATTAGCACTACGGCCATACTTAATTGGACAGCGGCTGCTGTTGCCAACGACTACCTTTTGGAAGTGGCTACAAACCCATCGTTTTCAGCAGGTTCCATTGTTTCAAGCCAAGTCTTAAATGGCACAAGTGGAACTGTGAACGGTCTTCTGCTTTCATCGGTTTACTATTGGAGAATTCGTGCAGGCAATGATTGCGGCACAGGCAGTTATTCCGAGACATGGGCATTCCAAACGGGTACAAACCTTTGCGGTCAGAACTTTAGCAGCATAGATGTTCCAAAAATAATAGACCCGAGTTCGGTGAATACGGTTATTTCAAACCTGGATATAGTACAAAACAAGGCCATCAATGATGTAAATCTGAGCTTGGCCATTACCCACACCTATACAGGCGACCTCCTTGCCAGTATTGTATCGCCAAGTGGCGATACGACCCTGCTTTTTGACCAACCTGGAGTTCCAGCCAATCCATATGGCTGCAATGGCCAAAACGTCAGCCTGACTTTTGACAGCCAGGCAGCACAAAGCGCGAACGTACTTGAAAACCAATGCAATGGTACGCCCCCTTCTTTGAACGGTACATTCCAATCCATCGAAACGCTCAATTCGTACAACGGCCAAAACGCGATGGGGAATTGGAAACTTTTGGTGACTGACAATTATGATGAAGATGGTGGCCCAATTACAGCCTGGAGCCTTTCGTTCTGTTTCCCCGAGGTAATTGCAGGAGGGAATATTTTGGTCAATAGCCCGCTCAGCGTCGGATCAGGCCTGAGTGAGGCGATTTTCCAGAGCCATTTGGATATGGAAATCAGTGGCATCCCCGGACAGGGCGTCTTCATACTCCTCAGCCTTCCACAGCATGGCACCCTGACTTTGAACGGCACCCCGCTTGTTTTAGGCGACAGCTTCACGCAGGAGGACATCAACAATAACGTGCTGGTTTACACCAACAATGGCGATGCTGCAACTGCCGACGATTTTCACTTTGATGCGCTCGACCAAAACAACAACGCCTGGGTACATGGCGCAATTTTCAACATTAATATTATCCACAACAACCTTGCGGCGTCGGCTACCGAAACAAGCGGAATTTTATGCCACGACGACACGGCGGGCGAAATCACGGTAGCGGCTACTGGCCTGAACGGCACATACACTTACAGCCTGAACGGTGGCGCAAGCCAAAGCAGCAACGTGTTTAGCGGCCTCCCAGCAGGCACTTATACCGTGGTAGTGACGGGCCAGTTTGGTTTTACGGTTGCTTCTAACCCAGTTACAATTGCCAACCCGACTGCCATTTCGGTTAACACATCGGTAGCAAGCGATGACATTACAGTAACTGCAACTGGCGGCACGGGTGTGTTGGAATACAGCATCAATGGTGTCGCTTTCCAGAGCAGCAACGAATTTCTTGACCTAAGTAACGGCGTGTACACGGTGACCGTGCGCGACGAAAATGGATGCACCGCTACCTCGGAGGCTACAATAGCAGTAGACAATTTGCTGGTAAGCGTTATTGTCCAAAACGAAGTCTCTTGCAATGGGGGGAATGATGGCGAAATCATCGTGGCAGTCAGTGGCGGGCAATTGCCTTATGAGTTCAGCCTCAATGGCGGTGCAGGCCAAACGTCCAATATATTTACCAATCTTGCTCCGGGCAGTTATACAGTGGTGGTAACCGACAACGCAGGATTCAGCGCGTCTTCCGTGCAAATTGTGTTGGCCAATCCAAGTGCTATTACTGCCTCTGCTGTTGCCATTACCAATGACATTGTGGTAACGGCTGCTGGCGGGACTGGCACCCTTGAGTACAGCATTGATGGCACGGTTTTCCAGACAAGCAATCAGTTCTCCAACCTCGCCAATGGGACTTATACCCTGACCGTGCAGGACGAGAACGGTTGCACCGCCACTACGCAGGCCACGGTGAATGTCACGCCTGTGTCGGGCAACGTTCAAGTAGTCGCCCCGATCCTGTGTTTTGGAGGCACAACGACTGTTATTGTAAATGCGTTCAATGGCGTACCACCCTATGAGTACCAGCTTGGCAGTGGCCTGTTCCAAAGCAGTAATAATTTTACAGGCATTGGAGCAGGTACATATACTGCCAGCATTCGGGATGCGAGCGGCACCACCATCGTAGTAGGAGTTATTGATATTGATGAGCCAACGCAGCTTAATGTCTCGGTAACGGTTGTTGGCCGTGATGGTTTACCTGTTTTCACAGGTGGCACAGCGCCCTACACTTCCAGCAGCAATGCGCCAAACCCTGACTTACAGGATTTGCCCAACGGAACATACAACCTTACGGTCACCGATGCAAACAACTGCACGGCCACAACGACTTTCACGGTGAACGTGGCACCGCTCAACGTTGTAATTTTAACCACTCATATTCTGTGCAATGGCGGGAACGATGGTTCTATCCAGGCCGATGGCAGTGGCGGCGTTCCAGCTTACCTGTATAGCCTCAATGGCTCAGCGTTCCAAACCAACAATGTATTCTCCAACCTTACGGCTGGCAACTACACGGTCACGGTAAAAGATTCAGACGGAATTGAAATGACTGCTGTTGTTATGGTTACAGCACCACCCGCGCTTATACTTAATGCAACAACGAACAGCAATACCATCACGGCTACTGCCAGCAGCGGAACTCCATCTTACCAGTATAGCCTCAACGGCGGGGCAGCTCAAAGCAGCGGGATTTTCAGCGGCCTCGCGCCAGGCAGCTACACGGTTGTGGCCACTGATGCGAATGGCTGCACTGCTTCGGTGACAAATCTGGTAATCACAAGCGGCACCATAGAACCAACCGAGGCCTGGGGCTTGGCAGTATCGCCCAACCCGAGCACGGGTTTGTTCCTGCTGACGCTGCAAAACGCACCCGATGCGCTTCACGCCGAAATATTTGACGCTACTGGTCGCTTGCTCCAATCGTTTGATTTCCATTCAGTTGGAGGGCAAATGACGAACACGATTGACTTACAGGATTTGCCGCAAGGAACTTACCTCCTCCGCCTCAGCGATGGCAAAAATTGGGGTGGAGTTCGTTTGAGCAAGGTAGCAAGATAGTAATCAGTGCTGGGAGCGGATACGCATCTTGACAAGCATGAAAAATGCCCGGGCAGTTGTCGCTGCACCGGGCATTTTTTCTTCTAAAAATTCATCAAGATGGGACGTGTGTAAGCGGTACTTTTGTCCTTCAAAACTTTGTAGCCTGTCAGGCAACCATTCATCACAAACATTTGATTTTTTAAATAACCACACAAAATGGCTAAAGAAAATACCGGACAGCAACCCGCCATCAATATCGAAATCTCGGAAGAAGTGGCGGAAGGCATTTATTCTAACCTCGCCATCATTTCACACTCCAACGCCGAGTTTGTTGTTGACTTCATCCGGCTGATGCCCAATTTGCCAAAGGCGAAGGTGAAGGCCCGCATCGTGCTCACACCCCAACACGCCAAACGGCTGTTGTATGCCCTGCGCGACAACGTTCAAAAATTTGAAATGCAGTTTGGCAAAATCGAGGAGCCTGATCAGCCGCTGCCGCCTATGAATTTTGGCGCACCTGTAGCGCAAGCGTGAGATATTGCTGGGATATTGGGATATTTTTGATTGAATTGTTGGACAATAGTCCAGTATTCCAATCAAAAATATCCCAATATCCCCATATCCTATTCCCTGAAATACCTTTCCGTATGCTCCGAGTTGAAGGTACTTGGCCTCACATCGGATGAATTTCCGGACTCGGCATCGAAGCGAAATACCGAGTCGCTGCTCCATTCAACGATACCAAAAAGGGTTTTGCCCGCAAGCGGCCCTGATTTGAAATTCATCAGGTCGAGAGTGGCCGTTTTTTGCTTGCAATCGTAGCGATAGTTGATGGCAAACGTATCAAATTGACTCCCAAATTTGATGAGCCACAAGGCTTTCCCATCAGGCTCGAATGAAAGGATTTGACCTTCACGGTTGGTCCAGCGTCCGGCCAATTCATGGCAAGCATACTCGCTTTTGCAAAAAAGAAACAGGGTGGCGAACCCTGAAAAAAGCGCCAAATGTGTAAAAAGTTGGTTCATAAGCACTGCTGTTGTAATGTTGACCAGAGCCTGTTGGGGATTTTCTGCTGGAGGCAATAACGAGGTTTTTTTTGTCAGTTTTTGCATTTTTGAAGGAGAATAGCCTTCCCTCTGTGACTGAAAAAAGGTGAAAAATGACGAAAAAAGAACCGTTTTTGACCCAGTGAGAAAATCCCCAACAGGCTCTAAGGAACGGTGTCAAAATAACTTTCCAATTTCAGGCCAATTATTTTGGCGTTAGCCAACTATCTTTTGAGGCGAATAGTGGGGCTATTTAACGAAAAAGATAGGATGGATGGCGGCAAAAGAACGGCATCAAATTGGGAAGTTATTTTGACACCGTTCCTAAGAGCACAAAAAGACAAATCGGTTTGCGCAAGGTGGCAGCATTAGGCAAAATACTCAAATTGCTCCTTCATCCGCAAAACTATAATATCCCCTTTCTGAAACGATGAGGTGGTCGAGCAAAGGAAGGTCCAGGATTTTTCCGGCTTCCTTCATTTTTCTTGTCAAATCCATATCCGCATCGCTGGGCTTCAAATTTCCGGAAGGGTGATTGTGTACTGCGATAATGGCCGAAGCGCGTGCATCCAATGCTGTTTTGAAGGCTATTTTCACATCGGCCACGGTACCCGCAGAGCCTCCTGTGCTGAGTTTTTCGCGGGCAACAACCTCACTGGCTTTGTTCAGCAAGAGCAGCCAAAACTCTTCGTGGTGAAGGTCGGTCAGCAAAGGTGCGATGACCTTGAATGCATCTCTACTTGACGCGACTCTGGGCCGTTCGCGAAGATCAGAAATCTGGCGGCGACGGCCCAGTTCGAGTGCGGCAGCAATGCCGATGGCTTTTGCTTCCCCTATGCCTTTGAAGCGTTGGAGTTCCTTGATGGAGCGTTTTCCGAGTTCGTGGAGGTTGTTTTCCACGGAGGCCAGAATCTCTTGTGCAAGACTCACAGCACTTACTCCAACACTGCCGGAACCAAGCAAAATGGCGATCAGTTCAGCATCAGAAAGGGATTGATAGCCCTTGAGGAGCATTTTTTCGCGCGGGCGGTCTTCTTCGGCCCAAGCGTTGATGGAGCGATAGCTAGTTTCGTTTGACATTGCAGGGTGAATGGTTTTCAACAAAGTTAGTGTTTTTAGACTTTTTTTGAGATGAGGAGGTAATATTTCTAACAAGACAGTTTGGTATTTCAAACTTATCGTCAGACATTTGCGTCCGCATTTAGCAAAGGGCGCATAACTCAGTTGGTTCAGAGTGGCTGCCTTACAAGCAGCAAGTCGGAGGTTCGAGTCCTTCTGTGCCCACAAAGCCTTCCTATCTTGGAAGGCTTTTTTGTTTGGTGGATTAAGGCTGACGCATTACCCGGCCATTTTCAAAAAACAATTGCATCGCCCAAGAGTTATTTGCAGGTACCAACATCATTTCTTGACGTGTACTTTTATCCCATGAAAAAAATCTTCTTTCATTTACCTGCTTTACCCGCCATAGCTTGGCAGGCGGGGGCGACGGCAGGCTTACTCATTTCTACCACCTTCGTCTTCGCCCAAAACCCCAGCGCTCCACTCCTCCCCGCCGATGAAGCCGTCCGCATCGCCCTGGAAGCCAACTTTGACATCCGCATCAGTCAGGCCGATGCTGACATCGCCCGACTAAACAATACCCGAGGCAATGCCGGAATGCTCCCAACCGTGAATCTCGTGGCCAACGAGAACTTCACCCTCAGTGCATTTCAGCAAAAATTGGCAAATGGCACCGAATTTAAGGAAGCTGGCGCCCCCTTCAACAATGCAAACGCAGGGGTTCAACTTTCCTGGACGCTCTTTGACGGACGCAGAATGCAAATCACCAAAAGAAGACTGGGAGAATTGGAATCGCTCGGCCAAACCAATCTGCAAAACACGGTGCAGCAAACCACAGCCTCCGTGCTCCAAGGCTACTACGACATCGTACGTGGAAGAATGCAGGAGCGGGCTTTGGCTGAGGTCATCGTGCTCAACGAAGAGCGGCTGCGCATCGCGGAGGCCCGATTGGCAGCGGGTTTTGCGGCTCAAACGGATGCGCTGCAAGCCCGCATTGACCTCAATCAGCGCCGTGCCGACCTTATATTGCAACAAGCCCTCACAGCCAACGCCAAACGAGCGCTCAATCGCTTGCTTATACGTGCATCTGAAACGGCATTCAACGTAGATGAAACGCTGACGACTACCTACGCCCCCCTGCGCAACGATCTGATACAGAATATTTTGGCCAATAACCCCAGCCTGCTTTCCCTGCAAAAATCGGCGGAAATCGCCGCGTTGGTGGTGGATGAAAACCGTACCCTCGGCAGACCCAGGCTCACGGGCAACGGGCAACTCAACGCCGTCCGTTCGGACAATGGCGCGGGTTTTACGGTGAACAACACGCAAGCGGGTCTGACCGTCGGTGTGGGCTTGGTGGTGCCTATTTATGCAGGAGGCAATTTCAAACGGCAGGTGGAAACGGCCCAACTCGCAGCCCAACAATCGGCCTTTCGGCTTGACAATCAAAGACTTCAGTTGGAAATGGAATTGGACAATCAGCTTGCTACCTATCTAAGCCAACAGCAAATTTTAAGTCTGGAAGAAGAAAACGTGCGCATTGCCCGGGAAAACCTCAACGTGAGTACAGAGCGATTCCGGGTAGGCACGACGAATGGCCTGGAGCCGCAAATTGCCCAGAATTCGCTGGAACAAGCCTTGTCGCGCAGGGATCTGGTGCTGTATAATTTGAAAGCGGCGGAGATCCGATTGAGGCTTTTGGCTGGGGAACTTTGATCCGTTAATATCCGTGTCTCATCCGTGTGATCCGTGTTCCATCCTCACGTTGTGGAACACGGATTGCACGGATGAGACACGGATTTTCACGGATATTAAATCTTTCGTTCGTACCATTGCATCGGGAAAAAAGGCCATTTAAAGAACAAACCCGAAGCAAAATGATCCCCTTGCGTGTTTTTATCTCGTATTCGCACAACCAAAACGATCGCCCGCTGCTCGATCAGCTGATCCGCCATCTTTCGCCTTTGACACGGTCTGGAAAGGTTGCTCTTTGGGAAGATTCCATGATTTTGCCCGGGTCCAACTGGGACAGGGCAATAAACACTGAAGTCAGCCGGGCGGATATTGTAGTGTTCCTCGTCAGCAGCGATTACCTCGCCTCCGATTACGTCAACCGCATCGAAGTGCCCATTGCCATGCAACGGGAAGCAAACGGAGACTGTGCCGTAGTGCCTGTTTTGCTCCGCAGTTGTTTGTTTGAACTCATGCCCTACGCGGAGTTCGAGTTTTTGCCCAAAACCGCCCAGGACCAACGCTTAGTGCCGCTTGATCAATGGGCAAACACAGATGAGGCTTTTGCCACCATCGTGCGGCGGCTCAACTTGCTATTAAAACAAGCCGGAGCACCTGCTGCCCCTTCGGTCAACGCACCGTCTACCGCGCCCCCGATGCACTTGCCCCCTTCTATTTCGGCCCTCGAGCGCAGCGGTTACGAATTACAACTAAACCTTGCCACCGAAAAGCAACAACGGCTGCAAACAGCCCTAGTCTTGGAAACCGACCCTTCCCGACAATTTGCCCTCGAATACGAAGTAAAAAAATTGGACACCACGATTGCCGATTTGAAAAACAAACTGCAAGCATGAGCTATTCCCACGACGAAATAACCGGCTTTGAGCAGGAGTTGAAACTTATCCTGCAAAAACTCAGTGCGCTGCGCACCGCATTGATTGTCAAAACAGATGAGGCTGAAAAATTCAAACTCGAATACGAGATCAAGCAGCTCGAAAGCCGCGAAATCGCGCTAAAAAAGAAGCTCGCCGATGCATACGACCTCGGCACCGACAGCGGCAAGGAACGCTTGCGCGAGAAAATAAACGACCTGAAAATCTCCGAAGCAATGGGCCGCATCCATTTGGTCAATTGCAACCGCAGGGAGCTGCGCGACCGTTTCGAGGAAGGCTTCGACCACCGGCAAAAAATGGGCGCACACAACCATTTTTACTTCCTGAGTGCCTGTCCCACCCAATTGCCACCCTCGCTCGGCGAGCGCATGGTGTACGAGTTGCTCGCGGATTGGCTCGACGAGGGTTCCGAAGTGGTGCATTGCCGCTTTGACCCCAAAAACCATGACCGGGTGAAAATCGAAAAACTACCCCTCGGCTATTCCGTTGAAAAATCGCAAGAACTGTTCAAAGCGTTTTGCGCAAGGTGGTTTGGCTGGGCGGCTAACGAGGATTTTAACGAGGCTGTTTCAGCCAACAAAGTACCCAAAGCACGGCATAAATACAGCGTTTTGCCTTTTTACTTCCGCAAAAACGAGTGGAAGCCTTTCTTCGCTGAATACTTCGACTGGATGGCCGAACAACTTGCAAAACGCCCAAAGGACGGCCCTGTGCTGATGGTGTTCATCGTTATGTACCACGAAGATCTGCACCGCGAACGCGACGAAAAATCCGAGGAAATTATCAGTGCCATTGACCAATTGTGCCAAAAATATTCGCATGCTGGACATTTTTACCCGCTCGACCCGGTACTTGTGTCCGACTTGCGTGATTGGTTCAACGACCTTGGCGAACGTAACAACGCCCGTCTCCAACCTGTGCTCGACACCCTCGCAGAGGGGCTGCCAGAAGCCGAATTGCAACAACTAAAACAATCAAAACAGTTGAACATGGACCGTGTGGAACTGGTCCAGGAATTGGTTTTTGAACTCTACAACCAATAATTATGAACCTATCGCACCAACCCGACAATCCCCAGGCCCGTCAATTGCCGCCCCGGCCGGCCGCCTCTAAATTCAATGCCCCGGAACATTACCGCCCTTCTCCCGAACTCTGGGCTGCGGTTCAGACGGCCCTGAGCCTTGGCTTGCCGCTGCTTGTAACCGGCGAGCCTGGTTGCGGCAAAACCGACCTTGCCGCCCACATCGCCTGGTATTACGGCCTCGGCAAGCCTGAGGAGTTTAATGGACAGACCTCCTCTTCGGTTACCGACCTCTTTTACCGGTATGATGCCCTGCGCCACTTCCAACACGCTCAGGTGATGAAGCAAACCCTTACGCCGGAGGTGGTGGAGCGCGATTACGTGCAATATCAAGCCCTCGGAGCGGCCATCAAAAGCGGCCAAACCCGCGTGGTGCTGCTCGATGAAATTGACAAAGCCCCCCGCGACCTGCCCAACAACCTCTTGGCCGCGCTCGACAAACTCAAATTTGAGGTGCCTGAAACGGGCGACCCAAAACGCTTTACTTATGAAGCCAAACCTGAACACCGCCCGATCATCATCCTGAGCTCCAACTCCGAAAAAGGCCTGCCCGACCCCTTCCTGCGCCGGGTGGCTTTTTTCGACATCAAATTCCCTGGTGAAGCCGATTTGCTCCTGATTCTCAAGGACAAACTGGACAATTTTGCCCAGTTGGACGCCAAAGCGACCATTGGCCTTTTTGAAAAAATACGCGCCGCCGAACTCGGCGTACTCAACAAGAAACCCGCCACCGCCGAACTGCTGCACTGGGCCAACGCCCTGCTCCAATTGGGCGTGGATACCGCCCAACTCGACAACCCGAGGGGCCTGAACACCCAACAAAAAACCCTGCTTGGCCATTCGCTGTCTGTGCTGGCGAAGACCCGGGCGGATTTGGATACGCTGCAAAAGGCCATTGGGATATAGGGGCTACGAAGTGCTACGAGGTGACACCTCGTAGCACTTCGTAGCCCCCTGGGGCAATGTCGTTGACTTAAGGCCTCGGAGAGGCCAAACGTTTGTAGAGATCATTGTTAGCCAATGTTCCCAGACCTCGGAGAGGTCTAACATTTGTTTGGCAATCAATGTGTTGTATAACGTTGGACCTCTCCGAGGTCAAATAAAATGTGCATGAAAAGGCTACAAACATTGGGCCTCTCCGAGGCCTAAACCCTTAAGTCAACGACATTGCCCCCTGGGGTTTTGTCAAAAGGGTCGGAATCAAAAAGGAGGTAAATCTTTATTTTGTTCTCTTTGGCGAAAAACCTACGAGGTTTAGCACTCGAATAGAATTAAAATTTGTTTATTTTCCTATCGGCAACCTTTTGGCACAACCCCTCAATCGCTCCAAAAAGAGCACATTATTACGATTCGAGACAAATAGATCGTGACCAAGCACCAACTCGCCGCCAAAATACTCGCACACTGGGAAAAGGATGTCCGTCCTTTTGCCCCGGACGAGCATTTGCGCTGGCAGGAACTGCTCCATCAACTCCCAGATGACCTGAGCCCCGAACAATACCGGGACGCACTGTTGCCCATTGCCGCCAAAAACGACAAGGAGCAGACGGTGTTTGTGGCCTTGTTCGAGCTGGCCAAAGGGGAGTTGATAGAAGCGCTGCCGCCCCCCGGCGAAACGGAAAAAGAAGCGGAAAAAACCCTTGTCAGGCCAAGTCCCTGGAAAAAAAACCTCCGCTGGTTTTTTTTACTCGCAGCCCTTGCAGTATTGTATGCGATATTCAAAATTTGCTGGCCAGCCCCAACGCAACAATACCCCCGACTGGAGGCGCCCACCGCCCGGCCAAATACCCAAAACCGCGTCTGCCTCGACAGTGTACTGGGAGCACATACTGCCCTGAACAGTCGCATCACTTTTGAGGTCAATCAAGACACCACCCTGCGCACACCGCTCGGTGTGTATGTCATCGAAGAAAAAAACGGCTGCATCCGATTCACTTCGGGTGACTCCACGGGCCGCGATTCCATACGCCTGAACGTCTCGGATACCGATGGCCAATCAGCGGTTGACCTGATTCAGTCGGTGCAGGTTTTGGAAGATTCTATTGGCGTTGGTACAGGCGGCACCGATTATGATCGCTTCTTCACCCAAGCCCAGCCCTTCTACCACGATTCCCTATTCGAAGCCCTTGAACTCAAACCCTCAAATACCTTCACAACCACCCTCTACGAATGGTCGAACTGGATCAAAGCCGCCATCCTGTGCTTGCTCGCCGTGCTCCTGGCCGTTTGGGTCTATTGGCGCGCCAGAAAACGCCAAAAACTGGTGGTGCAACGCGAAAAACCGACCAAGCCGCCTTACGTCTGGAACATCCGCATACCCAACCTGTTGCCACCTGACCCAGGCGAATCCTTCGGCCTGACACTCAACGCCCTGCGCCGCCGCACCGACGACGACACCCGGGTGCTCGATATGCCCCAAACCGTGCGCGCCACCATCCGCCGGGGCGGCATGGTCGAATTCCGATTCCGGCAGCTCACCCGACCGCCAGAGTACCTCCTGCTCATTGACCGCCAAAACACCCTCGACCACCGCGCACGCCTCTACGACGACCTCTACCGAATCCTGCTCCAAAACGAGGTGCTTGCCGAACGCTTCTTCTACGACGGCGACCTCCGCCTTTGCTACAACGACCAGCACCCCGAAGGCTTCAGCCTCGACGAGCTGTTGTTTCGATACCCCGCGCACCGCCTGCTTATCATCGGCAGCGGACGACAGATGTTCAATACCGCCACGGGTAAACTGGCCAAATGGACCGCCCAGTTTGCCCGTTGGAAAGAACGCGCCCTGCTCTCACCCCTGGCCGCTGCTGAATGGGGCCGCCGCGAACGCAGCCTCACCGAGCTGTTCCGCTTTGCGCCCGCATCCATTGAAGGCATGCGCAAGCTCATCGAAGCCTTCGATGCCGATGAAGACCAGCGCTTGCCCCGATTGGACAAACTCGCTGCCCTCGCGCTGGGCGAACCCGTGCTCCTCGAAGACGGCGACCTGCGCCAAACCCTCGAAAAACACTACCCCGACCCGCTCACCCGTACCTGGATAGCCGCCTGCGCCATCTGGCCCGAACTGCACTACGACCTCACGCTCTGGCTCGGCCATTGGCTGGCACAGGAAAGCGGCCAACCCGTAGCCACCATGGCCCGCTTTGGCGAGCTGCTCCGCCTGCCCTGGTTTGCCAACGGCGAAATACCCGATGCAGCGCGGGCGGTGTTGCTCGACGAACTCCATCGAACCAACCCCGCCCTCGAAAACCGGCTCCGCATGGCCCTTCATGCCCTGCTCGAAGCCAATGCCCCGCCTGCCGAAAGCGCCGCCTGGGACGACTTTGCCATGCGCGTGGCCTTCAATGAATGGCAGTTCACGACCGACCCCAAAATCAAAAAAGAACGCGAAAAACAGATTGCCGACTGGATAACACGCAACGGTAACCCCGATTTTATCACCATTCGCGCCCTGAAGGGCAAACCCGGGCCATTGGACAGCCTGCTGCCCGATTCCTGGCAAAAAATATTGTACAAGGGCAAACTGCCGGGCTTGGGCGTGCAGGAATGGCTGAAAGACACCCTGCGCATCGCCTTGCCGATCTGGGTACTGGCTGCAGCAGGACTCCTTTGGGGCTGGCAGCCCAAAGCCCCCGATGACTGTGTAAATGGCGAGCAACTTGAACTGTCCTGGAAAGGTGAACTGCGGCGTTTTTGCGCCGAAACGCCCGATGAACGCGCTATTTTGGGCGAATACAGCGTCCGTCAAGCCCTTCAAACCGACACCCTGCCACCCGAGCCGGATACCTTGCATTTCGGGGAAGCTACCCAACTCCGCCAGGAATGCGAGGCCAATATTGCCAATGCCCTTTACAACAAAGGCATCCCCTTCTACAACACCCACGACAGCCTGCGCCTTCTGCGGCCACGCCTTGACCCCAATGCCTCGGTATGGAAAAAACGGGCCTGCCAGTGGTTTGAAGCCGCTGCCGCCGCCGATACCTCCCTACAGTGGGTGCGCGCCGCCGCCGACTGGTGCGCGGAAAAAACCACCACTGAGCCGCCCACTAATCCTTGCCGCCAGATTGCGGCAGATGTGATAGAAGTAGGCTTCCGCAACCGGGCACATAGCCTGAGCGAACTCGACGAAATTGCCAAAAATCCCAATGGAAAACTGGCCAAAAGCACCCTGATAGGTGTGATAAAACCCGGGCAACAGGTAGAACTGCTGGGCGAAGAAACCCACGTTTGGAAAGTACGCTTTCAAGGCAAAGAAGGCTTTGTGGCCAAATCCGTGTTCCAGCGAGCCACCCTCGTTCCGTGCGGCCCTGCTCCCAATAACCAGACCGCCCCCTCCTTCGCTACGGCTACGGTGGGTAAAATGATGCCCGTAAAAGGCGGCAGCTTCACCATGGGCTGTACCGCAGAGCAGGGCGAAGATTGTGATGACGACGAAAAGCCCGCCCACCAAGTCAGGGTGGCTGATTTTGAGATTGGAGTGACGGAGGTGACCAACGAACAATACGCCGCTTTTTTGAATGAAAAAGGCAATCAAAAAGAAGGCGGTGTGGAATGGATAAATCTTGAAGGCAGTTACCAAACCGAAAAATGCCGCATCCAAAGCTCGAATGGGCGGGTGTTTACGGTGGAAAGCGGTTATGAAAAACACCCGGTCATTTATGTTTCATGGTACGGCGTCAAAGCCTACTGCGCCTGGCTTTCGACCAAAGGAAGCGGCAAATTCCGCCTCCCGACCGAGGCCGAATGGGAGTTTGCGGCCAGAGGCGGCAACAAAACGAAGGGTACGAAGTATGCCGGCAGCAACAATCTCGACGAAGTGGGTTGGTACACCGAAAACACCAAGGGTACCGGCACGCGCCAGGTAGCAGGAAAAATAGCCAACGAGCTCGGCCTTTTTGACATGAGCGGCAACGTGTGGGAATGGTGCGAAGACGACTGGCACGACAATTACGAAAAGGCGCCCGATGATGGCAGGGCTTGGGTGGATTCAGGTGGCAGAGGCTCGTACCGCGTGTATCGCGGCGGCTCGTGGATCAACTTCGCGCGGGCTTGCCGCGTCTCGATCCGCGACAGCGACTCACCGGGGTATCGGAACAACTTTGTCGGCTTCCGCCTCGCTTCGTCCCCCCAGTGAGGTGGTTTGTCCACTCCGGCTATCTATTGAGCAAAAAAGAAAAGCACAGCAATACACGAAACGGAGCAATGGGAGGGGCTTGCGGTAGCAGCCCTCCCATGCGGAGTGAAGGGTATTGCGAGCAAAGGACTTTAGGGCGTAAGCCCTCGAATTTTTTTTTGAAAATGGCTAAAATAACGTGCGCTTTGGATAGCATCTGCGTAAAAAGGCCATTCCAGCCGCATAGCGGCGACATTATAATGCCGTAAAAATGTCACTGCTATGCAGTTCCTACCATTAAAAACGCCCTATTGGGCTACCGAAATGACACCGCTACGCGGTTTTAGTTTAAAATCAAGGGCTGTTGCATTCCAAAACTCATGTTAATTATGCAAATAAGGATTTTCACGGTCCCCATCATGGGGGGCGAGCAGTTGGTGGAAGAAATGAACGTGTTTTTGCGTTCCAAAAAAATCTTGCAGGTAAAAGAGCATCTCGTGAATCACGACTCGGATGGCGTGCATTGGTGCTTCAGTATCCGCTATGTAGACGATGTGGCTGCCACAGAGCGCGATAAAGTAAAGGTGGACTATAAGGAAGTACTGGGAGACACGGTCTTCAAACGGTTTTCGGCCTTGCGTGAAATCCGCAAAAAAGTAGCGCAGGACGACGCAGTCCCGGCCTACGCGGTGTTTACAGATGGCGAATTGGCGGAATTGGCCAAAATGGTGGCCATCACGTCGGAAAGCATCAGAATGATTAAAGGGGTCGGCGAAAAGAAAATTGAAAAATACGGGCACCATTTTATCACCAAACCCAGCGATGAAAAGAGCCAGTAATCTGTTGACCCATGTAGCAGACCCCGACAACTTGCGCTTGGCCGCATGGAAAGCCGCCAAAGGCAAGCGTCATTCGCAGGAAGTAATGACCTGGTCGGCACGAATGGAGGAGCATATTCTCCCGCTGCGTCAGCAGATATTGGAGGGGCAGGTTATGGTAGGCAATTACCGTTATTTCAAGGTTTATGAACCAAAAGAGCGACAGATTTGCGCCTCTGTATTTGGCGAGCAGGTGCTGCATCATGCCCTTATGAATGTATGCCATCCTTATTTTGAAAAAGCGCAAATTTTTGATAGCTACGCCAGTCGCAATGGGAAAGGCACTTATGGAGCCCTCGAGCGGGCAAAAAAATATACGAATCGGTATGCCTGGTACCTCAAACTGGATGTAAAGAAGTTTTTTGAAAGCATTTCGCATGAAGTAATGGTGCGACAATTGGCCAGGATGTTCAAGGATGCGGCATTGGTCGGCATTTTTGAACAAATTATCCACAGTTATGAGGCTAGCCCGGGCTTGCCCGCCGAAGGAACGAAGGCGGGCCGCGGCTTGCCGATCGGCAACCTCACCAGCCAGTACTTTGCCAACCACTATCTCAACGGCCTCGACAGGTTTATAAAAGAAAAATGCGGCTGTAAAGCCTACGTCAGGTACATGGACGACATGGTGCTGTGGCACGATGACAAGACAGTGCTATTAAGGCTTCTAAACGAAATAGAGCGTTTTATTGCCCTTGAAATAGACTGTGAATTGAAACCTTTTGCTTTGAACCGTACCAAAACCGGGTTGCCATTTTTGGGCTATCATATTTTTCCACACCATGTGAGGCTTTTGCAAAAAAGCAAACAGCGTTTTATACGGAAACTGCACATCATAGAAAAAGGCTATCACTCTGGCAAATGGAATGAAGCCAAATGCCAACGTCGGGTTTTGCCCCTGCTGGCTTTTACGGGGCATGCTGACGCAAAAAATCTCAGGGAAAGCATACTTTCGCGACTCAAAGGTCAATAGTCATAAGGTTCGAACCGCGTGAATCGCGGCGGCTCGTGGAACAACAACGCGCAGAATTGCCGCGTCTCGATCCGCAACAACAACTCACCGGAGAATCGGAACAACAATGTCGGCTTCCGCCTCGCTTCGTCCCCCCAGCTCAATAGATAGCCGGATGGCATCCACTGAACAGGCTATTGTCCGGCCCCCGAGTACTCGGGGCAAAAAGTTCCCTCCTATCAAGGTTGGAATCCCGGCGACAGCATGAGTAGGCTTTGACCGAAAGTGCTTTCGCCTATTTTATGTCACGCTCCGCCAGCCCGAAAACGTTTACTAAACTTTCAAAGTTTAGTAAACGTTTTCGGGCAGCAGCACATCGGTTCGGGCATTTTGCCCCGAGTACTCGGGGGTCGGCCAATACGAATTTCTGGTGCCTTGGGAATTTGATCAGTTGCGGCACGAGATAGTGCAACAAATCATAGGTGAGGGTGACAACGTCCTTTTTTTCATCCATTTTATATACTTAACGTGCGTTTTGGGAAACCGCAGCTTTTATCTACAAAAGAACGGCGTAGCCGTGCCATTCCTGTAGCCCGATAGGGCGTTTGTGGGGAAAGGAACGGCGTAGCCGTGACATTTTTATGTCGAAATAATGCCACGGCTACGCCGTTCTGAAAAAATTTAACGCTGGGGCTACAAGAATGTCGGCGCTATGTGACTAAAATTTGCCACGCTCGGGTTTTCCCGACTAGGGCCGGGACAAGTATTGACCTACGGTATGAAAGCAAATCGTACCCCCCATTTCACCGACTGCTTGCAATTGCCAACCCCGAGCTTGTCAAAAGCCCTGACACGGCGAAAAATCGGCTTCTCTGAGCCCTGATTTTGGCCATTCAACAAAAGCCGCTTAATTTGCTGCGCAAAACAAAATTGTCATGTCTTCCATCACACTGCAAATCAACCCCGCACTCGAACTACAATTGCGTGAAAAAGCCGCCCGAAAAGGCGTAGGCCTGGATGTCTATGTGCAGGCGTTGCTGGAAAAATTTGCCAATACCGAAAACCCTGAATCCCGTATTTTGAAATCCAATAAAGAGGAAGAGGACTTGCTGAAAAAAATCAGTTTAGGACTTTCGGAAGAGTTTTGGGTGGAATACAAACGACTCGTAGAAAAACGCCAATATGAAATAATTGATGACGAAGAGTTGGCTTGCTTAATCGAGATGACCCGCCAAGTTGAAAGTGCCAATGCAAAAAGGTTAGAGTACCTGGCTGCACTCGCTAGATTACGGAATGTTTCTTTGCCCAAAGTGATGGAGCAGTTGGGCATCAAGCCAGAAAGTTATGCGTGATTCGGTAAGAATTGTGGTTCGTGAAAGGGCCAGTAGTGGTTGTGAATATTGCAAAGCACCGGCGCGTTTCTCCCCCGCACCTTTTTCTGTAGAACACATTATTGCCCGCATTTGGGGCGGCAGCGATGCGTTGGATAACCTTGCTTTCTCCTGTCAAGGCTGCAACAATTACAAATTCACTTGTTTCGAATGGCCTGACCCTCAAAATGGAGAAATCGTTCCAATTTTTCATCCGCGCCATCAAAATTGGAAAGGTCATTTTGAATGGGACGAATCTTTCACGCTAATCGTGCCACTTACTGATATTGGACGCGCTACAATTGAAAGACTCAAACTAAATCGCGAAGAATTAATTGATTTACGACGGGTTCTTTTTGCATCTGGCGAACATCCACCAGAGTAAAAAATGTTGATTTGATTTGTTGTTGATTTGTTGATTCGAGTGGCCAAGCCTGAAGGCTAGAATCAACAAATCAACAACGAATCAAATTAACATCAAAGGTCCCCCACCCCCCTCGGCCTCCGCACCTTTTCCCAGAAAAACCCCTCCAGTTTTTTCGTGTCTTTACCCGCTTGTTTCATCGGGATGAATTTGCCGCTGGGCTGCTGGTAAAATTTGATACTTTCCACCTTATTGTCGCCAAAAAAGAGCCTCATTTCGGAACAAGCTGTTTCATTGAGACCGATATAGGCTTGTTTGTCGTCTACTGCATAATACACGGCCTGTGCATTGCCTTCCACCAGCATTTCACGCGCCTGGTCGTCGCGGAAAAAAACGGTGGCGTTTCGCCCTTTGATTTGGTTGAAAAGGATGCCCTCTTCAGAATTAATGACCATTGCATTTTGGCGCAGCCAAAGCCGATCTAACTTCTTGTTTTTCAACAACAACTTGATCGTATCGCCTGAAAATTGCGAGGTGTCTGACCAGATGATAGGTAGGTTATTGATCTTGTAAAACCAGAAAATAGAGTCCGCACTGCTAAAGGTGAGCGAGTCGCATACTGCCTGCAAATCGCTCTTGAAAATCCGCACATTCTGGTGGGCAAAAAGTTCGCGCACATCGCTGGCTGAATCTGGCTTGAAGGAGGTAAGCGTGTCAGAACTCATGAACAGCGTATCGCCATCTATCAGGCTTTTCATCATGGGCCTGCCGCCCGCGCCTTTCTCTCCAAACCCGCCAAAAGCGTTGAGGTACTGCGAAGTTTTGTTGTAGTCCATACGCCAGGAAAGCACGGTGTAGTCGCTCGCGGTGTCTTGCCAAACTACGCTGCCGAGCGCAAGGCCGTTGCCCAGCACGTCGTTGAAATCCAGCGAATCGGCTTCGATGATGTTGGGCGGATCGCTTACGCGGCCACGACCAGTAAGTTGGTATGTTTTGTTTCGGGTATCGTAGCGGATTTCGGCACCCTGGATGTCGCGGGTGCTGTCGCGAAAATGGGCGTTGCCACGCAGGATAGTTTTCTCATTGTCAGCATTGTAGCGGATCACATCGGCTTCTGCGACCTCACCCTTTGCTGGTTTTTCGATATGGGCATCGCCTTCAAGCGTGTATTCTTTGATATGGCCTTCGTAGCGCATTTTGCGGGCCCGACCGAGTTGTCCGTCCTTTTCGTATTGCGGATTTTGGTCAAATTCTGCAAAGTCGTTCGTAATGTCATAAAACCCGCTCTCTGTATAAATTTTGCTCCCGCGCTGACTTATCAAAGTGGGCGCAACAAAACGCACCAGCTGCGCCTCGGTGTTGAACACCATCGTGTCCGTTCGTATCGTAAACTCGGGGTCTGTCACCAACACATCGCCTTTCAGAAACACCTCTTTTTGCTCCACAAAATAGTGTCCGCGCCGACTGGTGACCTGGCTTTTGCCATTGGTCATGACTGCCCCGGTGGTGTAGGTGGCGATTTTGTTGGCGAGGTCGTAGCGAAGGCGTTTGGTGAAAAGCTCTTGTTTGCCATTCACCAAGACCACCTCACCGAACAGGTCGCTGATTTTGGTGGTGGCGTTGTAATGCGCCGAATCGGCGAATGCCCGCACGGAATCGCCCTGTGCAATGACCACTTTGCCGCGCAAAACGGCAAAATCCTTGTCGAGTGTGGCTGTGTCGCAGTAGATGAGGGTATTTTCCTGCCGAAGCCGTACTGATCCGCTGAGTTTCTGGATTTCGCGGCCGTTTTTCAGAAAGTATTCGATGACGGCGGCGGTTTCTATTTTTAGTTTTTGGGTGTCGGATTGGACTGTTGACTGTTGGCTTTTGGCCGTTGGCACTTGACCGTTGGGCGTTATTGGTTGGTTGGTAATTTTTGACGTAGAGGTGGGCGTTTGCGCCAGCAGGAAGTTGGTGCAAAAAAGCAGCAAAATGGCGAACAGTCTGAATCTCAATGTCTGTGCAAATAGTTTCAATACAGTATGTTTCTTTAACGTGCGTTTTGGATAGTCGGGGTTTCAATAAAAACCGCGTAGCGGTGCCATTCTGGCAGCTACGTGAATCCGGCATCCCCGTCCCCGTCTTGCAAAGCCAAGGGTGGGTTGGCGAGGATTTCCGACAAACCATTTCCGACAAAGTAAGTTCGGCGAAGGGTTTTGTTCCAAAAAAACGGGGTTCGGTTTTCGTTGCAAAACGGCACCAACCGCGGATGATATAGCGTCAGCATTTTGGCGCCTAGTTGAATTGCGTGGGCAAAGATAACGCTGGCAACTGTGGCGGAGTGTTCATCGGAGTGCCAGGCGTATGGAATGCGCAGGTGACCATCGCGAATCGTGAGGATAAGAACGCCGATGGTTTGTTGTTCGCTGTCCGATAGTTGGAGCGCGAGGGTTCTAAACTCCCGGGCGATGGAGGTAAAATGGTATCGGCGGGCAGTGTCGTCAGGGGATTTGGTTTCGGTGACCCAAGGATTTTGGAGCATCCAGTTGATTGCGGTGCGGTCGCGACGGGCGAGTTCATCCTGATGGTTTGCATGGATGAATGTGCCAAGATCATCGTCAATGGTCTGGAGGTATTGGATTTGGCAAGGATATTTTGCGTTGTGCAAAAGATTGATTCTGAGAAAATTGGGGACGGAAAGCATCGCATCGGCCACGCTTAACAGGGGTTTTATTTTTTCAAAAAACGGTTTTTTCGGCGGAAGTATTTGTGCAAGGTTCGGTCGCAGATAGCCACGAAAACCAATAATCGGCTGGCTCTCGGTCATGCTTTCCGAGCGGTCGTACAGGTTTTTCACTTCGGGCGTGAATTCGGTGAGGATGAAGCGGTTTTGCCAAGCCTCGAGCATAGTGTTGAGGAGTTTTTTTGCCAATCCTTTGCCTCGCTGCGAGGGAGCGATCCAGAGGCAGGAAAGCCAGGCCATTCGTTCTGGAGGGTTTTCGCCAAAATAAAACCAGTCGGGCAATGCGCCTAGGTAGCCCACGATATTCCCCTCGTCGTAGGCCAGAATAAGTGCCGGGTCATTGGGCAAGGCACGGGGGTTGCGACCCTGCGACACGGCGCGTTGCGGCGAGATAGGCAATACCGACAAACGCCGATATTCCTCCGAGGCTGCGAAGGCCTCTAACTCGTTGACTGTTAAAAGGGTGAATGTCATCATCAGCTTCTTTTCACAGTTTGTTTCCCCAGCATTTTTCGTAAAACAGATACAGCAAATTCGGCAGAGACAACATTTCGTGCGGGCAATGCCGTGCGTTCCATCGCAAGCCGCTGTAAGTGCGTCGGTACCGTATCGCGCTTTGTGCCAGCGGAGCCAAAACTGAGGAGCGGCCCGCCAAGTTTTTCCTGAACAATGTTGAAAAATTCCAGCCCGACCCCATCGTCTGTGAAAGGGAAAGCGAAGGTATTGAGCGCGACCCCGAAACGACTTTTTACTTCGGAAAGGCTTTCCACTGTTTGCCTGATTTGCTCGTCCAAGGGGATTTGTGCGTACTGAGGGTGATCGAGGCTGTGTGCTCCAAATGTAAAACCCTTGGCCTGCATGGCCCGGATTTGGACTGTGCTGAGGCAGGGTTTTTGATCGGCAAGAAAAGCCGCAAAATCAAGTCCGATGGCTTCTGCCCAGATGTCGAGGAGGTGTCGGTTTTCGTATTTCACAGCCAATGGATTTTGGAAGTGTGGCACACCCTCGAGGTGTGCCACACTTAAAAGACTGGCTTTGTAGCGGAACATTAGCCCCTGATTGTCAATAAAATCCGGGTTGAGAAAGAAGGTAGCCGGGATTCCCTTTTCCAACAAAATCGGCATCACCACCTCGTGGCATTCTCGCAGCCCGTCGTCGAACGTGAGATGAAACACCGGGCGGTCAAACGGCTTCTTCTCAAAAACGTGTTCCCAAAGTGTTTGAAGGTCAATGGGTTGAAAATGTTTGAGCAAAAAATCGAGGTCCTTCCGGAACTGCCGCTCCGTACGAACCGGGTAGAGATGACGGACATGAGCCGGGGATTCGTCGCTCACCAAATGGTAGAATGGAAGGAAAAGTCGTTCGCTCCAAAGCCATTGCCAAGACTTAAAAGGCAATATCGGTGCGGTGTGGGAAAGGGCTTTGGTGAGTAGATTTTTCATTTGAATGTATCTCGCGGACTGGCGAAAGTAAATTTCTGAGCACTTTGTGTAGTGTTTTTATTAACCACAAATTGTTTTTAAAACAAAATATTTGTTTTAAATTTGCCCATCTTTTCACTCTCCTTCGATCAACTTTTTAAAACTCCGTTACTTTGGGCGCAAATTACAAAACATCCAAGCCGAACGGCAAAGCGAATGCCGCTAAGGCCAATGGTCAAAAGCCACCCGCCTTCGCCAAGGCTTCGGCGGGTAAAGCAGGTAAACAACCAAAAATGCAAGAAGTAAGATATACCGAAGACGAGATCAAATCCCTCGACTGGCGCGAACACATCCGCCTGCGCCCCGGCATGTACATCGGCAAACTCGGCGACGGCTCCAGCCCCGACGATGGCATCTATGTATTGCTCAAAGAGGTCGTTGACAACTGTATTGACGAGTATGCCATGGGCAATGGACGGCAAGTTGACATTACGCTCAATGAAAACGGCTGTACTGTACGCGACTACGGGCGCGGCATTCCGCTTGGGAAAGTGGTGGATGTGGTGTCAAAAATCAATACCGGTGCGAAGTACGATTCGAAAGCATTCAAAAAAACCGTGGGTCTCAATGGGGTTGGTACAAAGGCGGTAAATGCGCTTTCGGAGTATTTTAAAGTCAGTTCCATTCGCGAGGGTCAGATGAAAACCGCCGAATTCAACTTTGGCAACCTCAAGGAAGAGAGCAAGTTGCTGCCGACGAAAGAAGAAAACGGTACGCTGGTTGTTTTCAAACCAGACAATGGCCTTTTTAGGAATTACCGTTGGCTGCCGGAGTTTGTGGAGCAAAAGCTTTGGGACTACGCCTACCTCAATGCAGGGCTGAAAATCAATTTTAACGGCAAATCTTTTCTTTCCAAAAACGGCCTTTTGGACCTTTTGGAAAAGAAAACAGGGGCAGAAGCCACACGCTATCCCATCATCCACTTGCGCGGCGAAGACGTTGAAGTTGCCCTTACGCACGGCAACCACTACGGTGAGCAAATCTATTCGTTTGTGAATGGCCAGAATACCACGCAGGGCGGTACCCACTTAAATGCCTTCCGAGAGGCGTTGGTAAAAGTGGTGCGCACACACTTCAAAAAAGAATTTGACGCAAAGGATATCCGCGAGAGCATCATCGGAGCAGTGGCGGTGCGGGTAGAGGAGCCGGTGTTTGAAAGCCAGACCAAAACACGCCTTGGCTCGGAGCGCATGTCGCCCGACGGCCAGGCTGTTCGCACGTTTATGTCCGATTTTTTGATGAAGGAATTGGACAATTTTCTCCACAAAAACACGGAGGTAGCGAAAGAACTCCTCAAGCGTATCCAACAAAGCGAGCGCGAGCGCAAGGAGATTTCAGAGGTAAAAAAACTCGCCAACCAGCGCGCCAAGGCGGCCAATATCCACAACAAAAAACTTCGCGACTGCCGGTATCACTTGAATGAAAAAGCCCCGGAGGAGCTGCGGCTTGCCACCACGGTTTTCATCACAGAGGGTGATTCAGCCAGCGGTTCTATCACCAAATCTCGGAATACGGAAACCCAGGCGGTGTTCAGTCTGCGGGGTAAACCTTTGAACTGCTACGGCCTGACAAAGAAAATCGTGTACCAAAACGAGGAGTTCAACCTGCTTCAACACGCTTTAAACATTGAGGACTCGCTCGACGATCTGCGTTACAACCGCGTGGTCATCGCTACCGATGCTGACGTGGACGGAATGCACATCCGCTTGTTGATGCTCACGTTTTTCCTTCAGTTTTTCCCGGATGTGGTGCGCAACGGTCACCTTTATATTCTAGACACTCCGCTTTTCCGGGTACGCGACAAGCAGCAGACTTTTTACTGTTATTCCGAGACGGAAAAAAAACAGGCCATTAAAAAACTACGCGGCAAACCCGAGATCACCCGATTCAAGGGTTTGGGCGAAATCAGCCCCAACGAGTTTGGAGCGTTCATTGGCGAAGACATCCGCCTCGACCCGGTGTTTCTCCCGGAAGAAACCAACCTTGACCATGTACTCGATTATTACATGGGCAAGAACACCCCTGAGCGTCAGGAGTTTATCATTGACAACCTGCGCATAGAATTGGACATTATAGATACGCCCGAAGAAGAAGCACAGGTGGAACCGGTTGCTCCAGAGGATGTTTTGGCAGAAGTTTAAACCCAATTTCATTCACCAATCACCGAGCCATGATCCGCATTATAGACTGGCAGCCCGCTTACCAAGACGCCTGGAAAAACCTCAACATCGCCTGGATTTCCAGAGATTATGAGGTGGAACAAGTAGACCTTGACACGCTCGATTTTCCTGAAAAGTATTTTATCAACGGCGGTGGTGCAGTGTTGCTGGCGCAACGCGAATCGGATGGTGAAATCGTGGGTACTGTTGCGCTCCAACCCTTTGGAGGTGGGGTGCTGGAACTTGCCAAAATGACCGTGGCCGAAAGTGCACGCGGCCTCAAAATTGGCGAATTGCTCGGCATCGCCGCCCTCGAACGAGCGCGTCAACTTGGGGCAAAGTGCGTTTTCCTGCTTTCCAACACCAAATCATACCAGGCCATCAATTTGTATTTCAAATTGGGTTTCCGATGTGTGGCGCTCGATAACACGGATTTCAAGCGGGCGAATATTCAGATGGAGATTAGGTTTTGAGCCTGAATCGTTATCGTGTTGGATCCAACTTTTTCGCAGTTAATGAAGTCCAATGCCTATAGCCCAACAACAAGCGCAGCGCATAACGCTTCTTGCTTTCAGGATCGGATGTTTTGCCAAGGGCATGTTTGTACAATAAACTTGCTCCAGTTTCCCCTCGAAGAAACGGTGCAAAATCTACCCCGATTTCATCCGAATAACGGAACGGTCGGCTTGCTTGCGAAAAGACATTTTGGCAAAACAGGAAAAGAAATGCCAGAGGGAATACTGCCTTTGACAAAAGTGAAGGATGAAGCATAGTTTTGATTTTTAAAGTGCAACTCTATTTCTAAAGAGTGCCAAACCTACCATTTCAGCAAGCTTTTTGTCCCGTTCGGCAACTCTTTTTTCTCGCAGAGCAGCTGTGCCATCGTAACTTTACCAGTATTCAATACTGGCTATGATTACAAAAATAAGATTGCTCTTTCTTGTTCCTGTACTGCTGCTTTGCAGTATGAGGCCTTTCGACCCACCCAAACCCACGGGCCCTTACCGCTGCGAAAACGGAAAGCTGAGTTTTAAATCGGAGGCGTCGCTTGAGCTCATCCAGGCGCGGAGCAAAAAACTCCGGGGCGCGATTGATCCCTCGAACAACACCTTTGCCTTTGCGGTCGAGACAAGCTCTTTTGAGGGCTTCAACGGTCCGTTGCAACGCGAACATTTTAATGAAAACTTCATGGAAAGCAGCAAATACCCCAAGCTCAGTTTTGCAGGAAAAATTATTGAAAAAATTGATTTTAAAACGGATGGCGTGTACTCGGTGCGTGCAAAAGGCAAGCTCGTGGTGCATGGAGTAGAGAAAGAGCGCATCATCCGCAGCGATCTGGAGGTGTTGGGCAACAAAGTTTATGTCCGCGCGCAATTCACCGTGCCGCTAGCCGATCACAACATTAGCATCCCGCACATTGTCCACCAAAAAATCGCCGAAGTGGTTTCGCTAAGCATAGAAGCGGAGTTGCAGGCGATTGGCAATTGATTGTCATAGTTAGAAACTTTGCTTTGAACCGGTTTTCCAAAATATTTATACTGATAGTCTGCAGCACCGCACTCGCTGCACAAACGCCCTTGTTCCGCCCACAAGCTTCGCAATCTTTGGGCAGTGCGAAGATGACCGTAGTGTTTCAAGACAGTCACGGATGGCTCTGGTGTGGTGCAGAAAAAGGGCTTTTTCGCTACGACGGACTTTCCTTCCAACCCATCGGCCTGGCTGATACATTCGCAAATGCCCAGGTTACCGCGCTTTTTGAATCGCAGGGGCAGATTTGGGCGGGCTTCAGCAATGGTGCGATCGGCCATATTTCGATATCGGGCAATTTCCAGCCCGCGCTCACGGGAGATGCCGAAGCAGAAAAAAAGTATGCTCCCCATCTTGTGCTTTGGCAGATCGAGGAAGGACTGCCATCCGAAAAAATCACCGCATTTGCCGAAGACAGATCGGGCGGATTTTGGTTTGGCACTTACGGCGAGGGGCTATATGTGTGGAAAAACGACCGGCTTTACCAGTTCAACACCGAGGACGACGGTCTGGCCAGCAACGATATCTATTCCTTGGCGAGCGATGCCCAGGGCCGCATTTGGGCGGCCACCGATGCAGGCATAAGCATCTGTTCCATGCCTGAAACAGGCAAAAAGCTGGTTCAAAATCTCGGCATTGCCGAGGGGCTTCCAGATGAAATTGTGACCACATTACTGGCTGACAAGCAAGGGGATATATGGGCCGGAACACAAGAAAAAGGCATTCTGCGGTTTGATGTGGCCACGCTAAAGCCTTCTTTTCAGACTAAAAACTGGGCTTTTGAAGAAGTAACATGTTTGGCAATGTTTGGCAGCCGGGAATTGTGGGTCGGTACCGGGCGAGACGGCCTGGTGCGTATTGATCTGGCCTCCGGCAATGCTCGCGCCTTGCCGGAGGAACATGCGTTGCGTCATGTAAAGACGTATTCGCTTTGCAAGGACCGAGAAGGCTTGCTGTGGGCGGTGCTTGACAAGGGGGCGCTTTATTCGGCTAATGTCCGTTTTGGATTTTGGCAGTCAGGTTTTTCCAACGTTCAAGCATTGCTGGTTGACCGTCAAGGGCGTTTTTGGGCAGGATGCCAAGAGGGGCTTTTTTTGCAACGGAACGCTGTTCCGTTGAATAAACCCCGGAACGCTGTTCCGTTGCATAACCCGCGGAACGCTGTTCCGGGGTACTCCGAGTTCAAAAATGTACTGTCCCAAAATGTCATCTCGCTCTGGGAGTCTCCCACAGGCGAAATATGGGCAGGAACCTTTGGCAACGGCGTATTTGTACTCGACCGACAAGGACGTGTGTTGCGTCAGTTTTCGGAACGCCATGGCCTGGCAAACGGCAGCGTGCTCAGCATTGGCGGTGATGGACAGAAGGTATGGCTTGCCACACTTGGTGGAGTTTCTGCAATGGGTGCCGATGGGAATGGAAATCTCCAAGTCCAAGCGGAACTCGGTACCAGTTATGTCTACAAAGTTTTCACTGACAGTCGGGGGCGGGTGTGGTTTGGCACGGACGGGAAAGGCTTGGCGGTGATGGAAAGCGGCGCATTGCGCTTTTTCGCGGAAGCCAGCGGGACTTTACTGAAAACGATTTACAGCATCACGGAAGACAAACAAGGGCGTATCTGGTTCAGCACCGACCGTGAGGGGCTTTTCTGTTATGATGGGAATAAATTCCAACGATTTACAAAGGCAAACGGCCTTCACAGCCAAAAGATCACTGGACTTGCTGCCGACGGGAACGGCCTTATTGTGATTGGCTATGACGATGGGTTTGACCTTCTTAATCCCGAGCGTGTGGATCACCTTATGTTTTGTGATGCAAGCATCGGAGCACCCAACGTAGGGGTTAACCTGAACGCGCTTTGCAGGGATGGGTTAGGGAATGTGTGGCTTGGATCGGAGGACGGTATTGTGCGCTCCGCAGCTTTTGACGAGATGTTTGTGGACGATCCGAAGCCGGGCATCACCGCGGTATCTGTATTGTTGAAATCGGTTGATTTTCTGAATACAAGCACATTTTCACACAGCGACAATTACTTCATTTTCAACTTTGCAGGATTGTGGTTCACTAACCCGGAATCAGTGAGTTACCGATACAAATTGGAGGGCTATGACCCTGATTGGAAAGTCTCAAAAGATCACCTGGCATCTTACCCCAGTTTGCCGCCGGGCCGTTACACCTTCAGGGTGCAAACAAGTGAGCATGGCAACTTTGAAAAAGTGCCGGAGGCTTCCTGGTCGTTCACCATTAAAACTCCATATTGGCAGCGATGGTGGTTTGTGCTCCTGTGCCTGGCTGCTGCAACAGGTTTGTTGATGGCCTTCGTGCGCAGCCGCGAAGCGAGTTTGCGACGCGAGGCTCAATTGAATCGAGAAAGGGTAGAATCACAGTTTGAGGCATTGAAAAGCCAGATAAATCCGCACTTTTTGTTCAATAGTTTCAATACGCTCATCACGATTATTGAAGAAAATCCACGGGTTGCGGTGGAGTACGTGGAGCATCTATCTGATTTTTACCGAAACATTATCGTGTACCGTGAGCGCAATTTTATCAGCCTTCAAGAAGAAATGGAATTGGTGAACAGCTTTAGTTTTTTGCTCCAAAAACGCTACGAAAAGGGATTCAGGTTGGTATCGAGCCTAAATGGAAAAGCAGGGCAGGTGATGCCGCTTGCATTGCAGATGTTGGTGGAAAACGCTGTGAAGCACAATGTCATTTCTGCTTCAAAACCGCTCACCGTGGAGATTTTTTCCGAAAACGACGGTTATGTGACTGTCCGCAACAACATTCAGAAAAAGATAAAGCCGGAGCCAAGTACACACTTTGGACTTCAAAGCCTCGTAAATCGCTATCAACTATTGGGTGAACGGCCTGTCATTGTGGAAGACAGCGGAGAATTTTTTACCGTGAAAGTGCCGATTAAAATCTAACGACAAAGTTCACACAGCACACATAGTTGCTTTGATCACGATCTTAACTATGTGCGCTATGTGAACTATGTTGTTTAAAAAAACAGCTATGAAAATACTACTTATCGAAGACGAAAACGCTGCCGCCAGGCGCCTGGAAAAACTCCTGGTTGAGGTGGCCCCCGAATCTGAAATCGTAGGTCGGCTTGACAGTGTGGAGTCCGCCATTGAGTGGTTCCAGAGCAACCCGCAACCTGATCTCATTTTGCTCGACATTCACTTGGCTGATGGTTCGAGTTTCGAGATTTTTGAACATGTCAAGGTCAAAAGTCCCGTCATTTTTACTACGGCCTACGACGAATACGCACTCAAAGCCTTTAAGGTAAACGCCGTGGATTATTTGCTCAAGCCTATCAAAATCAATGAGTTGACAGAAGCAGTTGACAAGTACAAAAGACTGTTTTTGGCAACTGCTCCTGCAGCAGATTATTCGGGTTTGCTCAAAACTTTGCGCCAGCAAGAAGGCTCGCAAATCTATCTTCGCCGGATGCTCATCCGTTTCAGCAACAGTTTCCGACTGGTGGACATGAGCGATGCCGCCTATTTCTACACGAAGGACAAAATCACCTTCCTCGTGACACGAAGCACCGCAAAGCGATTTCCGGTGGACTATCCACTCGACAAATTGGAAACCCTTTTGGACCCAGCCATTTTTTTTCGCATCAATCGCCAGTTTATCATCAATGTAAGTGCTATCAAAGAAATGCACCCATACTCAAAAAGCCGGGTAAAAGTGGACCTCGAACCACCCACTTCTGATTTGGAGACAATTGTGAGTACAGAGCGTTCGTCGGAATTTAAGAAATGGCTGGTAGGGGAAGGGTGATGTGGTTAATTGGGGGCAACAAATCCCCAAATCAACGAATCCCCAATCCCATCGGAATTTTGACTCTTTTCGCCAACCAATGAAAAAAACGCCCTGCCCACGCCGGGCTATCTCCTCGTGCAATGGCAATGCGGTATTGTGCCTGATGATAGGCTGGACTCCATCGCAATGTTTTGGGAATCAAACGATAAAGCCTCAAATAGCGTCGTAGAAAACGCTCCAACTTTGTTGTTGCGTCCATGCTAATCGGGATGCCCAATCTTGTGCATAAAGGTGTCGGGAGCCAGCCAGTAGCCAGAAGATTGGCCAACTTTTTGGGTGCGCTCGGATGTTGTACAATTGATTGCGCCACTTCGCGGCAAGTAAGAGTGCTGCCTAATAAATCGCCTTGCAGCGTGGCGCTGAAATATCGCTCAAACGCCTGTAAGTCAGGTGGGTAAACTGCTTCAGGAATGCCTAGTAAACGTGCAGTCACCTTGCTTTCTTCATAAAAACGCTCCTGCCAATCAGCTGGCAAATCGGGCAAAGGCATCCGTTTATGCACCTGCAAAGTGGTGTCTGTCAGCGTCGCAAGTACCCACAAAAGCAAGTTGGGATCGTTGGCTGAGTAGCGATTTGGAGATTCTCCCCGAATGGAGGAGTGCATCCGCCAGAGCCGTTGCGCCGTCTGCTCGGCTTGAGTTTTGGAGCCAAAATAGATCATCGCCATTGCCTCGAAAGTGCGGTAACCGCGCCCAAGAGGATCTGCTTTGAAATTACTGTACCGTGCCACCCCATCTGCTACTGCTGGATGTGCAACTTGGAGCAACAAGGCCCGTACTCCGCCTGTGAGTGTGAGTTGCTCACGGTAAAGTTGCCAAGTTATGGAGGAGGGGCCAAAGTAGCCGATGGCATTGTCTTTCAACGGGTTGCAGCGTACTGTCTGCGCTTCGATTTTGGTGGATTGGGCAAGTAGTTCGGGCGAGGGGGTCTTTAGATTTACCATTTTAAAAATAACTTTGAAGCGCAAAGTTATTTTTAAAATCAAGACCTCGCAAGGGAGCGTGGGATTTATTAAAAATAATGGAGATTGTGCTCTGGGCGGGTCTTATGACCCCGAAGAATAATAAAATGGAAGCTGGATCGTGGCTCATTGCTTCAGGATCACCGCAGCTTCCTTGCGCTGGAGTTGTAGATTCACCATTTTTTGGCCAATTATCTTACCCAAACGAAGACCTTCTTCACAGTCCATACGGTAATGTACGCCCAACAGTACGCGGGATGCCGCGTTCTCCTGCGCCATTTCTTCGAAAGAACCGAAGCTCCGTGGGGCGCTGGCAAATTCCGGGCGTTTATCATGCGTACGGTCGGTGAGTTGAAAATTTTTGCCCAATGCCTCTGTCAACACTTCAGAGGCTGCGGCGCCAAAAGTCGCATGTCCAGAGGGATAGGACGGGAACGAGGGTGTTATATGAAGCGACTTCCAATCTGCGTTTATCCGTTGGGCGATATAGGTTTCAGGGCGCTCCAAATTGTAAAGATATTTTCCTTTCCAGACTATGATGCCAGCATCGCAGAGTGCCAGCGCGGTTTTCAAATACGTTTCCATTACCAAGTGGAATGGCGGGTGAGCTTTTTCGAGGGCTTGGTTGGCAATGGAAATCCAGCGTCCAGCAGGACTGAGGGTAAGGCCGGGATGGTCGTCACTCCAAAATTCGGCAATCCGGCGATTTTCTTTGCTCAAAGGTTTCGACACGGAATAGACCTCCATCACTTCAGCATAGAAATTGGATCCGGGCGCTTCGTCGTATTCGAGGGGAGGGGTGAACGCAAGTGCATTGATATCAGTAAAGAAAGGTCGCACCTTCCCCCAATAAGGCAATAATGCCGGCGACGGATGTTCGCCCGTAGGCTGCCAACAGCCCCTGCATACGGGTTGCTCATAGCCATGGTCGTAGTTGTAAAGATGCCCATCATGCCCTTCGCGATCGGTTTTCGACCAAGCCCATACCGTACTGGCAGTTGATTTGCCAAAAGCGGCAGATTGTTCTGCAACGGTGCTGTTTGTTTTTAGGAGAAAAGATTGGGCGTGTTTTTTTTCTAAAATCTCAATTTGTTGCTGCAAAAAAGCGGGAGCGCTTGGGAAAAAATGACGCAGAATCTGAGCGTATGCAGCATTTAGGCTGGCGGGTAGATAAAACTGACCTTCCTCAAATTTTACTGCTGGTTTTTTGTAGCCTGACATATAGGTCTCCAAAGAGATGTGGCTGCGCAAACCGGGAAGTGAAGCTTCGTACGCAGCCATCTCGACGTATGCAAACATCCGCGCGGACACAGGCGGACGGTATCCCAAAGTATGGCGCTCCAATTCAAGCGCGAGCTGATTCCAGGCCAATGCAATCTCTGAGGCACTACGGTATTCAAAAGGCTCTTCTGCCTCGTCATAACGGCAAAATTGGAATGTCAATATACCCGCCAAAGCTATGGCCCCAAGCAAACGGTAGGTTGCTTTATTATAATTTGCAGGGATGAAAAACCGGTTTTTCATAGATATTACATTAAAAACAGGTGTAATCAGGCTTTTAATGCTGGAAAACTAAGTTTGAAGGTTGTTCCTTTCCCTTGTGTGGAAACCACGTCGAGTGCAACTTGGTGGATTTTCATGATGCTGTCCACGAGCGATAGCCCGATACCTGAGCCGCGCACATTGATGCTTTCTGAACTGCGGTAAAATGGCTGGAAAATTAGTTGCAAATCTTTGGCGGGGATGCCGGGACCCCGGTCGGCGATTTCCACCCGGTGCTTGCCGTGGGGGTCGAAGTGGATTTTTACGTCCACCTTTTTTTCTGGGGAGAATTTGCAGCCGTTGTCCATCAAGTTTTGAAAAGCAGAGCGCAGGAGGGGTTCGTTGCCCCGAACACAAAGTTGCTCCTCGTCTTCAGGGAAGCCTACGATATCGAAAGCGATGTGGTAATTGGGATGGAGACGCAACAATGAAGACCGTGTTTGAAGCATTACCTCATCAAGCCGCACCATCTCGAAGGCAATGTTGGTGCCATCTGAATGGACTCTTGCGAGTTGGAGGAGTTTTTCGGTCACCTCGCTGAGTTCGCGGGAATCTTCAAGGACTGATTTTAAAGTGGCCTGATATTCTTCGTTGTCACGCTTTTTATTGAGCGCCACTTCAAGTTGGGCGATAATCACCGAAAGTGGGTTTTTCAGCTCATGTGATACATTGGAAATAAAACTCTTTTGCATTCGAAAGGCAAACTGGATGCGGTCGAGCAGGCGATTGAAGGTGAACAACAGGCGCGAAAGTTCGTCGCGGTTGTTTTGGCCTTCAAGTCGGGCACTGAGGTCAGAGGGAAGGATGCGTTCTACTTGATTGACGATGCTCGCTACCGGCGACATGGCTTGGCCAGCATAAAACCAACCGCCAGCAGCGACCAAACCAATACACAAAAAGAAGGTAACCAACAGGATGTTGCGAAGATGGGAAAGCTCTTCTGAGTTGAACACTGATTCGGCGATAATCAAGTATTCACGGCCACTTCGACTTTTGTGCATCAGACCCAGTGCGTGGAGTTTGCCATCCAGAAAGCGCGTTTCTCTCGCATTTTTCAAGTTCAACAGGGTCTTATAGTGGGGTGGCTCATCTGCGCGGTTAAAGGCGAACACTCGCTGCATTTGGGCATTGAAAATCATAACGTTTTCGCGAAATGGGAGCAAGGTGCTTTCCTCTCCGATGGTAGTGTCCTCGCTGAGCGGGCTCAGATTGGCCTCGTCGTGGAGTACCATTTCAGCTGTCATAAGTGCCTTCGAGCGGAGGTTGTCGTAGAATTCATCCTCTGTCATTTGCCGGAACTTGACATATATAAAGCACAGCGACAGCAGCAGCATACCCGCTACGAGCACGATAAATTGCAGGGTAAGTTTGGTGCGGATTTGCATGGTTGCGTATTTTTTGGTTATTTGGTTATTTGTTGTGCCAGAGATCGGTATAAATATTTGTTTGAAAGTAGGTAAGAATACCGAGCTCTGGCACAACGAATAACCAAATCCCCAAATCAACAAATAACCAACTCAACATTCTACCAAATCGGCTTCCTCCCGAAGCACATAACCGATTCTAAACTGGGTGTGGATCAGTTTTTTGGGAAAGCCCCGGTCCACTTTTTTGCGCAAAAAATTGAAATAAACCTCTACGAAGTTGGTGCCTGTGTCAAAAGACAGGTTCCACACACGCTCTGAGATTTCGGCTTTGGGTATGACACGCTCTGGGTTGCGCAACAAATACTCCATCAGTGCAAACTCCCTTGGGGTGAGTTGGATGCGTTGCCCACTTCGCAAGAATTCTTTTTTCTCCAAATTCATCTCTATATCTGCAAAGCGCAGTACGGTCGAGGGATTTGCCTGGAAATTGGATTGTGGCCGGCGAGCCAGGGCGCGGACACGCATGAGCAGTTCGCGGAATTCAAAGGGCTTGGTGAGGTAGTCATCGGCGCCCGCCTCGAAGCCCAACACCTTTTCGTCGGTTTGCCCAAGTGCGGTGAGCAGGATGACGGGTGTTTGGTTGCCATTTAGGCGCAGCTGGCGGAGCATGTCGAGGCCGTTCATTTCCGGCATCATTACATCGGATATGATAACGGAATAGTCATTGAGTTCCGCGAGGCGGCCTCCTGCGGCGCCGTCCATTGCAGCGTCCACTTCGATTAGGTGCTCCTCAAGCCCTTTTTTGAGCGAGCGCACCATTTTGGGTTCGTCTTCTACCAGTAGAACTTTCATAACAGCATTTGTATAGTCAAGCATCGTACCAACTCCTCCAAATAACACCTTTGTCCGACAAATGGCATTATTTTAATGTCTTTTTAATCCAAATAGCCCATAGTGACAAGCCTAATGGCTTGTTCTTTGCACCGCCTCCCGCAAGGTAAAAATTGTTTCATAAAAAATCATTCTTTAAGTCATGCGCTTTTTGAAAATCTACACCCTGCCTATTTTGACCCTTGTGGTCGGCGGCCTCTTTCTGATGCCCGCTTGTAAAAAATCTTCCAGCTCAGAACCAGTTGATGAAATTAATCTTGCTAGTAACCAGCCCAACAATGTAGTGTACGATTGGAACGAATTGTTCCTCGAAATCGAACGCTATGCTGCTGGCTACCGTCCTGGCCCTGCTCCTCGATCCATTGCCTATATGGGTATTGCTGATTATGAAGGTTGCATCACTGGAATGCCTGGGTTCAATTCCATTGCAAGCCTGTATGGCGGGCTAAACATCCCACCTGTTGAAAGCGGCAAACAATACCACTGGCCGGCAGTCGTCAATGCAGCCCGTGCCTACCTCATGCCCCGTTTTTTCGTCAATGCCACACCTCAGCAAGTGCAAGATATGACAGGTTTGGAGGCTTTTTATGACGAAAAATCCAAAAAGGAAGTGGGTGAAGAAGTCTGGTCACGTTCCAAAGAATACGGCAAAACAGTTGCTGGTGCCGTCTGGGAATATTCCAAAACGGATGCAGTTGGCCACAACCACTTCTTAGACCCCTTCCAAGGCTACACCTGGCAAGACCACTACAGCAAGGACGGCGACTGGAAGCCCACATTCCCTGGCCCAGGCAAACCCATGGGTGGTGTTTGGGGCAACGCTCGCGTATTTGCCATTAGCGAAGGCGATAAAATTTGTCGGAAGCCTTTGACTTACAGCGCTAACCAAACCTCTGAACTTTACTCACAGGCACTTGAGGTGTACGCCCAAAATACCCCGACACTCTCTCATGAAGCAGAATGGGTAGGAGAATTCTGGAGTGACGACCTCGTTAACCTCACGTTCAGCCCTGGCCCACGCTGGCTTGCAATTGGTAACCAACTGTTGAAACTTGAAGAAAGCAATCTCGAAACCGCCATTTTTATGAGCATAAAAGTGGGCTTCGCGCTGAATGATGCTTCAGTTGCTTGTTGGAAATCGAAGTACCACTACAACGTGGAGCGCCCCCAGACTTACATCAATCGCTTGATAGACACAAACTGGAAACCAGCCCTTTTCAACCCAATGACTGGCGAAGAAGGTGTAACACCCTCGTTCCCAGCCTACCCATCCGGCCACTCCACAATGGGGGGCGCTGGTGCAGAAGTCTTGGGCGATATTTTTGGCTACGCTTATTCCATGAGTGACCGTTGCCACGAAAATCGCAACGAATTCGAAGGCCAGCCACGCCCTTTTAACAGCTTCAAAGAAATGGCCGACGAAAATGCCTGGTCGCGTGTGCCACTGGGCGTACACTTCCGCATGGACTGTACTGAAGGTGTTCGCTTGGGTACTGTGATCGGTCAAAAGGTCAATCAGCTGCCTTGGAAAGGTTAATTGAATACAAAATTAAATAAATCCAATATGGAAAAAGAGGCCACCATTTGCTTGGTGGCCTCTTTTTTTAAGAAGTTTAATATCATGATTAATATTCAGATGGCGGCCCGAATCCTTTTTTTCGCGCTCTTGTGGACGAGCGCTTGCGAAACGAAAGGCCCCAAAACTTACGAGCGTGTAGAACGCTTCGAAACAGGCCAGGTATCGCGCCGTTCCAACATCGTCAAGGGTAAAATCGAGGGCAAGATGACCGATTATTACAACGATGGCAAATTGATGGCCGAACGGTATTTTGTAAACGGGTTACAGGAAGGCCAAACGTTCATTTATTACCCCAGTGGCAATGTAAAAGAAGTTCAGTATTTCATGGAAGGCAAAAAACAAGGTGGCGACACCTTGTGGTACGAAGACGGGAAAATACAATTCGTCACTACCCTCAAGGACGATAAAAAAGACGGATATCTCCGCAAATGGAATCCGTCTGGCGAACTCATTTATGAGGCCAAGTATAGCCTTGATACCCTGCTGGAAGTGAACGGCCAAAAAATAAGCCCCGACAATCTGTCTGCAAAACCATCGCAGTTTATCAAAAAGAAAGACTGATTTTAAGGGCTTTTTAATTGAAAAAACACCTTTTTGAGTACTTTTCAAGAGTCCTTTGCACACAAAAAGCACCCCGCGCTTATTGCTGGAACAACAAAAACAAATCATGTACAGAATAATCCTTTTTGGCCTCGCCGCCCTGTTTATCACGGGCAAAACATTTGCACAAACGCCCACCGACACCCTCAAGACAGCTTTACTAAATGAAGTATTCATACGCACCCAACGCCCAACTATAGAACGCCTCCCGCAGATAAGCGGCACTTACCTCTGGTCAGGTAAAAAAAGTGAAGTGATCAGCGTTGAAAACATGGACGCCAATGTGGCTGAAAAAACGCCACGGCAAATTTTTGCCAAAATCCCTGGGGTCTTTGTGTACGACATGGATGGCACCGGCAACCAGACCAATATTTCCACCCGCGGCCTCGACCCTCACCGGGGCTGGGAATTCAATATCCGTGCAAACGGAATCATGACAAACTCCGATATCTATGGATATCCGGCCAGCCATTTCAGTTTGCCGATGGAAGCCATTGGGCGCATCGAACTGGTACGCGGCACAGGGGCATTGCAATATGGCGCTCAGTTTGGAGGCATGCTTAATTATGTGCTAAAAACGCCCGATACCACCAAAGCGATTGGCCTGGAAAGCATCAATTCTGTTGGTTCTTATGGCCTTTTGAGCAGTTACAATGCTATTGGTGGAAAGATCGGTAAAGTTCAATACTACGCTTACTACAGCAAACGCATATCGGACGGTTATCGAAAAAACAGCGCGTCGGATTACGATGGGCAGGGCATCATGCTAAAGTACTCGCCAACGGAAAACTTTGTCTTGAAAGCTCATTTGCTGCGATCCAACTATACCTATCAAATCCCCGGACCGCTCACAGATGCAATGTTCGAGGCTGATCCGCGGCAATCCACCCGTGCGCGCAATTATTTCAACCCGGAAATTTATGTGCCCTCCTTGTCGGCTGATTGGAAAATTAGTCCACGCACCCGAATGAGTTGGACGGCTTCTTCCATTTTGGGTGAACGCCGCAGTGTACAGTTCGACCGCACAGCCAATATTGTAGACGCTATCAACCCCAACACCCTTGCTTATGGCGGGCGACAGGTAGACATTGATGCTTTCAACAGTTTTAATACTGAATTGCGCTTGCTGCATGAATATTCTCTTTGGGGACAGTACTCCACTTTGGCGGCAGGAGTCCAGTATATCAACAATGACCTGAACCGTAAGCAGCAGGCGAAAGGAACCACCGGCACCGATTTCGACCTGACTTTAGACCCCCTTGGCTGGGGACGCGACCTTCATTTAAAAAGCCAGAATATCGCCTTCTCCGTTGAAAACAAGTTCCAAATCAGCCCCAAATTCTCGGTCAGCCCAGGCATTCGATATGAATCAGGCAATTCAAAACTCTCAGGCACAACTACATATTACGACGACGACAAAGACTTGCCCAACACTATCAAGCGTAATTTTCCGCTGTTGGGCCTCAATACAGAATATGCCATAAGCAAACGCCAGTCGGTGTACGCAGGGCTTTCTCAGGCGTACCGCCCGGTCATTTTTAAAGACATAATTCCGGGCAATGTCTACGAAAAAGTAGACAAAGACTTGAAGGATGCTTATGGTTACAATGCAGAATTGGGCTGGCGGGGTGCAGCGGGGGGCTTCAAATGGGATGTAGGTGCATTCGCACTGCAATACAACAATCGGCTGGGTAACCTTGCCCAGTACGATGCAGATATTGACACTTTTATCCTGTACCGCACCAATATCGGTGATTCTCGTACTTATGGACTGGAGCTGTTTGCGGAGTACGGTTTTTATCTTGGAGATGACGTCTTTGCCAGTGTTTTTAGTTCGACCTCATATTTCAATGCCAAGTACCTGGGAGACTCTATCCGAATCAACGGAAAGGAAAACCGTAGCATCAAGGACAAAAAAGTGGAAAGTGTGCCGGAATGGATAAGCAGAAACGGCTTGAATATCCGGTATAAAAAACTAAGTGCATCGCTTTTGTACAGTTATACAGCGGAATCATTTGCTGACCCGTTGAACACCGTGGAGCCTTCGGCCACAGGCGCTGTCGGCCTTGTTCCTGCTTATGGATTGCTGGATTTTAATGCCTCGTTTCGCTACCGAAAATTCATAATTCGCTTCAATGTGAACAACCTGCTCAATGAGCAATATTTCACCAAACGCCCTACGTTTTACCCAGGCGCCGGCGTTTGGCCTTCGGATGGGCGGAGTGTGGTGGTAACGGTGGGGGTGAAAATTTGAGTTTAATAAACGTGAGCTTTGGAGAGTCTTCGGTATTGGGGTTTCAATTAAAACCGCGTAGCGGTGGCATTTTGGTAGCCCGGAAGGGCGTTTAGGGGATACGAACCGCGTAGCGGTGGCATTATTATGATGATATAATGTCACCGCTGTGCGGTTCTGAAAACATTTAACGCTGGCGCTACTATAATGTCGCCGCGATGCGGCTTTTTCTGAAACCTATCCAAAACTCACGTTAATGAATGCTCAGAATCAGTGCCCACAAACGCACTTCTGCTCGTGACAGGTATGCTGCATCCCTGCGCCACTGGTCTGACTTCCGGGCTGCTCGAACCAGAATTTCGAGCGTTTTTTGTCATAATTCCCGATTTCGTTCAAGGTTTCTGAATCATACAAACGACCGTTGACCATAACGTAGCGGATGCTCTCCGTGTTTTGGATATTCTCCAAGGGGTTTTTGTCCATTACGATGAGATCAGCCAATTTGCCTGCCGCCAAAGAGCCAATTTCCTTGTCCATGCCGAGGTATTTTGCGCCGTTAAGGGTGGCACAACGAAGGGCCTGGAGGTTTGTCATGCCACCTTGCTGTATCATCCAAAGTTCCCAGTGCGCACCAAGACCATTGAGTTGGCCGTGTGCACCGAGGTTGATGTTGACCCCTGCGTTCTGTAGCTTTGTACAAGACTTTGATACCAGGATGTGACCATTCTGATATTCCTCCTCGGGAACCATGGTGCGGTGGCGACTGCGTTCGTCCAGGATGTGTTTCGGGGTGAAATTCAGGAGCGGCTTCTTTTTCCAAACCTCTGAATTTTGGTACCATTGGTATTCACCGTTCAGGCCGCCGTAGTTCACAATGAGCGTTGGCGTATTGTGGGTGTTGGTTTTACCCCACAAGGTGACTACATCGTTGTACAAGGGCGCCACGGGGATATTGTGTTCGATACCTGTATGACCGTCAACGACTTGTGTAAGGTTGTGATGGAAAAATGAACCACCTTCCGGCACCACCAGCATATTCAGTTCACGCGCAGCAGCGATGACCTGCTGGCGTTGTTCCCGGCGTGGCTGGTTGTAACTTTTCACAGAGAACGCCCCCCAGGCCTTTGTGCGGCGAAGGGTCGAACGCGCATCGTCAAGGGAATTAATCGGTGCCTTGAAATCGCCGTCAGCACCATAGAGAATGGTTCCGGTAGAGTATAATCGCGGCCCGACCATGCGACCCGACTTGAGCATTTCGGCATTGGAAAACGCCATTTCGGAATTCACAGAAGGGTCGTGATGCGTAGTTACGCCGTAAGCGAGTTGGGCATGGTATTCCCACTGTTTTTGCGGGTTAAGGCCGTAGCGGAAGTTGCCTGGGTGGGCATGTACATCAATAATGCCGGGCATGATGGTTTTGCCTTTGCAATCAATGGTTTTTACAGGAGCGGCACGTTTTACCCGCCGACTGTTGTACGCTTCCATGGTTTCCACGGACTCGATTTTGTTTTGGTACACAACGATTGCGCCGTTTTCAATCACCAGGTCGCCTTCCATGGTGACGATGCGGGCGTTTTCAAAAATCACGGTGCCTTCGGGCTTGTCGGACTGGAGGGTCAAACCAATTTTCAGTCCAGCCTCCGGCAATGGCGGCAAGGAGTCCGGTGCACCGGGCAGGTAAGTAAAGCGATCTTTCAGGTCAATCGTGAAATATTCCTCCCCGAGCGTGTAGTGCAGTTTTTGCGAATCGCCGCTCCAGTGCAGGTTGTAACCAGCATCGCGGCTGACAACGGAAACGGGAATCGCTTTGGAGTCGGCACTGAGGTCGAGCGTTTTGCCAATTTGTGGAAACGCGCAGAGGTAGATTTTGTGTAATTCAATGAATGCCAGCCATTTGCCATCGGGTGATACGGTGAACGAGTGGCCGTATTTCGATTTCACATGCACTTTTTCATCCTTGCCATTGAGGTCGTAGGATTTCAGGCTTTTATCCAAAGCTCCAAAAAGAGTGCCCCCGGTTTGTACAAAAATGCGTTTGCCATCGGCGGAGAATTTGGGGTTTTCGCCCTGTTCGCTCAGGAATCGTTGATTCCCACCATCGGCATCCATGATGTAGATGCCGGGTTTGTCGGTCATGCCTGGGCCTAACTCGTCGTCGCCATTCTGAATGCGAAATACTATTTGCTTGCCATCAGGGGAGAAAGACGGCGTGCGATAGATGACATTCTTCGTTGTTATGCGAACCAATGCTGACGCGCCCTTTTTGGGTGTTGTCCGAAAAATACAAATTCGTCCTTTTTTTTCGTCGCTCCAAGTGACAAATGCGAGTAAACTGCCGTCTGGTGAAAATGCCGGCTCAAACGCCAAATCCGTCTCGCTTAAAAGTTGGGTATAGGGAGGGGGTGCCGATTCCAATTTTCCCGTCGCCACGTCTTTTTTAGAAATAGTCCCGTAACCGTCGTCGAAAACCAACATTTTGCCATCAGGTGATAAAACAGGTTCGGAGTTTATCTCTTGATCTTCTTTGAAATAGACCTCGGGTGGAAGCACGGATTCGATTTTGCCATCAACCAGATTTTTCTTGTACAATTTTCCCGCAGCATTGAAGACCAACATTTTCCCATCAGGACTTGTCACTGCCTGGCGAATGGCTTTGGCCGTGAATTCATTTTCAAAAACCTTGTTTTCAAAACGCAGTGTCTCCGCTACTTTGGTTTTTACGTTGCAGCTGAATGGGATGTCGCTCACTCCTCTTGTTCCCCAACCCACGAAGTCGTCTTCAGTGAGTTTGATGGCCAAATCCAGGCGCTTGATTTTTCCCCCTGCCCAAATGACAATTTGTGTTCTAGGATTAAATGGGTCTATATTTTGTATCCATGAGAACCCCGGGTAACACCCAAAAATCGTCCAGGCCTCTTGTTGGTCTTTATCAAGCCCATTGTAGAGCGGGTACTCCAACCCTGTTGACAGATCGCGAACGCACAACACCGTTTTCGTGTCGTCGCGTCGCACAAAAGCAAGCCATCTCCCATCAGGTGAAATCTCCGGGCGACAAGCCCCGCCTGCGCCACCTGTTACCTCCTCAATTTTCCCCTCCACTCGGTCATAGCGGCGAATGGCAAAAATCTGGGTATTCGGATTCTTATTGTACTGGAAAAAACCGCCGCCGTACATATCCTCGCTGAAATAAATGTACCGTCCGTCGAGCGAAACCGAAGGCTCGTTCACGTCTTGCTGGTCGTTTTTACGTTTGGTGAGTTGCACACCGCTGCCGCCCGAAAGGTGGTACATCCATATCTCACCGGCGCCGAGCGAACGGGTAGAGGTAAAATGTTTTCGGGCTACAATATATTCATTGTCAACCCAATCCGCGTTGTTGAGCAGTTGAAAACTTTCTTTGGTGATCTGCTTGGCTTTGGAGCCATCCGCATTCATGTACCAAATATTGTCGCCCCCGCCTGCATCGCTGGTGAAGGAGATTTTGGCGCCATCAGGTGAAAACCGCGGCTGTACTTCCCAGGCCAAACCCGAGCGGATGCATGTAGCAGTGCCGCCAGCGATAGGCAATGTATAGATATCGCCCAGCATATCAAACACGATGGTTTTGCCATCGGGACTCACATCGAGACACATCCAGGTGCCTTCATTTGTGGTAAATTCCACGTCTTGATACGGTACGCCGCCCGATGGGTTGGAGACATCCCATTTTGGTTTTTCTTGTGCAGAGAGGAAAATGCTAAAGAGCAAACAAAAACCAATAATTCCTCCACATTTAGAGGCAATTTTGGAAAGAACGGAAAAATGATTTGGTGTGTATTTCATGCAAATTATGATTAAGAGGGCATAAATACTGCCTTTTGCAGACTTGGGGGGAAAGATAGACGAGTGGCAAAGCCTCAACCCTCATCAGCCAAAATGAGTCTGGCAATTATGGCCAAAAATCCTTGGGTTTTTCTCCGAATTTTGCGCGGAATCGGTACACAGGGAGTGTTCAAAAATCTGTGTCAACTGCTGGTTACACCCCCTACCCCTAAAGGGCAATGTCGTTGACTTAAGGGTTTGTGTGTATAAAAGGGGCGTAGCCCCGACACCGTTTATAGAACAATATTTTGCGTGTTTTAAGGAGGGGCGTAGCCCCGGCACGATTTGTCAGGGGTGCCGCCACTACGTGGCTCGTTCATACACCCGATTTTTCTATAAACGGTGTCGCCACTACGTGGCTAAAACCCTCAAGTCAACGACATTGCCCTTTAGGGGTAGGGGGTGTAACCAGCCAGTTGACACAGATTTTTGATCACTCCCGGGTGCATGGCAGTTGACACAGATTTTTGAACACTGCCGGTACACAAATCACCAAATCACCATCCACCATTCACCATCCACCATTCACCAATCCACCATTCACCAATCCACCATTCACCAATCCACCATTCACCAATCCACCATTCACCAATCCACCATTCACCAATCCACCATTCACCAATCCACCATTCACCAATCCACCAATCCACCATGCGCATCATGCTCTTCGCCATCCCCGTCTTTTTCCTGCTCATCGGGCTGGAACTGCTTGTGGCTCGGCTTCGACACACCAAACTGTATTCGCTCCCCGACGCGGTGACTAACCTGAGCTGTGGTATTCAGCAGCAGGTGACGGGCGTGTTGTTCAAAACCATCCTGTTTGCAGGGTATGTTTGGGCGTATGATCACCGCTTTTGGACGATTCCCGAAGCATGGTGGTCGTTTGTGTTGGTGTTCATCGGCGTTGACTTTTTTTATTATTGGTTTCACCGCAGCACCCACGAAATCAGTGTTTTGTGGGGTACGCATATTGTTCATCACCAAAGTGAGGAGTACAATTTGAGCGTGGCGTTGCGGCAGTCGGCCATTCAGGCTTTTGCGAGCAATTTTTTCTACCTGCCCCTGGCTTTTTTGGGCTTTAGTCCGACTTCTTTTCTAGTGATGGCGATATTTCAGACACTGTACCAATTCTGGATTCACACGCGCACCATTGATAAATTACATCCTGCATTCGAGTATATTTTTAACACGCCTTCACACCATCGGGTACACCACGGTGTGAACCCAAAATACCTTGACCGCAATCATGGTGGCACCTTGATTATTTTCGACCGTTGGTTTGGCACGTTCCAGACTGAGGAAGAAGAACCTGTGTACGGCGTAACGGTGCCGCTGGCAAGTTGGAACCCCGTTTGGGCGCAGGTGGATTACTACGCATGGCTGGGGCAACGGCTCGCGCAAGCAAGCTCTTGGGCCGACCGCTTTCGAATGCTTTTTCGAAAACCGGGCTGGTTGCCAGCATCGCTAGGCGGTTCTGTGGAGGCAAAGCCAGTGACGGCCCAAACCTTCCACAAGTTCGAAACAAGGGTTCCTCCCCGAATTGCGACGTATGTTTTAGTGCAATTCGCCATTCTGCTGATAGTCACGTTTTTGTTCCTAAAAACAGCGGGCGACACACCCGGCATGACGACCCAGAACCTTGCGCTTACGGGTTGGATAGTTTGGACTACCGGAAGTTTGGGTGGGCTTTTAGAAGGCAGGAAATGGGCTTGGTGGTCGGAATTGGGGAGATGGGCGGTGGTGGTTTTAGCCATTGTTGCCTTTATTTGGGGCGGGTTTTGAGTTGTCAAATTACCAAGATAAAGAAACAAACCCTAATCTCCGTCTCTATGCGCTTACTATGGCTCAGCTCAGGCTTTCCTGCCGACGAACAAGAACAGACGTGACTAGCCTTGGGTCAACCCTTGCTGAAGTGGCCCGACACCTCTTTTTTGATGGAGGAAACTGCCCTGAAGTACCTTGCAGTGTTTTCTTCTCAAAGAAACCAACCAAATTCAGGATAAAACTGTCTGATAAGGAACGGTGTCAAAATAACTTTCCAATTTCAGGCCCATTATTTTGGCGTTAGCCAACTATCTTTTGAGGCGAATAGTGGGGCTATTTAACGAAAAAGATAGGATGGATGGCGGCAAAAGAATGGCATCAAATTGGGAAGTTATTTTGACACCGTTCCTAAGGTAAATTAAATCATTGAAATGAAAAAATATTTATCTCCGATGGTCTTCCTCTCTTTGCTTCTGATCGCCTGCAATAAGGATGAAGCAAAAACTGACCGTACACCAACCTGTACCAATATTCTGGACGAATGGGAAATAACTACAAACACTTATACTGCTGGAATCCAAAGACAAAATGACCTTTTCTTTCCATCGAATGACATTGGATATTCTGTTGGAAATGCTGGAACGATAATGAAAACCATCAATGGAGGAGACGCCTGGAAAGTGCTTGAATATTATTATTTACCAGAAGTAGGTATCAACGCCCATTCATTAACTAAGGCAATTTTATATACTACTTATTTTGTGGATGAGTCCGTTGGATTCATAGGAGGAGCAGGGGAAATTTCTTATATAAATAATACCAGTACAGGCGCCGTTTTATTGAATACGGTTGATGGAGGCAACCAATGGAACAAACGGTATTTAGATAATGTCAGGAAGATCAATGACTTGATTTTCTTTGATAAATTCAAGGGTTTGGGGCTTTTTACAGTATTAAATTCCAATAACAACAGTGAATTGAAGTTGTTCAGCACAGAGGACGGAGGAGAAAACTGGAACGAGGTCATCTTGCCTATTGACAAAATAGTGCTGTATAATTTTATCGCTGCACCCACTAACATAATGATCGTCGGAAAAGATGGAAACGATAAGGGCGTATTGCTGGTAACTGAAAATACTGGATTGAGTTGGGATCTCAAGAATTTTCCAGAATCAGGTTGTAATCGGTTGTATTTTATAGATGATCAGAATGGGTTTGCTTCTTGCGGCGTTCTGTTTTTGCCTGAAAACAAATACCAAACCAGGGATGGTGGCAATTCCTGGGTACAAATTGAAAGTCCGATTAACATCTCGTCTTTAATACACTTTAATACAGTTGAGAAAGGATTTGTGATCAATCCTGTTATTGAGTACATAGAAGGTGGAGGCGAACTCACACCACAATTGCAATTCTATGAAGTTTTTCAAACAACTGACGGAGGACTAAATTGGAATAAAACCAAAATTGATAAGGAATGTGATCTAATGGGTGTAAGTTATGCAGCGTCAAAAAATACTTTTTATAGCATTGGGAACACCGCAAATAAATTTCAAGTGAAATAAAATTCACCCGCCCGAAACCTCCCTGATCTTATTCGGATAGTCTGTAATAATCCCATCCACGCCCAAACGAACGAGGCGACGCATTGATTTCACATCGTTTACCGTCCAAGGCACAAGCTTTATGTTTTTGGCGTGGCATTCCCGTACTAACTTCTTGTTGACCAACAGATAATATGGGCTATAAATGGCGGGCGTAAAGTCCAATTTAGCCATGTTGGACTCAAAATTATTCATATTTTCTATCAGGTAGGCCAGTTGCAAATCGGGCGCCTGGCGATGCAGCGCATTTAAAGCGCGAATATCAAATGACTGCACGGTAACAGATTTTTCGAGGTTATTTTTACGGATTTCAGCGACCACCAGCCGCACGAACGATTCCACAGGCGGGTGGCGAACGCCATCCCATTTCGGCTGGCTTTTTATCTCGATGTTCCAGCGGATAGTAGGCCGTATCGGCAGAACGGCCAAAACCACTTCAAGAAAGGTAGGTTTGTGGGTTTTCATTTTCTGCTGATCGGGGAATCGCGGGTTGATTTTGCTTCCGCAGTCTAAACCCTGGATTTCCGGGACACTCATGTTATAAATCAGGAATTTCTCCACATCTTTTTGCTTGATGGTATCTCCGTCCGGCAAGAGGCAAATGTCGGGACTGAACCAGGGTTCATGACTGACGATCAACTTGCCATCCTTCGATACTGCTAAATCCAGTTCGAGCGTTACTACCTCTGGGAATTCCAATGCTTTCAAAAAAGCAGGTAAAGAATTTTCGGGCATCAGCCCACGGCAACCCCGGTGGCCTTGCCAATCGAATCCTTTTGGAACTGCTACGGGACGGGTTTCCGTAACTTTGCAGGCGAGAAAAGTTAGCGCAGTGAGCATAAAGAAGAGAAAGGGTGAAATTTTATTCACATTAAATGAAGCGCCTTGGGTGTTTTGCTGATTCATATTTCGAGTGTGGTTTTACCTTTGGGCGAAATTGAGCAGAATCCTTGTAACTCCAAGCTAAGTTTTTGCTACCCAGCAAACCAATCACCAATATACCAATCCACTTCCACCCATGATTGACGTAAAACAATTCCTTTTCTCCCTCCCCGAAAAAGTCGCACCTGAAGCCGTAGAAGGCCTCAGCACCCTTTTCCACTTCGATATTTCCGACGCTGGCCAGTTCACCGTGAAACTTGACAACGGCAAGTTTGAAGTCTCCGAGGGCTTTGCGGGCGATCCTACCTGCAAAGTGAGCACCAGTACCGAGTCATTCTCAAAATTGCTCTCCGGCGACCTGAACCCGATGATGGCCATGATGACTGGCAAACTCAAAATCAGCAATCCGGGGGAAATGCTCAAGTACGCCAAGATGTTTGGGTTGATGTAGTTGGCTATTGACCATTGGTTGTCAAGGGGTTTGGAGCTCAAACGTCAACGGGCAATAGCCAATAGTTATGCATCATCTCCCCAATCGTACACATCTCCGTCTTTGAGGCCGTCTATTTCGCGGCGTTCTTTTTTGGTGGGGCGCCCCGTGCCGCGCTCACGTTTTTCACTACTGGGCGCAGCATTCAAAAACCATTCAGCATACTTGGTTTTTTCTTCTGAGGGCGTAACATCCTCGTAACATATGACCGCTATAGCCGCCCCCACGCGCTTCTCTATCAGCGTTTTAGCACGGAATTCAAAGTTAAAGCCGTTCTTCTTTACCACCACTACTTCGCCTTCGGCAATTTGATAGGAGGGTTTAACCGAGACTCCTGCTACCTTCACTTTTCCGCCTTTACAAGCATCGGTGGCCAGTGTGCGGCTCTTGAAGATTCGGATGCTCCATAGCCATTTGTCTACACGGATTTTATTCATGTTGAGCGTCAATAAGTGAGTGTGCAATTGTGAGCATGTGCGAGGGAAATTCAAAAATCGCGATTGCAAAAGAACAAGGTTTGTTAACCTTGCATTTGATTTTGAGTGGATAAGTAAAATAAAGAAGCGGCCAAACTTGGATAATTTTCATCGGTACTAAGGAGGCAGGGGCAAAAAAAATGAGGCAGTGCCACCACAGCACTACCTCAGCCCTAACCAAATAAAACCAAATTATTTTTTCGAAGGAATCTTTTTGTGTCCCAAAGATAAATCTGCTTTGTGTCAATTTTACAACAAGCAGGAATTTTTTTAAAAAAAGTTTTAAGATCACACCCTTCAAACCATTATTGAATCAAATGCTTAATTTAACTCGATTCTGAAATGTTAAGCAATGCCAGAATCAAGTTTTAAATAAATTGATTATTGCCATTGATTTTAGAACATAATTTTATTTTTTGTCAATATGAAAAATCGCTGGTCGAAACATCTCTTTTGGGCAACTGCGTCCCTTACCCTTTATTTCATTTTTACACTAAGCTCCAGCGCCTCCGCGCAAACCAAAGAACATGAAGCTGATGCCACATTCATTGACCGAATCTACGACCAAAGCCTTACCGATGGTCGCTGCTACCCTTGGCTCGAACACCTCAGCCTCCAAATTGGTCACCGGCTGAGCGGAAGTCCTAGTGCTGCAAAAGCGGTAAACTGGACAAAAAGTATGCTCGACACCCTTGGTTTGGATTCCGTGTGGCTACAACCCTGCATAGTGCCCCATTGGGTGCGCGGCGAAGCAGCACAAGTGCGTGTAATCGGTTCGAAGAAGGGCGTGTTTCCACTGGCCGCACTCGCGCTGGGAGGCTCGGTAAGTGGCAAATTACAGGCCGAAGTGGTAGAAGTAGACACTTGGGAGCAACTCGACCAACTCGGCGAAGCGGGAAAACTCAAAGGCAAAATCGCTTTTTACAACCGCCCAATGGACGCAACGAAAATCCGAACTTTTGAAGCCTACGGTGGCTGCGTGGATCAGCGCGTGGGTGGCGCTTCGAAGGCATCCAAATACGGCGCAGTGGCCGTGCTTGTGCGGTCAATGACCCTGCGGCTCGACGATTTCCCGCATACAGGTACTATGCACTACGATTCAGCCTATTCGCTTATCCCGGCAGCAGCCATCAGTACCATAGCCGCCGAAGCACTCAGCCAAACCCTGCGTGAAGAAGGTCGCGCCGTAGTTTCCATCCAATTGAATTGCAAGACTTTGCCCGATGTGCCCTCTTTCAACGTCATCGGAGAAATACGCGGAACAGAACGCCCCAACGACATCATTTTGGTGGGCGGACACCTGGACAGCTGGGATGTGGGCCACGGCGCACACGACGACGGTGCCGGTGTGGTGCAGAGCATGGACGTGCTGCGGATGCTCAAAACCCTTGGCTATCGTCCGCGCCATACCATTCGCTGTGTGTTGTTTATGAACGAAGAAAATGGCTTACGCGGTGGAAAGGCTTATGCTAAAGAAGCCGAGCGCAAAGGCGAGTTCCCACTCGCTTCGATCGAAAGCGATGCGGGCGGCTTCACTCCGCGCGGCTTTTCATTCGATGGAGAGGAATCTGTTTTTGGGAAGTTTTTTGAAAAATTAACTACGTTTGAATCGCATTTTGCACCCTACGACTTGAAATTCAGGAAAGGCGGGTCTGGCGCGGACATCAGCCCGCTCAAAGGCATGAAAGGGTTGCTGAGCGGCTACTCGCCTGATTCACAACGTTATTTCGACTACCACCATGCCGAATCAGATACTTTCGACAAGGTAAACAAACGCGAACTCGAACTCGGCACGGCTAGTATGGCCGCCTTGGTGTATTTGATTGATAAATATGGTCTGTGATGCCCCGAACACAGATGACACGGATTTTATGGATAAATCCGTGTCTAATCCGTGTCATCTGTGTTCCATTTTACTATCCTAAATCTATGCTAAAAATCGCACTTTCTGACGATCAAGAACTTTTCATCGAAAGTCTTTGCGCCCTTTTTGCCAATACTGCTGGCGAAATAGAAGTCATCTGGACAGCGCGGAGCGGTGAAGAAACCCTCGAAAAGGTGCGCCAGCAAAGACCCGATGTGTTGGTGCTCGACTATTTTTTCAAGGGGAAAACCCTCGACGGTGGCGAAACCTGCCGATTGCTCCTGGAGGAATTCACCGATCTTGGCGTGTTGCTGCTCAGCGTCAGTTGCGAAATGACCGTTATCCGCGATGCGCTGTTAAAAGGTGCGCGGGGTTACGCCTCTAAAGACATTAGCAAAGGCGAACTCCTGCGAGGTATCCGTGCCGTAGCGCAGGGGGAGTATTTTCTGGACCAAACCTCTATGAAAGAGACTATCCAATTCATTACCTCCGCGCAGCCGCAGTTGCAGCCCAAGCCCCCAAAATCGCTGCTTACGCCCCGCGAACTCGATGTTGCACTGCCCTACACAAAGGGAAAATCCGTGCGCGAAATTGCAGAATCACTCTTCATCAGCGAAGACACGGTGGAAAGCCACATCAAGAATATCCGCTCTAAAACCGGTGCGACCAGTCGCTACGAAGCGGGTGAATGGCTCAAAAAAAATGATCTTTGGGTTGATTAGAACACAAAGTTTCAAGTGGCAAGTTGGACCAACCTTGAGTCTTGCCACTTGTAACTCCCAACTTGAAACTAGCATGACTATTCTCTTACACGGCGCATTGGGCAGCGCAGCACAATTGGAGGCTTTACAGGCACAAATGCCTGAAAGTCAAGATTCATTTGCCCTTAATTTTCCAGGCCACGGAGGGGCTTCAAACACGGAACCATTTTCCATGCGGCTTTTTGCAGACGCTGTTTTGAATTTTTTAGATGAAAAGAACGCCGCGCAAACCGACATTTTTGGCTACTCCATGGGAGGCTATGTCGCGCTTTGGCTCGCCTGGAAGCACCCGGAACGGGTGCGCAGCGTGACGACCTACGGCACCAAACTTGAGTGGAACCCCGAAGTGGCCGCTGGCATGAGCCGGATGTTCGACCCCGAAAAAATCGAAGCAAAAGCGCCACAACTCGCTGAAACCCTTGCCAAAACGCATGGTGCTGAACATTGGAAAACACTCTGTCAAAACACGGCAAGGTTCCTCCACGATTTAGGCAATGGTCTTGGACTGTCACCTGAAGCTTTTGGCGAAATCAAATGCCCCGTTTCCATCGGGTTGGGTGAATTGGATAATGTAGTCACGGAAGCAGAAAGCCGTCATGTAGCTGAGGCCATCCCGCAAGGCCGTTTTGAAATTTTACCTGGTGGCAAACACCTTATGGAGCAGCTGGACTCGGCGCAGCTGGCCCGTTTTATTTTTCAGGATCGGTAGTTTTGTGTTTAAAATGGCAGAGCTCGGAGGTTTATAAAACCTCCGAGCTCTGCCATGTCAAACACAAAAAAGGAGAAGCCTTGCGACCTCTCCTCAGGAGCGTGTTAATTGGTTTTTGAGATTGGAAGGGATCTTTACTTCGGCAATAACACGGCATCAATGGAGTGGATCACACCGTTTGATTGGTACACATCGTAAGTGCTGATATTGGCTGTGTTGCCGCTTTCATCTTTTACTACAATGTTTCTTGGGCCGTTCATCTTGAAGGTAAGCGTGTTGCCACTAACCGTTTTCATGGTGTTTTGGCCTTTTTTCAACATCGCGGAGAGGGCCTTAAAATCATACTGGCCAGCCAGAACGTGGTAGGTCAGCACTTTGCTGAGGGTGGCCTTGTTTTCAGGTTTCAAAAGGGTTTCAACCGTGCCGGCAGGCAAGTTTTCAAAGGCGTCGTTGACAGGTGCAAATACCGTGAAGGGGCCTTTGCTTTGTAAGGTCTCCACCAACCCAGCGGCTTTAACAGCGGCCACCAGCGTAGTGTGGGCTTTGGAGTTTACCGCGTTTTCAACGATATTCTTTACTGGGAACATAGCCTCACCACCCACTTGGACGGTTTTTTGAGATTGGGCATTTGCCGAAAGGGCTGCGAACGTGATGGCAAGCAGAAGGCTTGCGCTTTTGAGAAGCGATTTCATGTTTGTGCTAAAAATGTTTGGTGAAAATGTATTTGTGTGTAACAACTTCATTTACGGACGAAGCGGGGTTTTCAGTTTTTGGTTTGCTACATTTTTTGTGGAAATTTTATAACCGCGAAGTTTTTTGCCACGAATTGCACGAATTTTCACTAATTCAGGCTTGCCGATATCTAATTCGTGTAAATTAGTGTAATTCGTGGCTGTCCTGTAACCAGTTTTATTATTTTTGTGTCTCGTGGCCAAATGCTTTTTTACAATGCCCGATATTGAGTTGCGGGAATTATTATGAGTGCAGCCATTTCAGACGAAACGCTCATCCAACAAGCCCTTGCTGGGCGACAGACGGCTTTTGCCGCGCTGGTGAACCGCTATGAACGCTATGCTTTCACGCTGGCATTTCGCATGGTGAAAAACCGCGAAGACGCGCACGAAGTAGCACAAGACGCGTTTCTGCGAGCATTTCGCTACCTGCCCGATTTTCGGGGCGAGGCGAAATTTTCGACTTGGCTTTACAAAATAGTGTATTCGACTTCGCTCAATTTTTTGCGCAAACAAAACCCTGATATCCAATCACTTGACGATGAAAAGCACCCAGTTCGACTCGCAGACGAGGGTTCGCCCGACGCCTCCCACGCGATGGAACAAAACGACCGCAATGCCGCGCTCCAAAGCGCCATCGCTCAGCTTTCATCTGATGATGGAGTCATCATAACCTTGTTTTACCTTTACGAACACACGCTCGACGAAATTTGCCAAATCACCAACCTCACCATGACCAATGCAAAGACAAAACTTTGCCGTGCCCGCCAACGTTTAAAGGCGATTGTGGAAAGTAAATTTGCAACGGAGTTGATCTGAACCACGAACTTTCTGAGACTATGGTACATAAATTCTTGCTCACTGACGCCATGCTTTGGGACTACGCAGACGGATTCCTCGACGGGGATGAAAAACTGCGCGTAGACGCTTATCTGCGCCAACACCCTGAACAACAGGCTCGTTTAGACGCAATCATGTCTGAAAAACGAGCCTTTACAGCTTTGCCTTTGGAAAAGCCCAACACCGGTTTTGCCCAAGAGATCATGTCCGCTTGGGCTGCCGAACAAGTGCCTTCAAAAGCCGCTGCGCCCGTCAAAACCAAGGGGCGCGACTGGATACTCTGGGCCATAACAGTGGCATTCGGGCTGATGATAGCAGTGCCATTTTTGCTCTCTCCTGCAGCCGCTACTTCTGAATTGCTATTACAAATCCCAGCGGAATATATACCGCAGTTTCAAGTGCCAACATTTGACTGGGCTGGCTTTTTCGGTAGCGCATTGCTGCGAAATACCGTGCTGCTCACGATGGCATTTATGGGCTTGAAACTTGTGGACAAATATTTGCAGGTTAGGAACATGCGCCTTTCGGGGCATTAATTTTTAATTGAACTGCATCCTGTTTAAAAAGGGAAGTTTGTTTTGGACAACCGACCCTCCTACGCCAAGGCTTCGGCGGGTAAAATGGCTAAAGAAAAAAAGACCCTCTTCATTCATCAGCCCCACTATAAAGGCGGGCCTAAGGAATTGACCAAATTCATTTATTCCAACTTGCGTTACCCAAAGGAAGCGTTTGAGGCTGGAGTGGAGGGCACGGTTTATATCGAATACGACATTGACTACCTTGGAAATGTAGTGGCGACCCGAGTGCTGCAAGGCTTGGGGCACGGGTGTGACGACGAGGCTTGTCGTGTTGTGCAGTTGATGAAATTCGACGTAGAGCGCAATCGCGGTGTCCATGTCCTTTTCCATCAAAAAGTAAAAGTTCAGTTCAAAAAACCTAAGCAAATACCACCTCAACAGCCTGTCGCACAACATCAAATGCAAGTAGCATATACTGTTACCCCTGCGGCGACCCCTGCTCCAGAAGAGAAGCCTGCAGAAGTGACGTACAATTATACCATTCAGCTGTAGGCTTTTTCAAAGCAACCTGGATTTATCCTTACTTGCTCTTCCCTACAATTTCAAAAGATTGCTCTAAACGGTAACCGTCGCGGTCCACAAGTGCGAGCGTGTGCAAGCCCACGCGCGGCTGCAAAGCCATCTGATGAAAAACGGTGGTGGTGCCCATATAGTTGCCGTCTAAATGCCAGAAAATCTCTGCGCTTCTGGAGCGGTGGGCTACTTGAAATACGGTGCTGCCCAATTTGCCGTCCAAATCCACTGGGACATAAATTCGCGTAGGGTGTTTTGGGTAAATAAGTTGCATCGGTGTCTGGCTTTGTGCGGCTTGTGAGCCTTTGCAATCTTCTCGAAATGGCGGCGGCGATACATACCCCGGGTTTTTCCCCTTGAAATAATATTCCTCGATGGGCGGCAGCACAAACCACGCCCGGTGCTGCATCAAAGCCGGCGATTCGCAATCGCTCGTTACTTGCCACTGTCCCGTTGGGTCAAAATGGAGCATTTGATGGTAAGGGCAGACAGCGGCTTTCAGTGCAGACTTTGGTATCCATACCGTGTCTGCTTCGCAAATATCGCTGGCGCGAAAACCACTTTGGCGACACAAGGTCACTTGCGTCATATCATCGTAAGGTGGGTCAAACCAGCGCCCTTCTTGTGGCAACTGCCCAAAAATCTCAAACAAGATGGGCGCCGCCATTTCTACCCCGAGCAAGCCCGGCCTTCCTTCACCGTCGGCATTGCCTACCCATACGCCTACTGCGTATCGCGGTGTAACCCCCGCTGCCCAAGCATCGCGGAATCCAAAACTTGTTCCCGTTTTCCAGGCTACCTGCCTGCTTGCGCGGAATAGTTCCCACTCTCCGGCACTGTTGGGTCGCTCTACTTCGCGCATCGCCTCAAAAGTGTACCAGATGCTTCCTGCACTTAGCAATTCGGAGGGGGTGATTGGTTTATTGGTGATTGGTGTATCTGATTTTGAAAATCTTGGGGGCCGAAAATCATTCGGAGCGTACCGGCCATTTCGGTCGTAAAAACTGCCCAAACGCCGCGCCATGCAAGCGTAGGTGTTTGTAATGTCTATCAAACTGGCCTCGGCTCCACCAAGTATTAGCGAGAGGCCATAGTGTGAAGGCGGTTTGTTCAGTGTGCTGAGTCCGAGTCGCTGGAGTCCGAAATGGAATTTTTCAAGGCCATATTGTTGCAAGAGTAACACGAACGGCACGTTGAGCGAGCGGATAAGGGCACGTCGGGCGGGCACTGCACCATCGTAGGTTTCGTAATAATTTTCGGGGCGGTATGCTCCGAGTTGGGTAGGAATGTCGTGCAGGAGGCTGTTGGGCAAGATGTCGCCATTCTCCAAAGCAAGCGCATACAGATAGGGCTTAAGTATGCTGCCCGTGCTGCGCGGTGCAGTGAGCACATCTACCGATTCGCCATGATCTTTGCCTGCGCCCACCACATTGCCAACGTAAGCCAATACCTCTCCCGTAGGCACATCGAGGATGACGGCGGCGAGGTTGTGGATATCATTGCCCAGGTACAATTCCTGGCGGCGGGCCAGTATCTCCGTGACGCGCACTTGAAGGTTTTTATCGAGCGAAGTGAGATGGCGGAAGCTTGACCATTGACCGTTGACCCTTGAGTGTTGACTTTCGAGCATCAATCGGTCGAGCAGGTGAGGAGCGAGTTGCGGGAGCGGGAGCGGTTGTTCAGGCAAGGGTTCCTGTTTTGAATAATCGCACTCGGATGCGCTTAACTTGCCATCTTCCCAGAGTTTTTGGAGTAACCGGTTTCTTTTTGCCAGCAAAACAGCCCGATTCCGACCGGGGTGTATGAGCGCGGGGCTGTTGGGCAAAACAGCCAGGGTAGCGGCTTCGGCCCAAGTGAGGAGTCCGGGGCGTTTGCCATAATAACGCCAGGATGCGGCTTCCAAACCCACCACATTGCCGCCAAACGGGGCATTGGATGCGTACAAGCAAAGTATTTCTTTTTTGGAATAAGTCAGCTCGAGCCGAGTGGAGATGAACGCTTCCACGATTTTTTCCAAAACCGTGCGCGAAGGATTGTCGCGAGACAGGCGAATAACCTGCATGGTGAGGGTACTGCCACCACTTACTACCCGGCCATTTTTCAAATTGAGCCAAAACGCCCGGACAAGGCTGAACGGATCCACGCCAGGGTGATACCAGAATCGCTTGTCTTCAAATGCCACCACACATTGCTCGTATTTTGTTGGCAATGAATCGCTTGTGGGGAAACGCCATTGGCCGTCTTCCGCGATTCGGGCACCGAGCAGCTCGCCACGGTGGTCTTCCAGCACGGTGCTAAGGGGTTTTTGAAACAAAGGCCGGGGCAAACAAAAAAGCCACACCAGCAGCAATGCCAATGCTGCGGTGGTTTTTGGGCGGCGTTGGACAAGGGTTTTGGCGCGTTGCCAGAACGAATATAACTTGTTTTTGAGCTGGGCTTCCAATTGGGAGAATTTTGCCTCAAAAGTAAGGAAGGCAAAAGAAGGCAGCGACTCAATAATTGGGTTATAGAATTAAACCGCAAAACCGCAAAACAGGAGAACCGCAAAATGTAAAACCGCGAGTAGATTGATTTCGAAAGGGGCAGATTTTGCCATTTTCGGATCATAATGCACGGTTTTATATTTTGCGGTTCTCCTGTTTTGCGGTTTTGCGGTTTAATTTGTGTACCCCCAAAACCCAGTATGCCCAGCTGCCCTAATTCCTCCGCAGCGACACCGGCATCGAATCATCATAATCCCCAGTAAGCACCGGCGTCTGCACCCCAGCAGTGTAATCGCGCACCTTGGCGTACACATATTTGTAGAGTTCTTTAATGCTCACGATGTAGTCGCCGTTAGTATCGGCAGCACCTTTCATGCCACGCAACACAAAGTAGGTGAACACACCTTGGCGCAAACCGTGGTCTTCGAGCGAGAGTTCTTCAGGCTTTGACGACATCAGCAGGGCGATTCCACCATCCGTGTCTTCAAAAGCCTGATAGAAACGCTGAAGGGACACAGGGGCAGGGCCTTTTGAAGCCAATGTGCCATTGTAATCAAGGGAACCGCTGTGGCAGGCATCGGCAATGCAAAGTTTATGCTTGGCCTTGCTCTGTTTCAAGATTTGGCGAATTTCCTCGTGACGGAGTTTGTTGTTAAAACCGTCAAAGTCAACAGGCAAGAAACAACCTTCGAGGCCGTGGCCACTGAAATAAAACAGTACCACATCATTTTCGTCGGCTTGCAAAAACAATTTGCGCATGGTTTTAAGGATATTTTCGCGGGTTGCGCCTTCGTCCACGAGGATATCAATCTGGCTATCGGGCAATGCGCCCCCTTCCGGGCTTTTGAGGTGCGAGTAGAAACGGAATGCATCGTCGTCGGTGAATTTGAGCGAAGGCATGGCTGTATATTTTCCCACACCAACCACTACGGCCCAAATTTTCACACCTTGACTTTGGTCTGTTCGCACAGGCTCGCTGGGGACTGCTTCGTCGGAGTCGAGTTCTTTGATCGGCGAGCCATTTACCCATACCGCACCATACACGCGACCTGTTGCAAAATACATCACCCCCTCGCCGTATGGGGCATTGTTGGCCCATTCACCTTCGTAGCGGTTTCCATTTGCGTAATAGCACACGCCACGTCCATTGGGGTAGCCGTCCTTGAATTCACCCGTCCAGCGTGAACCGTCGGGGTAGTCATAGTAACCTTGTCCGCTTCGGCAGTAATTAGTGCCGCAATTGCGGAGGCCAGCCACATCGGGTTTGGCGGGGTTTGGTTTAGTGGTGTTGCTTGGCTTGGCGGCAGGCGGCTTGTAAGCAGGGGGTTTGTTGCCCGTGTTGGACGCAGTGGAAGTTTCATTTCGGTTGGGTGCGCCCGCAGGTTTGTCCACGAGCTTGCCCTGATTCCAAGTGCCTCCTTTCCGCTCGCCATCCGTGGAGACGAGGGTGCCAGTGCCGTGTTTTTTGCTTTTTTTCCAAGCACCGGTGTAGTAGGCGCCATCGGAATAATACATAGTGCCTTGGCCATCGAATTCACCGTTCACAAAGTCGCCCTCAAAGCGTTCTTTGGTCTTGAAATAGTATTTGCCTTTGCCATTGGGATAGTCACGGGCCCATTGGCCAACGTACTTGTCCCCGTTGATGTAGGTGATGGTGCCTCCATCGCCTTGTTTTTTGCCATAGAGGAATGGCCCGTCGTACACACTTCCATCTGAGTAGGACATCTTGCCCTTCCCGTGGCGGAGTGCGTTTTGAAATTGGCCCGTGTACTTCGAGCTGGCGGAGTACCGATGGGTGCCGGTGCCGTTTTGGCAATTGCCGCTGATACATTGTGCAGCGGTTTGGTAGGAGGTCGCAGCCAGCAAAATAGCCAGCGCAGACAGGCGGAAAAAGAGATTAAACCCCTTCATGTTTAACGGATTTTGAATTTTTGCAAAAGTGCGAGTAAACGAAGGGTGCAAGCAGAGTGTAGTTCAGAACTGATTAAACACGCTCCCTAAGGTGCGGGTTCAAACGTCGGTGAAAAGTTTTAGATCGAAAGATTACCGAGGCGGATTAAATACGACGCAAGAACATCTCTACTAACCTAATATTGTGCCATTCGTATTTCATTCGTTTCAAATTTGTACTTTTGCGCACCCATTTTAGATGCCAATATCATGATTTTCAATTACTTGTAAAATTTTTAAAACCATGTTAAAAAGTCTTTTACTCGGCTTTTGCGCAGCAGCGGTTATGACTGCCTGTGCCCAAAGTCCAAATTCGAAAAACGTCGGAGATGGCAAACACTTCGGTACTACTATCACTTCAGACAACGCTGTGCCCTACGATGATGTAATGGCGAAAATGACTACTGCTGATTCTTTGTCAATGAAAGTAAGCGGCAAAGTGAAGGAAGTGTGCCTGAAAAAAGGGTGCTGGATGACCCTTGTGTCCGATCAGCCTGGCTACCCAGAAATGCGCGTAACGTTCAAAGACTACGCTTTCTTTATGCCGAAAGACCTCTCAGGCAAGCATGTGGTAGTGGAGGGCTTTGCACGTGTGGAAACTACCGCTGTAGACGTGTTGCGTCACTATGCCGAAGATGCGAAAAAATCACCCGAAGAAATCGCGAAAATCACTGAACCGAAGCGAGAGGTGTCGTTTGAGGCTGCGGGGGTTTTGATTGAGGATTAGATGGCCTATGGAACACGGATGGCACGGATGAGACACGGATTTTATCCATATTCTAGTAAAATCCGTGTCTCATCCGTGCCATCCTTGTTCCATATACCATGTAAGCCGAAATAAATTTCACCCTACAGGCGCATCCTTCTTTCTCTTCTTGGGCTTTTCAAAGCCAAAAAGCGAGTAATCGTAGCGGATGTTGCCTGTAAGGTCCAGGTTGTCGTCGCGTTTGCGCTCTCCGTGTGGATAGTGCTCCATACGGTTCCAACTCTGATAGGTAAGGCCAAGTTGGTCGTCATCTTGTTCCGAGGCTACCCGGAGGAGATATCCGGCAAGGAACTTCCCAATTGCTGCGCCACAGGCTACGGCAGGATTGGTTGAAATGCCAGCAAGTTGTGCGGCTGATTTTAGAAAGCCGGGGAATTCCGCATCTTTTTCGACCTCTTGTAGAAGTTTGGCCGTGTTGCGTTGCTTGCTACGACTGCCAATAAGCACCATTTGAAAGTGAAATTCGTCTGGTATTTTGTCGTCATCGTATATAACAAATCCGGTGTCGCCAAAAGTGAGCACATGGTTGTCTTTCACGTTTTCAACTGGAGTGAAAATGCGCGATTCCACGGCTTGTTGCACGGCTTTTTTCAACATCGCAGTTTTTTTGACTTCGTCTGACTCGGCAGTCAGCCCTTTCAGCGCAGGCAATGGGTGCGTTCCAGTTGTGACAAAGCAATAGATTTCGACATCGGTTTTGTCGCGCTTTCTTAACAGGGTTTTTCGATGGTTGGAGTGGATCAGGATGCGGTTGAGGCGAAAGTAAAACATGGTGTGGAGCTTCGTTTAATAGGTGAATAACAGGGAAGCCCAAAGGTAATTTTCTAATTGAATGTACGCCCGCAAAAAACGGCGGCGCGTAATTACGCGCCGCCGTCAGTATTATAGTTTGGTTACGTCTTAATAACCGTTATTATCGCACCACAATAAGTTTTTCTGCCGTTACTGCTTCTCCTACTTGAATTCGGACGAAGTAGAAACCAACAGGCAACAGGCTAGTGTTCAAGCTGAAGGACTGTTGCCCGGCAGTAGCTTTTTCGTTCACTTGCTGGCCATAGTATTGACCGTCAAGGCCAATGATGTCCACTTGTACATCAGAAGCGTTCAAGAGGTTCATCTCTAGTGTAGCGCGTTCGCTCGTCATGGTTGGGTACACCTTGATGTCGCTGGCAAACGCCGCGATGTCTTTTGTGCCCACCGTGCCAGCAAAGCAGTTTGTGTTCAAGTCGAGGAATTTCGACCAGCCACAAGTCCAGTCAGAAGCCGCGCCGATGCCGCTAAACGCACCGATGTAATCTACTTTATCAAAGAAAGGTTTGTTGATACGGGGTGCGGAAAAGGCTGCCATTCCAAGTACTGGGGAACCTGCCGTAGGCTGTGCATTCGGGAAATCGAGGGTAAATGGATCGTCCAATTTAGCCTCTGTACTGGTCGTGAATTGCTTGTTGCCAAAGCCTGTGGTCTCGTACCAGGTATCTATATTGAAACCATTGGTAGCATTGGTATTGAGCAGATCAGTCGGCCCAGAAACGATGCTGTTTTTGATTTCCAGAAGGCCGCTTGTTGCATTGTCTGCACAAGAGTTGCCGTCAATAAAGAAACCTACCGGGTAAGAACCCACAATAAGTGTATTGAAAATACCAGGTTCCGAGTTGCGGCGAATGTGCGCACCACGACGGTAAAGACTGTTCACCGGAGCTGTTGGGCCAACGATGGTCACGTTCGAGAACGTAGGTTTAGTTTTGGGTGTGTTTGTGGAGCCTTGAGCATCGTTGTCAATTTCAAAACCGTTCGAGCTGCTCTGGTCAGCAATCTGTGGGTCGCGCACAGCAAGGGCGTATTGTACATCGCCGTTGTAACCAAAGTCTGCATCGAAATCATCGTCCAAACCGCGGTACGCAATCAGGTGTTTGCAGTTTACAGAGCCACCAAACCACTCGTAAGAGTCATCGCCGCAGTACGAAACCTGAACGTGGTCAATGGTAGTACCCGAGCCAACACCGCCCATAGTGAGGCCATTGATTTCGCTGTTGGGCTGGAAAGCGATACCGGGGTATTCGATGCGCACATAGCGCAGAATGCCAGAGTTGTCAGCTGCATTTGCGTTTGCACCGCCACCGTAGAGGCCATCGCCTGCGGCATTGTCCACACCGCCTTCAATCTGCCCTACACCAGCCTGGCCGTTGAAGGTAGCGTTGGTTGTGCCATTGCCCAAAAGGATAAGACCGCCCCATGACCCATAAGTCGGGTTTGGGTCGTTGGTGGTGAACACTATGGGTTCGCCTACGGTACCGTCAGCAATAATTTTAGCGCAACGGGTAACGATAAGTGCGCCCTTCGAACCTTTGTCGCCTTTGATAATAGTACCCGGCTGAATCATAAGCGTAGCGCAGTTTTTAACGTACACAAAACCCTGAAGCACATAGGTTTTATTAGCAGTCCAGGTGGTATTGGTGGTAATGTTACCGCTCACCACTTGCTCCTGGTTGGAAGGCAGACAACCTGCCTGGCCCCATTTTGACCAAGGGCAAGTCCAGTCGCCAGAAGGTCCGAATGCGCCAGCGTAAGAAACGCGGGAGAAGAAGAAGTCTGCAACCCGGGCATCGTCAAATTTCGCATAGTTCAACACAGGGGAAGTAGCGGTTGGGCGAGGATTTGGAAGCGCGAGGTTGAATGGGTCAATCAGTTGAGCATCAGCGCTGTTGGTGCCCGTAGAGATACCGTTGGCTGTAGCCCAAGCAGCAATGTCAAATGCTGCCACATTTGTGCTCAATGGGGTAGCCATACCATGGTAAAAAGAATTTTTCACTACCAACTTGCCCGTTTGCGCATTCACTGCGCAAGAGTCACCGTCAATGAAAAGACCAACGGGGTAAGCGCCTATAAACACCGAGTTGAAGATGCCTGGCTCCGAGTTGCGGCGCAAGTGGCTGGCGCGACGGTAGAGCGCGTTTACGGGGCCTGTTGGTCCAAGAATGGTGATATTGGAGAAGGTGGGTTTTGTTTTGGGTGCGTTGGCAGAACCTTGGGCATCGTTGTCTACCTCAAAACCGTTTGAGTTGCTTTGATCGGCAATCTGAGGGTCGCGTACAGAAAGCCCGAATTGGACTTTGCCAGAGTAACCAAAGTCTGCATCAAAATCATCGTCAAGCCCACGGTATGCAATGAGGTATTTGCAGTTCACCGTACCACCAAACCATTCGAAGGAATCGTCGCCGGAGTACGAGACTTGTACATATTCAATGGTAGTCTTACTGCCTACACCGCCCATGGTAAGGCCGTTGATTTCGCTGTTGGGCTGGAAAGCGATACCGGGGTATTCGATGCGCACATATTTTAAAATGCCAGAATTGTCATTTGGGTCATTACCACCGTAATCACCGTTTGTAATACCGCCCTCTATTAAACAAGTGCTGCAGTTGGCCGGTGCTTTACCAAGGATGATAATGCCTCCCCAATCACCATAGGTCGGAGACGCTTCATTGCTCGTGAACACAATTGGCTCAGAAGGAGTCCCTTCTGCAATGATGTTCGCGCCGCGTGTGATAATCAAGGCGCCTTTGGATGCTTTGTCTCCTTTGATAAGGGTGCCGGGCTCAATGGTGAGCGTGGCGCTGTCTTTTACATATACAAAGCCTTGGAGAAGATAGACGTTGTTTTTCGTCCATGTAGTGTTTGTTGTGATGTCACCAGATACGACAATCTGGGCGTTTGTGCTGCCCATAACGGCAGCAAGGAATGCAATCAGTAGAAATGCTTTTTTCATAGAGCAGGCAAAATTTGTTGGATAGTTTTTGCGCAGCAAAGGTCGGAAGCATACAAAGAGGAGCGGGGAAAGGGGGGTTAAGCGTTTGTCAAGTTTGGATGAAGCCAATGTTAAGGAAGTGCGGATTTCGCAGATTATTGGCTTCCGTAAATCAGCCTCATCCGCGTAATCCGCGTTACAAAAAAGCCGGGCGAATTTGATTCGCCCGGCCTTACTAAACCTGCTAAACTGTGTATGTATGAAGTACAATGAATAAGCCGGGGCGCAATTTGTCTGAAACCCTGTCCTCCCCGGCTTGTGATTTTGGATTTGCGATTTTGGATTTACGATTAATTTGATCCGAAAAAGGCAAGATTCATTCCTTTTTCGAATCAAAAAAATCGTAAATCGTAAATCCAAAATCCAATTTACACCCACTCAAACGCGGCCATCCCATGTGACCGCCCCATCAGTTCTTCGCGAAGTTTTTGAAGGCTCTGCCCTTCGCGTTCTGGCACATGCAAACGCGGATTGGGGGTGGAAAAATCGGCTTTGTGATAATGGTACATTTCCCATTGGCCAGCCTTACATTCCAGTGCGGTAAGGTGTTCTACCCAATCTCCACTGTTCATGTAGAGCACCGTTTTACCGTTTTTTGCCACTACTTCACGCATTTGGGGTTGATGAATATGCCCACAAATAACGCTGTCGTAGCCGTTTTGGGCGGCCATATCAATGGCGATGTCTTCAAAATCACCAATAAAGCGGACTGCGCCTTTCACACCTTTTTTTACCCTGGCTGAAAACGAGGCTGGTTTTAGCCCCAGTAATTGCCGAGTACAGTTGATCATGCGATTAATGCGGATCAACAAGTCATAGCCTTGGCCACCCAATTTCGCCAACCAGCGTGCCCGTTGTACCGAAGGGTCAAATACATCGCCATGAAAAACCCAGTGCGTTTTGCCGTCTACCTGAAAAACCAACTTGTTTCGCAAATGAATGAGTCCCAATGACATTTCCCCAAACTTCCGAAGAAGATCATCATGGTTGCCAGTCAGGTAATAAACCTTTGTACCGTTCACGGCCATTTTCAATATGCGACGCACCACCTCCATGTGTTCTTTCGGGAAATAACTTTTCTTGAAATTCCACATGTCGAAGATGTCGCCGTTCAGCACAAGGGTGCGAGGCTCGATGCTCTTCAGGTAGTTGCTCAGTTCGTGGGCGTGGCAACCATAAGTGCCCAAATGCACGTCCGAAATTACAACGATGTCGAGTTCTCGTTTCATGTTAAAAAGATTGCCGATGACGAGGGCCAATTATAAAACAGCAATGAATGCTCAAAAAAACCCGCGCCGGGAAAGCGTTTTGCCTGAAATCTAACGGGTGAAACGGGCGACTGAACAAACTGAACAACAAGCAAAAGAAGGAGAGAAGTCACAGGCGCGGGTGGAAAATCATGTTTATACTGCGAAACTTTACTGGCACAAAATTGCGTGTAATCGGCCCACAACGCCGTTAAGCTAATATGAAGTTAGGTTTAATAAATGCCTCGCAACCTCGGAGACTTTCAAAAGTCTCCGAGGTTAAAAAAGTCTCCGAGGTAAAAAAAACCCGGGCAACTTGCGTCGCCCGGGCATTCGTAGTAAAGTTCCTAACCTTTAAACTACTAAAATCTGTATCCAAAATTCTTTATGAAGTGATGGGGTGATAAAGTGATGAAGTGATTTGGTTCGTGCTATCGCTTCATCACGCTATCACTTCATCACTCTATCACTCCATCAAAAGCGGTATCCCAGCCCCAGCGTAACCGTGCTGCCGAAGCTGCGGCGTTGCATCAGATTGTCCATGTCAGGCTCGTAGGAATGGGAGGCGTTGTTGTCCTGGTAATAGATGAAATCTGGTCGGAGAATATCACCCCAAGTCAATTTCACCTCACCGCGGCTGCTGATTTTCTTGCTGATCGAGAAGTCGAGCAGGTTGCGGTGACGCTCGTAGATGTCGGCAAAATTGTCCGTGCCCACGTATGCTACCCGGTCGCCTATGATGTTGTAGGCTAGGGTCGTGCCCAAGCCCCATTTGGGGAAATTAGCCGTCAGGCCTGAATTGACGATGTAGGGCGACTGGCCTTGAAGGGCACGTCGGGGGTCGTAAGAATCTACATTGGTCAAATCAATGGTTGATCCGATAAAGGCCACATTGGTGAAAAGAAGTAGGTTCTCGCCCCAAGCGCCCAGGAAATCAAGGTTTTTGCGCGCCTCGAATTCAGCACCGTAGTTTTCTGCACTCGTCACATTTTGGAAACCAAAGCTTGTGGTGCCACCTCCCGAACTGCTGAAATTCCGCTCAATTGGGTTATTGAATTTTTTGTAAAAAAGGCTTACACTCAAAAGTTGGTTGGCGCCAGGATAGCATTCGTAGCGAACATCGTAGTTGTTGATCGTGCCGCGCACCAGGTTAGGATTGCCCTGCACCGACGCCTCCTCTTCATAATCGTAAAAAGCAAAGGGCGAGAGTTCGCGGAATTCCGGGCGACTCAAGGTTTTGGAGATAGAAAAGCGCAATTGATGCTTTTCGTTGAGCGCATAGGTCAAATTGGCGGAGGGAAGCAGGTCATTATTGTTCAAAACGGTATTGATTTCCTGGCCGCCGTAGTAAAAGCTATTTACCTCCATGTCGAAATGTTCAAGACGTACGCCCGCCGACACGCGGAGTTTTTTCCAGAGTTTAAGATCCGTCATGGCATAACCCGATGCTAGCTCGGCATTGGCCGTATAAGCATCGCTGGGATTGGTGATTTCGCTGATCAGGAAACCATTTGATGCCTTTATGTTTTCCGGGTTGAATATCTGGTCAATGGGCAAGTTGAATAAATTTGCGGGGTAGCCTGTTGCCGTGTACCCCAACACCCGTGCTGAAAAATCGCGATCGCGTTTTTGATAAAGACCGCCGATTTTGATGGCCTGTTTTTCGCCTGCAAAACGCAAAGGAATGCTCAGGTCAACATTCCCGTTCAAGGTGTTTTCTTCTAATTCAGCGTAAAATCGGCCACCAAAGTTGAGGCTCGCAGAACCCGGCTGAATGATGGCGTAGTAAGGGTCGCTTTCTTCTGAGTCAAAATTTTTGGCGTAGGTCATGCGGCGCAACGAAGGGATATCGCGTGAGCTTCGGTTGATGCCACCGCCCCAAGAGAGTTTCAAGCCACTTGGTGTTAGTGCGTGTTCACCACCCACCCGGGTAGTAAGCAGGTGGTTTTCCGTGAATTCGATGGTGGTGAATCGGATGTACTGCTCCCGATCAAAGTCGCTCCCTTCGCGGCTGTTGACGCTGTTGTTCGTGTTCGTGGTGTACGATGCCTGAAAGATAAACTTCTGGTTGTTGTTGATTTTCAAGGCACTGTTCAGCAATGCGCCCCAAAGCACGTTGTTGCGGAATTGTTTGTCCCGGTAGGCATAAAGTTGGCGTTGAAGGTCAAAGCGGTTTCGTTCAGCATCCTGAATGCGGTTTTGATTGGAGTAAGAAAGCGCAATAGTAGAGCCGAACTGTATCTTTTTTTCTGCTTTGGTAACCAGGCCGGAAGTAATTTGGAAACCCATGTTCGGTGCTGCGCTGCCCTGCTCTGTGATGGCCCAATCATTGGGCAGCGATTGCGAAAAGCGCACTTTTTCTTCCGGCGTAGCCGCGTTGTAGTCTGCCACGGAAGGAAAGCCAGCTGGAAGTGCCCGCGAACCATCGTCTGTGCCGAGCCAATCTGTGCTGCTACTGGCTGCGTTCATATAGGGCTGGAAGGTCGTGATATTGTTCACACCAGCACTAGCATTTACGCTTAGGTAATTTTGTTCCGGGATATCCTTGGTATTCACGATAATCGCCCCACCTGCAAAGTCCCCTGGCAAGTCAGCACTCGCTGTTTTCAGCACCACTAGGTTGTCAATCATGGATGAAGGGAAAAGGTCGAACGAAAACGCCTTGCGATCAGCCTCTGTGCTGGGCAACAGTGCGCCGTTGAGCATGGCCACGTTGTAGCGGTCGTTGAGACCACGGATAATGGCGAATTTGCCATCCTGTATACTGGCCCCGCTCACACGACGAATCACGTCGCCCGTGGTACGGTCTGGGGTTCGTTTGATGGTTTCCGAACTGATTCCATCGGCCATCGTGACACTGTTTTTCTGAAAAATAGTGAGCGCGCTGGTGCTTTCGCGCTTTGCCTTTGCAATTACTACCACTTCGGCCAGCGCTTCACCAGCGCTTTCCTCAATGGCAATATCTACGGTGCTGACTTCGCCTGATTTAACCTCAATATCTTCAATGTTTTTAGCGTAATAACCCGTATAGTTTACGCTGATTTTGTGTTTGCCAACTGGGACGTTTGTGATGCGGAAAAAGCCGTCAAGGTCAGTGATTGCCCCTCCAACACCTTCGTCCATGCGAACGGACACGCCGATAAGGGCATCTGCAGATTTAGAATCAATAATTTTCCCGGAGATGATGCCCATTTGGGCGGAGAGGAGAATCGTGGAAAAAAGGAGGGTTGCCGTTAAAAATACTTTGGTAGCAAAGAGAATGGACAAATGCTTCATGTAGGATACAGATTTTGGGTGCAAAAGTCCTCGTCCCATGTAACCCCGGTTTTAAGGAAAAATTAAGTTTAGGTTAAATCACAGGGCTTCCCCCGGATCGGGCCTGAAGTCACAAGACAGGTTTCCTTTTTTACCTTTGCCCAAAATTTACCGGATCATGCAAAAATGCTTTCTCGCTTTGTCGATGGTTTTATGGCTCTCCAATGTCAGCTCTGCACAGGTGGAGGCCCCCTTAGAACTCAGCGTCACCACTTCATCCGACCGATCCTTTATACTCACCGACCCTAATGAAGTGCTCAAGCACGAAGGCGAGCTTGTGGTAGTGGAAGGTTGCGTGGCGAGTGCTATCTTAATGGAAAACATCAATGGCAAACCGCTCTTTATCAATATGTTCGATCCTTATCCTAGCAACCTGTTTTCAGTGGTCATTTGGGGACAGGATCAAGCCCATTTTCTCAGTGCAGCCGAGTATGATAAAAAAATGGTGCGCATCTCTGGGATGGTTGAGAAAAGTAAGAACAAGGAGCGTTTCACCATCAGTCTTCGCAACCCAAAGCAAATCACCATCCTTGGCGATTGTAAGTAGTAGACTGTTCATACATCATACATCATACATCCTGTTAATGTTTATCTCTGGTATTCAACAAGTTGGCATCGGCGTAAGCAATGTCCATGAAGCGTTTAAATGGTATCGCCAGCACTTTGGCATGGATGTGCCAATCTTTGAAGAAGCCGCCGAAGCGGGCCTCATGCTCCCTTACACGGGCGGAAAGCCCCAATCGCGCCACGCCATCCTTGCCCTCAACATGCTCGGCGGTGGTGGCATGGAAATCTGGCAATACACGGGCCGAACACCCGTCCCTGCGGCCTTCCAGCCACAACTCGGCGATCTCGGCATCGGTATTTGTAAAATCAAGTCGGCCAATGTGGAGGCTACATTCCACTTTTTGCGCAAACGCGGCGTGAACATACAGACCAATCCCGCCCCAGGCCCCGATGGCGAACTGCACTTTTTTGTGAAAGACCCTTGGGGGAATACATTTGAAATCGTGGGTGCGAAGGATTGGTTTTCGACTTCCGGGAAGTTGAAAACGGGTGGCGTGTACGGCGTGTTCATAGGCGTTTCAGATATGGAACGCTCCATCAAATTTTATTCAGAAATACTTGGCTACCAAACGCTTGTGTACGACCAAACCGACGATTTTGCTGATTGGCACGGCGTGGACGGTGGTTTTGGCCGCTACCGCCGCGTGTTGCTGCGTCACCCCGAAAAGCGCAAAGGCCCCTTCAGTACGCTACTCGGCGACACGGAAATTGAACTCGTACAAAGCCTTGACCGCACTCCCCACAAAATTTTTGAAAACCGCCTATGGGGCGACCTCGGCTATATCCACCTCTGCTTCGACATCACGGGCATGGACGAAATGAAAAAGCACTGCGAAGCCAAAGGCCATCCATTCACCGTGGATTCGAGCGGCTCCTTCGACATGGGCGAAGCGGCGGGTTATTTCTCTTACATCGAAGACCCGGACGGTACGCTGATCGAGTTTGTGGAAACGCACAAAGTGCCGATTTTGAAAAAAATTGGTTGGTTTTTGGATTTGCGCAAGCGGAAAAAGCCGGAGAAACCACTGCCGCGGTGGATGTTGAAGATGATGGGGATGGGGAGCGTTAAGGATTAGTTAGCACTGAAAAACCCAAGCACGACGAACAGCCATGTCAAAGAAAAAAACATCATCCCGTTTACCCGCCGAAGCTTCAGCGAAGGCGGGCCGCACTGAAACCTCGGCCAGATCCGCCGAAGCTTCAGCGAAGGCGGGCCGCACCAAAACCTCGGCCAGATCCACCGAGCCCTGGCATCTCCAAAACTGGTCTCTACTCGCCCTCGGCGGGCTGCTCCTAGCCGTCTTGGCAGCCTTTAGCGGTGCTTTCGGCAACGAATTCGTCTCTTGGGACGATCACGTCTACGTTTATGAAAATCCACAAATCCTGAATCCCACAGCGGCGAGTTTCAAAGCGTTTGGTACGCAAGTAGTCTCGCTGAACTACCACCCCCTCACCATGTGGTCGCTTTGGCTGAATTCGGCGATGTTTGGAGCGGGCGCGAAGTCGTTCATCGTGACCAATGTGCTGATACACTGGCTTAATGCCGGGCTGCTTTGCTTGCTCGTATGGCTGCTTACGGGACGGCAATACCGTTCGGTGGCTTTGCTGACGGCGTTGCTTTTTGCCATCCACCCTTTGCGGGCGGAATCGGTGGTATGGGTGTCGGAGCGCAAGGATGTGCTGTACGTTTTTTTCTTCCTGGCCGCTTGTATTTCATATTGGCGATATCTTGAAACAAAGCGCAGCACAAAACTATGGATCGCATTGATTTTCATGCTTTTGTCCTGCCTTTCCAAAGGGGTGGCCGTGGTGTTTCCCATGGTTTGCCTGCTGATGGATTATTGGCACGGAAGGAAATTTGGGGTCAATTGGATCGTGGAAAAAATCCCCTTGTTTGCGCTTTCGCTGCTCTTCGGCCTCATCGCGCTGGACGTGCAGCGAGGCGGTGATTTCCATGGACTATTGACCCTTTCAACCGAAAAAACCAAGGCGCTTTCAACCGTATTCGGACTCGACAAGAAAATCCTTTTCGCAGGTTATGGTTACATGATGTACTTCGCGAAAACGTTTCTGCCGCTCGATCTCTGCACGTTTTACCCCTATCCAACAGAAGTGCAATTGCGCGGCGGCATCTACATTGGCGGCGCGATATTTATGTTGGCTTCTTTGGTTTTTGGGATTTGGAGTATTTACTCGTCGAAGCCTTACCAAGACGACTCGGCAGGAATGGATGGGCAGGGGCGAAGGAGGGGAGGCATTTTTGCCTTTGGCCTTGGCTGGGTGTTCGCCACGGTGATTCTGGTGCTGCAATTCGTGTCGGTAGGCGTTGTCATCATGGCTGACCGCTATTTTTACCTGCCTTCTGCGGGCGTATTCTTCATGCTGACTTATGCTGCGGAAGTTTTCGTTTTGAAAAAAAAACCAGCCTTGCGGAATATCTGGTGGGCAATTATTGGGCTGTTTGCGGTATGGTGTCTTTGGCTGAGCCGCGCTCAAACCAAAACCTGGAAAAACTCCGAAACCCTCTGGCAGCAAGTACTCCGTTACTATCCCGCTGAAGACCAGGCCCTTGAATCTTTGGCAAACTGGTACGGCAAGGTGAACCGCGTGCCAGAAGCCGAACAAATGCTTGAGCGCGCCGTAAAAGACGGCTGCACCCGTCCGAATGTGTACAGCGCCTTGGCAAACTGCATCGCCATCAAAGCCGGCGCCGCGAAGGATCCTTCGACACAACGCGCCTATCAGGACCGGGCCTTTTCGCTTTATGCCCAATCCATCGCCTTAAACCCGAACAATGCCGACACTTATTTCAACCGCGCCTTGACCGCGATCACGGTTTATCCCGAACGCGCCCTGGCCGATCTTGATACAGCGGCCGCGCTGGCTCCGCACAAAGCATTGCAATTCAAGCATATGCGTGGCACTGTGTTTAATAACCTCAAACGATACGCCGAGGCTGAAAGCATCCTAAACGAAGTCATCGAAACAATGGAAAAATCACCCCTGACGCTTAAAATAGTGGAAGAAAAGCAGCGTTATTCCGATGCTTACCTTGAGCGGGCAGTGTCTAAGTTTAACAATGGAAACCGACCGGGTGGGCTTGCTGACGCGGAAAAATCGGTGGGCATTGCGCCGCAGAATCAACGCGCGGTGGATTTGTTGGCGCGGATGCGGGAGATTTCGGGGCAGTAACAGTTTGCAGTGCCCGTTGACACAGATTTTTGACCTGCAAAACCTTCTTCAAATTTGGTTCATGGTGGCTGATGATTTACAGGGGAACTCAAGCCTGATTTTCAAGGTTTAGGCCATTCGTTTGAAAAACACCCTTAAATTAGGAGGTCTATCGCCTTGTGCAACATCAAAGCAATGAAAGCAAAACACCAGAAGAAATCTACCAAAGAAAAAGTCTTAATCAAAGGAAAAGACTTGCTGTTCCTCGGATTTTCCGAAGGCAAAATCCTCGGTATTGCCCTTGAAATCGCCAATGCAAGTTTCGCAGAAACCAACAAACAGAAAACCCTGACGACCCTGAACCGGGTGCGCAAAAACCCGGAAGCATACCTCGAAGATGCCACGCTGGCACCCTTGGCCAAAGCCATTGTTGAAGCCAAACAAGAAGCAGCCGCTAAAGCGACCATCGAACTAAAAGAAGATGCCGCCGCTTACACCATATTCGGAAAAGATGGGATTGAAGAAGGCGCGTTGAACCAAATGAACATTGCCATGCGCCTGCCCGTAACGGTAGCAGGTGCCCTGATGCCCGATGCACACCAGGGATATGGCCTGCCCATCGGCGGAGTATTGGCCACTAAAAACGCCATCATCCCTTATGGCGTGGGTGTGGACATCGGTTGCCGAATGGCCTTGTCGGTATTCGATATTCCAGAAAAACATTTTTTTGACAACCGCTCTTTTTACAAGCGCGAACTGATTGCCTGCACGGCATTCGGAGCGGGCATTGGCTTCAAAGGGAAAGACCGAGCCTACCACAATGTGTTGGACCGCAAGGAATTTGAGATGAATGCTTTGCTGCGCGGCCTTCACGACAAGGCATTCACCCAATTGGGTTCGTCTGGCGGTGGCAACCACTTTGTAGAGTGGGGGATTATCGATTTTGCTGAAAAAGATGAGGCATTGGGCATTGAAAAAGGCCGTTATCTCGCTTTGCTGACCCATTCGGGTTCCCGTGGACTGGGCGCAACCTTGGCTGGGCATTACACCCGCATTGCCAAGGAGCAGTGCAAATTGCCAGCATACGCTGCGAACCTGGCATATCTGGATATGAACACCGAAGCCGGACAAGAGTATTGGCTCGCCATGAATCTGGCGGGCGATTACGCATCGGCGTGTCACGAGGTGATTCACCGCAAACTGACCAAAGCCATTGGCGCGACCGTGTTGGCGCGCGTGGAAAATCACCACAATTTCGCCTGGAAGGAAATGCTGAACGGTGAGGAAGTGATCGTACACCGCAAAGGCGCTACCCCGGCTGGTAAAGGCGTGATGGGAATAATCCCTGGCTCGATGACCGCACCGGGATTCTTGGTTCGTGGCAAGGGCGAGGCCTCGGCAATAAATTCTGCTTCACATGGTGCAGGTCGTCAGATGAGCCGTACCAAGGCAATCAAAAACGTGAGCAAGGGTGATCTCCAGAACATCCTGCAAGACATGGGGGTGTCATTGATCGGAGGTGGATTGGATGAAGCGCCGATGGCCTACAAGGATATCCATCAGGTAATGGCTTCACAAACGGAACTCGTGGACGTATTGGCAAAATTTTCACCCAAAATAGTGCGCATGGCCGATGATGGGAGCAGGGAAGACTGAGAATTTCGATGAAATCCAGATTGGTTTCAATTGAAAAGGCCAATTTTGCATCCAAATCCCCAAATAAACAAATCCACTATCCATGAAACTTCCCAAAGCAGAAATACTCATCCTTTTGGCATTCTTGGGCTTCATGGCTTTTTGGGCCACGTCCAAATGTTCCGAACGCCGCGCCGACTCTGTGCGCCGGGGTCGCGATGTCGTAGATACTGAAAGTGAAGAACGCCCTGTCAAGCGCGATACGGTAGTGGTGCAATCTGCCCCAAAAATGCCGTCTAACCAACCCGTTGAAAACCCCGCAGTTCCGCCTGTCACCCAATCGCATCCAACTGCTTTACCCGCCCCCCGACCTGGCGTAGCGCCCAAGCGCCCTTCGCTTTCCAACGAAACCACTACATCTGCCACGCCGCCCAGCACAAGCGGTTCCACACTTTTTGTTACCATTGATGGATTGAAAGTGCGCAAAGAACCCGGCTTGAAAGGCGAAACGGTAGCGGAACTCAAACTCTATGAACCCGTTACATTCCTCAACAAAAAAACTGATTGGACGCAGGAAATCAGTCTTGGCTACGAGAAAGTGACTGACCACTGGGTAAAAGTGCGTACCCAGTCAGGCAAAGATGGCTGGGTGTTTGGCGCTGGTGTACATTATTATAAAATGAAGCGCCAAGGGGTGTTGGAAGACAAAAAGCCCGTGGAAGCGCCCCCAAAAAAGCAAAACTAATGACTTTAAAACCCTTCCTGCCAGCCATTCTTTGGCTTGCCATAGTTACTTATTTGTCAGTGACCTCAAATCTCCAGCTGCCCAAAATCAAATTGTTTTCAGCAGACAAACTAGGTCATGCCGGAGCGTACGCCCTGCTTGTTTGGCTTTTGGCATGGGGTGTATGGAAATCAAAAAATCGAGCCGTGGCTAGCAGGGAAATGTTCTTTATATTTTGTTTCACAGCGGCTTATGGCGCACTGATGGAATGGGTACAAGGCACGTTTTTCCCCAACAGGTTTTTTGAATACGATGATATGCTGGCCAATGCAGCCGGGGCATTTTTAGCGGTGATGTTGACACCCCAATTATTCAAAATGCTTTCTCCTATAATAAGAGGATGATTGTCCACATTCCAAAATTGCAATTCCTATGGCTCTAATACTTCCTTGTCGAGCATTCACACCCCAATTCGGTGCCAAATGTTTCCTCGCCGAAAACGCCACCATCATTGGCGACGTAACTATGGGCGACGAATGCTCGGTCTGGTTCCAAGCCGTTGTGCGCGGCGATGTGAACTTTATCCGAATCGGCAACAAAGTCAATATTCAGGACGGTGCCATCCTGCACGGTACTTACCAAAAATGCGGCACCACCATTGGCAACAACGTCAGCATTGGCCACCGGGCACTGGTACATGGCTGCACGCTGCACGACAATGTGCTGGTGGGTATGGGGGCCATTGTCATGGATCAGGCAGTGGTGGAAGAAAATTGCCTCATCGCGGCAGGGGCAGTGGTGCTGGAAAACACCGTTTGCCATGCCGGGGGCGTGTACGCGGGCGTCCCGGCCAAGCGGGTGAAGGAACTCACACCCGAGTTGTTCAAAGGCCAGATTGAGCGAATTGCAAACAACTATGTTTTTTATTCGTCGTGGTTTAAGTAGTTGGTTTTAAAAGGATTTGAGTGCTCACGAATCAAAACTCACCACCACCCGTTTCGTAATCGGGTGCGACTGGCAAGTCAAGACATAACCCATCTCCACTTCGTCTGTCTCGAGACCGTAGTTTACATCCATTTCCACCTTGCCTTCCAGAATACGGGCTTTGCATGTGCTACATACCCCCCCTTTGCAGGAATATGGCAGGTCGGCGCCTGCACGCATGGCCGCGTCGAGCAGCGTGGAGCCATCAGAAGGCAGATCAAAATCGAACTGCGCACCGTCCTGGATGACCGTGATGGAGGCTTCGAAAGCTTCTCTGGATGTACTGGTCTTGACAGGTTTGTTTATTATACCCGTGGTGGTAAACAATTCAAAATGAACATGCTTTGGGTTCGCTCCCATTTCATCGAGCGTATCTTTAACCTCAAAAACCATCTCTTCCGGGCCGCATAGGAAAAAAGCGTCCACTTCGGTGGGATCAAAAAAGTGTTTGCCAAAACGGCGGCATTTGATTGCGTCAATACGACCTTTGAAAAGTTCGTTGCCAAGCGATTCGCGACTCAGGATATGGTGTACAGAAAGGCGGTCAGGGTGTAGGTTTTTGAGTTCTTCGAGTTGTTCCCGGAAAATAATGGTGTCGAATGAGCGGTTGCCGTAAAAGAGGATGAAACGGCTGCGCGGTTCTTGTACAAGTGTACTGCGAATAATGCTCATTACAGGCGTGATGCCGCTGCCCGCGACAAAAGCGACGTAGAGATTTTCGTTATCAGCATTAAGTTCGGTGAAAAAATGCCCCTGCGGAGGCATCACGTCCAGCCAATCGCCCACGTTTAATTGCTCGTTGGCCCAGCTGCTGAAAAGTCCGCCATCCACCTTTTTTACCGCCACGCGCAGGTCGTTTTCATGCGTTCCGGTGCAAATTGAATAAGAGCGCCGCACTTCTTCGCCGTCAACTTCAACTTTTAACGTGAGGTGCTGCCCTTGTTTGAAACGAAATGCCGCGCGTTCGTTTTCGGGCACTTCAAACGAAATGGAAACCGTGTCGGCGGTCTCGCGGCGCAAATCGCGCACTTTAAGTTTGTGGAATTGAAAAGCCATTGGTTGGGCAGATGGAACACAAAAAGTGTACCCCGGTATTTCGAGATACACTTCTTGTGGTGATTTGTCGAACTGGAAAACGGTTGATTTGTTTATTTGGGGATTTGGTTATTTGAGTGTCCAATCTTGGCCGCTCGAATAACCAAATCCCCAAATAAACAACTACGCAGTTTACGCCGCGATTGCGTTCACATGACGCATCAAGCCGCTCTTGAGGTTGGCTGCTTTGTTGCGGTGTATGTTGCCGCGCTTTGCCAAACGGTCAATCATGCTCACGACTTTGGACAGAAACTTTTCAGCCTCGGCCTTTTCTTTCATTTCGCGCAGGTTCTTGATGGCCGTGCGGGTGGATTTTTTGTAGTAGCGATTCTCCAAACGACGCTTATCGTTCTGGCGGATGCGCTTTAATGCGGACTTGTGGTGTGCCATATTTTACAGCGAAAATGTTGCTTTTTTAATAAACTCTTTGGTTTCCGTTTTGGGCGGGCAAAGGTAGAACTTTTGCTTTAAAAAAGAAGCAGACGTTTTAAAAATTTTTCCAGATCGCAGGGTGGGCTTTAAAGTAATACCGCCTCATACTTTCTTTCAGGGAAAATCCTGCAAAAACAATTCATTTTCTCAAAAAAAAGAATGGGTTTAGCATTACAATTCAAAGTTGAATCGTACTTTCGGGAATCTTTTCACCCAAACAGTTTTCTTATGACACCGCACACCGCACACCGCACACCGCTCCTGATCCTTTTCTTTCTTTCTCCGCCGTTCTGGGCGCTCGCCCAATTGATTCAGGAAATCAGTCCATCTCAAGTCACCCTTACCTCTAGTGAATTACAGTTCGTTCAAAAAATAACGTTGCTGGAAGACACTAAAACGACCAAGTTTATCTCTATCGGAGATGTGGCTCAATTCGAGTCGAATGGCCTGGTCAATCTCTACCTCCCCGGCGTTTCGGGGGTGCTGCAATCCGAGGCAGTCCATGTTGATTACACCAGCAGTAGTAACTATGTCTGGTCTGCAAAGTTGACCAACCAGCCCGGCTATCTCTCGCTTATAGTGACCCCTGGTGCTAAGGTCGGTTTTATTCAGCGACAAGGCCAGTTTTTCAGCATCTGCCCTATCAATGCTACTGTGAGCCTTTTGCGGGAACTTGACCTAAGCAAAATTTCACAAAATGATTGTGGTATGTCTGCCAGTAGTTCAGAGCCTCCCCCAGCAAACTGGTGTGAGCCAGCAAACAACAATTGCTTCGCAGAAATTGATATGCTCATCCTGGTCTCTTCCCCTGATGTACAGGAATGGTTTGGGATGCAGGCGGATCCTTGGGTGGAGATCGCGACCATCATTCAAGGTATTGAATCCATCAATTTAGCCTTTGCTAACAGCGGAATACCCAACAAAAACATCCGCTGGAGGATCGAAGCCTTTGAATTTGGCGGGTACAACTTACCGCTTGATGCTGTTGACGATGTTGAAGACCTTGCTGACGAAGCCAGCGGCCTGCGGGAGCTACGCCAAGCAGATGTCGTAGTAATGCTGACAGCTAGGGATTATCCCGGCGTAGCCGGTATAGCTGGCGTCTTCGAATTGTGCTCAGGTCCCACGCCTTCTCATGATTGTGCTTATGCCATAGTAGAAATACAATCCATTGCAGACCCACGCTGGACATTTGCCCATGAATTTGCACACCTAATGGGCGCTAGGCATAATCGCTCAAGCAACTGTTCAACGGCAGGCACCTGTGGCAATGATGATACAGATGTATGCTCTCACGGGTTGGTTTTTAATGATGGCGGTGGAAATGAACAAAGAACCATCATGGCCCTCATGTTCAATACAGAAATAGCAAATGGCGCGGTTCGTATCCCTCATTTCTCAAACCCTGACATTAACTTCAATGGAGGGGCCACAGGGACAGCAGACAATAACAATGCACGGATCATCCGCAATGCCGCCTGCACTGCGGATGATTACAATCAGGCAGATTGGACAGTAGGGATAGAAGGCCCCAACCAATGGTGTCCTCCTTCCATCACCCTTGATGCAATTTCGATTCCACCTACTCCAGGCTGGGGGAATTTCGTTGGGCTACCACCTTATCAATACGAATGGCAATGGGGCTGTGGCCCAGTTGGCCCATGGACTTTTATTTCTAACCAAGCCTCTATCACCATTTCGAGCCCTTACTGCCAACCTACTTTTTGGGTTCAACTTAAAATCACTTCAAGTGACGGGCTTACTCGGTTTGTAAAACAGAAGGTTTATCCCTGCGAATTTTACGCGAAGGGTGGTGATGGAAGCTTGAGTAGTACTTCGGAGACTCAAGCCGAAAATATGACGACCTTATACCCTAACCCAGCCGACGATGCATTCAATATCTCTTTTTCAAATGCGGTTGTGTCAGATGCTACTGTGTGCATCACCAATGGTATCGGAACGCTCATAAAAGACTTCAGAGTCTCTGGCAGTCAGGAGATTGCAATCAGCACAAGCGATCTGTCCGCAGGTGCTTATTTCGTGATAATTGCGACCGATGCCACCACAGAAACGCACAAACTCTTCATTAACAAACGCTAACTCATTATGAAAAATATACTTGCCACCTTTCTTGTCACATTGATTCTTTTCTCTTGTAAGAAGGATGATAATGGCCCTAAACTAGAAAAAACTTTCCCCGGCCCTATGGATACTGGCTCTCTGGAGGCATATCGTGGTGGAGCATTTTGGCAGTCAACGGCTTATGCACAGTACAACGCATTAGATAGTCTTTATGTTGGACTTATCTGCCTTACTTATACTACAGATGGGTTCAACAGAGAGTTTTTGACCTTGGGCGAAATACCCCTTAAAGTTGGTATCTACCCAATAAAAGGAAACAATGCTATCTCTACGGGATTAGACGGATTTGTGGGCGCAATATATTCGTGGGGAGCAGATGACGGAGATGTTTTTGGTGCGACTTATAATCACGATGACGAAAACTCACAGGGTACTTTGGAGGTGACTTTTATTGACCTTGTTTCAAAAAGAATTGCAGGGAGCTTCGATCGGCTGGTTTTCAAAAATCGTAATGAGGCAATCAACTATCCTGAACGCGTGGTGTTCGAGCATGGGAAGTTTGACATGAAGATAACAGAATAACACCGAGAAAAACCCAATTTCATTGCAAACCGGGGTGCGGCTCAAAACACACAAACTCATCATTAACAAACGCTAACTCATTATGAAAAATATACTTGCCACCTTTCTTGTCACATTGATTCTTTTCTCTTGTAAGAAGGATGATAATGGCCCTAAACTAGAAAAAACTTTCCCAGGCCCAATGGACACTGGTTTTCTGGAAGCAGGTCGAGACGGGGATTTTTGGCAGTCAACGGCCTGGGCGGAATACAGCATCTTCGACAGTTTGCATGTGGGGTTTATCTGCTTCACTTATTCGGCAGAAGGGTTTAATAGAGAAAACTTAACCTTGGGCGAAATTCCCCTCAAAGTTGGCAAATACCGCATAAAAGGCGGCAACGCCATATCAGCCGGTATAGATGGATTTGTTGGAGCTGGATATGATTGGGGAGCAGATGACGGAGATGTTTTTGGTGCGACTTATAATCACGATGACGAAAACTCACAGGGTACTTTGGAGGTGACTTTTATTGACCTTGTTTCAAAAAGAATTACAGGGAGCTTCGATCGGCTGGTTTTCAAAAATCGTAATGAGGCAATCAACTATCCTGAACGCGTGGTGTTCGAGCATGGGAAGTTTGACATGAAGATAACAGAATAGCGGCAAGGCTGCCAAACTTATAGCCGGGGTACGAATCAAATCGTGCCCCGGCTTTTTGTTTTGCACTTCAAGGCAGACTTGGGGCCTATCATACGCATTGGTTTCAAACAGTTTCCTACATTTGCCCGCTCAAACTTGCAAAGTCTGACGCTAAAATTCAAAATTTTCTATGAAACGAGTCGTCGTCACAGGCATAGGCGCAATTACTCCCATCGGTAACAACATACCCGCGTTTTTAGACGGGTTACAACGCGGCGTAAGTGGCGCCGGCCCAATCACGCAGTTTGATGCCAGCCTTTTCAAAACCCGGTTTGCCTGCGAGGTAAAGGGTTTTGTGCCGGAGGATTTTATGGATCGCAAAGAAGTCAAGCGCGTTGACCGCTTTACTCAGTTCGCGCTCGTGACGGCTGACGAAGCGCTGAAAGACTCAGGCCTCGACTTGGAAGCGATCAACAAACAGCGCACAGGGGTGATTTGGGCTTCTGGCATTGGTGGCCTGCACACCTTGGAAAGAGAAATTGAGGACTATGTGAAAGGCAACGGCATCCCGCGCCACAACCCTTTTCTCATCCCTAAAATGATCACCAACATGGGCGCAGGCATGATTTCCATCCAGTATGGATTTATGGGGATCAACTATGCCACGGTTTCGGCCTGTGCTTCTTCGAGCCATGCCATCATCAATGCCGCAGATTACATCCGCCTTGGCAAGGCCGACATCATGGTGACGGGCGGCTCTGAAGCCACCATTGCTGCAACGGCAGTAGGAGGCTTTACGAATATGAAGGCGATGAGCGAACGAAACGACGATCCCGCCACAGCTTCGCGACCCTACGACAAAGATCGAGATGGTTTTGTATTGGGGGAAGGCGGCGGAGCCTTGATATTGGAAGAATATGAACACGCAAAAAGGCGTGGTGCCCGTATTTATGCCGAATATGCGGGCGGCGCGATGACCAACGACGCATACCACATCTCCGCCCCACACCCAGAAGGCATTGGGGTTATCAATGTGCTGAACCTAGTGCTGGAAGACGCTGGCTTGACTACTGCCGATATTGACTACATCAACACCCACGGTACATCCACCCCATTGGGCGATGTGGCGGAATTAAAGGCGATCAGCAAGGTGTTTGGCGATCAGGTGGGCAAGATTAATGTTTCGGCTACCAAGGGGATGACCGGGCATTTGCTCGGCGCAGCAGGCGCGGTGGAGGCCATCGCGGCCATTCTGGCCATGAAACTGGGTTTTGTGCCGCCTACCATCAACCATTTTACGGACGATCCGGAGATTGACCCGGCGTTCAACCTAACATACAACGAGGCCCAACAACGCAAGGTGAAAGCTGTGCTCAGCAACACTTTCGGCTTTGGCGGGCACAATGCATCCATTGTCTTCAAACAAGTTTGAGGGCTTAATAAAAGAGCAGGAATCCACTCGACTAGATTCGTCGAACTTCCCGAAAGTTTCAAACTTTCGGGAAGTTGGATAAGTCGGATGCCTGCTCTAAAAAATTGATTCTGTGCGATTTATCCGAAGAATTTATAATTATCACTTTCATCCAGACCGGGAATTGGCTCGCCGCTTGAGCCAATTGCTTGGGTTCACGCCAGTCCGTTTGCAATTGTTCAAACTGGCGTTTTTCCACAAAAGCACTTTTGCTTCAAAAGACTACGCAATTGCCAACAACGAGCGGCTCGAATTCCTCGGCGACGCGGTATTGAGCACCATTGTGGGCGAGTATTTGTTCAAAAAATACCCCAATTCCGATGAGGGTTTTTTGACAAAAATGCGTTCTAAAATCGTGAAACGGCATTCGCTCGACGAGATTGCCGACCGTATGGGGCTTGACCTTTTTTTGGCCAATTACAACCAGACCCGGCTTTCAAAATCCATGCTCGGCAATGCGCTGGAAGCACTCGTGGGCGCGGTGTACATCGAGCAGGGTTATGACGGCACCAAGATTTTTGTGGTCCGCCGCATCCTCCGCAAGTACTTGGATATCCACGAGTTGGAGGGGTTTGACGACAACTACAAAAGCCAACTTTTGGAATGGTGTCAGAAAAATGGCCGACAGATCGAATACAAAGTAGTGGCTAAATACAAAAGCGAAAAGCGCGACAAATTCAAAGTAGCCGTGTTCGTGGATGGCAAAAAAGTGGGGACTGCCGATGATTTCAATAAAAAAAGCGCGGAACAACTTGCCAGCGAGCGCGCCATGACCGCACTCGGAATGCTCGGTAGCAATGGGATGCCTCCTCCTATTGACCAAGACTTCGATACAGAATAAATTTATTTCAATTTCCGCCCTCGCTTTCTACGTTTTCTAATCGGCGGCGGGTCTCGTCCAATACACGGCGCTGGTTATCTTGTTCTACGAGGTTGGCCTCTTGCGATTGCTCATTGTTGACAATATCCTGTCTTGCTTTTTGGATTCTTGACTCCCAGGTTTCAATGCTGTTGCGGAGGGTTTCGTTGTCTTTGTTTAGTTTTTTCTGTTTGTTTTCCAACTCTTTCAATTGGTTTTCCTGTGCCTTCAGTTCTTTACCGATGGCAGCACGACGCACGTCGAAGTAGCACTGGCGGAGCGAACGCAGCATTTCTTCCGTGCGGTTCCGGTTGTCGCGGCGATTGAGAAAGTAGGAGCCAGCATCTACCCAAACGTTGAGCGCAGTCCTGTCACCATCTTTTTCGATGGTGGAGTAAAGGGCAAACACATCGTCGCCCATAAAGGCTGCACTTAACTTGGTGGCGGCCCATTCGCCTTTGCTCTTTTTGAGTTTTGCGTTGAAATTATCCTTCGCAAATTTTTTCCAGACTTCTTCTACAACACTTGCTTCGGTGCTGGCAAACTCCATACGGAAACCGGGTCGGCTGCCAAACGACATCATACGTTCTGTCTCGCGCACGGGATCAAATTGGGCGCTCATGTTCAAAGCAAAAGTAACGAAAAGCAGCAGGAGGGGAAGGTTTTTTTTGTTCATAATTCCTTGATTTATAAAAGTTTAGATGGTATGTTTTGTCAACTTCGATGGCCTTGGACAGAAAGTTTTAGCACTTCAAATTAAGAAGCAAAAACCTTTAGTAGCCAAACAAAGGTAAAACGCCCTTGCCCTTCAAAGTCACAACACAAAAGAAAAATAAGCGGGCGGCAAGCAAAACGAGCCGCCAAATGAAGTTTCTTTGTGCCTTTTACCCGCCGAAGCCATAGCGCAGGCGGGCATTAATATTGACCACATTTACAAAACATGGCAAAGATCCTAATCGTTGACGACGAAGTGCCCATCCGCCGCACACTGCGCGACATTCTCGAATTTGAAGGCTACGAGGTGGACGAAGCCTCCGACGGGCTGGAGTGTATAGCCAAAGTCCAAAAAGAAAAATACGATGTCATTATCACAGACATCAAAATGCCCCGGATGGACGGCATAGAAGCGCTCGAGCGCCTTCAAATCCTTTCGCCCGAAACCCCGGTCATCATGGTAAGCGGCCACGGAACGATTGATACCGCTGTAGAAGCCGTGAAAAAAGGCGCGTTTGATTTCATTTCCAAGCCGCCTGATCTTAACCGGATGCTTATAACGGTGCGCAATGCACTCGACCGCAGCGAACTTGTGAACACCACTCAAGTGCTGCGCAAACAAGTGAAAAGCAGCAAGGGCGTGAACATGATTGGCGACAGCGGCCCCATCCTTGCCATCAAAAAAATGCTTGAAAAAGTGGCGCCTACCGAAAGTCGGGTGCTCATCACCGGGCAAAACGGCACAGGTAAAGAACTCGTGGCGCGCTGGATTCACGAAAAAAGCAACCGCGCTGATGGACCTATCGTGGAAGTCAACTGTGCTGCTATTCCCGCCGAATTGATTGAAAGCGAACTGTTTGGCCACAAAAAAGGCTCTTTCACAGGTGCTATTGCTGACCGCCCAGGCAAGTTCGAGTTAGCCAATGGAGGCACTCTTTTCCTTGACGAAATCGGCGACATGAGCCTCGATGCCCAGGCCAAAGTGCTGCGCGCTTTGCAGGAAAGCCGCATCACCCGGGTGGGCGACAGCAAAGAGATAAAAGTGGATGTACGCGTTTTGGCCGCTACCAATAAGGACCTCCGCGCCGAGATTGCTGGCGGACGTTTCCGCGAAGACCTCTACCACCGCCTTGCTGTCATCGTAGTGCAGGTGCCCTCGCTCAACGAACGCCGCGAAGACATTCCGCTCCTTATCGAGCACTTCAACCGCCGCATCGCCGACGATTATGGTCATCCACCTAAATCCTTTACACCTGCAGCCATCATTGCCTTACAAGACTACAACTGGACGGGCAACATCCGCGAACTGGCCAACGTGATCGAACGACTTTTTATCCTTTGCGAGCAAACAGTGACGGAGGAGGATGTGCGGTTGTATGTGTATCCGAATAAATAGGACGCTGGGCGGTTGTTTCTTAGACGTCGGACAAATTACCAAGAGACTAATTTTTTTGTCCAACGTCTAAAGTCCAATCGTCCAAAATCTAATTAACTTTTTGTTTCGCAAAAGCCTCTATAAGGTGGCCTACTTTTGCGGCCAATTTTTATAAAAAAGGATTTCACCAAACATGAAAAAACTGCTCCTCGCCGTATTGTTTTTGCCCGCCACCTTGTGGGCCTTCCAAAAAAATACTACTGCCAAACCTGCTCCATCGCCAGCTAAAAGCGGCAGTACTGTCACGCTCACTTGTCGGCTCTATGGCACACAAGGCAGTGCTGACAAGGTATATTTGTATGAAAATCTTGGGCTTGCCAAACAAGTTGTGGCTAGCGCTTCAAGAAGCGGCGCAGACAGCGCATATGTGCTGACCGTGCCTGCAGGCCCAGCTCGTTTTTATAGCGTTGGAGCGAACGAGCAATCCACCGTCAGAGTCATTTTGGGCGAGGAAAAACAAGTGACATTGTGGGGCAATACCCAGTTTATGAACAAAGCCCGCACCGTCAATTCGTCTGCCAATAAGGCTTTGGAAACCCTTCAAGAAAGGCTCACCCAATTCGCGAACGAAAGCGTGCAGGTACGGGCACAGTTCAATCAATCAACGGGCACGGTGCGCAACAGCATAGAAGATCGAGTGACGCAACTTGGCAAGCGCAAAATGCGCTTCCTCGACTCGCTCAAAGCGGCAAACCCCCTCCTATGGCGCATGGCAAGCCTTCAACTTACGCCCGATTATGCGGGCCAGGGCGGAACGGAAGCCGAATTTTATAGCAAAGAATATTTTCGTTGGGCCGATCTGAGCGACAAGGCTTTTGAGCAAATCCCCGATGTGTACAACGCATTTGAGGCCTTTACCGCCTCGCAGCTCCAAATGGGTGTCAAGCACGAAAAAGCATTACAGTTGGCTGAAGCCCAACTTGCCAAAATACCTGCCGAAAGTGCTACCTATCGTATGGCATTGGGCGGTATTATGAGTTCGCTCAAAGGCAACAACAGTCCTGTTTACTCAACTATAGCCAATAAGTATGTTGAACGTTACAGTTCAAAAGACTTGGGAGAAATACCTGCCATAGTAATGGAATTGAAAAAATCCGCCACATTCATGACGGGTTTTGAAGCGCCCGACCTCGCGGGCATGACCCCTGACAGCAATCAGTATTCGCTCAAACAAATGCGTGGAAAAGTGGTACTTATTGATTTTTGGGCGAGCTGGTGCGGCCCTTGCCGCAAGGAAAATCCGAATGTAGTGGCCAGCTACAACAAGTACCATGAAAAGGGCTTCGACGTCCTTGGTGTTAGTCTTGACCGCGAAATCAACGCTTGGCGCAACGCCATCAAACAGGATGGTTTGCCATGGCACCATATCAGCGATCTTAAGGGCTGGCAAAGTGCTCATGCGGCACTCTATTCCATCAGTTCTATCCCTCAGACATTGCTTCTTGACCGCGAAGGGAAAATTATTGCCCGCAATTTGCGCGGGGAACAATTGGCGGCGAAACTGGAGGAGATATTTGGGAAGTAAGTTTTTTGAAGGGTTGTGGAGCGCCAAATCTTTATGGCGCTCCACAACCCTTCAAACTTGTCAAACAACTATCTACGCCACATCAAATACACCCAGCCCAACAAACTCGTCACCGCTGCGAAGAAAAACACCCCAGCCAAATGGCCCGCGAACCAGCCGGCGATTAATGCTCCACCGCCAATAGCTATTTCCAAAGAAATATACATCGTCGCCAAAGCACGGCCCTTGCGGCCCGGATCGCCGAGATCCACCGTCCAGGCATTGATGGCAGGCGAGAACACTCCATTCCCAAGACCAAATAATGCCGAAGCGAGGTAAAGCATCGCTTTTGAATCTGCAACAGCAAATGCAAGCATCGCGATGGCAATAAGAATCGCCGAGGCTTTCAAAACGGGCACACGCCCCAGCCGGTCTGAAATTTTACCTGCCCCAAATCTCGTAGAAATGCTGGCCAGTGTGAAAATAGTAAAAAATGTGCCCCGGTTTTCCACACCCACCTTGTCGCTCAAATCGGGCACCAAAGTGAGTATGACGCCATAACTGATGTAACAACAAATCATCACAACGGCTGCGGGCAGGGCTTGGGGATCGAACACATCATGTCTGCCTACTTTCAACAGGGAAAAACGAAAGGGCTGTTTTTCGTGCAGAGTTTCTCCTAAATTGATCAAAATCAGCATAGAAAGCACCGCCAGCGTCGCTGAGGCGTAAAACATTGCGTTGATATCGTATTGAGCCGTCAACCAACTTCCCCAAGGCGGCGATGCACTGGCCCCAAGGCTAAAGCAAATGCCGAGTGTACCCATGGCTTCCCCGCGCCGCCCGTCGGGCACAATATCCGCCACATAGGCCGAGGTGCCCGTGGGCTTGAACCCTGTAGAAAAACCGTGGAAAAACCGCAAGGCCAAAAAGCCCTGCACAAAGGCCAATTGGGGATATAAGAGGCCGCAAATCACACAGGCAAAAGTGCCAATGTACATAACCGGAAGCCTTCCTATTGTGTCCGCAAGTTTGCCACTGAATGGCCGCGAAAGCCCTGCCGTAAGCGTGAAGAGGGCGATTATGAGACCCTTGTGCTCTGCTCCGCCAAGCGACGTGAGGTAAGCTGGCAACTCAGGGATCATCATGTTGAAACTGCCCGCAAACAAGGCGTGCGAAAGGCAAAGCAGCAGGAAAGGACGGGTGTAGAGGGCTTGGGAGGGAGCAAAATTCATGCAAAAGGGCTGCTCAAGCGCGGAAAATCTTATTCAATTCAATCGAAAAACCTGGCAACACTTTTGAGTGTGCTGTGGACGCACCCTTGCATTTCTGCAATGAAATGAACTCCTTGTCTATGTTTTCAAAGATTTCCACAAATTTCTTTTTGGGGTCAACCACCCAATATTCGCGAACATCATAGCGCTCGTAGATGGACATTTTCTCTTCTAAAGCGCTTTTTTTGTTTGAAGAAAGGATTTCTGCCACGAGATCTGGCGCGCCTTTTATTTTTTTCCCGTCAGACAAAAGTTTTGGCAAACGCTCTTTTGAAATAAAAATGATGTCGGGTTGAAAAACATTGTTTTCGTCAAAATGAACATCCATAGGAGCTGTAACGACGATGCCCAGTTCGTTCTTTTTGGAATACAAGTGAATTTCACTGGATAATTCCATCGAAATCTCTTGATGTGAAAACTCGGGAGAAGGTGGCATTTTCAAAAGGCTGTTAATGAGCTCGGGGTAGGGTGGCCCCGCAGGAAGCAGGGCAAATTCTGCAGCCGTCATCCGCTGGCCTACAGGAAACGGATATTGATCAGGTTGTGGGAGAACTGGGGTTGCGCCCATGATTTTGGTTATTTTTTACAAAGATAGCAATAATTTGTTCTTCAAAAAACCCTCCAGCACTTCCAGACCTCGCTCAAAATCCCGGTTGTTGTTCACCACCACGTCAGCTTCTTCTTTGTAAGGCAAAATGAACCGCTCGTAAGAAGGCAGCACATGGTGCTGATATTTGTACAGCACATCGTCCAAAGGGTAGCCGCGCTCTACCTGGTCGCGCATGATACGGCGGATCACTTTGAGGTTTTCCTTGGCATTGATAAATACCTTCAGGTCGAGATGCGCTGCAATTTTTTTGTAGTGAAAGACAAAAAGCCCTTCTACGATAATTATCGGAGCTGGCTTGAAAACCAAGAGTTTTGGCTTCGCTTCGGGGTTGTTGAAGACATACTCTTCGATGGTGACGGACTCGCCATCTATGAGATTTTCTATGTCTTGCCGAAACCTCTTTTTGTCAATTGACTTTGGAAGGTCAAAATTTTGCTCGCCGTTGGGGTCACGGTGTTGCTGCTCACGGGGCAGGTAGTAGTCGTCCTGCGAGACGATACACACTTGTTCCTCTGAAAAAGACTGGCGCAAACGACGGATGAAACTCGTTTTGCCGCTTCCGCTTCCGCCGCAAATTCCGATAAGAAATGGTCGCATGATTAAGACTTAGAAATTGAGATATTTGGATATTGTCGGCGAAAATAGGTGATCGCTCAAAATTCCCTCCGAAACAAACTCGTCGCGTACTTTGCGGCGGTTTTAAAAATCAAAAAATCACCGCCCTCTCAAAAAAACGAATCACCAAATCACCAGATAAACAAATCACCCTATAAACGAATCACCACAAAATGGACCGTTTTATCGGCCTCGTCGGCATCGTTGTCATTCTTGGAATCGCCTTTTTGCTCTCCAACAACCGCAAAGCCATAAATTACCGCACTGTGGGCATGGGGCTTTTGTTGCAGGCTGGGTTGGCGGTATTTATTTTAAAAACCTCGGTCGGCAAAGCGATATTCGGTTGGCTGGGTAGGGCCGTTACCAAGATTTTGGATTTTTCTGTTGAAGGTGCGCGCTTTGTTTTTGGCATTTTGGCCGACGACAAAGCATTTGGCAAGGTTGTCGAAAGCACGGAGAAGACGGTGGGAGTACAGCCCTGGAACATAGATGGCCTCGGCGACCCGGTCTTCGTGAGCGGCTTCATTTTCTTTTTCAAGATAATCCCGACCATCATTTTTGTGGCCTGTCTGGTCAATATTTTTTACCACATCGGCCTGATGCAATGGGTCGTTGAAAAACTCGCCAAAGGACTGAATTACATCATGAAAGTGAGTGGTGCGGAGGCGTTGAGCAATATTTCAAGTGCATTCGTGGGACAGGTAGAAGCTCAAATCATGATAAAACCCTACCTGAAGGGCATGACCATGTCAGAATTGATGGCCTCCATGACCGGTAGTTTTGCCTGTATCGCGGGGGGCGTGATGGCGGCGTATATCGCGTTTGGCGTCAAAGCCGAATACCTCATTGCGGCCAGTATCATGGCTGCGCCGGGCGCGCTCGCTATCGCAAAAATTATGTGGCCCGAAACGGAAGAATCTGAAACGCAGGGCGTGGTAAAACTCAAAGTCGGCAAACAACACAGTAATATCGTGGACGCCATTTCTGCCGGTTGCACCGATGGCCTCAAAGTCGGCCTCAATGTATTGGCAATGCTCATTGGTTTTCTTGCACTTATCGCGCTTATCAATTACTTACTTGGTGCTGCGGGCGGACTCGCTGGATACCCGAATTTTGGGCTGAATAGTATCCTCGGCGGACTTTTTTCGGGTTTTGCCTTTGTCATGGGCGTTCCGTGGCACGAAGCCTCACAAGCAGGTGCACTTATGGGCACGAAGCTGGTCGCCAATGAATTCGTAGCTTACCTCCAACTCAAACCGATTATTGAAGGTCAATTGCTTTCTGAGAAAACGATTGCCATTGTGAGTTTTGCGCTCTGTGGCTTTGCAAATTTTGGCTCGGTAGGTATCCAAATTGGCGGCATTTCTGCGTTGGAGCCGAGCCGCCGCGCCGATTTGGCGAAATTGGCCTTCCGAGCGCTCACAGCAGGCACACTGGCAAGTTATCTGTCGGCCACCTTGGCAGGATTGTTGTTTTAGAAATTGAAAATGAGTTAATTGTGAAGAGAACAAACACATATTGGGCTTCTGGGGCTTTCCGAAAGTTTCATCCCGAAGAAATCGGGATCGGACAGTTGGGCTTTTTAATGCTTCCTTTACTGTTTGCTACTTCTTTCTATACAGAAGTTGGTTTTGCAAAATTCGTGGAACCCCCAAGTGTGGATTTGAGACCTATAAGGTTTTTAAAACCTCACAGGTCTTGTTTTCCTTTAGAAGCCACATCCGACTCCCTACTTTTTCTGGGAAAGCAAAAAAGCGCTTTAGCAGAAGCCACGCTCAACGCTAAAACCCTTGCCGTGGCGCGCACTTTTTTAGGGACGCCGTATGTGAATGGCTGTCTAGACCGAACCTCCGAAGAGTGTTTGGCCGTCAACTTTTGCGAACTTGATTGTTGGACGTTTATGGAAAACAGCCTCGCCATTGCGCTCGCGGAGCCGGGTGATTTTCAGTCGTACAAAGCACATTTACAGGAACTTAGGTATTGGGGTGGTAATGTGAACGGCTACGGTTCGCGCATCCATTATTTTACGGGCTGGTTGTTGCAAAACGAAAAGCGGGGGATATTTCAAGACCTCACGGAGGAAATGGGCGGCATCCCTTACCGAAAAAAAATCGGGTACATCTCCGCTCGACCAGCAAAATATCCCAAAATCAAAAACCCCGAAAACCTTCGCGCCATTCGCATGGCCGAGCGCCGTATCAATGCACACCAATGGTTTTACATCCCGCAAGGACGTATAGCCAAGATAGAACACCTTATACAAGAAGGCGATATCGTGTCGCTTACGGCCTGGAAACCAGAATTAGACATTGCCCACCAAGGTTTTGCGGTTAAAATAAATGGACGTATTCACTTGATGCACGCTTCTTCGCTGGGGAAAAAAGTGATTGTTTCCAAGCAGCCGCTCCCAGAGTATGTGATCTCCCAACCAGGTCAGACAGGGATTATGGTGGCGCGGTTGAAGTGAATTGCTGACCTAAATATGCCGCTTTGCCAGCCAGACCTCCACTTTCCTGACAAATTTTTCTTTTTTAGACTGATTGCCTCTGCCATTCCGTCAGATTTCTCTGCATGGCACAACGATTGATAGTCTGCGGTTACCCACCAAATATTAACTTCCAACTTGGGCATTGAAATTACCGCTCAACCAATCACCAGTCCACTAATCCCTAGTCACCAGTCCACTAATCACCAATCAACCAATCACTAAATACAATTCAAGCAAAATATGGGAAAGATAATCGGCATTGACCTCGGTACAACCAACTCTTGCGTCTCCGTCATGGTCGGCAACGAACCTACCGTGATCCCCAACGATGAGGGCGCACGCACTACCCCTTCGGTAGTAGGCTTTTTGGACAATGGCGAGCGCAAAATCGGCGCACCCGCCAAAAGACAGGCCATCACAAACCCCACGCGCACCGTCGCTTCTATCAAGCGTTTCATGGGGATGCGCCACAGCGAATCCACTTCCGAAATTAAGCGCGTACCGTACAAAGTAGCCAAAGGCGACAATGATACCGTACGCGTAGACATAGACGGGCGACTCTACACCCCGCAGGAAATCAGCGCGATGGTGCTCCAAAAAATGAAAAAAGTAGCCGAAGACTACCTCGGCGAAACCGTTACGGAAGCCGTCATCACGGTACCCGCTTATTTCAATGACTCTCAGCGCCAGGCAACCAAAGAAGCCGGCGCCATTGCAGGTCTTGATGTAAAACGCATCGTGAACGAACCAACCGCTGCTGCTTTGGCTTATGGCCTCGACAAACGCGATAAAGACCTGAAAATCGCTGTGTACGACCTTGGCGGTGGTACATTCGATATCTCGGTGCTCGAACTCGGCGGCGGTGTTTTTGAAGTGAAATCTACCAACGGCGATACCCACCTCGGTGGCGACGACTTCGACCAAACCATCATCGAATGGTTGGCCGACGAATTCAAACGGCAGGAAAATATTGATCTCCGCAAAGACCCAATGGCACTACAACGCCTGAAAGAAGCCGCTGAAAAAGCCAAGATCGAACTTTCGAGCAGCGCGGAAACCGAAATCAACCTGCCATACATCACTGCGGTGGATGGTGTGCCAAAGCACTTGGTGGTTAAACTCAGTCGCGCCAAATTTGAGCAAATGACCGACGCACTCGTGCAGCGTACGCTGGAACCTTGTCGCAAAGCCCTCAAAGACGCGGGCATGAAGCCCAACGAAGTGGACGAAGTTATCCTCGTAGGAGGTTCTACCCGTATCCCACGCATTCAGGAGGAAGTTGAGAAGTTTTTTGGCAAAAAGCCAAACCGTTCGGTGAATCCTGACGAAGTAGTGGCCATTGGCGCTGCCGTACAAGGTGGCGTACTAAGTGGTGCTGTGACCGACGTGTTGCTGCTCGACGTGACCCCGCTTTCGCTCGGTATCGAGACCATGGGCAATATCTACGACGTAGTGATCGACGCCAATACGACCGTGCCAACCAAGAAATCAAAGACCTACTCTACGGCTTCGGACAATCAGCCGCAAGTAGAAATCCACATCTTGCAAGGCGAACGCCCGATGGCGCGCGACAACCGCTCCGTGGGTCGGTTCATTCTCAACGATCTGCCACCTTCACCACGCGGCGTTCCTCAAATCGAAGTTACCTTCGACATGGACGCTAACGGTATCCTGAGTGTAACGGCGCTGGACAAAGGCACTGGCAAGCAACAAAATATCCGCATCGAAGCCAGCACTGGCTTGAGCAAAGAAGAAATTGCAAAGATGAAAGCCGAGGCGCAAGCCAACGCCGAAACCGACCGTCAGACCCGCGAACGCGCTGAAAAACTGAATGCTGCTGACTCGCTCATTTTCCAGACGGAAAAGCAGCTCAAAGAATTCGGCGACAAAGTGCCTGCCAATCACAAGGAGACCATCGAAAAAGCACTCGAAGAACTTCGCGAAGCGCATAAAGCACAAGACATCGCCCGCCTCGACACGGCACAAGCCGCCCTCACGGAGGCTTGGAATGCTGCCAGCCAGGAAATCTACGCTGCGCAACAGGCCGCAGGGGGTAACCCTGCAGAGGGTGGGACCGAAAATCCTTACGGTTCTGCCACCGGCGGCCCGGCAGGGGGCGGCTCTGGTACGGAGGCGCAGGATGTGGAGTTTGAGGAAGTGAAGAGCTAACGATTGATTTTTAGACATTTGAAAATACGATGCCGCTCAGAATTTGATTCTGGGCGGCTTTTCCTTTTCCATAATTCCCTCAAAACCCTTTAAATTGCAAGAAAATAAACAACCATGACCGTAGCAGAAAGAATGGGCGATATTGCGGATTCCTTGGCTATGCTAAATCCCGCCCAATTGATCAAGCTCAAAGCTTCCAAAGCAATGTCGGAACGAGTAGAGGAGTGGCTACCATCAAGGTATTGAATTTGAACCATCCAGACAGGTTGATTTTGCGGAGGCTGTTGGCCCAGGTGAAGAGAATCCAATGACACCCCCAAAAACCGTTCAGGAAAATCCTTTAAACGAGGATTTTTAGAAATAAAATTTAGCAATCAAGGAAGTATCAGCATCCTCGATGAAAAAATCGTCCGTATTGGCGACATCTTGGAGCAGATTGCCTCGCTCAATCGGCGCATTGATTTTCACAAACAAAACAACGGCAATGCTTGGACCATCAAGCAATACGAAGAAATGCGGGAGGATTTTACCAACGAACTTCGCGATTTGCTCCGGGAGTACAAATTGGAAAACAGCATCTCAGTTATCGCTTAGTAGTGAATAAAATACTTGAAAAAACGGCAGAACGGCTTATGGCTGTTCTGCCGTTTTTTATTTCGGGTCTGTTCGATTGTTTTTCTCCAAAACCGCGTAATTTGCACAAAATACCCAGCCATGACTGCATTAGAAATAAAAGACAAACTCCATCGGATGGTCATTGAAACGGACGATGTAGATTTTCAACTCAAACACTAGCATGTCCAATAACGATTCATCATATCCGCTTTATATCAAGTTAGCCAATATAGCAATTGCAATATTTATACTGTTCTATGTCCTGTACATCGGTCAGGCTGTCATTTTGCCCATTGTGTACGCCGCTATTTTTGCTATTCTCTTGAACCCCGTAGTAAATTGGCTATGTACGAAACATATCAATCGGGTAGTAGCCATCTTGCTGGCAGTCCTGCTTTCTTTGATCGTGGTAAGCGGAGTGGTTTATTTTATCGTCTCGCAACTTGCCGATTTTAGTGAGACAATGCCACAATTCAAGGAAAAATTTGGCCTGCTCATAAAGCAATGCTATGAATGGTTTTCAGATACCTTCAATGTTAAAACCAAAAAAATATACGCTTGGGTAGAGCAGGCAAAGACTCAAGGCATGGACAACAGCACCACACTTATTGGGAGTACGCTCAGTAGCATCGGCAGCTTGCTCGCCATTGTTTTTCTGGTACCCGTTTATATTTTTATGTTCCTGTTCTACAAGCCATTGTTGCTCGATTTTATCAGGCAACTTTTTGATCGCGAAAAACATAGGGCCGTCGTGGAAGTACTCACCGAAACGAAAATACTGATCCAGCGCTATTTGACAGGGTTGATGCTCGAGTTGGTTATTGTGGCTACTTTGAATGTTACGGCATTGATGGTTATTGGCGTTGAATATGCCGTTTTGCTGGGTATTATTGGGGCCATGCTAAACATAATACCCTATATTGGGGGGATTGTTGCTATTTCAATTCCAACATTGGTCGCCTTGGCCACTCAATCGCCCGAAGCAGCAGGCTGGGTAGTAGTAGCATACATTGTTATTCAATTGATTGACAACAACTTTGTGGTGCCGATGGTCGTAGCATCCAAAGTCAAGATAAACGCGCTGATCTCTATAATTGTCGTTTTGATAGGCGGCGCAATATGGGGCATACCGGGAATGTTTCTTTCCATACCGCTCACGGCCATCGTCAAAGTGATTTTTGATCGTATCGAACCGCTCCAGCCCTGGGGATTTTTATTGGGCGATACGATGCCGCCAATCGGGAAGACCATTTTTTATTTCAGAAAAGAAAGAAAGAAGCCAAAGAGCAGCAAAAGCGATGAGCCTTAGTTCTACTTTGTCAAATTAGGAATAGTTTTTATATCGGTCAATATCCGCTTGTCGTTGCTCATGTCTTTTTTGGATTGCGCTTGATATTCCGTTTTGCGTGTTGAGTTTATT
>Ga0163148_10000062_pt1 | contig 122039 bp, 102 predicted proteins | sample OliLakLV19MP7P2_FD_148606 | JGI IMG/M metagenome (GOLD analysis project Ga0163148, IMG submission 148606) | Freshwater microbial mat bacterial communities from Lake Vanda, McMurdo Dry Valleys, Antarctica- Oligotrophic Lake LV.19.MP7.P2 | ecosystem: Environmental > Aquatic > Freshwater > Lake...
TGTCCCATTCTTTCAATCTTTTCATTTGGGCACCACAAGTGGTGGCATCTTGAAAATTCCAAGCGAGCCTGTCTATTGACAAGATCTGTTGAGGACGATCTTCAAGCACGTTTTTCAGTGTGAACTAGTTAGGCTCGCTAAAATAGAATCACTCGACCTCACTAATTGCACAGGACTGAGCATTGCCAATATTAAACTGTTAAAAAAAATGCCTGCTCTCAAGTCGCTGATTCTCGACAAGACAAATGTGGGTGACGAGCAAATCCACGCGATCTCAGAACTTGATTTGCATTTTTTAGGACTAAAAGTCTGCCGGAACATAACCGAAAAAGGTTTCGACGACCTTGGCAGGATGAAGCATTTGAACCAACTCGATATCAAAGACACGAACTATCCAAAAGAAACAATCCAGCCGTTTAAGAATCGAAATCCAAACGCTAAAATCCAGCGTCGCAACAGCTTAAAAAAAAGAGCTGTTCGATTACACCACCTTCCCCTCGGGAAAGTGACCTGGCTTCCCGACACCAAATGCAAGCAACCTCTCCGGGAATTCAAACAATTATCAAGAAGCTCACGGTTGGCGCGATCGTTTCTGTCCATTCGTGAACAATGCATCGCAACACTTGCACCATTCGATCTCTTGATGCCGCAGTGTCGCTTATAATAGCTCTCATGGCGAACCATGGATAACTCGGAAAATTCACCTTCAATAAAACTCGTTGCTACTTGTCGAAACTGTGGCTTGCCGATTGGCGCGTCTACAGAAACGGCGAGTTCCAAATTGACTCTGTGCGCTAAATGCCGCGAGCAGGCGATGGATGAAGAAGATGATGACGCCGATGAAGCGCCCATAATCATTAAAACAAATGTCTCTAGGGGGGCATCTGAAGCCGATGGCCAGCCGGTTGCTGAAACCAAAACAGAACCGACTGCGGAAGCCAAAACAGCTCCGCTGGCCGAACCAATAACCGACCCTGACGTTCCGGAGCACTACGAAATTCTGGAAGTCTGCAGTGAATGTCAGCACGGCAAGTCCTTTCTCGTTTATGACAAAACACTTGATACCAAGTTTACCCTTCGCTTCGTCACCATCGGAGTCGCGAGATTGACCGGCGGATTGCCGATCGAAACAGTTGCTCAATTACTTATGCAGCAAACGCATCCGCATCTCGCCACCGTCTACGACTGGCGCACGGACATGAAAACCAACTGTATGATCCTCGACGCTCCTACGGAACGAAGTGTGGAAACCATCATCAGGACTGAAGGCTTTCTAGACTTGCCACGCGCCATCGACATCATGATTCAAGTATGTGAAGGCCTCGAAGAACTCCATAGAGTCAACGTCGTGCACGGATACATTCGCCCTCGCTCTCTAGGAATCGTCGAATCAAGCACTGGTATCGATACTGCTAAAGTCACCAACTTCAGTATCACAAACATTCTCACTAACAACATCGAACAGCCGCTGAAGATCGCGCGCAATTACACATGCAACGATGTGTTCTATATGAGCCCCGAAGAACTGCGCGGTGAAACGCCGACCATTGCCGCCGACATCTACTCACTAGGTTGCGTCATATTCCACGCCATAACCGGCAAACCAGTTTACCGCGCCCGTACAGTCCAGGAAGTTAAAGCGCTCCACCTCGATCCGACCCCGGCGGCATTCAGACGCCGATACGAAATACCACCACATGTGGAGGCGGTCGTTTTACACATGATCGAAACCGACCCTTTGAAACGGTATAAGGACGCCCGATCTATACGCCGCGATCTCGAACGTATTCGCGACAGAAAGGAACCGATTCTCGAAGATAAATGGAAACGTTTCATATCCTATTTCGGTCAGTAGTGCGGGCCGAATAGTTTTTCAAATCGCGCACCGGGTCGAACTCGTTAACAGACTAATTTTAGTTCCAGATTGATTATTTTGATGGCGCAGCGATTCTCGAATCCAAACCACCAATGCTCGTCGGCGGTGGTGGCATTTGTGGTGCCGGAATCGCGCTCAACTTCGCACCTTTCAAATTGTCCGACAATTTGTCCTTGCCGCCGCGCGCCACACTGGTTGGAACCAGACTACGGTTTTCGGTTCCGGTTGATTTTGACGAACTCTCCGATGATACCGAACTCGAATCTCCGGTAACACCTGTAACACTTGTGGCGCCTGTCACGCCTGCATCACCGGATCTTCCCGACTTGGGGCCGTTCTTCTTGGTACTGCCTGTAATGTCAATCGTTTCAGGCGTAACTCCTGGTGCGGTTTTAGAGCTGGGGTCATTCCCCGAACTTAACTCGCGCCCTCTATTGGCATCAGATTTCGCCGATTTGGAACTTCCGGACGACGCGCCTGGAGCACTTTTGGCGCGAGCGTCATTATTCGGGCCGTTCTGCACACGTTGGGTGCCACCACTGCTGTTCCCGCTACTAGTCCCGCTACCATTTCCATTACCGTTGCCACTACCACTGGTTGTGACCTTACCGGTAGTGTCATCCGACTTTAACCTGTTAATTGCCTGTCTCAGCTTCCGAATTCGCTTGACTCGTTTCGCTTTTTTATGCGAGTCACTATAGGTGGTATCGCTGGCACCATGAGTGTAGTTATACGTGTCGATTGTGGAATAAGCACGTCTCGGTCGGAACGGCGGCGGCGTAATGTTGCCACCATATTCTTGCGCGATGCCCGCGGTAACTTCAGAAAAACATCCGAATGCAAGAAGTACCATTGTCACTCTCGCGAGTCGCGAACGTTTCAATATGTTGATCGGGTTCATTGGGTTATCTCCGAATCGCCGACAGTCTCTTTTGCAATTATCTGCAACGCCTCTCCCGCCAGAGGATATTCCACATTCGACGGCGCGCCTTGCTCGATCACCCATTCCAGCTTCTTCTTCGCGTCTTTCGGTTTGTGATCGAAGTAGTCTTTCATGCCTGCAAAATAATGCGCGCTGGTTCGTTGCGCCAACGTCCCCGCCTCGCTTTCCAATTTTGTGAAATCAGACTTTTCACCATCGGCCATGTATCTGACCACCGGCATCGGCCACGGAAAAGCGCCCGCGTTCATTTTGCAGTCGCGCAATGTCTCTTGCGCCTTACTCGATTGATCGCCTAGATTGAGCGCGACCCACTTCAGCAGCACGCCTTCATATGCTGAGCTATTCTTCCAACCAGAAATAGCGATCAATTTATCAGCAACCGAGGCAGCGTCGCTCCAATTTTTCTTGAGTAAATTTAGTTCGATCAAACTAATCAGTGCGACTTCGCTCTTCGGATTAACATCCAGCAAAGATTTGCCAACAAAACCAAGGTTCTGAATTGCCGCATCCAGACTCGGATCTTTACCGATGGCATGCCTGAAATCTGTCGTCGCATCAAGCGGATTTTTCAACGACCAACTAATCACGCCTCGTTCATTGAATAGTTTGGCGTCATTTTGATTATCGTCGATCGCGTCGTTATAAAATTTCTTCGCAGTCTGGTAACCGCCCGGACCATTTTCGAAACTGAGAATTCCTAGATTCCTGTTTGCTAAGCCGGACTTGTCGGTTTTGGCAGCGCTGGTGAATTGCTCTTCCGCCGCTACTTTATCTGACTTGCTTTTGTACAATGAAGTACCAAGGGCAATAGCCGCTTCGGCATGATCCGGATTTAGTTTGAGAACATTGCGAAACTCTGATTCCGCCTCAGCAAACTCACCGGAATAATACTTCGCCAGTCCGCGACCGTAGTGGACATTGTCCGTATCTTTTCCGAGTCGAAGCAATTTGTCGTAGTCTTCAGTAGCCTGTTCAAACTGCTTGAGTTCGATTCTTGCCGCTGCCCTGTCGAGCAATGCCTCGAGCAGTCGTGGATCCTTTTTGACTGCAAGATCGAGATCCCTCAACGCGCTTTCGTTTTGATCCGGGCTATGTAACTGTAATTTCGCCAACCCTCGTCGATGATAAAGAACGGTTTGATTGCCATTTGATTTGATCGCGTGGGTGAGATGCGTGATCGCTTCATTATGTCTTCCACCCTTGATCGCCTCTTCGGCTTTAGCGTGCAACTCTTTCCATTCGCCGCTTCCAGCCAGTGGAATCCAGTTGCTGCCACCGCTCGTGATGCCTTCGTAAGCTACAGCTCCGATTATAGATAGCCCGACTACTGCCGCTAAAGTCAGGGCAATTTTTTTTCCGGACGAACCCGGTTTCTTCTTTATAGGTTCGGCTTCCTCGTCGTCATCAGAAGACTGCTGGTCATCGATATTACCGATCTGTCGATCTATATAAGAGCTCAGGCGCCGTTTCTTTTGCTTGCCTTGGGCGCCATCACCAACGGTGCCGGCTGAATCCTGATCGGGTGCCTGCCGTTCTGGCGCTTGCTTTCGTCCCTTAACCGATCCATGTCGCATATCGGCTGGAATCGACGAGTGCGAGTTCACCACGTCCGACGGCGGATCCTGTGAACTTGATGCGGGCGCCCTCTGTACCGGCGTGAACGAGCCGCTTGCACGCGCGGATGTAGCTTCACCTGCCTGTGGCGGCTTGGTTTCATAAGCCGGCCATCCTTTGGACTCCCGTCCAGGCGCCATCGCCGGTGATGCGGGATTCGACGGACTGGAAAGTAGCTGCGATGCTGTAGAATCTGCGGGTAGGTTAGGCGGTAGTCTCGGCGGTGCCACCGGATGTGAAGTCGCTGATGAAAACTGCGATAGTGGGCGCGCCGGTGGCAATTTTGGTGGCACACTACCGGGAGGCAGTGGCGGTGCTTGTCCTGGTCTAAACGGCTCGTTCGAAACTGCAGACTGCGCGGAAGCAGCAGTCGCACCACCTGGTGAATTTTGTGGTGTGGAATTTTGAACTGCGGAATTCTGTGGTGCGGAATTCTGTGGTGGCACGGTCAAACCCAGTTTCGGTGCCGCAGACTCCGGTCCATCAAATTGCGGCTGCAGTGTGTCGTCAGGAAATCTAGTCAATCGACCCGGTTTGTTGACGTCAACAGTTTGAGAATAAAGATGAGCGACAGTTTCATCGAACGGCTCATCGAGTGGTTGCAAACTTGAGGCACCGGAATTGGTGCCACCTTGCGCCACCGGATTAGTAACTTCTACCGTCGCCGCATATAGATCAGGCTCCTCATAACTTTCCGGCGGAAGAGCTCCTTTGGCATTAACAGGCATTCGATAATCATCGGGATGATCTCCGATGCGCGCAGCAAAAGAACCTGGCGCGGGTGAAGGACCGGAGGTTGGCGCAATGCTTGCCTCCGGCAAGAACCCGGACACTTGCTCCGGACCTGACGCCCCAGGCGCAGAAGTATGATCGAACGGTGCAATCGAGCCCGACAGCATCGCTTCCGCTTCTGGAGTAGAACCAAACGCAGCGCTAAAATTAAGAGGCGTTGTTACGCCCGGCGCCATGCCAGGCAGTCCGCCGTATTGTTCCGCCGGCGCCTCAGTAGAAGACTTAACGCTACCGCTAGCAGACCGCGCGTCTTTTGTGTCTGTGTTCGCTTCAACCGCCTTGTCACCAGAAGCTTCAGCACCACCGGACGCATCGCCAGCACCACCGGATCCCTCACCACGACCGGACGACGCGCCCGACAAATCATTCCCACCCTGACTCTGAACCGGCACCGAGCCAGTCGCCGAAGTAGAAAACGCCCGCGCTTCCACCGCCGATGGTGGTACAAGCCCGTCGCGTTCATGCACCGCCCGCGGTTTCTTTTTGCCACCATGACTGCCGAGCAACCACGAGTGGTGCGGAGCGTGTCGACCTGCCGGCGGCTCCATGTCCAAATAACCGGAGCCATCTCTTACAATTTGTTTAGGTAAATTCTGTTTATCTCGCGATGTATCCGATGCACCACCTGAGACACCACTCGAGTTTTGCCCACCGCGATCGCCTGGCCCCTCGAAAGCCTCAGGAGCGCCTGCTTCCCCAGCTTTCTCTTTCTCGTAAATTTTTAGATGCTGACTGGTCGAACGAAAACTAGATTGAAAGGAGGACTCGAGTTGACTGTCCAACCCATCCTTTTTATTAACGTCATCACCCTTATCGTTCTGGTTCATCTGTTACCCTGACAATGGTGTCAAAAGTGGTGGTCGATATAGTTCAAGTTCCGATGTATCCATCGACTGACCCTGGTAGAAATTATCACCGCTAACCTGAGAAATTAAAGTCCTTTTCATCTTGACACTAAAAATACGACAAGTTGAAGTTTTCTTACCCACAATGAACGAATTCAACAGGTCTAAGACACAATTGCTTGTACACTTGACTGACCCTTCAGGGGCGGTTCAGGCGTCAAAGGAGTCCGATGTTCATACTACAAATGTTCGGCTGGCTAGTCTTTTCGTGCATTCTAATGTCATTCATCGAACATCAGGTGCATGCTCAATTGATGCACCGACGGAACTACTTCAGCGACCGCTCGCCCAAGTACAAACGCGTCTTCGAAGCCCACGCCATTAAGCATCACGGGCATTATTCCAAGATTTTCAGTGACGAACCTGTTCCAGAGGGCGAAGACGAAGAAATCCGTCTCACCGTTCACAAAGCTCCAATGAAGTCGATCCCAGCCGCCGCGCTAATCGCGCTGTTCTCGTGGCAGGGCGCGATGATCTTCGTCGCCGTAATCACCTTCCACCACTGGGCTTGGAACAAGATTCACCTCGAGATGCACAAGCCCGAAAAGCGCGGATTCAGCAACTGGCCAATCTATAAGTTCCTTGCCGAATATCACTGGTTGCATCACAGATATCCAAACAAAAATTTCAACGTTGTTTTCCCTTTCGCTGACTACGTTCTCGGCACTTGTGCAAAACCGAACGCTGAAGACCTCAGACTCATGCATGCCCAACTGGAGCCGGAACTCGTCCCTCAAAGAGAGTACGCAAACGTCAGATAGCAGCCCTGTGCCCGAGGACAGCTAAGGTTTCTTGCTGACCTCTGACCGGATAGCGGCGAAATCCAGTCCAGTTCAGCTACAATACAAAGCACTGCCTCTCGGGACGCTGTTCTGTTCGATAGTTTAACGTGAGGACCTAAACGATAATTCGGCGCGCCGTCGCCGGCATTTTTCAGGGTATTTGAAATGAGGCTAACTAAAGGCTGTAAAAAAGTTCTAGATGTTCTGGAAAGCATCCACGAGCTGTCCAGCGCCCAAGACATCCACGGGCGCATGCGCAACGAAGACGATAAGGCTCCTGGGCTGACCACTGTGTACCGCTCGCTCGAGTCTCTGGTCAGCGAAGGTCTGGTTCAAGCGGTCGATCTCGGCGACGGCGAACGCCGCTACGAACTGGTCAAGCCCGGCGAACACCATCACCACCTGGTCTGCGAAAGCTGCCGCCAGAGCGTACACCTGGACCAGTGCTTGATTGCAGAACTGGAAGAAGGCATCCGCCATAAATACGGCTTCCAGGTCAAAGGTCACATTCTCGAAATCTTCGGCATCTGCAAAGTCTGCACGGCTAAGTAGTCCTGAGCCCACGGGCGCCAATTTCCGCCACCTGGACCTAATCTTTTATACAATCTCAACCTTCTAATCCTTGGCAATTCGCCGGTTCTGAAGCACAATAGAAATGGGTTTCATTTTAATTCGGTATTTCGATGACGCAAAATACACCAGCTCACCACGATGCGTGTTGTTCTGAAAATCACGAACAACATGGCCATACCGTCGCCGAAGAACACGACGAGCAAGTAGAACACGTTGTAAATAAAGCCATCATGTCGATGGACAACCTCGGCATCATCGCCTCAGCTGTCTGTCTTGTACACTGCCTCGCATTTCCGTTTTTGATCGCATTCTTACCAGTCCTCGGTTTGCAATTCCTCGACACGCACGAGTCCCACCTCATAATCGGTGGCTGCATCTGGCTCTTCGCCATATTTGCAATCGTTCCTGGATATTTGAAACACCGAAAATTACCGATCTTACTCGGCACACTCGCCGGACTTGGTTTCGTCACCTTCGGTGTTCTAGCCGGACATGCCGTTCTCGGTGAACACGGCGAAGTCGCTTGCTTAATCGCAGGCAACCTGACTCTGGTGGCAACACACTGGAAAAACCGCGGTTTGTGCAAGTGCGAACATTAACCTCCATCACTCCGTAGCTTTGAAACGCAGTCCCTATCCTGATCTCGTTCGATACTTCGAGCGTGATTCTCGGTGATCGTACTTTCAGATCGCGCTTGAAACTGATTCAATCTGAACAATATTTCAAATCCATTAACCTTGTGAATTTAGTTGTTCCATCGAAAGCAAGGCGCTATCAGTGTCTTGCTTTCCGAACACATCCGCGTCCTCAATGTTTCGCTTGTTCCAATTGTTTCAAATGTTGCAACGCCCAATTATTTCTGAGAACCAAACCTTGAATCGGCTCAAATGCACGATAAGTAGAGGCTCTTGGCCAATCAGCGTCGAGGGAATGTAACGAGTATTCTTGGAATCCGCTCACAGTGCGCCACTCCTTAACCGCTTGTTAACCTCGAGATGAGATTCTGTTGACTACGCAGACAGCGAACCCACCCGGCACACTCACAGGAAACACTCATCATGGGAATCTTGCCAGCCTTTTTCTTTTACGGATTGCTCTCGACATTTATCTTGTCGTTCTTGCTCACTCTGTTCAATGACGAGATGCGCGACTTCTTCTACATGATCTTCGATTCGATCGTGCATCAACTATCCAACATCATCGGAGTTGCACGTCGTTAGAGGCGTTGGAATAGGCAGGGTCAACGTTCCATTCGCCTGCATCCAAACGTTCAATTGGGCGAGCGGCCAGTTCATTTTTCGCCCAGTCAAAGTTCAGCATTGGTCGACGACACAGTAGCAAGCTCAAACGCTAAATCGTAGCGATGACCAAACAGCACCAGCAGGTTTGCTCAACTAGCGTCTGATCGAAGGCAACTCTCGCAACCTGAACTAGCGCTAGTTAGACTCAAATAGTTTGCCACCGCCTATGGTGTAATACCAGGCGTGGTGCAACCAGTTTTAAAATTCTGCTGAATCGCGAAGACTTAAAGCGCAGACTATTTGCGACGCGTAAATCTAACAGCGCTATTGCTCACTTCATAAGGATCCGGCACCAGCACACGCGCTGGGTTGAATTTGTTCAGTCCGGTCAAAACATATCTGGAGAGATCGTGAATCAAATGCCGCCATGCAAGAAACTTTTCTTTGTGGCGCAGACGTGAAACCATCTTCAATCGGTTTTGTCCTAAATCCTTTTCGTCACCGTTAAACTGGCGCGCTGACTCGCGACCGGCGAGCGTCTTGTTTTTGCTGAGTTCGCGATATCCTGTCGACATCTCCGTCGTGACGCGCGGCGTCGGAATATCATCCAACGTTTTTCTGCGGCGCTCGGTCATGGACATCGGCTTGCCTGACCCGCTTGTGACGTTTTTATAGAACAGCGAAAGGCCCATCAGGACACCTCAGATTCTAGGTATATGCGACCGGACGACTAATCGATAGCTTTGGGAAATACCCACGAAGTAACGGTTTCAAGGATAATTATGCATATTTTTGGGCGAACGAACAAGCAATTATCCGGCGCTCGCAGTAGTCAAGTGGCAACAGGAAAGCTTAAACAATCAGTAGGCTTGACTTCCAGGCGACTAACGAGTTTGCAGATAAATTTGCTTTACCCTAATGACAACGCTAGAGATCAATCATAGAAGTAGTGACGTAAGTAATGGTCATGCTTTGTGATCGCGGTATACGCGAGTTCTGCGGTTTCAATATCAAAAATATCAAGAAAATATCTCTCTCGACTGTGCCACCACGGGTAGCACTGCCTTGCTCATGCTGAACCACCCTTAGATTGCGCCGAGCTTGCTAGCTCTATCGCCCTCGTAGTTGTAAAATGCATAGTATGACGCGCCCTGAGCGAGTCGTCTCGGGGGATTCGGTTGTGAAACCAACAAATGCAGCGGTTGCTGTGACGACTCAACTATTGTTGACAGCATGGCTCTGTGTCGTTGCTCCGGCCAAAGCCATCCATTTCAGTGATACTACATGCAGTATCGCTGATAAATCCGCCGGTGTCGAAACCACAGTCGCAGCCGAAGAAACGTCAGGCGCAGACACGGCAGGCGCCGACTCGACTTATCATAATCCACAAATAAAAGTCGCCCTCGTTCTCGGTGGCGGTGGCGCGCGCGGCGCCTCTCATGTTGGCGTTCTCAAAGTTTTAAAAGAAGCGAATATTCCCTTCCATCTCGTTGTCGGCACCAGTATGGGAGCCATCGTCGGCGGCTTCTACTGTGCTGGTTTGCCGCTTTCGGATATCGAGGAGATGTTTACTAAGCGCAAACTGATGAAGTCGTACATGTCCGCAAAACTCGCTGTTCGCCTTGTGACGATGCCGATCTTCATTATGCCGAGATTGGTTTATCATCCATACGATGGGCTTTACTGGGGCGTTCGCTTTCGCCATTTCCTCAACAAACATCTGCCCGATGACGAGAAGCTTATCGAAGAATTGAAAATTCCATACGCAGCCGTTGCCGTAGATCTTGTTAGCGGGAAAGCAGAAACCTTAAATAAAGGTTTGCTATATCAGGCTATGCAAGCCAGTTCTGCTGTGCCTGGATTGAGAAAACCGATTCAAATCGGAGACGGCTTATTTGTTGATGGTGGCGTTCTCGCTAACGTACCTGTAGAACAGGCGACAGAACTGGGCGCAGACGTCGTGATTGCAGTCAATGCCGACGAAAAAATGCAAGAGGTTCCCATCAAGACATTTAGAAAAATGGGCAGCGTCAGCAGACGCATGGTCACACTGCAGCTCGACACTTTGGATCGTCCACATGTAAATAAAGCATGTGTGATCATTCATCCTGACGTCACCGGAATCGGTTTGTTGTCGACCAGCAAACGCGATGCAGTGCGCGCGATAAAAGCTGGCGAAGACGCGGCGCGACAGGCTCTACCCGAAATCAAAAGATGTCTCAACGATGCCGGTGTGAAGTTTTAACTTCATGAAGGACCTCTCAATTTTTGACGTTGCGTAACAAGAACGCGCCAATCTTTCACAGTTGAGATAGACTTGTTGTCTGTTTTTGAGGCACCTCTCACGAGACGTTGACTCAAACGAAGGAGTAAGAAATGGCTACGAAAAATACCCCGACACCTGGTAAATCGACTAAAGCTGAGCCCAAGTCGACATCAACCAAAGCCGCGCCTAGTAAGGCTGCAGCTACCACAGAAAAGGCAACCCCGACAAAAGCAGCTAACATAAATCCGGCGCCAAAAGCGACGACGAAAGCAACCGAGTCCAAGGCTACCGAAATCAAGACCACCACAGTAACCGAGAAAGAAGCTGTGACCACGCCAAAGGCAACACAAACAACTGCTGTCGAATCAAAAAAAGAAAAAATTGAGAAGAGAACAATCACTGCCGAACAAATCGCTGTTCGCGCATATTTCCTCTGGCAAGAACGCGGATACGATCACGGCGGAGACGCTTATGATTGGGCGCGCGCAGAAGCCGAACTCAGTTCACTCAACTAATCGACACTCACGCCATCGCAGCCCAAACGCAACGCGATAGCAGCGAACGTCGAAACGTTTAAATCCTCCCTTCTAACGATCGGAGGATTTTTTTTTGACGACCGCGGGCGCGCGATGCTGAAGTCCTTGCCGCTAAGATATATCAGATACTGCAAAAGCATATCTAGAATATGTACAATCAGATCAGGGTATAAACGAATGGCAGGTAGAACTCGCAAAACGCCAGGCTCGGCGCCAACTCGGTCGCCAGTTGAGCGGCGTAAGACTTCCATTTCCAAGTTGCGCTATGAGCTCTTCAATAGCGTAGTCTTAGTAAAAGAGCAGCAATCGCAATAGTTCAGGCAGCACGGCTATTTAAACATGAGCGAGTCTCAAAACAACAATCAGGATCCCACGAGCGCCGACGACGAAAAGAATCGCGCGACCGCGCATTCAGAGCCGTATGACGTTGATGGACCTCAAGATGTTGATGAACCTCAGGACGTCTCCGGCTCTTTTAGAATCGCTCAAAACCCAGAACAATTTTTTCATGGCAGCATCAATGCTAGTGCGGAAGATGGTGCGATGCATACTCGCTCTTTCAGTTTTGCCTCGAGTCAATTCGATCCTGATCCTGCCACCATTCAAGCATTCAATCCTAATGTTTTTGGATTGAACCGAGAACCAGAGGGCGCCTACAATCCGGAGCCGTCTGCAGTTATAAATCCCTATCCTTCGGCGACACCTGACGCTGTTCCTGCCAGTCCAGCGGGCTTCAGTACTCACCCTTCGGCAGGAATCAACTCGAATCAAAACCAGAACCAAAATCAAGATCAATATCAAAATCAAATTCAGAACCAAAATCAAAATTCCAATCCAAATCCCAATCCAAATCCAAATTTGAATCCAGGCTCGAATCCGAATCAAGCCCGTTCAGTCATGAATCCCGAACCATCAGCTGTGATCGATCCAGGACCATCTCATCAGCCTCATCCGGCTCCAGCTGTCAATCACGACCCGTCGTCAGCGTTTCAGCCTCAGGACTTTTTTGATAATTTCGGACGCCGAGTTGAAAATCCGCAATCATTCGCCAGCCAACCCCAAGTGTTCGACCAGCTCGATCCGTCTGCTCACGCTTTGCTCGAATCAGGACAAATAGCTAACCCTCATCAGGCTCCGGTTCGGCCTCCAACTCAAGATGCCCGGAGATCACCCGCTGGATTTTTCGATGCGGAGACCGCGCCTCCCAGCACCGCTGGTAGTGCCCTGCAACCCGGAGCAGCCCCGGCTAATCCTAAGCCTCAAAACTACAATCCTGCAGTAAGCGCACAGCAAGCCTTTTTTGCGGGCAACGATGTTCCAGCCTTGCCGAGCCAAGCAGCTCAAACAAATTCCTCATTCCAGGATTTCTACCAGGATCCTTCGCCAGCCGGACAACAGTTCTCCGATCCCGGTCAGCAGCCTGGCCCGGGACAACTCCAACACCCCGGTGCAAGCCAAAATTTAGCGGCAAATCGGCTAGCCGATCAGAGTCCTCAACAAAACCAACCCGCACAAACGCATAATTCCGGCGAGCGTCAGTCCGCACTCAGTCATCGCCCCGTATGGAATCAAGAGCCGAACCAACAAGCAAACCAACAACCGAGCCAGCAGACGCCGACTGGTCAACCACACGTTCAACCAGGACTGCCAAATTCAGCGGCTCAACAATATCCGGACCCATCATCACAAAATGCGCAGCTCGGACAAACTCCGCTGCCTCACCCAACAGCCTCTACTCCAAGAGCTCCCGGTCCCGGCGAACCTTCTGCACCGGAACCTAAATTGAAGCTTCCTGAAGAAGGCGGAAGTCGTTCAAAGGACCTGCCACCACCGGCAGCATCAGGACCAACATCGACGAAAAGAAAGAAACGCAGACCGCAACCTGATGAAGACGAAACTGCCACCGACTTCAGCCAAGCCACAGTCCAGATAGATAACTTCAAACGATTCGAAAAACTCGTCGCTTCACCTGAAACAAAAGGGTTGTTCATGTTGGCGCTGCAAGACGCTCGCCACGTTCTTCTTCATCCGGAAGAATTTTTCAAAGCTATGCCGACTCGCGGTAACATCGCCGAGCCCGCAATATTTTTGTTCATCCTCGCCGGCGTCAGCGGATTACTCGCCGGCGTCATCAGCATGAATTTGCTCATCTCAATTCAGTTCTTTATCGGCAACTGCCTGCAAGCATTTTTCTTGAGTTTCATCTGCTGGAAAATCTTCACCGGCATGGGCAGCACCGAGCCTTTTGAAGCCAACTTCCGAGTAATTGCATACAGTTCAGCCGCTCTTGTCATTGCCGGACTGAAGTTCAACTTCTTTGGCAATTACATTCCTGCTTATATCACTTTGTTGATTGCCACTGTAATTGCATTGAGACTTCAAATTCTCGGCATGAAACAAGTTCATGATATGCCTGCAGCAAAAGTCATGCCGGTGATAGTGCTCTCAACCCTTTTCATTTTGCTGATACGATTTAAGATCTTCCTGCTTTAATCCGTGCCCCCGGCATCTCAGGTGGTGCCACTCGCTGGAGCATCACCGGTCTAGTCATTTTGGACGATTCCCATAGTCTTAGTTAAATGGATCTGCACTCGATGATTTCGCACCGAGCGAACTTCCTATCGATGCAGCGACGATACAACCAATCGCAATCCACTGAATCAAACTCAATTGCTCATGCAAAATAATCAATCCAGCCAGCGCACCAACTGCCGGTTCCATACTCAAAAGAATACCAAACGTATTTTTCGGCAATCGTTTCAGCGCGAACATTTCTAGCGTGTACGGAATTGCGCTCGAAGCCAAAGCAAGAATAAATCCAGGAAGTAAAACCGTTGGCCCGACAAGTTCTGCTCCCGCGCGAAAAATACCAACAGGGACCACAACCATCGTTGCGAACAGCATTCCCCACGATGTTGATACACCGGCATGCAGATGTCCGACCCTTTTTCCAAAGATAATGTACAAAGCCCATAGTATCGCCGACGCCACCGCGAAGCCGACACCGATTGGATTAATCGCTTCCGCGTCCGCCGTCAAAGGCAGCAGCAGTAGCAGGCCTACAACAGCTAAACCGATCCAAACAAAGTCAATCAACTTACGCGATGAATACACAGCAACACTCAATGGTCCGGTGAATTCAATCGCAATAGCAATCCCTATAGGCAGCGTTACAAGCGACAAATAGAACATCAAGTTCATCAATCCAAGAGTCGCACCATACAACGCAATCGCTTTGAAGTCGTTGGCTGTTAGTTGGCTTCGCCATGGTCGCCAAATTGCCAGCAAAATAATCGCAGAATACGCAACTCTCACAGTCGCGGTTCCTTCTGCACCAATCGCTGGAAATAATTCCTTGCCGTATGAAGTGCCCACCGTCATGGCAATGATCGCACCAAGAACCGCAAGGACAGGCGCGAAAGACGAAGCGAATGTGACGTTTCCCTTCACAGATGTTTCCTTGAAACCGTGAACGCGAAAGCTTCGATTACAATTCTCGATCTCGCGGAAGACTCATCTTGCGCGTCATCGGTTCCATCCGCTTAACGCCGTCAGGATCCGTCATGATCAACAGCTTGTCTCCAACACTTAGTACATTGCTAGGCGCTGGATTCCAGTCAAGAACACCGTCTTCACGTTCTTGCAATAGAATGGTCACTTCGTGCTGAGCTCTCAATTGATCGATCGTTTTGCCTACTAAAAGAGTATTGGGTTCGACGACTAATTCAACGGCGTTGATTACCGTGCCACCAAATTGAAACGAATCCAAAACGTGTCCGCTGACAGCAGCCTGTGCAAATAGTGGCCCCGACTTCGCCGACGAACTATATGCGCCTTCGAAGTTCATAACTTTCGCCATGCGTTTTGCTAATCGTTGATCGAACATTCTCAGAACAACGCGAATGTCGGGGTTGATTTCGCGCGCGTTGAGCGCCGCTTCGATGTTAACCAGGTCGTTATTAGTCACGGCAATGATCGCTTTTGCGCTTTTTGCCGACGCTTTTTCAAGCAACGTTTGATCGCGCGCATCGCCGATCAACACTGGCACATCAAAGCCGGACACCTCGTTGGAAAAACGACTTTCTAAAGTGCTCTCGATGGCGACAACTTCTTCGCCGAGACTTTTCAAATGCTCGACCACGCGGAGACCGACGTTGCCTAAGCCACAAACAATAACGTGATTTTCCATTGTTTCTGCGATCATCATTTGCCACTCAGTTGAAAATCTTTTGCGTTGAAACAAAAGATGGCTCAAGTGCACAACACCCTCGGCAATAGTAACCAGACCGGCGACCGGAAGCAAGAAGAAAAGTGGTGATAGACGCCAATCTTCAACATACGGAAGGGGCGTTTCGAAAAAGGTCATCAGCACTGTGTAGTAAGCGGACTGCACGATCGTGAGCTTGCCGCCTGGAACCATCTCATGCGGATAAAGATAATAAAGCGATATCACCGAAGTCGTGAAGCCAAGAACCGCGCAAATCAAGAAGCCACGAAATTCGCGAAAGAGAACTTTGATCAAACGCAAAAATTTGCGACCGCGTCGTTCATATTTTTGCTTGATCAGATCGCGGCGAGTTGGCATCGACTTGAATATCCTTTGCTGTCTCAGCAAGTTAGGTATTCTAGCAGCCGCAAGGTTGAGAAGGGGTTGTGACCTCGAACAAGTTTCGTCCTCGAACAAAAGTTGCGCCTTGGACAAGTTGGCTTGAACAAGTTGCATTGGAACAAGTTGCATTGGAACAAGTTGCATTGGAACAAGTGCGTCGGAACCGGTTGGGTTTGACCAGTTGCCTCGAACAAGTTGCGCGTCGAATAAGTGGCGACCTCGATCAAAAAAGCGCGCACTAAAACCAAAACAAAACAAAAGAGAACCGGGTCAGAACTTTCGTCCTAACCCGGTAAGCTGTCGGTCATTGTCAAATGATTAGTTGAGATACGATCTCATACCATTCATTGTTTTACTGTTTCGCAGTTTTCGAATTGCTTTCGCTTCGATTTGTCGAGCGCGTTCTCGGCTAATGCCAAGTACCTGCCCGGCTTGCGATAGAGTTTTTCCAGTTCCGTCTTTCAATCCAAAGCGCATTTCGATGATCGCTTTTTCTTGTTCCGTCAGGCATGTAAGAAGACCAGTGACGTCTTGTTTGAGAAGATTGTTCGTCGTGGTTTCCGTTGGTGCCGGTATGAGATCGTCCTCGAGCAGTTCGCCCAAAGTGCTGTCAAAACCAGTCCCAATCGCGCTGTCCAACGACAGAAGATCGCGTGATGTTTCCATGATCTGCAGGATTTTTTCCTTTTTGATTTCAGTCGCTTCGGAAAGTTCTTCAATCGTTGGCGGTCTGCCAAGCTCCGAACTCAGCTTCCGAACTTCTTTTCGAACCTTCGCCAACATCTCGTTGACGTGAACCGGCAAGCGGATCATTCTAGATTTATCGGCGATCGATCTCGTGATGGCTTGTTTGATCCACCACGTTGCATACGTCGAGAATCGGAAGCCACGCTCAGGATCGAACTTATCGACTGCACGAAGCAGACCGACGTTTCCTTCTTGAATAAGATCTTGCAGCGCCATTCCACGCTTGAGATATTTTTTCGCGATGCTCACTACTAGTCTCAAATTACTTTCGACCAAAAGCGATCTCGCTTGTCTATCTCCGGATTTGGCTCTGGTAGCCAGGTCTTTCTCATCGACCGCAGTCAAAAGTTTCCGTCTGGAAATTTCCGAGAAGTACTTTTTAATAGAATCCGGAAGTACTCCCGCGGAGTATTTAACTACTTCCTCTTCCTCGACTACCTCTTCAACGATTTCCGCCGCGACCTCGTAATCGGTTTGCGAGTGCAAAACTGTATCGAGTACGCTGAACTCGTCCTGGTCGAAATTGCCACCATCATCGTCCGACTCATCGCCTACGGCTCTGAGAAGACGATCTCCAGCTCCACGTGCACCGGCCGTTCGCTTACGCGTCGTTTTACGCCGGCCACCGCCTGCATATCCTTCTACTTGAAAAAGTTTTTTGTCTGTGACTTCTAATCTCTTTGGGTTTCCCATATAGCCTCCCTGAAGGCTCCTGATCTTTCCTTCTTATGTATTCTGCGTTCTGCTCAGGTCTAAAGTAGCTTCAAATTTTTACTAAGGGTTCGGCCAACCTTTGGCATTCCTTCTTATCGATTTGACTTATGTATTAAGACCCCTTATCAACTGAATTGTTCCACTACATTAGCAATATTTAGGATTTGTTTATATTCCCAGTTTGGTGGGCTTTACGAGCATTCAGTGCATACCGTATATATACCCCAAAAATAATTGAGGCAAACTGAATGGTTTGATTGGCTGCTTCTAGCCTCGGACTAAAACCTCTAAGCAATCCAGGGTGCAGCCATCTCCAGTTATTGCCGTTCATTAAGTTCGCTTAATAGAAGGCAAAACGTTGATGCTCTTTGGCTTCTGGTACTTGGGGCTCGCATTGGAGTGGTAATTCTCCGAGGAGCAGCTCTACGTCCCTTTCGCCCGTTCTGCTTGGGCTGAATTGTGGGCCTTCAGCGGATGTCCCTTAAGCGGCATCATGATGTTCGGGAGCAAAAGCACGCGGTTGAAACATTCATGCCTTTCGCGCAACATTCAGCGTTGTTAAGCGTTTGGGTCTGTTATCCAGTTATCCATTCAATCCGCGTATTCGCGTATTCACCTATTCCTTTATATCTACGTCTATTAATCTAACTAACTAACTTTCTTTCTTTAAACTTTCCGTCGAACGCGGTGTCTACTGCCAGACTTCATCAAAGTCTCCTTGCGACCCTTGCGCTCTGAGCGCTATATGTTTCGTTTAGCTGTGTTTCCTGAGCACCATGTTCGATACCACATTGAAAAGCCCATCGATTTCGACGTAGCAGTTCCACCAAATTAGGTGGTACCACCGGCGGTTAACATGATTATCAGCAATTGCTCGATCTACACAACCTACTTATTGGCATCCATGTGACCAACTTGTGATCGAAATTAGTCTTATATACATATATGATCGATAAATACTTCCAAAGAACGCGCGAAGATGCTAACATCGGCGCACTTTGCATCGAAAGCGGCGTTAAATCGTCTCTACGGGCTTCCTTTCACACACTCTCTTTCTCTGAACTCGCAAGAAAATTGCTAATGTTGACATCTATCAGAAAATTCTCATCTTCAATATTCGTAGCTGCGCTGATCACGACGCTGACACCGCAGATGGTGCAGGCTGAAGCAGTCGGTCCGGTTTTAGATCAAAATGTGCTCAAAGAAATTTCGATTGCAAATTTCCAACAAGTTAATGGCACCATTTTGCGTGGTGCTGCACCATCAGAAAAAAATCTTCGGCTCCTCGCGAAAAGTGGTGTCAAAACAATTCTCGATCTGCGAATGTCCGGTCCCGCAGTCACCCATGAATCAGCTCTTGCTCACGAACTGGGCTTCAATTACGTACACGTGCCATTAGGTTTTACTTCCCCGAACACTCCCGAGATGACGAGAATCCTCGCGGTCCTCAATGAAGCGGACAAACAGCCGGTTTACGTTCATTGCCGTCAAGGCGCCGATAGAACCGGCATGACGATCGGCATGTACCGACGCATTCATGACAAATGGGAATTCAAACAAACCTACGGTGAGATGCGTAAGCACCATTTTAAGCCGGTTTTGCTCGGAATGAAGTCAGCCGTTAAAAGTTGCCTGGACAGTCCGAACCTGGTTGCCAGCTTGATGGTGCCTGTCGAAAAAACGCTTACGGCATCAGAATCCAGCCAAACCAAAAATAACTAAGTCCTGAACGTCTCTAGGATTCGTCGGTACCGGCAGGCTGGATGGCAGCTGTCAAACTGGGCTTCTCCGACATCTTTCGGTTCTCAACCAGCTGTCGCATGCCTGGATCAAGGTCGTACAGCCGATAGAGCGGACCAAGCGCCTCGCTCAAGGTTCCCAAGATCCCGTCCACTTCAGAGCCGATGATGTTGAACGCTGCTTTCGCCTGCGGCGAGGTCGCGTTCGTATCGATGTCGTCGGCTAACCGCACAAGTCGATCCGTCTCCTTGACGAGTCTCGTCAGAAGCTGAAGCACTTGGATGTCCTTAGTTTCTCGGTTCGTATCCAATAGCAGTTTTTTTATTCCGAAGTGAGAGCCGCTTAGACCATTTAAGCAGGTATAACCGAAATTGTGTTTTTCTGAAAGGTGATTCTGGGCCTGTTCAATCATTAATATTGAAAACCTGTCCACGCATTGACCCTGTGGTCGAAACTTTGGCATCATAAACGCATCAATCGTTCTGCAAGCATCAGCCGAAGAACTGCATTACTAGAAATCGGACAGGCGTTGGACGCAATTATCCAGATTCAAAATTTGTCGACCGTGTTCCATACAGAACTCGGCTTGGTTAAGGCTGTCGACAGCATCAGTCTATCAATCGAAAAGGGCAAAGCTCTGGGCGTAGTCGGCGAGTCGGGCTGCGGCAAATCCATCACGTCATTGTCTATTCTGCGCCTGGTGCCACCTCCAGGAGAAATCGTCAGCGGCAAAATTTTGGTGGACGGTCGCGATCTCCTCAACCTGACAGAATCCGAGATGCGTTCTGTGAGAGGAAACAAAATCGCGCTTATCCCGCAGGATCCGATGACTTCCCTGAATCCGGTCTACACCGTCGGCGAGCAGATCATGGAGACGATCGAACTGCACCAAAAGGTCGGAAGAGCGGAAGCGAAGAAGCGCGCCATCGAAGCTTTGACGAAAGTTCGAATTCCACAAGCCGCACAGCGAGTGGACGAATATCCGCACCAATTCTCAGGCGGCATGCGTCAACGCGTCATGATCGCGATGGCACTGTCGTGCAACCCACTTTTGTTGATCGCTGACGAACCTACGACCGCGCTGGATGTCACTGTCCAGGCGCAGATCCTCGATTTGCTGCGCGAGATTCAAAAAGACGAAGGCATGTCAATCTTGCTAATCACCCATGACCTGGGCGTTGTCGCCGAAATGTGCGATACGGTTGCCGTGATGTACGCTGGTTCTGTCGTTGAATATGCCAATGTTCAGGAGCTCTTCGCTAATCCAAAGCATCCGTATACCATCGGCTTGCTCAATTCAATTCCGCGTCCCGACGCTACAGTACTGCAACCGATTGAAGGGCAACCGCCCAGCTTGATTGAATTGCCGCCTGGTTGTCGGTTCGCCAATCGCTGTCCACTGGTGGAGGAGCGCTGCACCAGAGCGATTCCGCCATTGGAAGAAAAATCGCCCGGACATTTTGCGCGTTGCGTTGTCGTGGATTGATTTTGGTGTCATTTGGTGTCAATTGTCATGACAGTTTAAATAAACTCCAAAGTGATTGAAGATCACATCCAATAAACGAGACAATGACACTTCACTACAATTGTCTCAAGAGCAAAACCATGCGCATTCCGACAACCGAACAAATCAGAGACCTCGAGAGCAGCTGGATCGCGCATTGCGATCAAAACTGGGGACAGGTTCTTATGGAAATAGCCGGACGTGGAGCCGCTATCCATGCGCTTCGCCTGTGGCAGGAGAATCCAGGAGACGTTGTAATTGTTATCGGCAAAGGCAACAACGGTGGTGACGGTTTAGTGATCGCAAGATACCTGACACTATGGGAAGTGCCCGTGTCGGTGTGGCTTGTTTCAGGAATCAAAATCGAAGGCGAAAAACAAGCAGCTGATCCTGAATCGAAATCGAAAAAAAGTTCAGCTGCTAAGTCTGCGAGCCCCAGCTCGAAAACTGCCGAAGGTGATGACGTCGGAAATTCGTCATCGTCCAAGTCCGGCACTGCGTTGAAAGAACCTGGCGATTCGGACAATGAAGATTCATCCAACTCCGACGAAGAATTCGTCGCGATGAAAACAAACGAAGGCACAGTAAACCGAAACATCCTCGAATCGTTGAACGTTCCAGTCACCGTTGTGACTGAGGACATCCTTGGCGAAGGCGATCGCGATAATGAGTTTGGTGACTTCGTTTACGATCCTAATGTCGATGAATTGTTCGATAACGCATCTTTGATCGTCGATGCTTTGTTTGGAACAGGATTGTCGAAACCTGTCGAAGGTCTATATCGTCGTGTGATTGATGCAATCAATAGAAGCGGCAAACGAGTGCTCGCCATTGATGTTCCAAGTGGTATCAATTCTGATACCGGTCAAATTATGGGTAGTGCTGTCCGCGCCGATCACACTGTCACCTTTGGTTATTTGAAACCTGGTCTCGTCACTCATCCTGGAGCGACGCTCGCCGGTCAACTCGGAATTGTCGATATAGGCTTGCCGGAACTTCCGGAATCAACTCCTGATATCAATTTGATGACAGTTGAAATTGTCAAAGAAATTCTTCCGCTTCGTCCTGCCGATTCGCATAAAGGCTCGTTCGGGCATGTTCTGACAATCGCAGGCAGCCCCGGCATGGGCGGAGCTGCGATGCTCGCTTCCAAAAGCGCGTTGCGTGTCGGCGCTGGAATGGTTTTTCTCGCGACACCACGGACGGTGATGAATACTTTGCCTCCGGAAGAAATCATTTATAGACCAATGCCGGAAACCGACTCCGGTTCGTTCAGTCGCGATGCAATAAAACCGCTGAAAGAACAAATGGCTACTGCACAAGCCGTCATTCTCGGTCCCGGTCTGGGACTGACTGACGATACTCAAGCAATCGTCGCCGACATCCTGCACGATATCGAATGCCCGTGTATCATCGACGCCGACGGCTTAAACGCTATCGCTAAGAAACCTGAGCTCCTCGAAAACAACGAGGGCGATTTCGTTCTTACACCACATCCGAAAGAACTTGCTCGACTGCTTAATTGCGAAGTCGCTGAAATTCAATCCGATCGAATCGGGTATGCACTGAAAGCCGCAGAGAAGTTTCAATCAGTCGTGGTGCTCAAAGGCTCGATGACCGTCGTCGCCAATCCGGAAGGTCAAGTCTTCATCAATCCGACCGGTAACCCAGGAATGTCAACAGCGGGTGCCGGAGATGTTCTCTCTGGTATCATCGGCGGTTTGCTCGCACAAGGCGTTGAATCGTTCCACGCCGCAGCCGCTGGCGTTTACATACACGGACGAGCCGGCGACATTCTGGCTGAAGAAATCGCCGAGTGCGGTATCGTCGCTGGTGACATCCAGCGAACCATTCCATTTGCCATCGAAAGCATCCAGGATGATGATCGTAGTGACTTAGAAACCATGCTATTGACCAACAGCACCGACTAGACAGTTCGTGCTGGGTGTGTACTTTGGAATCAAATGACAGAAACCCGACAATACAGAAATTTAAGAAGGTTGTGCTCGTGAGTAAGAAGACCTCAAAAAAATCCGCAAGCGATAAGAACGGCGACGAAAAGTTTGAGATGGAATCGTCCGAGAACGACAATTCCACTGAGAAGCCTGGCAAGCAGAAAGCCGCGGTCGAAAAATCCTCGCAAGGTAAGGCTGCGAAAATAGCCAAGGCGGACAGCGCCAAGAAAAACGCCGGCAACAAAAAAGGCGCAGCCAAGAAGACTGCCGCGAAGAAAGCTGACTCGAAAAAACCTGATTCGGATAAAGCAGATTCAGATAAGACTGATTCAGACAAAACTGATTCAGACAAAACTGATTCAGACAAAACTGAAACGAAAAAAGCTGCGACAAAGAAAACTGCTTCGAAAAAAACTGCCGTAAAGAAAAGCGCCACGACGAAAACCGCCGCTAAGAAAACAGAGAGCGAAAAGACTGTCAGTAAAAAGTCTGCGAGTAAAAACGACGACAGTAAAGATGGCTCAACCCAAAAGTCTGCGAGTAAGAAATCTGCCAGTAAAGATGTTGCGAACAAAGATGCCGCTGACAAAGATGCATCGAGCAAAGATGCGTCGAAAAAGACTGCGGCTGCTAAAGATAAAAAGAAAGCAGACACCAGCAACCAGTCGAAAGCTCTAGGGAAAGCTGTTTTCTCCAAAATTCACGAATTTGTGAAACCCTACAAAGTCACTAGCGGTAAGAATTTCAAACTTAGTGATTACGACCCGGAAGATACCGGTCCATTTGCATCGCGCGACAAAGATGACGCGAAGCTGCTCCTCGAACAGGGCATTCAGATCCTTGAACAAAAACAAGACATGCTCTACGCGCAGGATCGCTACTCCATGCTCCTTGTGTTTCAAGCAATGGATGCGGCAGGCAAGGACAGCACGATCAAACATGTAATGTCGGGCATCAACCCGCAAGGCTGCCAGGTTTATTCCTTCAAACAACCATCCGCCGAAGAGCTAGACCACGATTTTATGTGGCGCTACTCGCGGTGCCTTCCCGAACGTGGTCGAATCGGCATCTACAACCGTTCATATTACGAAGAAGTTCTCGTTGTGCGAGTCCATGAAGAAATCTTGTCCATGCAGAGATTGCCTGACGAGTTCGTTACGCGAGCCATTTGGAGCCAGCGTTTAAAAGATATCGCATTTTTCGAAGACTACCTTCACCGTCAAGGTGTTGTGGTTCTGAAGTTCTTTTTGAACGTTTCGAAGAGAGAACAGAAGAAACGCTTTCTTGATCGGCTTGATCGAGCGGACAAGCACTGGAAGTTCAGTTCAGCAGACCTGGGCGAACGGAAATTTTGGAACGACTACCAGCACGCTTATCAGGAAGCAATTCGCCACACGGCAACTGAAGACTCGCCATGGTATGTCATTCCAGCTGACAACAAATGGTACATGCGTCTCGTGGTCGCCGCAGCAATTGCAGACACCATGAACCGCATGAATCTCACTTATCCGCCAGTTGATAAAGTCAAAATGAAAGAGATCGAAACTGCAAAGATCACGCTGGAAAAATCGGATAAGGCGTAGTCCGCAGAAACCTCTGTTCAATTCGACAAAGCTGGCTCAAGAAATTCAAGTCGGCCGAGTTTGGTATCGACCCGTGCTCGTATTCCAATTGGAACATATCGGCATTTGCTGGTTTGTCCGATCGCCATACGGAAACCGATCAGCTTCTTCAGTCCGCTCAAACGCTCTTCAAAAATTTCTTCCAGCGAAAGCATGTTGGACGCGCTTCCCGTGCCGCAGTGTTCGAAGGCGCCCATGACTACTGCATTTACTTTGGCAAGTTCGCCCGACAAATGAAGGCTGGTAAGCCAGCGTTCCAGAACGTCGTTTCGTTCATTTTTGTCCTCGAGAAACAAAACCTTGTCTGAAAAATCAGGTTGATACTTAGTTCCCATCAACGAGAACAAAGCCGTCAGGTTGCCACCCATCAAGGCACCTTCCGCGGTGCCGGGCATCGGAGCGTACACGAAATCGGAAGGAAACGAATCCAATGTTTCGATGGGGCGAAGTGCTGTCACCGCGGTTAACGCTTGTTGCAAATCGTTTTGAACTTCCGCTGTCGAGATGCAATCGAGGTTCGGTCCGTGAAAACAAACCAACCCTGTGACGTGGTTTATCGCAGTAAGCAAACTTGTGTTGTCATCGCTGCCGACAATTATTTTTGGTTTTTTAATCATAGAATCATAATCAATCTGATCGATCAGTCGGAGCGTGCCATACCCACCTGTGATACAAAGAATCGCTTTGACCGATTGATCTTGAACGAATTTATTTAAATCGCTAATGCGATCAACATCTGTGCCGGCCATATAACCATTTATTGCCAGGACATTTTTCCCAACGACTGGAACATAACCCATACCGGAAAGAACGTGCACCGCCGCTGCTACTACCGCCGGACCGTCTGGCCGGCTAGCTGGTGCCACAATTGCCACTTTGTCACCGGGTTTTAACGGCGGCGCTTTTAGAATAGCCGCTGTCTTCGACTTCGTCGACGATGTAGATTGATTTTTGCTAGCTTCAGTTTTTGCCATCTACTTGATTCTGGTTTTTATTGTAATTCTTCCTACGCCTGTGTCGCCGGTTCTTCGATCTTTAAACTGACGCCGCGCTCATCAGCTTTTAGATGCGCCACCACTCCCAGTGGCAAAACAAATTTCTCGCGCGAGTGCCCGAGGCGCATGCCATACACCATAGGCTTCCCAAGGTCGCCGAACTTCTCTTTGAGCATGCGCTCGACACTGTAATTTAAGCCGATGCGATTGCGCCTGCTGTCCCCAGGTCTACAACTCGCACATTCACCAATAATGATACCAGCGGCCTCGTCAATTTTTCCTGCCAGTTCAAGTTGCGTCAACATCCGATCGAGACTGTGAGGTTCTTCTTCGAAATCTTCGACGAATAAAATCTTGCCCCTGGTGTCAATTTCCCAGGGCGTTCCCATCAACTGTCTTATCAACGACAAGCAACCACCAGTCAGCTGCCCGCGTGCTTTTCCTGGCGAAATCACCAACCTTGGTGGCGGATATTCAGGGTTCCAAACATCCTTCGGCGTTGGATCCGAAATCAATCCAAGCGGTTTTGTCTGCATCAGAGATTTTTCGAAATAGTAATACGTGTACGGCGATTCAAAAAACGACAATGCCGTCGGTCCGTGGAAAGTCACCAGCCCGGTCTCTTGCTGGATCGGAATTAGAAGACCAGTGATGTCGGAATAGCCCATCAAAATTTTCGGATTCTTGGCGATCAAATCGAAGTCGAGTTTATCCAACAATCGAACGGCACCATTGCCGCCGCGCACCGGAAGAATCATGTCGACGCTCGGGTCTTCCCACATTTCGTGAAAATCCTTGAGCCGGTCGGCATCAGTTCCGGCAAGATCGCCAAGCCGATCGGTTATGTGCTTGCCGACTTTCCATCGCAGCCCAAGTTTCTTCAACCATTGAAAACAATATTCGAGGTCGCCTTCTTCAAAAGGTGGTGATGCCGGCGCAACGATTCCAACAATCGATCCTGATTTTAAAGCGCGCGGGAGGACAACGGCTGATTCAGTCCGTTTCATTTCCACATTTGTCTTTGAGCTTTGATCGAGTTTTGCCACGCCAACCGGGGGCCGCTTTCAGGCTCCCAACCTCCGGCGACCATTCTATCTCAGGTAATTAGATATTTTGAAAAATCTCTTTGGCATTAATGCACTTTCTCTTTCAACACATTGAAGTATCGAGGTCGATCGAGTGGATTCTTTGGTGCCAGAAGAATGAACTGATCGCCAACCCGCAGCGCGACGGGCTCACCATAGTCGGGGTCAGAAAATGCATCGGCATCCAACCATTCTCCCATCCGAAAATCCGATAGCCGATTAGAATTTGCCACTTCGCGCACGGCATACATTCTGTGAGGATAGCCATGTCGTCGCAGCCGCACCAGCGTCTCTAGCTCTCGTTTTTCAATCAAAACCACGAACGCCTCGGACGGCTGAGACAATGATGTAACCACTGCCTTTTGCCAGCGCAACCAGGTTTTGATTTCAGTGGAGCAATACTTAGCCAGCGCCACCAGAGCAATTGCGAGAATGCCGAGGATGGTTGAAACCTCTTTTCGAGACACAATGCTGACGCCCGGGAAACGATCGGCGGGTATGGATGTGAGCAAGAACCAGACGATGAAAATAACCAAGGGACAGACGAAAAGGAACAGGAAAGAAGACCATGCCATGAGCCGTGGGTAAGCGACACGGTCGGCATCTGACATGTATGTCTTAGTGGTTTCTAAAATAGTGGGTTCGTTTTTCATCGCAATCACATTTTTCTGACAGGACATCATGGAAACCAGTAATTCCATCATCCTCCTTGTGGTCGCGCACCCCGCGGACCTTAATCAATTGACTACAATTCCCGCCGAAATTCGCGTTCAGTCACGTCAGAACGTGAATGAGCGATTATCAATCTGGCGCAAAAGAGCCATTCCAGTTGATATAGTTATGCAGAACAAAGAGGCCTTTTGTTTTATGTTGGAAACTAAAAACGCACAGCAGCAAGATTCTGACCCCTCGCTGAGATATTCAGACGATCAAGTCGCATGGCTCAAGAAAGCCAGAGCCTTTGCTGACAGCATTCCGATCGAGGATGTCATCAAGTCTGACGTCGAGAATAGTTTTAGACGCGACTTGTTCGAGCGCGCCTGCCAAGAAGGAATGGGCGCATTGCCGTTCCCGACGACATATGGCGGCACCGGTGGCGATTACGTTAGTTTCGCCCTGGTCAACGAGGAATTCGCGCGGCGCTGCGTGCCAATCATGAGTTCACTGGGCGTTCACGTTCTCTGTCAGGAACCTGTCTTCAGGTTCGGCACAGAAGAACAAAAGAAGAAATACCTCGTCCCCTCAGCCACTGGAAAATATTTGGCGGCTTTCGGATTGACCGAACCCAATGCTGGTTCCGATACAGCCGCCCTTGAGACCACAGCCAAGCTCGACAGCAAAGGCAAAAACTATATTCTCAACGGCACCAAGACCTTCATCACAAGCGGTGGTTCAGCCGATTACTACATCGTCATGGCTAAGGTCACAGGCGACGCGCACAAGCCGTTCCCCTCACCACGCGAGGAGGGCGGCAAGGTCGACACGATCACTGCCTTTATTGTCGAGCGTGGATTTCCAGGTTTCAGCATCGGACAAAAGTTCGACATGCTCGGCATGCGTGGCTATTCGACCTGCGAATTAGTTTTCAATGATTGCAAAGTTCCAGTCGAAGCAACCCTCGGAGATCCAGGCGCCGGGCGCAAGGTCGCTCTCTCCAGTCTCGCCAAAGGGCGCGTCACCATCGCCGCTCAAGCGACCGGATGGGCTCAGGGAGCGCTTGATGGATTGATCAAAGTTTTGCGCGATGAAAAAAGCAAAGGCATGTTTGACGAAAGTCTCAACGGACTCGCTTCTGTCGTCGGCGATCTGGTCACCCAAGTCGAGAGCGCCAGAGTTCTAACCTATCAAGCAGCCGGCGCCGTCGACAACGGAGACACCGATGTCACCGTCGCCTCGATGGCAAAAACCACAGCCACTGACGCCGCGATGAAAGTTTCCACCGAAGCGATCTCGGTGATTTCCAGTCTCGGACTTCAGCCCGAGCTGCTTCTGGAGCGTATCTTCAGAGATTCCAAAGCCGGACAGATTTACGAAGGCACCAATCAAATTCAACGTATGTTGATTGCTCGCACTTTATTGAGATAATGATGGTAAGCCGAATTCGACGAGAAATAGTTTAGTCATAATGCAGCCTGAAACAGAAATTGAATCTAAGCCAGTCCAAAAGAAAGTAGTGGAAGCACGCTTGAAGCCTACCTTTCCGCTGATCTCCAATCAGCCTGAGCGATTCGGCGCGTTGTCCGAAGCGTTTCTATTCGTAGAAGAGAAGCGCCTCTATGACTTAATCGGCAAGGTGAAAATCTATTCCGTTGTCGCCGGCATCCTGCTTGCCATTCCAATCGCTCTTCACGTCGGCTATCGGATCTACACCAACGCGCCGTTTGCCGGCACGATCTTGGATGTGGCGAAAATTCTGGTTGTCTATTTCTTGATTGGATCCTGTTTAGTCCTCACAGGCTTCTCTTTGTACCGCCACAAGATCATGGAGTTGCTCGCGCAACTGGAAGACCTGGCCTACTTCGGCGACGACATGGCGCGCTTCTACATGCCATACATGCGAACCGAACTAAAAGACTTCAACGAAAAAATCAGAAAACATAATTCCACACCAGGCATGCCATCGAGCATGGAGATCTTCCGTGACTTGTGGCCCGTTATCAACCTTCTTTTAAAACGAGATCCCGACATCATCAAATGGGGCCGAGTTGGAATGAAGGCATACAAGTCAATTTCCGCGTTATTTAAAGGCAGTCACACGAGTAGCAGTTCGACGTAATGCGTTCAAGCACCACTTCTCATTCCGCATTTGACTTCAAGAGTTATCTCTCCGACAGGCGTGACCTGGTGGAATCGAAACTCGACGAATTGTTGGCGCAGCGCGAGCCGGCTATCCTCTGGGAGAGCATGCGCTATTCGGCGCTGGGCTCGGGAAAGCGGATTCGCGCCTTGCTTGCCATTTCCGCCTACGAGACAATCAAGCGCATTAACAGTGATACCACTCAAAACGATCAACAGATAAATCCAAACTCACAATCCGATCGCGCCAGCAGCAAATCCGAAATTGAACTACAGAAATTTTTGGCACCGGTGCTGCCACTGTCGTGCGCGATTGAGATGGTTCACGCCATGAGTTTGATTCACGACGATCTGCCCTGCCTCGACAACGATGACGTCCGCCGAGGCAAGCCCACCAACCATAAAGCGTATGGCGAGGCGATGGCACTTTTGGCCGGCGACGCTCTTTTGATGAGGGCAGTAGAAGTCCTTATATGTAGTAGGGATATACAACAACATATTGAGTGCAATTCCATTCTTCTTGACATCACGCGCGCATTAGCCACCGCAACAGGTGCCGAAGGAATGGTCGGCGGTCAGGTTTTCGATTTGATTTATACAGGTACCGGATCGAGCGCGGCGCAGTCCTGCGCCAGCTCCGCCCCGGATGCCAATCTCCAGAGTGCTGGTTTAAATGGATCAAATAATTGTCAAGAACTAAACGACCATACTGGATCGCAATCGCATTCAAAAGCATCCGCAGGCGATACCAGTTCCACTCAACTAAATGAATCGGTTATCAGAAAGATCCACGCAGGGAAAACGGGCGCCCTTCTGCGTTTCTCGCTTTGGTCCGGGGCGCGTCTTGCCTCGGCGAACCAATTGCAGTTAAATGCAATGGACCAATTCGGTGATATTGTCGGACTCGCATTTCAAATTACAGATGATCTTCTCGACGTAACAGGCGATGTGGAAACGCTCGGAAAGACGCCTGGGAAGGACCAGACCGCGAACAAGGCAACTTGGGTCGCAGTATTCGGAGTCGATGGAGCGCGCGAGAAATTGCAGATATTGGAAGACGAAGGAAAGAAGTTATTGAAAGCGGAAGGATTGTCGAATGCGGACGGTCCAATACTCGAGTCCTTGCTTGAGATGGCGATTCACAGGCATAAGTAAGGTAGGCAACTGAATGGATTTTTCGTTTTTAGGAAGCCACTGTCTGCTTTTCGCTGACACTATTTTTGATACCACTGGCGCGCAGCTATCTGCACCAGGGGCACAAAGGGGTTGGCAAGTGATCGCCGTAACGGTGATCAGCAGCACGATTGCGCAGGCGCTCAAGATCATCACCAAGTTGATCAAAACCGGTCATCTCGATCTGCGCATGATGGCAAAGACCGGCGGAATGCCCTCGAGTCACAGTTGCTGCACCATGGGAATGGCAGTCTCCGTGGGGCTTATCGAAGGGTTTAACTCGGTCTCATTCGCGATTGCATTATGCCTCGCGTTAATAGTTATGTACGATGCAGCAGGCGTTCGCCGAACTGTCGGACTACAAGCAAAAGTGCTGAACGACATGGTTGCTGAGCTCTTTTCAGAGCATCCTCACCTCTCGAGTGCCAAGGTTAAAGAATTCCTAGGTCACACACCAATCGAAGTTTTGGTAGGTGCAGCACTCGGTACAGTGATCGCATGGGTATTCAATATCCTCACTGTGCAACACTTTCTGCATTCCGGCAGCTAAATGTCAGAAGCTGGAAAGCCTCACTGTATTACGATCACTTAATACATGACTACTGCAAAAATCCGATCCTTTTGCTCTATAATCAAGGTCTTGGAAAGGGTTGCCAGGGATTCATCCTTAGACTGACAAATTTAGTTTGAAGTCAGGGAACGATATCGAGAGTATTACCTCTTAGATATTGATGACCAAAACAAAGTCAAGAGCGACTGCACCTTTCTCGCCAAAGACCAAAAATTGCTGCTCGCAATCAAAAGTCGAAGGCTGTGCGTTGGAAGTGATAGCTTTTGCTATCAGGTTTCACTTAATGCTGTACCAGTCGGATTCCGTGTTTTCTTGATAAAGGAGGAAAGGCAGAGGTAAATAAAGAAACTCTCCGAGAGTCAAATTGATAACGCTGCCGAAAACTAAATGAACACAACGGTCCAAACAAACACCACACCAAAAACAACTTCGCCTAGGCGGTCTCGCTTCCCAGGTAAAGAGTCGGGTTCCGTCTCTTTCAACCTGACCGCACTTGGTCGTCAGCTGCTCAAAGAACAAGCATCAGCTGCTGGTGTTTCAAACGGGGACTATGTCGAAATGCTCATCCGTGAGCGCGCCGGTATGCCACCTTTGAGACTGCCCGCCTCTTTGAAGCAAACTGGACCCAAGGGTGGTGCTAAGTCTTACTTCTTCGGTAAGAACCGTGGCACTACAACCGCTGTATGCGTAACACCAATGGCCCACAGATTGCTCGACGAACAAGTCGCAGCTTCTAGAATGAGCCGTGGGGATTATATCGAATACCTGCTTCGCGAGAAGTCTGGTGTAATCGAGGAATCATTCAAGAACTTCAACCTCGCCACATGGCAAGCAAACCAAGTGCAAGTAGCACCGATTGCTCCACCTGAAGCTCAAACGTCCTTCGCTCCTCCTCAACCTGCTGCAGTTGAACCGCAAGCTTATCAACAGCCTGCTCCAGCTCCAGTACGTGATTGGAATTCCGGCTACTAAGCCTTAGTTTCAAGGATCCGCGGGAAAGTGGAATAACATCCTCCTTTTAGAGGCCTCTGTGTTGAACAGAGGCCTCTTCTGCGTTTGGGCAGCACTGCATATGGTGCCCTCGATTGGTCTCGAAATGTCCGTGTTATAGTCAACTTCCGCCCAATGATGCCATTAACCCAGGCAACTGATCGAGAGTCGGCGACACCACGTCATGCGGTTGGCACTGAATATGGTGCTATAAATTACAAGTGCTGTGAATGTCGATGGACAATCAAGTTGTCTGCGTGTTTCGCTTGTTCCCTTTAGTTGGCGTGACGTATTGGCGCGCATCAACCTGTCCGACCTGGCGTGCCATCAAAAGAACCATGCCGAAAACAAACGGCATCGCGGCAAGCGTAATTCCAAGCGACCAGAAAAAAGATTGAAGCGGATCGACTCCGCTCATCAACAAGCCTCTGAACATGCCGACCGTTCCAACCAGGCATGCGAAACAATACAACCAGCCGTTCGGAACTTTAAAATGGGCAAAATCAATGTCGCCAGGTCGAGCTAAAACGACTGCCATATACAATGCCTCGGCAGCGAACGTCACGATGAAGCAAGACCAGAACCACTGCCACCATGGATTGAGTTCAGAAATTTGCGCGTGCAGAACAACTAGTTTTTCTTTCTCACCACGCTTCTCATACATCTGCCCGAGAAGATTCATCGTTTCTTTCAAACGCTGACGGTCTGGAATCCAAGATTTCTTCAACTGCCCGATCGCCTCTTTGTACTGATCTTCAGCGGATAAGAACATGTCTACTCGCTGATAAGCCATGGCGAGACCTTCGAGACTGGCTATATAACCCGGATCTCGAACACCTTTGGTTTGGATCACTTTGCTAACTTCAGCCTGATAGAAATCGACAGCTTTCGTTTTGTCCCCGAACAACAGAAGCCTGCGACCTTCGGTGCTGTAATTATCCCAGGAAACGCGCTGATTGAAATGCTGAATCAGATCAGGAATCGCCATGATGGCTACGATCGTCACAAGTGCGATTGCCAACTTTTCCCTATTGCCCATATCCGACCTCCGACCACGCGCAATGATCTGACCAGGGATTCCTCAGACAGGGATCTTGCCCACAACTGGCAATCTCTAGACGGGTTAGGCTATCATCATAACTAATTAGTAACATGGATTTTGCTTTGCACGTTGCCTGATTAGTACATGGATTTTTGATTGTCTCATTCTTCACAGTATGCCGGTTTCCGTTGGCGCGTCCTTGCGGCTCTAATCGACTTCGCCCTTGTTGTATCGATCTCGGCTGCGGCAAGCATAATCACCTACATTTTTCTGGTAATTCTATGTCTAGTGTTCCATTGGGATAAAACCGTGCTGGATGATTCAGCCTCACTGGTTGGAGCAATCGTTGGCGTAATCGTTCTGATTTTTTATTATGCCGGGATGGAGAGTTCTCGATGGCAAGCCACACCGGGTAAGCGTTTGCTTGGAGTATCAGTTACTGACATGAATGGCAATCGGCTGTCTTTCGGCCGCGCGTTAGTTCGACTTTTTCTCAAAATTATTTCCGGCTCGTTATTCGGAATGGCATATCTCGTCTGCCTTTTCACCCCGCATAAACAAACTTTGCATGATGTCGTCATCGGCACCTTGGTATGGAAAGCAGGAACAAAACATGAGTGATGACGTAACGCTGTTCGTGGTGCCAGGCTGTCCTCTGTGTTCAGAGGCGCGCGCCTGGCTCGATAAGCATGGTATCGCATATGGTGAACTCGATGTGCAAAACGATTATTCTGCAATGCGCAAAATGTTTAAACTAACCAGACAAAAGCTAGTGCCCGTGCTGAAAGTTGGAGAGCAATTCGCTGTTCGTCCAACCGAACAAAAGATTGTAGAGATGTGTTAGTGAATAGAGCAGTAAAGTGTCAAAGACGGCAAACGGTTTTGTTAGTGCAATAATGCGCCCAGCTCTCGCTCGATTTCCGGATCACTTGATTGATCCTCGGGTTGAGGAGATGGCGACGAAAACGCAGAGGTGATGTTTGGAACCGCGGTGGAAACTCGTGTTTTACAAAGGCATCTAGTCTTGAGTGAATTTCATCTGACCACCCCTATACCAGTGACAAAAATCTGGGCATAACTCTAGAAGCTGCCCATCCACCTGGAGTGATTATCGTGAGCGACGAAGACAAGCAAAACGCCACCCAATCCGAGGAAGAAGCGCTTCTGAAACGGTTGACCGAAACCGAAGTCCAGAAGGAGCAAGTCGTCGCCATGGTCGGAGACCTGGTCGGCATGCTTGGTCGCATGGGAGGACAAAACGGTTTTATGATGCCGAAAGCCGGCGCAGCCACGGCTCCCTCGAAGCAACGCGAACCGCAAAAGAACATTAAACACATCAGCGAAAGGCTGACTGAAGCGGCTCAGACCAAAAATCTAGACTGCATTCGCAATGACGAACACTTCATGCAGTGGCTCAACCGTGAAGGTTGCAAACTGAAAAACTTCCACGATGAACTCGGTTTTGCCCGCCAAACAATCGAACTCGCTTTCGAAAATGGCGATTTCGATCTGGGTTTGCTGGCTGCCACTAAAGCAATCAACATCGGAAATCTGCATGCTAAGCGCGATCGCGAGATGCTGTCGGAATTATATTGGGCTCAAGCCGAAATTTATGCCTCCGTCGATCGCATGACCGAAGCAACTCAGAGTCTCAAAAGCTGCGTTCAGCTGATCAATCCAGGCGCGACAGAACAGTCGGACGCGTATACAGAACTATTGCAGCAACTAGAAGAAACACGCCAGAAGACGCATGCCTTAACCACCTGAACGCCTGAAGCCAGGCGATAACAAACTGCGTCGTCGGATTTAATTAGCTGTGCGCAAAAATTAAATGAGATCGGCTATCGGAGCTGGGATGTGAATCGGTAGTCCCGATGTTCTTTTCTCAACATCAGGGATCTTTCGGCCATCTTATACTTACGGATTAATTCCTGAGTGGATTCCAGCGATGCCTGGTCTGAAAGAGAAACTGGAAAACGGCATCAAGGTTGCTGATGTCGGCTGCGGTCATGGACTTTCAACGATCATTCTGGCGAAGGAATATCCGAACTCTACATTTTTCGGTTTCGACAATCACCCTTCATCTATCGAACGCGCAATCGAATCAGCTGAGCGTGAGGGCGTTTCCGATCGCGTAAAATTTGCCTGCACAGATGCTGGTGCCTTCACCGGAAGTGATTACGATCTGGTGGCATACTTCGATTGCCTGCACGATATGGGTGATCCGGTTTCATCCTGCAAGCGCGCGGTAGAGACTCTCAAATCCGACGGCTGCGCCATGATCATCGAACCAATGGCAGGTGCAACAATCGAGGAGAACTTTAATCTCGTCGGTCGCGTTTTCTCCGGAGCCTCAGTGTTGTGCTGCACACCAAATGCGGTGGCATCAGGGAAACACTCCCTGGGAACGATCGCGACCGACGATGCACTTTCTGAAGTTGCGAAGGCTGGCGGTTTCAGCAGCTTTCGCCGCGTAGTCTCAACGCCGTTTAACAGAGTATTCGAAGCGAAGCCATAACCTCGTTCAGCATTACTCAGTAAAGGTGATTCGCCCGATTAGCGTGGTCAATTCTATCGCCTTCGGTGAGCAAGACAACGCCAGTAAGCCGTCCTCACTTGCGGTTCGGGCGTCAAAGAAGTATGGTGATCAAGAAGCTACAACCAGAGTGCACGGTTGAAACCGCCAGGAAAGAATCAGCTTTGAATTTTACGATTGATAGGATATCCCATCGGTCCAGGAGTCCCCGCTATGCATCAAAACGCCCCCATCACAGTTTTTATAGTCGACGATGACAAGGTAATTAGACTCGGCCTGCGATTAGGCTTGGAGCAATGGTTCAAAGTCGTCGGGGAGGCAGGTGACGGAGAGACTGCAGTTTTAAAATGCCTGGAACTTCAACCTGAGGTAGTGCTGATGGATGTCGGTTTGCCAGTTATTGATGGCATGGAAGCTTGTCGAAGGATAAAAATCGAGCTGCCCACTACAGCTATTGTCATGGTCAGTTCTCACAACGATCCTGCGACTATCAGCGAATCCATCAGGGCAGGAGCCGATCACTTTTGCGTTAAAGACATTGATAATTCGCAACTATATGAAATTATCCGCGAGGTCGCAGGGAAGAACAGGCTCAGCCTCGAATATCGTCAGTCTGTTCAAGGCTGACTTCACGAAAACCGGACCTCGAAAGTCGGACGCAAATCAATCTAGCTCCTACAACAGATGGTGCCCCTATGTGCTTCAACAATTTGGTTGCACGCATAACCACCCCCCCCAAACCTGAGCCTGCACCCACTTAGTATCGTGCGCTTCGGGTGTGTCCGACCCGTTTGAACTGGTGTAATACTAAACATCGGACCGAATTTTCAAAAGTTCCGACGCAATCTCAATTCGCACCGTATGTGGTGCAGTTCTCACGCGATAATTCGGCAGGCGATTCCATTAAACGTTGAGTTCCGCTCATGTCGCTCCAATTGTCAATCACATCGGGTGTTCGTTAGATTATTGTTCGAATCACAGTGGGCGGCTGGTGCAAACAGCCCAGAAACGTTTGCGATTTGCGTACAAGACTAGAGGCTTGGTCGGGTCGTCGACAGCCGTTCCGTGAATCAGGTCGAAGTCGAGGTCGTCCAGAGAATCGTCATTGATGTTGAGTATGTCCGACGTCATGTGTCCCACCAGGATAGTCAAGTAGTTTTATTATAGCGGCGTTGGTAGAATACAGTTTATATAGAATCCCGAAAGGTGACCGTGCTCAAGAAACGCGGACTAGGCGCCCAACTTAGAAAACTTCCACGCGGACCCGATCTGGCGGAACTGCATCAGCTTCTGTCTCAGTGCATGGAGCAGCGCGGCAAGCCTGTGAGGCTCGCCTGGCGCGGCGCTAACCTCACTCCGTTTACTCTTGATGTCGTTTGTCATCTCAAGCACGGAAGTGCTCAGTGGCGCCTGTATACGGAACACAGCCAGACGCCGTTGTTCGATTACACAAGTGTTGATGTTTTGCTGGTCTATAACCTCGTAGCGTCTCACTGTGCTGAGGTTCAGCAGCAGTCGTCCTGCGAGAATTCACAGTCTCAACAAAAGCTCCAGGCTTATCTGCCTGAACCGCAGGCGTACGTGCCCGAACCACAGGCTCCCGCCCCGGTTTCGTCGTCGGAGCCCGAACCATTTTTGCCGGAGCCGCCGCCGATCAAGCGGGCAGCGCCGGAGCCTGAGGCGCCATCTGATTTCAGCTACCGAAACGCCCATTATATCGACCAGGAAATGACCAGACCGCCAATGGTGGTGAAGCCGGTCATGCCAACCTCGGAGATCGCGACACCCGGATTTGCACCCGTTCCTCCTCGCCCGTCGTTGGCTACAGCAGGCGGGGCGATTCCGAAAGAGGGCGAGCTCAAGGATGGTGCGTTGCCCGAATTGCTTCACGAGATTGCCCGCGCCGGTGTGACTGGACGACTGGATATTCGCTACAACGATATGAATGCAGTCGTTTTTATCCAGGACGGCAAGCCGGTCGATGCCACCGCCAATGATGTCGTTGGCGACGAGGCTATGATTGAGATTCTGACGTGGAAAGACGGCTCGTTTGCGTTCGAGTCCAGAATTTTGCGAAACAATCACACTGTCTACGAGACCATCGACAGTCTGGTTGCGCAGAGTCGAAAGCTCCGAGAGCGCATCGAGTATTTAAAAGAGGCCGGCATGATCCCGACTTCCGCACTCATTCAAATTAACAACTTGCTTTCGCAACAAGATTTCATTTCCAAGGTTCAGGAACATTGTCCAACCGATCAAGAGACGATTTCTCGAGTCTACTGCGCGCTCGATGGAAAGCGGACCTTCGAAGAACTCTGCCGCTTTCTGCACGTCTCGCGCATTCAGATGGTGCATATTGTTTTCCACTTGCTCACGCGCGAATTGGTCAAAATCGTCAACGTGCAGAGATCGAAATCTGAACTCACACTCGCTCCAAGAGTGATCGATAATGCTGCTATTCAGAGCATTATGATGAGCCTGAGAAATGCTGAAACAGGGCTTTTCATCTATCCTGCTTTTCTCTATTTTTTGGAACAGGAATATTTCCGCAGCTACCGGTCGCGTAGTTCCTTTTCAGTCGTGGTTTTTGAAATCCGACAGAAGAAAGTTATTGATGGCAAACTCGTGCGGCGCGTATTGAATGAAAAGGCGCAGATGGACGCTGTTCTACGGATCAGTAATATCAAGCGTCACATGGATTTGATGGCGCACTACGACAGCAACGACTACGCTTTGCTGTTGCCGAACACGAGAACTCAGGGTGCTGAAATTTTCATCGGCCGTGTGATTGAAGCATTGAGATCAAAACCATTGGGTGGCGAAATTGACGCCAGTCAGTTGGCTATCGCATTTGGTGCGAGTTCGGTTCCGGACGATTTTAAAGACATGAGTTCACTACTCGGCGGGGCTGACCTGGCGATGACTCGATCTCGCGATACGGACACTCCCCTGGTTATGTATCGGGACATTAAAGACCTCGTAGGTTGACACGCTGACCCGTTATCACGGATTGCAGATCCTGGAATCATTGGAACCGGAATCATTGGAACTGGAACAATTGGGAATGGAATCATTGGAAACTTGGAAACTCGGCAGTCAAGAAACAGCTTTTCCGACGGAAAAACCTATTCCCCCTAAATAACAACTCTTCAGCGTCACTCTATAGAGATTCATCCATGAAACAAGCGAAGAATCAATTACGCAAATTCCTGCTCATCGGCACATCCATATCGATGGTGACTTCCGCGGTGCCTGCGTGTTTTGCTCAAACAGGTACTGGAGAGGCCGCAAAATCAACCGTGACGACTAAGACTACTACAACGAGTGCTCCCGGTTCGACTGCCACGTCAACCACGACTTCTGCGACAACTACTTCTGCGTCGTCAGCTCCCGCGTCAACAACTACATCTCCTTCAACAATCACTGCTCCTTCCACAATTACTTCTCCCTCTGCAACTACTTCATCTCCTTCAACCACTACTTCTCCTTCAGCCACTACACCAAGGTCGACAACATCCGTATCGACTACTAGAACTCGCACCGCTTCGACAGCGGATGATTTTATCCCTGGCAGTGAGGTTCTTCCTGTTCCAGAAACAACACCGGCTCAGTCAGACGAGTTCGTAAAAAAGCAGAAGCCGACCATGGACCTTGCAATGGTATTGTACAAAAACAATGAGTATAAGCAGGCTCTGCTTGTGCTCGCCAAGCTTCCTCAAACCGAACAAGTTCACTATTACACCGGGCTTTGCTACAAAGGGCTAGGCAATTTCAAAGATGCCACCACTCACTTCGCGTGGGTTGCGTATTACGCGAAAGATCCGACGCTGAAGAGTTACGCGTTTGCCGCAATCCGCAGTACAAAACCTTCTCGCAAGAATATCAAAAAGGATCCAGGCGGCTCGACCAGCACCATATATAGTTCCGGTGAGGCAAGCCGACAAAGCGAGGAATTGATCCATCGCATTAAGATGAAATCCGAAGGCGCCGCCAGAGAACGCGAACGCGGGGGGAATTACTAGACACCATGTCGTTGCACACAAATCGACTAAAGAAGCGCATGCTGCGCCCATTGGCTGCAGTGGTCGCACTGTCGCTGCTGTTGTGCCCGTACGCCTCGGCGCAAGAGGCAATTTGGAGTTCTTATAATCAGGACGGCGTGAAATTCTTTGAAGGGAAAGAATACGATAAGGCTGAAAAATTACTGATCGAGGCTGTTAAAGAAGCCGAAAAACTTCCACCTGAGGATGCGCAAAAACTTTTGCAGTCGCTGCGTGTGCTTCGCAAAGTGTATCTTGCGATGGGCAAAGGATCTCAGGCTGCACAAATCGAAAGTCGTTTGCGTTCGCTTGGTGATATGACGAGCGGCTCTAGTAGTTCATCCGGACCGACCGAAGATCCAGCTTCAGATCCATCGTCTGCAAAATATAGAGAAGATCGAGTCGCCACCACATTTAAGCAATCGACACCAGAACCCGCGCACAACGAAGACAGCAAAGCCGTCTATCGAGACAACACGCCTGACACTTCGAAAACGACAGAAAAAGAATTCACGATTTCGACCCAGTACCGAACAGATGCGCCAACTGAAACTTCCGTTGAAGATTCGGAAAAACCAATCATCGAGCCTCGAAAATTAGCTTCGGCAGCCGGTTTCGCCGGACTGTACGGCGGCAGTAAAAAGGCTATTGAAGTGGTGCGAATGGTTGGTCATGCCGGTTGGATCAAAGCATTGGATTTCTCTTCTGATGGAAACAAGGTGCTGTCCAGCTCTCAAGACAACAGCATTCGTTTATGGAATCCCAATTCAGGCAAAGAGATCGGTAAATTCGAAGGACACGAAGACGACGTCAATTGCGTGATCTTCTCTCCATCCGGTAGCAATGCGCTTTCCGGCGGATCTGATAAAACCGTTCGGCTCTGGGACATCGATCAAGGAACCGAATTAAAAAAGTTTGAAGGACATACAAATCTAGTCACATGCGTAGCTTTTTCCGAAAGCGGATCTCGCGTTGCATCTGGTAGCTACGATGGAACAGTTCGCATCTGGGATACCTCAACCGGAAAGCAAGTCAAACAGCTCGAAGGCAATCTCGGCACAGTTCGCGCCCTCGCGTTCACACCAGACGGCGATCAGATCGTATCTGGTGGCACCGATAAAACAGTGACGCTCTGGAACATAAATACGGGCGCTGTCGTTCGCAAATTTAGCGGACACAAAAACGAAATTTCGAGTTTGGCCATTTCACAAGACGGCAATAAGATCCTCTCCAGCAGCCGCGATCTGACGATTCAGTTATGGGACTTGTCGACCGGCGAGCCACTCAAACTTCTCCAGGGGCATACCAACTGGATTCAAAAAGCAATTTTTCTAGGCAGCGATAAAGCAATCAGCGGTGGCTTAGACAAGAAGATCCGACTATGGGATCTCAACACCGCAAAAGAAATCGACTCGTATCAGATCAGCAGTGTTGGAATGTGGAGCGTCGCATTCAACCCCAAAGGCGATCAGATTGTCACCGGCAGCGATGATTTCAGCATCCGCTTGTGGCGCTTGCCATAGCGCTGATTGCAAGCAGACTACCTCTGACTGAGAACTAATATCGGCTTGGTGGAGGTGGCACCGAGTCATGCCGAGTTCATGATCACCACGAGCCCCTTAGGTCGAATCCACAAAACATGGATTTTTGAATAGTGGCATTAAACCGCGAATACCGTTGCGTTGCAATGGTTTCGGGCAGAGATGCTGACACTTTTGAAGTATCAACACCACGTTGTAACAACCGAAGGGAAAAATTGGATCAAGACAGCACTCTATTGTCTCCCAAGCGTTTCGGGCGTTTTTCGTTCTCGACGCCCTTTTCAAATTCATTAACGCCTGGTTCGCGCCTTTCGATTTAACGCCCTTTCGCGCCTTTTGATTTTGAGGACTTCGTGGCCGGATGCTTGGAAGCAGCTTCGTTAGCGCTGCCGCCGTCAGGCAAGTCGAAGTCGTCGATTCCACGTGATGGCGCCGCCGGTGGCGCACCGAGGACGAGATCTTTGCCTTCCCATTTGCTCTTCATGATTGGGCTTTGCAGAACGCCTCGATCTCTCAGCACTTCGCGCTTCGTCTCCTCATCGAGGTATGAGAAAGCTTCTCCCAGGCGAGTGAACTTGCCGCCTTTTCTAAGTCCGTCGATCAAATGTTTCGTGAAAACAGAACCTTCGTATCGTTTCGATTCCCACGAGCGCTGGTCCGGGCTGCTCGAAGAGAGCACGAGTTGACCAGTGCCCTGAACGATGGAGTCGATGTTTACGTTCGCGTCACGCGCCATGCCTTTGGCACTAGGTGCCACCACTCCGCTGTGGCAGGCGTCAAGGACGAGCATGATACGGTCGCAGTGAACGCGTCCCTTGATGATTCTGGCCAGATCTTGCATTGCAATACCGGTTGCATACAAGTCGTTTGGATCGGTGTCATGTGCCACCAGATAGTTGACACCACCGACGTCGAGACTGGACGGACTGCCGTGGCTGGAGAAATAGATGACGACGAGATCGTCTGGTTCAGCCACTCTCGGTAGCCATTTGCTTCCCATCAGGGACAGAATGTTTGCGCGTGTGGCGGCTTTGTCGGTGAGAAGTTTGACGTGGTCCGCTTGGAACCCCTTCTCTTTGATCAAGAAGTTGTAGAAGTCTTTCGCGTCTTTTGATGCGTATTTCAAGTTGATGTTGGTATCTTTGAATTGTCCGATACCGACGATCACTGCCCACTTGTCGCGGATCGGTTTCTCGTTACCTCTCGTCACCTCTATTGGTGCCGGCGAACTTTCTTCGCTGTCACCGCCACCACTGGTGGTTTCGGTTCGCGATGCGGCTGCTTGTCGAACGAGTTCTTCCTGGCGGTCGAGTTTCTTCTTCTGTTTGTAAGAGTCGATTGCCGACTCGGCTCGTCGAGCCAGATCGCCTGTGAAGGTACCTTCCGTCAGACCAGAAACCGCTCTCGCCATGCGCGTGTCGGATAAGATTGCGCCTGCCTCTTCGGGGCTCGACGACTGGATCAAGACTCGTGCGCAATCTTCTAAGCAGAAGATCGCATATTTTTGCGTACCATCAGGATTGGAGCGCAAGCGCGTCATCGCTGTTCGAAACAGCGCTTCAGCTTTTACCATCTGGTGCTTCTGCATGTAGACTTTTCCTAAAAGCAACAAGCTGAACGCAATTCTCGAATCGTTTTTACCGAGTATTTTTTCCTGGATCGCAATTGCTTTCTTCACTTGAGACTCGGCACTGTCAGCGTTTCCGTTAGCCAGATCAAACAAAGCCAGTTGCTCGTGCAGCATTGCAACAGCGGCGTCTTTGTCTTTTTCTTTTTTGGCTAACTGTTCGGCAACCGTCTTTTGTTTCTGCTCGATACTTTTCGAATTCAATTTCTTTGCTTCAAGAACGTCATTGCATGCGCCGACCGCATCGCCCAAACCGAGTCGAGCCATCGCTCTGTTCAAATAACCGTCCGTGCTTTTTTCAATGTTCAGGGCCGTATCCAAATCCTTCTTAGCGGTTTGATACTCGCCGAGTAGAACGTTTGCCGATGCTCGATCGATAAGAGCTGTAGTCAGTTTCGGATTAGATTTTAACGCGATGTCCAGAGCCTTGATCGCTCCGGCGGCATCACCTTTAGATAGTCGCGCGTGACCGACTTCGTATTGCGCGGTGGCATCACCCGGCAACAACGCGGCACCACTTTCGATATCACTGATCGCTTTATCCGTTTCGCCTAAATAATAGTAGGCGCGTCCTCTGCGAATATAATCCCAGCCAGCCTTCTTCGAACGGTTTAGATTCTTGGTGTAAAACGCCACCACTTCATTGAAGTGCACTTTGGCGGCTTCCATGTCACCTTTTTGCACCATCAATTCGCCGAGATTATAGTGAATCGCAAATGATCTGGTTTTGAATTTCTTGAGCAAAAAATTGTAGTCTTCGATGGCACCATCGTAATCGAACGTCTTCATTCGACACTCGGCGCGGTCTTCTCGGGCGATTGCGGAATTCGGATCGAATTTCAGGGCCGCTGTGTAATCGTCGCCGGCTTTGGTAAAATCGCCGCTCTGTTTCAGCGCGGAGGCGCGCTTCATGCGTGCATCGCCATCTTTTGGATTTAAACGAATAGCTTGTGTGTAGTCATCGATTGCTTCTTTTAAATGCCCCTGGCTGCACTGTAGATCGGCGCGCCGGATGAAGGATTCGACCACATTCGGATTTATTTTGATCGCTTGATCGTAGTCAGAAAGCGCACCATCGAAGTCTTTTAGTTCGACGCGTGCTTGGGCTCGACTGAGATAGGCCTCATAAACATTAGCATTTTGCCTGAGTACTTCAGTGAACGAAGCGACCGCGTTTTCGTAGTCCTTCTTGATCAGCTGATGCTGACCGCGTTCCAGCTCCTTTTCATAGTCAGGAGAACAGAAACCGGGTTGTGCATGTAGCGCGAAACAGGCGAATAATACGACCAATGTCGAATTGACATTCATAATCTGGAAACTCCGTCAATAAAAGACTCTGCGGATGGTTTACCTTCTGATTTTTTGTACCCTTTACCGGCTTAGAGTAAGCTAGTAATGGATACTACAGCCCGGCGTACTACGGGCAGGAAACTATGGGTAACTGAAAATGGACCCCGGCTAATTTTATAGCCTCGTGCCGAAACCATGAAGGATTCGGGAGTGTTGAAGTCGATTTCGATACATTACTTTCAAAGCTTCCTTGCTCTGCAATTGGGTTTGGCTGCACTGGCGGCCGATAGTTCCTCGGCGAAAGCCAGCGCCCATGCGGGCGCCAGATCGACAAAGACGAACGTAGTTACCAGTAAGCAATCTACGAAAGATCCTTTAGTTTTAGGAGACATCCTCGAACTCCAGCAGACTCATCGCTTGTATGGTCGGCTCACTGTTTCGATCGCTAAAGACGCGGTCTTTATGACTAGTCGTGATAAAGGTTTCAGATTCCTCTGCAAAGCACCAAACTGGGACGTGGTGGCATTCGACGATGTGCGCAAAATTTCTTACGTTTATCCCTTTCGAAAATGGCGTAAAAATGGCATTCGTTCTGCGTTGAGCATCGAAACCAACGATGCCTACAAAAACTGGCCGATGATTCTGGATCGGAAACAAAAATATGCCGGTCTTGATGCAGTCACTTACGTGCTTCCGAATCAACCGGGGTCTGAGTTTAAGGGAACCAAGTTCGGCGAGTACATGATTCACAAACGCGCTGGGCTGAACTTCAACGCGATTCATTTCATTGAGGCTTTGTATGATTTGCCGCCGATTAGCGGCATCCCTCTGCGTTTTACGCGCGCTTATGGCGGTCACAAATGGGGATTTGGACTCAGTTACAATAAGGAGGCGCAGCGCACCTCTTCATGGTTAAGCACGTCCGGTTCCCAAATTCGCAAGGCGAATCCATCCCTGTTCGCCGCACCGGTCGGGTATAAACCGGCTTCAGACAGTGAAGTGTTAATGCGAAGCAGCGACGTCGTGGACACGTTCGGGCAGATCTTGGACTAAAATATAGTCGGAATCCCGAATTTGCACTAAACGCTGAATTTTTGGTTCAGCATTGGAATCTTCAGTGCGCTCGATTCAAAGCATAATTTTCATTCGACTGTTTGTGGTCATCATCATATTTTTCGGCGTCGTTTCAGCTGTCGCCTACTATTTGACGAATGAAGCGATGCGACAATTTGTCGTCACAGACTCGACAACGTCGCTTTCTTTTATCATCAACAATGTCAAAAACAATTACGGCACTGATCTCAAAACGCTGGATGAATTGACAGTGATGAAGGGCTTCTTGCCATTCGAACAAAAAGTTGCAAACAAAACACTGAAAGATTTTCTCGGTTTTCCAAACATCTACAACACGGTGCACATGTACCGGGCTGATGGAGAGCTGCTCTTCGCCGAGCGGCGCGCGACAATGGGACCTTATACTCCCAAACATAATTTTCGTTTGAAGAATAAACAATTTATTGCCCTGGCTGACAAAGTGATCGTTGATAAAAAATCGATCGCGTCGGAGGTGTTCTTCTCGCCGAATGGAACGTTGTATCAAACATACGTGTCGCCTGTGTTTGCCGATGCGAAAAAAGAGCATGTGTTCGGAATACTTAGTGGTGCGGTTTTTCCACGATTGCAGAGCATCGAACATTTGTTGCACGGTCTGCAACTTGGACAAGATAACTTCATTTTGATTACGGATAGTAATGGTCACTATCTCACCAGCGACGGTATCAGTGAAAAAGACGCGACGGGCATTATTCAGAAGCATACCGATCATGCCACCGAACGCTTTTTCGGGAAAAATGCGAAGAACGATCATCAAGCGTTCATCGACAATCACGAAGATTTAGGACCGAACTCTTTTATTGTTTTGTCGCTGCCGATCGATGAATTGAAACTGGTAGTAACACTGGGAGTGAACACACATCGGATTGACGCGAAAAATAAAGAGTTGACTTATCGTTTGCTAGTGGCGCTGGTTATTGGTCTGCTGCTTAGTTTGGGCGCGTCGATTGTTGTCGGAGACAGGCTTGCTAAGCCGTTTCGCCAGATTGCCGAATCGGTCAATGAAATCAATAGTGGTAATTTTGCCGCGCGCGTCGCGTACACTGGTGACGATGAAATCGGATATTTATCGAAAACAATAAACGCTCTGGCCGAGAAGATTCAGAAAAGTGAGTACCTCGGCAACCTGTGGCACACCGAGGAAGAACGCGACCGGTCCGCTGGATTGGACGCGGATGAGCCGGCTGCTACCGCCACCGATGCTGATGCGACCGGTGCTCTGACTACTCTTGATACGACGGCTCGGGCGACTGCTGCTGCAACGGAACCTGCCACTACCGTTGGTGTTTCCACCTCTGGCACTACCGCCACCGGTGCGACGTCCGATACGACAAAACCGGATCCCGATAACGCTACGCCTCCTCCAAGCAACTCATGACGCCTCGCGAAGTGAAAGTGTCAACAACTTTCAAGACGCACTTCTTTAGCGCGCTTTGCCGAACGACGTTCACGAGCTTGAGCATCATTTTTGTCAACAGCGTGTTCGTAAAGGTGGTTGGTGGCAAAAACTATTCGCAACTATTTTTCTTTGCCAGCCTGGCGTCGGTTGTTTACTATTTCGGCTTCGCGCTCTTGGGTGATAAAAAAGCATTTCGTGTCTACAAAGTCGTAATCGTGACGACACTGATTGCGTCAATATTGTGCTTTATGGAACAACGAGTGTCCGCGCTGGAACCCTACAATAAAGCGATTCTCTACTTCTTTGCGATCTCCGTGGTGCTCGTGGATTTGCTGGGCACCACACTTGGACCAGTGATTTTGCAGATGTCGGTTAATCCCGCTATTTTTCGAGAAGTCTATCAAAAAATCGTGACAGCGGATCTGGTAGCGCGCATAAGTGCTGCTGCGTTGATCTGGTTCTTAAGCATGAACCACTGGCTCGAATACTGGTACCCCTTCGGGTGGGCCGCCCTGTCCGTGCACTTCTTCCTGTTCAGCACCACAGTGGTGCGACTTCGCCATGTTGAATCGAACAGCACTATAACGAAGGACGACTCCCCGGTTCCTGAGAAAATCAAAAAAGGCATTAAGTTCATCATCTCCAACGACATGGTGCGGGTTGCGATGCTGATCATGATCTGGTCGCAAGTCACCAAGTTTGTTGTCGAATACGTTTTTTATCAGGCTGCCGACACGGGCTTATCATCGGCTCGACAGATTGCCATATTTGTCAGTAGCACCACAATGGTGGCAATTGTTCTGGCGCTGGTGTTGCAGCCGATAGTTGGGAAGAAAATTACACGCAGCATGCAGTTGAGCACGCTGTTTAGTTTTCAGCCGCTAAACTGTTTGATCTTTGCCGGCATCGCGTTAGTGCTGCCACCATTCTGGCCGGTGGTAGTACTACTGGTGACTTATAATGTAATTAACCGATGCATTCATCTCCCGGTCTCCAGGCAATGCTTAGTGCCAGTGCCGCGTTCGCAGCGCGCCACCATCGTTTCTTTGATTTGCATTTGTATGTCCACCGCGACAATGCTTCTGAGCGGAACGATGACCGTTATGAAAGAAGTTCTTCACTTCCAAGATTTCTTAGTAGTGTTGCTCGTTCTTGGTTCCGGCATTTTCTTCCTGATCACCGGACTTGATTCGTACTATATAAGGAACCTCTGGAGTTTTTTCCGAGAAGCAAGATCGGGTCGCTGGCAGGATGAACAAATCGAGGATAGCCTTTCTGTAGTCGAGCTGGATGTTTCCGATGACGTCGAAACCCCAGGCGAGATGAAGGCGACAGCCGACATCAAGTCGCATCCGATTTTAGAATCCTACGCTACTTCTTTCGACAAGGACAGTTTGTCTGAAGTCACCGATCAACATCGCGCGTTGCTTAAATCAAAGGATTCGCAACTCGCCCTGACTGGATTGCGGATTTGCTTCGTGACCGGCTTTCCATGGTTCTCATCACTGACAGAACGTTCGAGCCGGCATTCAGATCCAGCCGTTCGCGAATTCGCAAAACTTGCCGCAAAAGTCAACTCCGAGTTCTCCGGCATCAACGGCTATTCCTCCGTTTTTGTTCGACGCATCAAAGGTTTAGCGCTCGAGTTTTACGAAGACGCAAACCAGAGCATCAATGTTGGGAAGTTGAAACGACTATTGGCATACACAGACCGCTCAGTAGCTGACTCGATTGTTGGTGCGCTAAGCGACTCGAAGTTCAAGAATGTTCGCCAGTTGATTTTAAGTTGCATCACCGATGGTGGCGACCGGGTGTCTCTGGCACCACTGTTATCAAAGATGTACGAGTCGAATTACGAATCGGCTAATCAAATTCGAGAACTGCTCCAACGTTTACCTTTTGGAAAACAAAGCCCAGATTTGCGAACAGTAATTGAAGAAAATCTATCCACCCTCCACAAAGAAAAACTCGCACTTCATGCACCCAGTGATAACGTCGAACGCGATGCCGCCGAACTGCAACGCTTTATGCACACTCTTTTCGCCGAAGAATATCGGCTCAGCCCACATGACCTGGACCGCGCGCTCACAGATACCATTCAAGAATTCCCGGCAATTCCGGCGGAAGACCGCGCAATGCTGGTTGATATGCACTTGGAATTCTTGAAGCGCAGTGAGAAGTTTCGGTCCTGGCAAGCGCTCATGGCTTAACTTTTGCTGGTACAAAGCCAACAGAGCTACTGTTTCGGGACTTTGGGTAACTTTGTTTGATTTCAAAGGTATAAGTTCGAAAAATTCGAGAATCTTCAGTCATAATGAAGTCGAGGATCAAACTCTATGCCTGATACAACGCCAAACGAAGATAATAATTTAGACAAAGCCACCCAGGTCAATCCGGGCGTAAAGCCGCCCACGGCTGACGATTCCGGGGCTTCCGACATGACCAAGAAAATCACTGCGGTCAATCCAACAGCGACACCGAGCGGTGATGGCGCGCGCTCGAGTTTTATCGGCGAAGAAGCCGCAAAACCCAATGGAGCAACTGTTGGCGGTTCCGGCATCGCATCTGTTGATGGAAGCAACGGACTCTCAAAAAGTAAAGACGGTGCCAACACCAAAGGCAACCCGGCGAAGAACAACGTCGACTACACCGGTCACACGCTCAGCAATCGATATGAGATCGTTCGACTAGTCGGACAAGGCGGCATGGGCTCGCTATACGCCGGACACCACGTCGATATCAAACGCAAAGTCGCAGTAAAAGTTCTCCATAAAGACTTCCACTGCAGTGAGGAAGTGTTTCTGCGCTTCAAACAAGAAGCCACATTGGCAGCCACTCTCCAGCATCAAAATATTTGCTCGGTTTATGACTTCGGCCGAACGGATGACGGAGCGCCTTACCTGATCATGGATTTGCTCGAAGGCAAAACGCTATCAGAAATTCTTGAAACAGAGAAACGGCTGACACCACGCCGCGCTGTTCGAATCGTCGCGCACATTTGCGAAGCGCTTTCACATGCGCACAGCAAAGGCATCGTCCACCGCGACATGAAGCCATCCAACGTGATTGTACAGGGCGAGGGCACAGCCGAAACTTCCAAGATCGTGGACTTCGGAATCGCCAAGTCGCTCCAGGAAGACGCGCTGAGATTGACAGCCACACACGAAACCATCGGCAGCCCATATTATATGAGCCCTGAACAATGTCAGGCTCTGCCAATCGATCATCGAACCGACATCTATTCACTTGGTTGCGTGCTCTATGAATTGGTGACTGGAAAAACTCCATTCAAGGCTTCCACTGCGCTTCAAACAATGTATTCGCACGTTCACACCGAACCGGAATCATTTAAATTAGTGGTCAGCGATACGGAAATTCCTGCGATGCTCGAAGAAGTTGTTTTTAAAGCGATGCGAAAAGATCCTGATGATCGGTTTCAAACCGCGGAAGAATTTAAACACGCAGCGTTTGCGGCAGTCGGTGCTATGAGCCACGATTGCCTCATGCAGGAATATACCAACGCGCCTTCTGTGAAAAACGACGCGGTTAGCAAACCGAAACGTGAAGTCTCAACTATTCGCGAGAAGTCGAAATTTAAACCTGTTGTCCTGGCACTAGGGGCGGTGGCATTGCTTGGACTGGGCATCTATGGAGTTATGCACCAGGAAGACATCGCTTTGATAATGGATGGTCGGATCCCTGGCGAAATTTATAATGGTGACGACGCAAAACCAGAGATCTGGACAATGCCGACGATAACGAATCCTGCGGTATTCGCAGTTTATTTAGGACAAGCTCACGATACGCCGCGGAGCAAAGACAATGATTTAACGATTATGGGGCATGCCAGAGTTCGTGTCACTAATGAAACACCAGATGTGAACCTGGTTTTGCTATCACACGCCCAGACCGATTGGAAAATCGATACCGCTCCTGGTGCCCAAGTTCGCAACGTCATTCTCGGGAGTACGTACGGAAAGTCACAGGTCAAAGGAATTCCCGCGGATCGAATCAAGTATATAGAATTGGAAGGATTCAATCCAATTGGCAGCACGGACGTTCAAAAGGACGATTCTTTTTTGGCATTGAACAAAAAGGTTGCTGAAGCACTAGAAAAAAATCTTCCGGGAAACGGCTTCATCATCCATTCTCTTCAAGCTGCGCAGCAACTAAAAGAGTTTCAAATCTATCGCCCGAAGTTTGCGTTTCCGCAGAAGAAGCCATAAGCACCAGGCGAGTTAAACATAAGCTTCAGGCTAGTTGAACAATAAATTCTGGCTGCACAATGGTTTCAAGACTAGCTGCACAGTATCTTGTCGCGTCTAAAATTGTTCTTGTTACCAAATAAAAGTCAGTTTTCGCAAAAGAAATGTCAGTTTGCGATTCTAGTAAGAAGCCGGTATGAAGTTAATTCATGTCGGCTTTAAAGTCGTTAATAGACGTAAGTTCCACTTAGCTCGTCAGCACGTGCGCTGATATATGGTGCATGAACATTAGTTGCAACATTCACGTCGGATGCGAGTTTGAAAGCTCCGATCAAAGACATGATCAATGCGGTTCCAACGACAATTACAGTGAAGCTTTGGAACTCAGGACGGCTCCATGGTGAAACTTCAACTAATTCGCCGGTCTCAAGATCTTCTTTCATCCTATAACTGGTAGTCATTTTCGTTTTCCTCCGGTGTTCTTGATGCTTTTCATATAGCAGACATGCAACCAATCGATCCTGCTAATATAAGCAAAGCAAGCCCCGGCAAGGTTTAAGCGACTTCCAAATGACTTTGATCCGTAGGCTCTGTTTCAATTTTCTGGCTTGGCACCCAGACATTCACCGCCTGTGGTAGCACTGTCAAACGCATAGGTGTGTGACCTGCGGGTTCGCCATCGATCATGCAAGGTAATTGGTCTGAACGTGACGGATCGTCAGCAGGAGCTTCGCCGCTGAACATTGAATGAAGCTTGTGAGCAGCTTTTTGGAAGGCCGAACGCACACCTTGTCGCGGCACCAGTTCGATCAACGCTTCTTTAATCTGCATGATGTATTCCGGATTATCTTCAGTCTTTGAACCGCCGGCATACCGAAAACCTAATCCAACGTATTCTTTAAAGTTAGTTGGATTAACCACATGCAAATCGAGATAGCCGTCTGAAAGCTTGTCGAAGTCGACGTCTCGGCCGAGTCCGAGATCTTGAACGTTGCCGATAAACAAACCGGAGGCTTCGACTTTGAAAGTTTTGCCACCGGTTGTGATCTTAAATATGCGTGGTGGCTTTGTGATTGATTTCAATAATGCTTTCACATAAGCCCAGAGTTTAAATTTGGTTTTCTCATTACGAGGTGGCGTCATAAAGGCGTCAGACAGCGGACCTACACCGGCCATACCTGCGAAGTATTGACCGTTCAACATGCCCATATCCATTCGTCTAGGCTCACCGTGTTTTACATATTCGTAAGCTTTTTGAAGTGGATCTGCGAACAAATTGACGTCAACGATTCCGAGATTTCGGGCGAGTACGTTGCCTGTACCAAGCGGAAAGATTGCAACAGGGATTGATTGTTCTGCCTTAGCCAGGGCAGCCAGCGCGAAGCGCACTGTTCCGTCACCACCCGCTGCGATCGCCAGATCTAGTGGTGGTGCAAACAGTGGTACCAGATGCTGCGGTTGAGTTTCAGCAGTAGTCGGATAGAAGGAGACTAAATATTCATCCTCTTTATTAAGTTCCTCAACCAACTTTCCAATCCACTCGTCAGGGTGAACTTGAGATTTTGCTGTGGGGTTAAAAATGACGAGCACGTGTTTGGCCATTGTCGGTCTCCAAGTGATGGACACTAATAAACATAGCAAATTTCCTGAAACATCTGTCGATGGTCCCGACCCGACATGAAGCCGGGAACTTTAAGGCCTCATTGGAGGGCAAAGGTGCTATGAAAGAAATGCCGTTCGACCGCCCACAGGACAGTTGTTCGGGCTTTGAGATCGCTCGTTGAGTATTCAACTGTATATAGAGGTGGGGAATGTCTACTAACGTGACCGATGAAAAAAACACCAGCGACTACTCAACTTCACGGCAAAAACCAAAGCTTTCTCGCAATTGGGTGCGGGTTCTTCGGTCCAGAACATTCGCCGCTATCGTCATCGGTTGCATCGGTTTGTTACTACTGTGCTATGCGATTTCGTTTTTCACTGCGCCAAAGAGCGATCCAAATATAGTCGAAGTCAGTGGTCGCATTGAGGCGGACGAAACTCACATTGTCGCAGCTACTGGCACCCGCGTGACGAAAATGCTGGTCGACGAAGGTGAAGCTGTAAAAGAGGGAGAGCTTCTTGTCACGCTTGATTCGGGTGGCATCGAGAAAAATATCGGCAGCGCTAAAAAAGTGATCGCCCAAGCCAACACTGCGAAAATTCAAGCTAAGCGGCAAGAGGCTGCGGTATCACAAGACATTAGCGAAGCACGAAAAAAATCAAAAGGTTTCTGGGCAAAAGTATTCACGAGTCCAAAAGGTCGTGAGCAAAAAGCGAATGAACTGAAGCGAGACATGATGCAAGTGAAGATGATGCAGTTTCAAGCGCAGTCCGCCGCAGCTCAGGCTCGTGCAGCCATCTCGCAAGTAAATAATAAGATCACATATTTCAAACTGAAAAGTCCGATCGACGGCATTGTTGCGGTGAGAAGCGCCGAGGTCGGCGAGATAGTTGGTAAGGGCAGTGTGCTGTTGACGCTCGTAGATCCGAAGTCGGCGTACATGAGAGGCTTTATTTCCGAAGCTGATATGGCAAGAGTGAATATCGGTCAAAGGGCTGATGTTTACTTAGGCGGCGACGACACCCATCCACTCAGAGGCAAAGTGGTGGCAATCGACGCCAAACCATCTTTCACACCGCAAAACATTTATTTTAAAAACGATCGACTGCGCCAATCATTTGGAATGAAAATCGAAGTGGACAACAAGAACAGTGAAGCTAAGCCCGGTGTGCGTGCTGACGCGAAAATATTCGTTTCGGAGAAACAAAAGTAGTGTCTACCACGATGTCGCAACCTAAAACGCGCTCACTTGCAGACGAGCATGTGGTTTCCGTTCACGCGCTGAGCAAGAAGTATAAGAAAGGTGCAGACGCGCTCAAAGGGCTGGATCTGCAGATCAATAAAGGCGATCTGTTTGGTTTAGTCGGACCTGATGGTGCAGGCAAAACCACCGCATTGAAAATTCTTTCTGGAGTTATGCGTGCCACCAGCGGTGAGGCTTTCGTAATGGGGAAGGCGCCAGCCGACGCACGCGCGGAGATTGGCTATGTGCCCCAGAATTGTGCTTTGTATCCGGAGTTATCGGTCGAAGAGAATTTGATGTACCAGGCCGGTTTGCATGGTGTTGATGACGACGATATCGATCGTTTGAAGAAGACGTACCTTGAAAGTATGGGTCTCCTAGAGTTCGCGGACCGCCTGGCCAGTCAGTTATCCGGTGGTATGAAACAAAAGCTTGCTTTATGTTGCGCACTTGTTTCAAGTCCGAAATTGATTTTGTTGGATGAACCAACCACAGGTTTGGATCCGATTGCTCGACGAGAACTGTGGCAAGCATTGTCTAGCCTGGCTAACGATGGTGTGACCGCAATCATAGCGACGCCGTTTCTCGACGAAGCGGAACGCTGCAATCGCATTGCGCTGATGCATGATGGCAAAATTGAACTGGAAGGCACTCCTAAAGACCTTCAGGACGCGCTTCACATGCAGCGTTTGACGTTTACGATCAAGAATCACGAGAAATTAAACCAGGTGCCCGCACTGATCGCAAATTTGCAACTTCAAAACATCAAAGACATTTATCCATTCGGTGATCGCTTAGAAATATTGACCACCTCGCCGCAAGAGGCTGAGGCAGAGGTTCGACAAAAGTTCGAGACAGCAGGATTGACACTGAGCCAGGCGCATCAGAGTGCTCCTTCTCTGGAAAATGTTTTTGTAATCAAACTTCAGGAATTAGGATCGGAAAAAACTAAACAGGTCGATTTTCCGCATTGGAGACCGGGTGAGCAATCACAACAAAGTGATCAGATACGTACATCGGATCAGGACCAGGGCGTCGCCATTCGTGCCGAACATTTATGCAAAACCTTCAAGGACTTTCAAGCAGTCGATGATGTCAATCTTGAAATAAAATACGGCGAGATTTTTGGTTTACTTGGCGCTAACGGCGCAGGAAAAACAACCACTATTAAAATGCTTTGCGGGCTCGCCAAGCCAACTTCAGGGTCAGTCATGCTTTCCGGCGAAACTCACGATCTTCGAAAAAAAGAAGTTCGTCGAAACATCGGTTACATGAGCCAAAAATTTACTCTATATGATGATTTGACCGTTAGAGAGAACCTTGATTTTTATGCCGGTATCTACGAGATCCCGTTCAAGTTGCGAAAACAGCAAATTGACTGGGTTATCGAAGCCTGCAATTTAGAGAAAATACAAAAATCCATTGTTCGCAGACTGCCACTTGGATGGAAACAGCGCATCGCATTCGGTGCCGCGGTGATGCACGATCCCAAAATAATCTTTCTGGACGAACCTACAGCCGGAGTAGATCCTCTTGCCAGGCGGCAGTTGTGGACACTGATTCGGGATTTCGCGACCAACGGTGCAGCCATACTGGTTACAACACACTATCTCGACGAAGCTGAATTTTGCAATCGTTTAGCTTTTATGGCCAACAGCAAAGTCATCACTCAAGGTACGCCGTCGGAAATCAAAAGCGACCACACTGGCGAACTCTACGAAATCATCACGGGCGACACCCAAAAATCATTCCAGGTTCTGAGTGAATCGCTGGATCACTGGCGGGTAGCCATTTTTGGAAGCTCGATCCATGTGTTGATCGACAACGAAAATGAAGCAGAGAAAGTGAAATCTATTCTGCAAAACTCGGGCGTGCAAACACATCAGTTCAGGCCGATCACATTCACCCTCGAAGACGCTTTCATCGATGTCGTACAGCGCAGTCAGAGGAAATCGGCATGAACGTTTTTCTTGTGCAAATGATTAAAGAGATTCAGGAGTTTCGTCGAGACAGACTGAGTGTCGCTCTCGCCTTCTTGTTGCCGTTGTTTTCTCTGTTACTTTTTGGTTTCGGCATCAGACTTGAATCGAAAAGTATTCCGATAGTTGTGAAAGACAGTGACAACACGTCCTTGACGCGTGAATACATTGCGCGATTGTATGCCACCAATATGTTTGTCCCAGCCAAAGTGACTAATAAAAATTCTCTGACTGATCCTATAGATCGCGGCGAAGCCAAAGTCGCATTCGAGGTTCCCAAAGGCTTCACCGCCAACATCTTTGCCGCTAAGGTCGCGCCGTTCAAAGTTTATTTAGATGGAACCGATATCTCGAACGTTCAAGTGCTCAGCAATAGCATCGAGGCTGCCAATTTGTATTTTATGTCGATGTTGAAACAGCGACGCTCACCAGACGCTGACCTGGCGCCGGTTATGCCGGAGACGAGGCTGTGGTTCAACCCCGGTCGATTGGAGAGACTGTTCATCGTGCCCGGTGCCTTTGGTGTGGTGCTGTGGATGTATCCGGCACTGCTGGCTGCGGTCGCCGCATCACGAGAAAAAGAACAAGAAACGATCATCCGAGTTTTTGCATCCAACCCCAACCCGCTTGCGTTTCTGTTAGGCAAAGCAGCACCGTATTTTCTTATCTCAATGGCCATGGCGGTGCTAGTCATGACTGTCGGTGCGATCATCTTTAACGTCTGGCCCGTCGGTGACCCGACACCGCTCCTGGTATCAACACCACTTTACGTTATGGTCTCCGTGTTGTTCGGTTTAATGCTAGGAACTTACGCGAGTAATCAAACTACGGCTGTTCAAGCCACTTCATCGATCGGTTTTTTCCCTTGCCTGCTCTTATCAGGTTTCGTTTATCCGATTTCAAATATTCCATTTCCACTGTCGCTATTTTCGATCGTCGTGCCGGCGAGATATTTTATTGAGTTGACTAGAGACGCTTTCGTGAGAGGCACAGGCTGGTCTGCGGTCTGGTACGTGCCACTCGTGTTGTTGGGATTCTGTGTGGTTCTTCTGGGATTAAGTTGGTTGGCCCTGCGTCGCATGCAAGTGAAGGATTGATTCATGAACCCTGTGATTGAAAAAATAGTTGCAAGCCGAATGTGGGCGCTGGTCGTGAAGGAAACGCGCGAGATTTTGCGCAACAAATATCTTCTGTTTTTGATCTTGGTGCCACCAATTCTGCAGCTTCTGGTTCTGGGTGGTGCGCTGGACCCGCAAGTGCGGAATCTCGCTCTTGCGACTGTCGACCACGCGAAAACAGCCGACAGCAAAGAACTCGTGGATCGATTGGTATCAAACGGCGTTTTTAGTAAAAACACTGAGCTGAAAGACGAGAAGCAACTAGAAGGCCAACTCGAACGCGGACAAAAAGCGATTGGTTTGGTCATTCCTTCTGATTTTTCAAAAAATCTAAAGGATAATAAAACCGCTAAAGTTCAAGTCCTGGTCGATGGCGCAGACGCTTACACCGCCGGCATCGCCAGTGCTCATGTGCAACGTTCGATTGTGGAATTTCGTTCTGGTGAAAAGTCCGCTGAGAAAGACAAACAGCTTATCGATCCTCAGATAGAAATTCTCTACAATCCCGATCAAATCAGCAGCTGGTTTTTCGTGCCCGGCGTACTTGGTGCGTGTTTAACTTTAACTGGAACATTGGTGGCATCCGCAACCGTGCTTCGCGAGCGGGAAAGCGGCACGATGGAACAGCTGCTGATGACGCCTGCGTCGGCTTCGGAGATTTTGATGGCCAAGATTATTCCGTTAGCTACAATGCTGATGATCGATGTGGTAATCGCAGTCACTGCTTCGCGGATGATATTTGGAATGCCTTGTCGAGGCAGTTTTCTTTTACTGTTGATCGCGTCGGGGCTGTACGCCTTTGTGGGCATTGGTTTCGGCATGCTGCTAGGTTCGGTCTGTCGCAGTCAGCGTCAGGCACAGCTAGCATCGTTTTTCATCAACATTCCTCTGATACTTCTATCTGGTACCGTTGTGCCACTGGATACGATGCCTGCCTTTTTTCAGGTCATATCCATATTCGATCCACTACGCTACTATGCAATGATCGCTCGAGGAATTCTATTGAAAGGCGCTACTTTTGAGATGCTGTGGCCACAACTCGCTTTGCTGGCAGTGTCGGCTGTCGTCATTTTGACCCTCAGTGCTAACCGGTTTAAACGACAATTGGTATGATCGTTTAATACGGAGCAAACGTATCGTGACGGAAGTCCCACTAAAATTTCCAATCGGCAATTTCCACCAGGTCAACGACTGGCTGTATCGCGGCGCGCAGCCGGGCGAAGAGGGATTTGCCAAGCTTAAAGAACTGAACATCAGAACGGTGGTCGCGCTCAGATGGCGCAAATGGCACGTCGCTCGCGAACGCGAAATCGTCACGGACATGGGAATCAACTTCCACAATCTCCCGCTCAACTACTGGACACTGCCAACAAAAAACGATGTCGATCAGTTTTTGAAAATAGTTGATGACGAGAAAAACTATCCGGTCTTCGTGCATTGTTTTCACGGAGCCGATCGTACCGGTGTTTTGATTGCGATGTTTCGAATTCTGCGTTGCGGATGGACGCTGGAAGACGCGTATGTGGAAATGCTGGAATGCGGGCATCACCGCTTTGCCACTTTCCACTTTAAGTACGGATTGTTCAGGCTGGCGAAACAATTGGTTGCCGAAGAGAAGAAGCACCCGCAATCTAATTGATCCGCCAGCCATTTAAAACGGACTCGCTTTTTACAAGCGATAATCCGAGTTAGACTAGTTCACTATCTGAGTGAGAATAGTTCTTGGCGACACCCGAATTTCTTTGTCTCGACTAATTAACCTTGACTGTATTAGTTGTCGTTGTCGACTTCTTCACCGGCTTTTTCGTTTGTTTCACTGTCGTTTTCTTGGCAGTAGCTTTAGTCGTCGTCGTTTTTGTCTCGCCACCAGCTATGGTGCCAGCTGGTTTTGCTGTAGTCGTGCTGGTTGTTGACGACGCACCGGCAGGCTTGTTAGCTGCTTTGGTGAGATCGATGTTGAATCCGGTAAACACTTTATCAATCGCGTCGACGTCTGCTTTGACCCAGCCTTTAGCAGCTGCAGCAGCCTCTTGTTGTCTCATGCCTTCTAAACGTGTTTTGAAATGCTCGACTTCTGCCGCTGTGAGCCAACCCTTGGTGATGCCCATCTGGATTTGCTCTTCGTAAGTTCCAATCCGTTCTTTGTACTTGGGATTGAAAACATTCGCGCCCTTAAAACCTACGCCGCGTGTAACGGTTGTCTCACTGCTGCTCGACGATTGCGCCGATGCACAGAGCGGGGCTGCAATGTTGACGCTAACAACCAAACCAAGTGTTGCCACTAATGTTTTGCTGAATTGACTCATACTTCCCTCACAACAATTTACGGAACGACGAGCACATAATACAATCTTTCGAGGGCGTCATGCCCCGGGTAATCAAGGTGAAGCTGCGGTGAGCAAATATAACCCCTGTCCATGCGGGAGCAAAGCCCTCTATCACAAGTGCTGCAAGCTCTACCATGACGGCAAATTGCCGGAAAACGCGCTTCAACTCATGCGTTCGCGATACTGCGCTTTCGCCATGGCCCTGCCTGACTACATCATGGAAACAACGCATCCCGACAATCCATCGAGACAAGATGATCTAAAAGCCTGGCGAAAAGAGCTTCTGGATTTTTCGAATCATACTCGTTTTGTTCTTCTTGAAATAAACGAGTTTATCGATGGCGATCAGCAAGCGTTCGTCACGTTTACCGCGAACCTGCACCAGAGCGGCGAAGCACTTGCCTTTACCGAGAAGAGCACTTTCGAAAAGTCGGGAGAACGCTGGATGTATCGAGACGGCACCCTCGAACAACGCGTCGACTGAACAACAGCTCATCTAAACAAAACGAGAACGGTTTGTCTCCGTTCTCGTCCAGTGATCGTTTCTGCTTAGCGCTGTTCCGGCTTCGATTCAGCTTCCTGAGCCGCTTACCAGAGTTGGCAGCGCTCGCTGGCAGGAAGCATCATCGTCGCTTTGTCGCTGCCGGCAAAAGTTTTCTCGAATGCTTCCATGTTTGCCAACGTTCCCAACACGCGATATCTCGGCGTGGGGTGCGGGTCGGTAGCTGCCATCAAACGTTCCTTTTCAGGTCGGACGTTGGTCGCCCACGCTTGTGCAAATGAGATAAAGAAACGCTGTTCGGGTGTGAAACCATTGACGTCCTTCTTGCGTGGCGCATCGCCCAGGATCTTTTGCAGTGTTTTGTAAGCGATCGTCAGTCCGCCCAGGTCGGCTGCCGCTTCTCCTGCTACAAGTTTGCCTTTGAAGCGAACATCGTCGATAACCTTGTAGCTCTCGTACTGCTTCTCGATAAGCGCGACACGTTCTTTGAATCGCTTCTGATCTTCGGATGTCCACCAGTCTTTTAGATTACCTTTGCCGTCGAATTTGCTGCCTTGATCGTCGAAGCCATGCGTCAGTTCATGACCGATAACCATGCCCATTGCACCAAGGTTGGTGGCATCGTCCGCGGCAGGGTCGAAGATTGGTGGCTGCAGAATTCCTGCTGGAAATACGATTTCGTTTTGTTCGGCCCAGTAATAGGCGTTCACTGTCTGTGGTGTCATCAGCCATTCGTCTTTATCCACAGGCTTGCCGATTTTATCGAGCTGTCTTTTGAAATCGAACTGATCGGCTGCTTGAACGTTTTTGACAAACGAATCACGTGATACTGCCAGCTTGCTGTAATCGCGCCACTTGTCCGGGTAGCCTATCTTCAGACCGAGATCGTCTAGCTTCTCGACGGCGTTCTTACGAGTTTGTTCGCTCATCCAATCAAGTTGAGCAAGATCTTCGCGCAGAACTTCTTTGATCTTTTTCACCAGATCCAGTGCGCGTTTTTTCGCATCCGGTGTGAATGTTACTTCGACGTATTCTTGCCCGACGGCTTCACCCATTGCCTTGTCGGTGGCGCTAACTATGCGCTTCCAGCGTGGCAGGTTTTCTTTTTTGCCGGTCAATGTTTTGCCATAGAAATTGAAATCCTGATCGACAAATCGCGCGGAAAGGTATGGAGCAGACTTGTTAATCAAATGCCATTTTAAATACGTTTTCCAATCATCAATTGAAACCTTTTCCAATTGAGTGTTCATCGTTTTGAAAAATTCCGGCTGTCCGACGTTGACATCGCCGATATCGTTATAGCCGATGTCCTTGAGATACTGCTTCCAGGAAAAATGCGGAGTCATCGTTTCCATCTCGGAAAGATTCATCTTGTGATAAACCTTATCGGGATCACGCATGTCAGTATTTTTCATGGAACCTTCGGCTAGCGAAGTCTCGATTTCCAAAATTCGTTTTGCTTTGGCACTTGCGTCAGCTGGCTTCTCGCCCAGCAGTTCGAGCATTTTGCCGACGTGCACAACATATTGATCGCGCAATTTCTTGGAATGTTCGTCGGTATTGAAATAATAGTCACGGTCCGGAAGCCCCAATCCGCCCTGGTTTAGCTGACCGATTACCCTGGTGCTGTCTTTAAAATCTTGTCCTGAACTGAGATTGAACAATGCGCCGACGCCATAGGCGTGCAGGTGAGCGGTTTGCGCGCGCAGCCCTTCGAGATCTTTGACTTCGTCGATGCCTTTCAATTCATCAGAAAGTGGCGTGAGATCGTCTTTTTCGATCTTTTGCGTGTCCATCCCGGCGAAGTAGAAATCACCGACTTTCTTTGTGTTACTGCCGACTTCAGCCGTTTTGTCCGTCGAAGATTTTTCTAGAATGCCTTTCAATAAGGTCACATTCTTGTCATTGATAATGTTGAGCACGCCCCATTTGTCGTATTCGTTGGGGATTGGCGTCTTCTTGAGCCAGGTGCCGTTGGCGTATTGGAAAAAATCGGCGACTGGTTTGACAGTCGAATCCATATTGGCAACGTTGATACCATTGACTCCCACCGATGCTGAAGCTTCGGTCTGGGGTAGCGATATGCTCAGGGAACCGGCGAGAAAAAGAACAGCAACTGTGCTGCCGATAGTAGCGTAAAAATTTCTGCGACGAATCATGCAGTTGAACTCCAAAGGGCAATCAAAGTTTAGCAGAACTGATCATCGCGCTGAATGAAGCGGGGTGTTGTCAGTCCTGGACGGAAAATCGGTAGATGTCAACGAGAGCCGAATTGTTCCAATTGTGACGAACCTTCGCCAGGCACTCACACGATAATAACAATTCAGCGTTACGCTCGAAGAGTGAACACCGTGTAGCAGCCACCACTAGTGAACACTTAATTTGAAAATACAAAAGCACTTGCCACTTACCAGTCGGGTGCCATAAGCGAGGACGGAACGATGCTGTCAATCGCGGAGAAGGAACAATCTTCTCCGGTAATTAAACTTGGAGACTGGTGCGGTCAGGCGTTTCGCGATGGTGTTGTAGTCACGGTCGCTATCGTGTTAGCGACGGCGATAGGAGTGGTGCTCTCGCACTACTTAGACGAAGAGAATGTGATTGAGAAAAGAACCAGCACTTGCGAATATTCCGGTAATAGTGCTGACAGTTTCCCAGGATGAAGAGGATGTAGCGAAGGCACTACATTTCGGAATGAATTATTACTTGCGAAAACCGCCATCCGCTGACACTTTCGGACCGATCATAGAAAGAATCGTTTCGCTCTGGTCGTATAGATAAAACGTTTGACAGACTCCCGAAACAGGTGACAATAATGAACTCAATAGAACGCATCGATTACTTATTGGCTGGCAATCCCAACACGCCACCAAACGTTTTAGAACAGCTTGCCATGGACAAAGACAAGCGCGTCAGGCTGCATATCGCTGAAAATATCAACACACCGCAGGCGGTGCTGGAAAGATTGGCCGACGATCTGGACTCGGAAGTAGTTGCGGCCGTCGCATCACATCCATCGATATCGCGCGATCTTCGCAGTGCTCTTGTGTTGCACGATAACATCGGGGTGCGTTATGAAATCGCTCAAAACCCACTTGCTCGCGCGAGTGTTCTTTTCATGCTTGTGGAAGACGAGAATGCGTATGTCAAAGAACGGGCTCTGGAGACGATACGCAAGTTTTGGGTCAACGAGTTCTGCGCCAACTTGTAGCCAATTCCCAGTGTTTAAGTCAACGATTTCTGTTTCAAACTTTCAGAAAATCTTGAGCGATTTTCGCCACAAGAGGTTTCTGAACTGATTACCGACGATCCCGATTAGTTCGTGAGTCCCGGCTCAGACAGTGCAAATGAGTGAGCCTGTCGCACTGCCAGGCTGTCTAACCGTTCGTTAAGATATGGGCGATTAAACGCTGAAATCTTGACGTTTAACGATATAATTCCTCTTGTAGACGCGCCAGGCGCGTCATTTTTGTTTCTACCGCCGCTGGGAATCTGCCAATGATCGTCGTCAACGAAGTTTCAAAAGAATATGGCTCGAGAACATTGTTCGACAATGTTTCCGTTAAATTTAGCCCAGGCAACCGTTACGGACTGACTGGTCCAAACGGTGCAGGCAAGTCGACGTTCATGAAAATTCTCACAGGAGCAATCGAGCCTTCCAATCGGGGAACGATTTCTCGCCCGGCCCGCGTCGGTATTTTGAAACAGGACCAATACGCATACGACAACGAGCGCATCATCGATACCGTAATCATGGGTAACGAAACGCTCTGGAATACTTTTAAAGAGCGTGATGAGCTCTGTGAAATCGCCGAATTGACTGAGGCACAAATGCTCAGACTCGGAGATCTGGAATCCATCATTGCCGACGAGAACGGCTACACAGCGGAGTTTGAAGCCGGCGAAATTCTGCGAGGCATCGGCATCCCGGATGATCAGCACGAAAACCTGATGAGCACGCTTGCAACCGATGACAAATTTCGCGTTCTATTAGCTCAAGCACTCTTCGGAGATCCGCTTGCACTGATGCTCGACGAACCTACCAACCACCTTGACCTTGAATCGATTCACTGGTTGGAAGAATTCTTGATGGGATACGAAGGAACTTTGATCGTTATCTCACACGACAGACACTTCTTAAATTCAGTTTGCACGCACATCGCGGACATCGACTACGACACGATCATCACATATACCGGCAACTACGATGATATGGTTTCTCAGAAAATCCAAGCCCGACAAACAATTGAAACTGCCAACCGCGATAAATCGAAGAAGATCGCACAGCTTCAAGAATTCGTTGCTCGATTCGCGGCTGGTCAGCGTTCCAGCCAAGTGCAATCGCGTAGAAAAGAAATGTCGAGACTGGCGCCACAAGAATTGAAGCGCTCGAACATCTCACGTCCTTATATTCGATTCGAACAAGAAAAGCCGCTCGGCAGAGAAGTTTTGAAAGTCGACGGATTGACCAAAGGATTTGATGGAGTAACTCTTTTCAAAGACTTGAGTTTTGACATAGATCGCGGCGAAAGAGTTGCCATAATCGGACCCAACGGTATCGGTAAAACAACTTTTCTGCGTTGCTTGATCGGTGAAATCGAACCAGACAAAGGCTCTGTAAAATGGGGCGATAACGCTCAGTGGAGCTATTATCCGCAGGATTTCCATCGTGAAATCAAACCTGGATCGACAGCGCTTGAATGGCTTAACCAGTACATGGTTGAGGAAGGCGATCAGCTTGTTCGTTCAGTTCTTGGACGAATGCTTTTCTCCGGCGACGAAAGCTTGAAAGCAACTGACGCGCTGTCCGGAGGCGAGACTGCTCGCCTATTGATGGCTCGAATGATGATGATGAAAAACCCAATCTTGATATTCGATGAGCCGACCAACCACCTCGATCTCGAAGCGGTATCCGCTCTGGGCGATGGTTTGTCGCAATTCCCAGGTACGGTGTTTGTGGTATCACATGACCGCGACCTGATTTCGGATGTGGCAACACGCGTTTTGTCATTCACCGACAGTGGTGTCATCAATTATCTAGACACTTACGAAGAGTACATAAAATCTCACAAGTTCACCAGAGAATTTTCTCGCATGGCGAAACGCTAAAGCTGAGAGCACATGCTGGAAGAGCACTTTTTCACTTGTCCGTATTGCTGGGAACAGATCTCAGTGCTACTCGACCTTAGCGTGGAAACTCAAAGCTATGTGGAAGATTGCGAGGTGTGCTGCAATCCGATTTCTATTTCGTTCGAAGCGAGTGACGCAACACTTTCGTCGTTCTCGGCAGATGCGGCGCAGTAATTCTGTTGTTAAGTCGCAAGTTTCAACTGTTGCGAGTAATTGTTAGTCGCAAGGCGAACTGTTAGTCGCAACTGCAACTGGCAAGTCAGAAGCAGTCACTCGTAGTTCGCCAGTTACCCGCGCAGAACGAATCGGCTCTGCGGCAATGCAAAATGCATCGCACTATTTGCCGATTCGTCGCTGTACTTTGGAACGCTCACGCGTCTAAAACAGTGGAACTTGTACCGTAAGACGTGCCGCGGAATTGCGCCACCAACGCGCCTGCCTGATTGGTGACCGCGATATCGTAGAGACCGGTGCGTCCGCTGAGAGACAACTCTTTCGCCACCGCGGTCAAAACATCGCCAGCCTTTGCAGCGGCAACAAAATTGATAGTGCAGGCCAAAGCGACCGTCTTTCGATTTCGGGAGTTGCACGCGCACGCAAAAGCCGTATCGGCGAGCGTGAATGTCATGCCACCATGGCAAATACCAAACCCGTTGAGCATGTCGTCGCGGACCGTCATGGAAACTTTGGCCGTACCAGGCGTTACTTCAAGAACTTCGATGCCCAGATGCTTGGAAGCTTTGTCTTCTTTCATCATGGTATCGACGACTCTTTTAGTCAGGTCGTCGTTTTCTTCCATGGTTTCTCTCCTGCGTGCGAGTTCAACGCTTTCTGAGCAGTCCGTGACTAGAAGCTTTTATTAATAGGCGCCTTTATAGCCCATCACGACAAGCAGGCAAGGTCCGCCGGAGATCACGTTGAGACCAGCTTCATTCGCCTTTGCGATTGCTTTCGGGCTCTCAGCACCAGGCTGCATCCAAATGTTTTTGACACCGGCTGCGATGGCATCATCGACGACTTTGTCAGTCACCGTAGGCGGTGTGATGATCGAAATCGATTCGACCTTTTCCGGAATTGCCGCAATATTTGCGTAGGCTGGTTTGCCCAGCACTGTTTCAACGTTAGGGTTGATAGCAAACGCTTTGTGATTGTGCTGCAAGTAGCAGGCGTAAACCTTGTGACCATATTTATGCTTGTCGTCACTCGCTCCAGCAACTCCGAACGAAGGTGCGGCGAGAAATTGGTCGATTTGTGCGTCGATATCCATGATGTTACCTGTTCCAAACTACGAACTGCATTCTAACTGCGCAAGTGTAAAAAACGCCAGTAAGGTTATGTGACGGCGCTGGTTTCCTTAGCTTTAGCTTCCAAAAGCTCCCACCGAGAGAAAAGATGCTCGAGCTCCTTTTCCAACGCCTTTTGCTTTACGTGCAGTTCAGCAAGCAACGGGAAATTGCTCATGTTGGCTGGCTTTGTCATTTCTTCATGGATCTTTTCCAGACCCTTTTCGGCGTCGTCGATTTTCTTCGGCAAACCTTCGAGTTCACGCTTTTCCGGTGTGGATAGGCCAACCTGCGGCTTAGAATTTTTCGACCGCGTGTCACCTTTCTCTTTCTTCCCTGCTTTTTTATTATCGGCGAAGAACCGGTCTACATCCTGGTCGAACTGATCGTAACCACTGAAATACTCACACCCACCGTTTCCATTCAGCGCCAGAATTTGGTCTGACACTTCATCCAGCATCAAGCGATCGTGCGTGACTAAAATTACTGCGCCCGGAAATTCTTCGAGACTTTCTTCAAGAACTTCCAGTGACGGAATGTCGAGATCGTTTGTTGGTTCGTCGAGAATGATTATGTCTGCTGTCTGTAGCATCAGATTAGCAATCAGAATTCGAGATTGTTCACCGCCGGATAATCTATTAATAGGCAGTCGCAATTGTTCAGGTGAAAACAAAAACTTTTTTGCCCAGGTCGTTATATGGATAGGACGACCTTGATACACAACTGAGTCACTGTCAGAGCTTAGCGCTTTCTGCAGGGTTTGTTCCGTATCGAGCTGTTGTCTGTTTTGATCGAACCAAACGATTTTCAGATCCGGGGCACGCTTGATCTCGCCTTTGTCAGGCGCGACTTGTCCGATGATCATTTTCAACAGTGTAGTTTTTCCACTACCGTTGCGGCCGACCAGCCCAAGTCGAGTTCGGTTGGTGATCAAAAGCTCCAGATTACTGAATAGTTTTTTGTCCGCATAAGATTTGCTAACGGATTTTGATGTCACTAACTCGCGAGTTTTTCTTCCGGAAGATTGAAAGCCAATTTCAATTTTCGAAGTGGTATTGCGTTGTTTGACCTCGCCAAGCTCGTCAATCAGCTTTCCGGCCTGTTCTATGCGGTGCACGGATTTCGTTTGCCGAGCGCGGGCACCACGTTGCAGCCAGGCAACTTCGCGTCTGACTTTGCTGGCAAGCGAGCTTTCAAGATTCTGCTGCTCGCTGAGCTTTTCTTGTTTGTTGATCAGAAACGTACTGTAATTTCCAACGACACTCAGAAAACCCTTTGGATACTGGCGATTCAGTTCCACTACACGATTGGTGACTGATTCTAAAAATGCGCGATCGTGGGTGACTACGATCAAAGTTTTGTCAAATTCAGTGAGTAGTTTTTCCAACGCAAGAACTGATTCCAGATCAAGGTGATTGGTAGGTTCGTCGAGAACTAGCACGTCAGGCTGTTGTACGAGACCTTTAGCCAATGACAAACGTTTCTTCCAACCACCGGAAAGCGTTCCGGCTTTCGCATCTTTGTCGGGAAAACCAAACAGTTTAATGGTTGAATCAATCGACGCTTCAAGAACGTAGTCTACGAAACCGACTTCCTCACCGGATTTCGTGATGATCTCGCCAACGGTAGCGTCCTCATCATGGCGGTCTTCCTGAGGAACGTACGACACGCGCAAGTCTCTGCGCTGGATCACTTCGCCGTCATCCGGCTCGACTATCCCAGCAAGTATTTTGACAAGAGTCGATTTGCCGGAACCGTTTGGTCCGATCAAACCAATCTTATCGCCCTCGTCGATGCCGAAAGTGAGGTCATCGAAAAGGGTGCGTCCCGTGTAGGACTTGCTTAGAGATTGGCAACTGAGTACATTTCCCATAGGAAACAGTTATAAGGGGTATTGGCGCTCAGGTCAACTTTGACGCCACCCAATCGTGAGTTGCCTTAACGGTTTGATCCAAAGTTGCGTCCGTCGTGTCCAGAAGAGTCATCTGTGGCGCGGTTTCTGCCGCATTATCGAGTAACCATTTATTGAAACTGACCATGCTTTCGAGGTTCTCAGGAGTTCCGGATTGGCGCCAATCGGGGCGTGCGAGCAATCGACGCTTTAATTCTTCAGGTTCACAAACTAATGCGAGATAATGAATCTCGCTCAGGTACCGGCGCTCCGCGCACGTTTCGAACTGTTTCGGAATGCTGGTACCGAATAAAACCACCGAACAACCAGCTTGTTGGATGTTTTTAATCACCCTGAGCCATGTGTTTCGGAATTGCATAAAATCGTCATCAGGCGTGTTAAATGCGTCACACCAAAGAATATCTTGATCCAAAACAATGTAGTCGCTGGCGGTTTTCATCAAGCTCAGTGCCACCGTCGTCTTGCCGGAACCACTTGCGCCTGTCACTACGAATAGTGGCAAAGATTTAAATTCAAAATCGTTTTGGCAGGAAGGACAGACCGCTCGATCCGGCGCGGACAGAACTTCTTTCGCTTCATTGTATTGGCCGCAGGACGGACAGACGTTAAACATGAGTGTTCTCGAACGAGTTTTTAGGAAGAGCCATTCTAGCGCCTATGCCAGCCGCGAACTGCCGATATTGAAATTCGATAAGCGAAATGCCGTCGCATTTTTGGGTATGTGATTAAACATGGGCAGTGTTTTAGTCGTCGGTTGCGCATCGTTCGACACTCTACATATAAATCGAAACGGCAATCGCGAATCGTTTAACACGATCGGCGGCGCGGGCTTGTACACAGCGCTCGCGGCAGCAAAGCAGGGTGCCAACACATATTTGTTCGCTCCGAAGCCGGATCCATTCCCAGAAGTTTTTGAAGAATTCGCAAAACTAGTCACCTGGGTCGGACCAGTGGTGCCACTGGACCAGATGCCAAAGCTGGAGATCGAACATCACGGCGGCGGTCGAGCCACGCTGCTAGGAGCCGCATGGGGAGCCGAAAGTCAAATGGTTCCTCATGATTTGCCTCACTTCGGTCATATGGAATTCGACGTGATTCATATAGCGGCGCTCAGTTCCGCGGAGAAACAATGCCAGTTCGCGCAAACGTTTGGCGACGAACAATCGAAGTCATTGATATCAGCCGGCACCTACGCGCAAGCAATTAAGAACAATAGCGCCGCGGTATGTCGTTTGCTGGATTCAGTCGATCTGTTCTTTATGAACGAGAACGAATCTCGACTTATCTATGATGACGAAACCATCCGAGTAACGAAACCTGGACGAATGCTATTCATCACTAGTGGCGCCGCCGGTGCCACCTCATACACGCGCGACGGCGAAATTTATGTGCCTGCAATAGTAGCTCAGGAACTCGATCCTACAGGTGCCGGTGATACCTTCTGCGGTGCCATGTTGGCAGGACTGACTGCCGGACTAAACCTGGAGTCTGCACTAAAAGCAGCGGCTTATCTGGCGGGCAAAGTGGTCGAAACTCCTGGACCTGCATCGCTTATGGAACCTCATCGTTCTTGAACAACTGCTCCTGCACCGGTCCATCCCAGCGGTTCACAAATCGTCGGCAGAGATGTTGATCACGTGATCAGTTTGAGCTGCGCGTCGCTCGAACAACCACGTTTAGTTGGTTAGTGGATAGTTCATTAGTTAGTGCCTGCCTGAAGCGTTCCGTTACCATGCGTATTTGCAGTTTTTTGTTTCATCAACAAATAGTACATAGTCGACGCGATCCCAAAACCGACAAACCAACTGTAGTCATAAAGAAAATGCAGACTTTGAACGAATGCGCCGATCCATGCGAAGAAGCAGGCGGTCACTGTCGCTGCCAGCGCCTTCAGGTTCCAGCCGTTTGTATACGCATACGCACCGTCCTTCAGATAAAGGTCGGCAAGCTCAAGTTGTTTCTTCCTGATTACCCAATAGTCAATAATTAGAACACCGCCTATCGAACCAAGTCCGCCGGCATAACCTAACAACCATGTAAAAATGTACGCATTGGGATCAGCCATTAGTTGCCAGGGCTGCATCAACAGAGCGATGATGCCGGTCAACAAGGCGCCTCGCCTGAATGAAATCCAGAGCGGAAATGCATTTGCGAAATCGTTGGCGGGTGATACCACATTGGCGGCAATATTGACTGACAGCGTCGCCAGTATCACGGTGAACATTGCCAGTGCCACTATCCATGGTTCCGAAAATTGCCCGATCAATTTAACCGGATCCCACAGTTCAGAATGCTTCATGTGAGGATAAAGGATCACTCCGGCGGAAGTTATGATTACGCCCATTGCAGAAAACGCAGTCATACTCGTCGGCAGTGCCACCGCTTGACCGATCATTTGTTCTTTCTGTCCACGGCTGAAACGAGTGAAGTCTGGCATGTTCAGTGACAACGTTGACCATGACCCAATCATTGCCGTGACCGACGGGACGAACACAGGGAGAAAACTGGCAAAGGTGTGGTATTTGCCGGGTTCCGAAAGCAAGTTGCCGAAGCCTTTGGCTTGACTGACGATCCAAATCACTAATAAAGTCGTCATCGAAAAAATGAAAGGAGCTGCCCAACTTTCCAGTTTGCGCACCACTTCCATGCCGCGATAAATCACAAGAATATTCAGGCACCAGAACAACCCAAACGAAAACCACTCGGCAATCGAATGACCAGCGTACAAAGTGGTTCCGAGGCTCTGATCGAAGTGCGGTATCAAAACTTTTAGAAGAGTGAACATGGCTTGACCGCCAATCCACGCGTTAATACCAAACCAACCACAAGCAATGATCGCCCGCATCAGCGCCGGAAGGTTTGAACCTGCCACGCCGTAACTGGCGCGTGCGAGCACCGGAAATGGGATTCCGTATTTCGTTCCGGCATGAGAGTTGAGCACAATCGGAACGAGAATAATCGTGTTACCAAGCCAGATGCAGAGCAACGCTTGCCACCAGTTCATCCCGTTAGTGATCAATCCCGACGCCATCATGTAAGTTGGAATATTGCACGCCATCCCCGCCCAGAGTGCGGCGAAGTGGTACGTGGACCAGGTTCTTCCGGCGACTGGAATTGGCGCCAGGTCCTCGTTGTAGAGAGGACTTTGCGATATCGATTCCGAATCGACTAATTCAACGCGACCATCAGGATAGGAGCGAGTGCTCATCGGATTGATTGTTTGCTCGCTGAATCAGCTGCTTTTAGGTTGCTGTAGTCTTATAATGTTCCACTGCTGAGTGTGACTGGCGTCCAGGTGAATAAGCAAAGAACTTTGCTTCGAAAGCAGATTTGCTACTCCCGTGTCATAGACAACCTTTTTGTTGCTGCCGACTGTCCAGGCTACCCGTTTGCTCTTTTTGTCGAGCTTGCCCTGAACTGGCTGTTCTTCCTGAGTCAGAGGGTTGTAATAGTTACCTCGGACGATGCCTTTCTTGTTTATGGCTAATTGGAAAATCGAGTTAGAATCCGTTTGATCGCCTTGAGTGAGGGCAAACACGCCCAGTGGCTTCCAATCAGATGCTTTATCCGTTGATTTGCCGGCGGCACCGGATTTAGTAGCGGATTTAGTACCGCTCTTGGTACCAGAGGCTGGTGTCGCAGACGGTACTGATGGTGGTGCAGCGAGGGCAAGTGTCTGTGCCTGAGTGTAATAGTCGCTGGCTGATTCAAACGGTTGGTTGCCGTAATAAACCATGTCATCCTGATAAGTGATGTTGTTTCCATAGTCATATTCGACCGGAACAGCACTATCCTGATCGCCCCAGAAAGAGCACAGATCTCCCCAGCCGGTGTAGCCCCACGGCCAGGCCGCACCCCATTCGGGATATCCCCAGGCGCGATCGTATCGTCCGTAGAAATCGCGATTAAACAGATCGTAGTGATTGAACGCGTTTCTAACAGAGCTGCCTCTTGCTGCCATTCCAGCATTTGAGACATCGCTTGTCACTCGTGGACGCATTGCCGTATTCGTTGCCGCTCTTCCGACACCGCCGTCGGTAGGCCAGTGATAATCTTGATTGGCACCGGCGCGAAGGTCTGAGTCTGAGGCTCGCGGTCTATCGTCTATGCCCTGGTTTCTGTCGCCCATGCCGCTTCGTCCAAAATTGTCGAGTCCCCGCCCGCCCCAGGCGCCGCCGTTGTCGAAGCCGTCTCGACCAAAATCTCCACGTCCGGCAAAACCGCCGCCGCCACGAAATCCACCGCCACCGCCGAAACCACCACCGCCGCCACGGCCACCACCACCTCCTCCTCCTCCACGGGCGTCAGCCGGGGCACCGAGGATGGTGCATTGCAACAGGGTCAAAGTGACGGCACAGAGTAAGGACGTTGCCATCAAGTTTTTCGAATTTCTCATATGGAACCTCATCATTACTCACTAACTCGATTGAGCACAAGAATTCCCGAGTCGGGAACACTGACTCCATTAATAGAACGTTCTGTGGACTGCCAGGTAAAGCTGTCTTTTGTTCTCGGTTTCAAGGTATAGGTCGCATAGGTTCTGATACCATCACGAGAAACGCCCGAAGAGCGCTGCCTCCAGCCATCAGGAATCCGCGCCCATTCACCTTGACCGAAGCCGCCATTAGGAGCGAAATGCCATGACACCAGTGTGCCAAGCATTGGATTGTAGCCAATGATTTGCCGAACCTCGGCTTTGGCTTCGGTATCAAAAGTGGTGCATTCGAGGAAGCCGCCATTTTCGATCCACTTAGCTTGAATCTCGATGGTATCGCCTTGTTTCACAACAGATTTCCATTTGCCGGAAAGCCAACTCAGCGCTTTGATACTTTCGACATCGTTATCTTGAAGTTGTGTCTCCATTACCCAGGACATTTTCCAACCATTATCCGTCTTCACGTGAAGCGCTGTGTATTTGCTTGACGGCGCTTTGCCGGATACGGCCGTAGTGCCCTTTTCGACCACCACACCTGGCGTCGGAGATTGCAAATCTGTAATGTTGACCGTCATTGCTCGTGAAGAATACTTTGCAAAATCTTTGGTAAAATAATCTTTTAGCTGCTGCGTTCCGCGGAAGATCTGTCCGTCATATGTTTCGAGCATGCCGTCGTTTGTCCAGAGATTCGCTAGCGCCTCGGCGTTGCCATCCTGAAATAGTTTTTCATACGACTTAGCCTGTTGAGTAAACTCAGCCATAACGGAATCACTGCTCGTGCTCGTGGCTGAAACTTTTTCAACCGTGAGCTTTTCTGTAGTTGTTTGCTCTGCGTTGCCAGAAGCAGCTTGTGCTCCGGATATGGTTGCGTTCAAGCTTCCCAATAACAGAATCAAACTAACGATGTTTCGAATGTTTTTCACGCTTCGTCCATCCATAAGGAATAAACAATATCTTCTATCGATCTGCCCAGCTTGAACTAAACGTTAAACCTATGACTGTATAAGCTAAAGCAAGTTCACGGAGGAACGCCGTCCGCACATGCGCTCTAATTCCGTCAATGCCAGGATAAATTCCGGCGCTTTGCGATCGCCCTTTAGCAACGCCCATTCTAAGTGTGGCTTTGCTTTAGATCGGTCGCCTTTGGTCAAATAATAGTATCCAAGATTAGAGTGTACGATGGTATCGCGGGTAATACTGCCAGTGGGCTTCGATACTTGCGCTTCGCTGGTTTCACCCAAGAAGAAACGAGCCAGACTGCTAAGCGACGGATCGTGCAAATTAGCGAGATTGGCTCGCAATGCTGCTTTTGCCTTCTCCTCATGTCCGGCGCGGGACTGACATAAAAAAGCCATCAATATTGCTTTGTCTCGATCTTGCTTTCCACTTTCCACAAATCGTTCTAAATCCTTGGCGGCATCCTCGGTTTTATTCATGCATGCAAATTGCAATCCACGCTGCAGTCTGCTCAGCGAACTGCGTGGAACCAGTTGCAACTTGCGTGAGTACAATGCCGATGAATCTTCGATGCAATGCATTTGCACAAATGGCAGGCTCGGCAACACGCCCGTAAGCAAAGCGATCTTCACCTCGGATACATTTTTAATCGACAGTAACACAATCCCAGAATGTTGAACCCGAGTGGATCTTCCGTGTCAATTCTGACGGCTTTGCGAGCGTCTTCAAGAGCTTCTTTATACTCACCTTGTTCGATGTACACTGCGGCTCGGTAGGAGTACGGTGTCGCCCAGGACGGCACATGAGTAATGGCGAAATTCAAATCACTCAGTGCTTCGTTCAAGCGATTCGAGTTGATGTAGGCCAGAGCCCTTGTAATTCGCGTGTCCAAATTTTTCGGATCGATTTCGATCGCTTTGCTGGCGTCCGCTTCGGCTTCGCGAAACAAATTCAAATCCAAATTTATATCGGACCTGCTGATGTATCCGAATTTTTGCTGCGATCCTACGGCGATCGCAATCGAAGCGTACTTCCGCGCATCTTCCAATCGGTCACCACTGATGATGTCTGCATAGACTGCAATCGGACTGGATTGAGTCGGATGAGCGGCGATCATATGTTCTGCTTTCTTCTCATCAGCTTTGATATCAGCGCCTGCGGATGTTCCCCGAATGAAATCACCGACTTCGTTTTCCTGAGCAACGCGCAGACGGTTGTATTCAACGACCGCCTTCTGTTCTTGCTCGCGGTTGCCCATCTCCCGATAAATCAAAACGCGTGAGTAGAATATCGAGATCAGACGTGGATTTTTCTGTGCCGCTTTATCCAGCTCCTGAAGCGCTTTGTCGTAATCCTTCAATCTTCGATAATGAATCGAAAGGGCGGTTCTGCAGTCAACAAAATCCGGATATTGGTCAACAATCGATTGAAGCTCTTTCCCCGCCAGCGCATATTTTCCAGCCGCCGATTGCGTTGAGCCTCGCAATTTTCTAATTTCGATAAATAAACGCTGATAGACAGTGCCGTACTTGACTGGAACTCGTAACAGTGGTGTCACTTTATCCAAACCGGATGACGAATGAAAAACCTTACTGGCACTGGGTTTATCCAGGCCTTCGCGACAAGCATCGTCGTACAATTTACTCGCCATAGCCTCAGCTTCCGGATATCTCCGAAGTTGAAACGCGTCTAGCGCCGTGCCGAATCGAATCAAGTAATCATAAAGCTTATCTTCGCTAGCCATTGCTGGTAGTGGCATTAGATTAACCAGCACCACCAGTGCTGATGTCAAAAAGCTGGAGTAGGCAGTATTTTTCATTGAGTTGTTCGAATGTTAGGAGGAGCATGCGATTCCATTGGACCTGCTTCAGGAAGACGAAACCAAAAATTCGTTCCTTCGCCAATGGTGCTCTTTACGCCGATCTTGCCGCGATGCGCTTGAACCAGAGCTTTGCAAATTGCCAATCCAAGACCGCTGCCGGAACGTTCGCCTTCACTACCTGTGCCGACTTGTGTGAACTTATCGAAAAGAGTATCAACCTTAGACGTCGGAATTCCGGGACCTTCGTCGATGATCTGAAATTCGACTTCAGCCGGTTCCGAGCGATGTTTCAACAGTTTGCCGGTTACATAAATCGTTTTGTTTTCTTTGGAAAATTTGACTGCGTTGTTGATCAGGTTGACGAGAATTCGATTTACTCTTTCACCATCGCAGATGAACGGAACACCATCGCAACTGATATCGAGATTGATCTTCTTGCGCTCTGCCTCGGGTTTCACCATGTCTACCGCTCGTTGAATCAACTCTTCCGCGTTTGAATTTTCGTAATTCAGTGCTAAGCCACCGGCTTCGAAACGTTCTATATCCAGCAAATCTTTAATCATCGAAATCAGCGACGACACTGATATTTGTGCGCGACTGACCAGACGCTTGCCACGGTCGTTAAGTGTTCCAGCCGCGCCTTCCATGCACATGTCCAGCACTACACCGATGGACGTGAGCGGCGCGCGTAGATCGTGGCTCACCATAGCGATAACGTCTTGCTTCAATTTCTCGGCGGCCTTGCGATCCGAAATGTCGTGTATCACGCACAGAATTGAGCGATCCTCAGCCGACCAGTTAACCGACCATTGAGTGTAGAGATACTCGCCGTCAAAGTGTTTGAGCCGCGCTTCAAACTTTTCAGAAAACGCTTTTGATTTGATCGATTCAAGCTCGTTGTAAGACATGTCACGATCGTCAGGATGAATCAACGATTGAATATTGGTGCCCAACAATTCATCCTCGGCGTAACCAAGGACGCTGTGAATTGCGGGATTGACTTCCGAGAGTTTCAAAGATTCGTCCAGCGAACATATGATTTCGCCGGCGCTATCAATCATCGCGCGCTCGCGCTGACGGCTGCGGGCCATAGCTACAGATAGCCGCTGAATATCGCCATGAATAACGTTAAATCGGTCATTTCCAGGCAGAGTATTTTCAATGCCTCGACCAAGAGAAATTTTGATTACGCTGTCGTGGAGCGCGGTAACACGTTTCGATAAATTATCGGCAAAGATAAAGGCATAAATCGCAGACAGTGCAGGTGTCACCAGTGCTGCCACCAACAGAGCCAGCAGAGTCGCTTGACCAGCGGCATTTCCTTCGACCAGTCCTTTGTGTTTTGCGTTTAGCTTCTCGCGCAATTTTTCAGCCGGGCCTTTAATTTCCTCTAAAAGTTCATTTGCCTTTCCCATCAAGATGCTTTGATCGACCGGTTGATCGTTCTTCTTCACACCTTCGACGGTTTCGATCGTTTCGCTCAAATCGGTCAGAACAGCGATGAATGGTTTGGTGGTTTCCGTGCCCAGCGACTGAATATCGGATGAATTTTTCAGTTGAGTAATGTCGTGGTTAAGCGACTCTCTGATCGGACGCAGCGAGGCGACGAGCGTCTCGTCCTCTTCTGTCAGTACTTTCAATGCGGAAGACGCAGCGCTATGGTATATGGAATCAAACTTAACAAGGGACGCACCAGTGGCGGTGACTTCGTCCTGCGTATGTTTCAGCCCGAGCAGCGAGGCAAAAATAATTGAAATCAAGACGACTTCGATTATCGCCGGCACAACCAGTGGAAGGAGAACTCCTGTTGATGAAAAAACATCATTTTTCATGATATCGAAGTAATTCCATTCGCCTACAACGCGTCTGCAAGAGCCCTGGCCAAGCCCACTTTCATGAGTTCACCAAAGGTAACTGCGCGAACAATGTTGTAACGCGCACCGTATCGTGGCAGGTTACGTTCTAGATCAGTCACGAATCCTTGCCCCGTGTAAGCGCTGTTTCCGATCAGAAAAATGGTGACGGAGATCTCGTTGGGATTGCGCATACGCAGGGTCGCTTCAACGATTGCTTGTCTCACTGTGTTTTCGTTATTGGGCCGACCGTCGGTGATGATCGCGATGCCTAACGGTTTCACGTTGCCGTGCGTCAATTCTCTTCTTTGCAGGTAGTCTCGAAAGGTCGCGACCAATGGATCGGTTAAATTCGTTCCGCCTTCCGGAGCCGCGCGGCTGAAGATTTGCGGAATCTGATCGAGAGTGACGTTGGTAAAAACTTTAAAACCACCGGAGAACAAAACCACACTCAATCCTTTTGCCGACACATATCTCGTTTGTTCGGCAAGGTGCAGAGTTTGTTCTTTGCACCACTGCCAGCGACTGACGCAGGCGATCGAACCCAACAGCATCGACATGACGGTTCCGCCCACTCGCCCCATTCCGGATATCGGACAGTCGGGCGTGTGCATCGAACCTGATTGATCGATTATGAGCACCAGATCGTGATTAGCCAATTTTTGCAATTGGACTTCAGTGAGACCACTTTTGAGAGTGCTGCCAGTCGCTGTACCCTTGAGCGGCTTTTTGTTATTGGCTGACGCCGCACCACCGAGTGTCGGAAACTGATTATCAACTGACGCTGCAGCCCCGCCCTGCAGGTTGGTGCCTTCGTCATCGATGCCGCCATCCATCACCGACTGTTGAGCGCCGAGATTAAAAGGCGCTCGACCACGGCATTCGGCTCGCTGTCATTCTGTGTCGGGTTCGCTTGTTTCAGCAAACTAGGCGCAGGCATAGGCATCTCGTCGGATTCGGAGTTGCCGTAATCTGAGCGACCGCCATCGCGATCGGCTCCGTTGCCTGGCTCACGATTGGTGTCACCGTTTAATTCTTTATTCGAATCGTCCGAAGCGTCTGCAGGTGGCGGGCTCGACCGTTTCAATCGGCTCGTTGAAGAACTCTGGGCACCCGTCGCACCCCCTGGCTCTGGTCCTTCCGGACCCAGATCATTTGCCGCAATGATGTGCGTGCGCTCAGAATGGAGCTCCGCGCTCGTATTATCAGCAGCAATCGCCGTTGCGATCGGCGAGACCAAAAACAGATAAAGTGACATTAGGACCAGCGCGAGCCTATTTGACTTCGGATCCATATGTGGTCGAGACATTCGAGTGACCTCCGAGGCCTTTATTCCCATCTGATCTATAAGCTCAACAGAGCTTTAGACTCATAGCCTTTCAGGCGTCCAGTCGGTCCGTTCTGCGAATCGCCACAGGCAGACGGTGTATAATCGCTGCCATTGAATTATTGGACTGAGCTGCCAAACCGGGGGACGAGTATGAAAGCAATATCGCGGTTTTTGGTGCTTTCAGCAGTGTTGTTGATCGCTTCACCGGCGAATGCTGCCGAAACTTTGCTGACCGAGGGCATCGAATTTTATAAAGCCGGTCAATATTCCAAAGCGAAACAATTTTTCGAATACATCATCAAGAAAGAGCCGACGTGCTGGCAGGCGCATTACGAACTCGCCAACACGCACATGAAGATGAACGAACTCGCGCTTGCGAAGCAAGAATACGTGGCTACGCTCAACAACAATGCCGATGGCAAAGTCGCAAAAATATGCGGTCAATTGATAGCGTACATCGACCACATAAGCGGCGTGAAATCATACGAGAATGCCACTACGACAAGCGCGGTGCCGGTTAGAACTCCGGCGACTGCCACCACTCGTGTGGAATTCAAACATCGAATCAATGTTGTTCCACCGTTGTTTAATCACCAGGCTGTCGGGCAAAGCACCATCGATACTGTCACGCGCATTGTCGATACTCTGCCACCGAATATTTATGAAATCCTCGACGCGGGCGGTGCCACCGTGAACATCGCACCGAACATCACCGATAAATGGCCGGATATGCTTAAAGGCAAACTCGATGCCGAAGGTCTGCACTTGGCGCAGGATGCCGCCAGATGTTATGGTCATGATGTCTATATTTACGAACGAAAAATTATTCCAGACTCAACGAAACTTGGCGATGAAGTTTTTGATTCAGGTTCTGTAACGAACGTGCTTTATCATGAACTCGGTCACGCTGTTGATGAGAGTTCCGGCACTTTTACAAAAACAAAAGACGTGCTCGATATCTACCAGTCTGATGTGGATAAAATGTCGGATGATGTAAAATCGAGATTGTGGTATTACACCAAGCCTGGCTACACAGGCGCACGTGAAGCGTTTGCTGAATGTTTTGCAGGATTGATGGGCGCAAACGGCAAAGACACTGATGTGGTGAGAGCTAACTTTCCGCGCTATCGAGAGTGGGCACGAAACAAGTTCAAGCTTTAAAGAACCTGAGCTTGCACTACATACGGTATAACCCGCAGTATTGGATTTAGTGTCAATGCCGTATGTGGTATCAGTGTGCACCAGTTGAGAGAACTAAACGATAAATTCTTTTCCAAGGACTTTTCAATGCCACCTGATAGTTAAAGTGCAAAGACCCGTCGCTGGGGCGACGAGTCTTTTAGCGTTGAAGCAGTAGCCGAGCTGGGGGATCGACTCCACCTCATTAACCTTTGATGCGGGCTACGAGAAGTTAGTTGGGGTGCCTTCGTTCTCGCCGGTGAAGATATTATTGCCGCCCAGGGTTGCAATAACGTTGCAAAGGCGAAGTCCGGTCCTGTGCCATTTAATGGAGCCTAAAATCAATCATGTTAAAGTTTCGCAGGCACCTCACCATGGAAATGGTATGAAATCAAAGTCAAGGTCCGACCGCAAAATTTGGCAAGCCCGCAGGCGCAGCGCGTTGGCGGTGGGCGCAGTTTTCGGATTAGCCGGTTTGTTGGCACCTGTAGCGGCGTCGAATGGTGACGGCGTCCCAAAGAGCAATACCTTGATCGCCGTTGAAACCGGTTCAGTAGTTAATGCCTCGCCTGACAAGTCCGCCGCAGAGGTCGCGCCACTCGCTGGTTCAGTCAGGCTCGTGCTTCAAGTAACCATAGATCAATTACGCGGCGATTTACCCCGAATTTTTAAACGTAGATTCGGCAAAGGTGGTTTCCGTTATCTGATGGACAACGGTGTCTACTATGTGAATGCAAATTACACGCACGCCGATACTGAAACCGGTCCGGGACATGCCACTTTAGTTACCGGCGGGCAGCCGGCGCAACACGGTATCATCGGCGGTGACTGGTGGGATGAGGCGAATAAGAAACTCGTCTACTCCGTCGAAGACGATAAATACAGAATCCTCAGCAATTATGTCGAGAAGGATCCTGCAAAGTCGAACAGTGGACGTTCGCCCGCCAACCTGGAGTCGACCACAATCGCTGACGAAATTTACATCGCTTCCGAGCACCGCGCCAAGATTTTTGCCGTGTCCGGCAAAGATCGCAGTGCCATCATCCCTGGTGGTAGAGTCGGCAAAGCGTTTTGGCTTTCTCAAGGCGATTTTGTTACAAGCGAATTTTATTACAAAGAAATTCCAGGCTGGCTCAAAAGCTGGAACGATCGCAAACTCGCTGATTCCTACAAAGGTAAATCATGGGATTTGTTGCACGATCGAAAGTCATACTGGCGCGCAAACCGCGATGACATGCCATGGGAAGGAACATTCGCGCACCTTGGTCGCACAATGCCCAAGTCGCTGGACAACCAGGACAAGGAAAAATTCTACAGAGGTCTCGATTACACGGTCGTTAGTGACGAACTAGTTTTAGCTTTCACAAAAGATCTGATCACCAGAGAAAAGCTAGGACAGAACGAAACACCCGACTACTTGTCGGTGAGCTTCTCGTCCACTGATTTAGTCGGACACACATGGGGTGTGAACAGCCTCGAAGCAGAAGACAATGTTCTGCGAGTCGATCGAAATCTAGAAGATCTTTTTTCGTTCATCGACAAGAACATCGGTTTGGATAAAACCTTAATCGTTTTGTCTGCTGACCATGGTGTCGCTGACGTGAGTGAGTACATGCAGTCCTTGAACTATCCAGCAAAGCGCATAGACCCTCAAGAATTTCCGAAACGCATTAACGAAGCATTGAAAAAGAAATTCGCTACCGATGCGGATCTCCTGCAGATTTTCGTTTATCCATATTTGTATTTAAACGTCGATCAGATACAGATCTTGAAATTGAATCTGGCTGAAGTGGAATCATTCGCCGCAACCGAGGCCATGAAATATCCGGGCATTGCCTTTGCCGCGACTCGTTCTGACATCATTTCAGGGCGCATGCCTTTCGGACACGCGCACATGCCTAAAATCGGAAACACATTCCACGCAAAACGATCTGGCAGCGTCCACATCGTGACCGATCAACACGCTGTTTTAATGCACTATCCATGGAATCTGAAAACTGGCTTACACGGCTCGGTTTACTCGTACGACACTTTTGTGCCGATCATGTTCGCCGCACCAGGTTTAAAAGCGAAAGAAGTTTCGCGACCGGTAGGTCCGCATGATATCGCACCGACGATTGCCACCTTCCTCGGTATCAAGCCACCATCAGGCTCAGTGGGCGTTCCGCTTTCCGAAATTGTTGATGACAGAACTAATTCCGGTATGCGGAAATTCTAGATTACTGCTGATTGATTCGAGAAAGAACGGCCAACCAAACATCCTCGCCACGAGCGAGTGATGTGACCTGGAAGCCACGCGACCATTCTTCGCGAATTTTCGATCTGAGATCGACAAAACTTTTTCTGGTCACCCATTTTTGCGATGCAATGGTTTCAGTCTTGTTTAAAATGACTAACCACTTGCCGCCACCATATGTGATGCAAGTGATCTTTCGACCATCGTCCCAGGCTTGCCTGGTTTTTTCTTGCAATGCTTCAGCATCGCAGGCGGTGAAATAACTTTGTTCTTCGGCGTTCGGTAATTGAGTCGCAACAGCAATCCAGTGACCGGCGCCCTGGGTCAAGGAAGTAACTCGGTAACCACGTTTCCAATTTCCCTTAATTTGCGCAAGCAATGCTTCCATCGTTATGCTCTTCATCAAAGCTTGCGATAGATATTTCTTTTCCGGCAAATATCCGAATAGCCATTCGTGCCCATTATGCGCGACGTGCTGTAACGTGTTCGCACTCAATCTATATGCGTGACTGATACCTGGATCAGCATCATTGATACCAAGTACGTTTAAAGAATCTGGTCTTGTAGCTTTAGTGAAAGCAGAAATCAGTTTGCCGTCATGCCCGGCTACGGCAGTGAGTTCATAACCTTTTTCGAGCATGGCGGCGATGCGCCTCGAGATGGACGCGACGCTCGTGCAGAACGAAACTGTTTGCGCGCAATCACGAGGAGCGAGTGCCAGTTCATTTATAAATGTAGAATCGGAATGATGCGTCGTCGCAATCGCTCGCAACTGAATGGTATTAGTGTTGGTGTCGCCGAACTTTCCGTTTGATACCATATCTACAAAATTTCCAATTGATCTATTCGTTCCGTTCTGAGCCTCATTTGAACGCGATGCAAATGAGCGCCTCTGAAGCGGGCATTATATGTCATGGGATACGCCCATGTTCATTCACATCAGATCATTACAGTTAGAGAACCTTAAGATATCTCTTGACTAGCTTGAAAACGATTAACTGGGTACGGTCTCAAGTTTCGCCTCTCTTGTTAGTTGAGTTAAAAGTTATATTGAACTTAATTGCGTGTTACTCTGAGAACAGGTTGGCTGGCGCTTGAAGGCTAGATTCTCTCGACAGCACGCAAAGCCTGAGATTTCGGTGAGATCGAGACGGAGATGAGATGCGCAGACTTTGGTTGTGGATTCTGACAGCAGCGACGGTCAGTGTATTCAGCGCCTCGCCGCTGGCGGCGAAGTCTCTGCCGGGCGTTTCTCTAGAGGACGCGGAAAAGGATGATTTTTTCGAATTTTTCGCTCTGAAGAAACGGGCAATCGACGAACGAGACGGTCTGGCGACGCATTATTTTCGCCCACCAGCACGCGACGACGTCGTGGTTTGCGTCGATACCGACACGAGTAAGAGTAACGTTATCCTGCAAATGAGCTTGATCGTCGGACGCGAGTTTATCGACGAACCCAAAACGAATATTTTCGCCAGAGATCTGGTGAAGAGTTTCATCGAAGCTGCAACACCTGCTGCCGGTGCGGCAGAAACAGCAAGCGTAGTAAACGAAATCTTTTTGCGCGGTAGCGGATTGCAAAACGCAACAGTCGAAAAAGTGCCTATCGAAGTCGATAACTCTTCACAGAAAAATTCGGTTTCTAAAAATCAAAACAACCAAGCAAATACCGAACCGCAAAAGGTCGTTTATGAAAACATCAAAAAAGAACTCGCTGACAACCAAACTGTTGGCAGCGGCAAAGCAGGGAGCAGTGCCGATATCGATTCAGGTGCGAGTGAAAAGTCAACTGTAAACTTAGATGCAGATGCAAATTCCAATTCGACGAATTCGAATTCTTCCGATTCAAATACGAAAGTATTTGCGAAAATTCCCGGAGAGAAAAAACGGACAATCGACAAAGATCAACGCCTTATTAAGGTGGGTTCTGGTCCGCTGAAGGTTGGTGATACAGCCATAATAACTTCGCGCAACTTACCCAAATTACCAGAAAAAATTTCGGATTCATACAAGGCGTTCCAAGGTAGTCTCGAGACTGTGGACACTCCGATCACAGGAGCTCATCTGATCTTAAAAAACCACATCGTAGCTAAAGGTCGCTTTCTTGAAGTTAGAGTTGATCTCGATTCCGTAAAAAAGGCACCAAAGTTTGACGTGGTGGTAGACGAATCACCATCTAATGATAATAACGAAAAAAACGACAAATGATAGAATTTGTTTGTGACTAAGTGATACCAGTGCAGAGATGGAAAATCCGCACGAAACTTTTGAGATAGTGTGCATGAGAATCGTTGCAATTAGCGACACTCACAACCATGAAGTAGATCTTCCGACAGGCGATCTGTTGATCGTCGCGGGTGATGTTAGCGGAACCGGCACATTTAGCCAGCTCACACGCTTCAACACATACCTCGAAAAGCAAGCTCCGAAGTTTAAACACAAGCCTCTCGTTATTGCCGGCAATCACGATTTTCTTTTTCAAAAGGATCGAGCAGCCGCGGAGTCGCTGCTATCTGCTGGCGTTTACATCGAAGACGAACTTTCAATCATCGATGGATTTAAAATTTACGGCAGCCCGTGGACACCAACTTTCTATGATTGGGCATTCATGGAAGACCGTGGAGAGCCAATCCGCAAATACTGGGATCTGATTCCTGAAGGTCTGGATCTTTTAGTGACACACGGTCCACCGTTAGGTATTCTAGATTTTTGTGGACAAAACGTTGGATGTGCAGATTTGCTCGCTGTTGTCACCAAAGAATTAGCGGCGCCTCCGCGTTTCCATATATTCGGTCATATTCACGAGGGACACGGTGAATTTGTTACCGAGAAAACAAAGTTCTACAACGTCTCCATTTGCGATGTAAATTACCATCCGACCAATCCAGTGACGATTATAGATCTTTGATGCGTGCTTAGCGTTCTGATGAGCCCGACTGAGAGCCGTTCTTGAAGTTCGTTTTCGAGGTCCACTTCTTTTCTCAGGTCTATTTTGTTCTTCTGACTACTTCGCGCTTCGCCGAACACTTAAGCGCACAAGGTCATCCGCAACGACTACGTCAGGAAAAATCGGAGAAGCTTCGTTTACAAATTCCTGGTGTGAAGTGTATCGCGGCGAGAAGTGAGTCAACGCGAGCTGCCTGGCGCCAGCTTCCAGTGCAAGAGTGGCCGACTGTTCTGCGGTCATGTGGTAGTGGTCGTGCGCTTCTCTCGTTTCGCTACTCAAATAGGTGGATTCAGCAACCAGCAGGGTGACATCTTGAGCGAGTTTGCGCGCGCCATTACACGGGCGCGTGTCCATAACCAATGCCATAGACTGCCCCGGTCTAACGGAGCTCACATCTTCGAGTTTTACTTCGACACCATCCACGGTGACAGAACCTGCTCGTTTCAACTCACCCACTGCTGGACCTGAGATACCGTGCTTCGCCAAAAGGTCAGGCATCATGCTTCGCCCATCCGCTTCTTGCAATCGATAACCGTAACAGTCAACGCTGTGATCGAGTGCTGCGGCGTGCAGACTCAATCCATTTTTATTGAACAACTCAACTATTTCGTCCTTATTAATTCGGATCGGTCGCGGGACAATGGTGGCAGCGTCATGAAATATGGTGGCATGACGAAGTCGTTCAAAATAAACTTGCCCACTGGCGGGAAAAAACACTTCCACCGCATGTGGTGCTCCATCCAAAGATAATCGTTGGATGACACCAGCCAATCCTAGACAATGATCTCCGTGAAAATGTGTAATTGCGATGTGCGTGATTCGTGTCGCACTGATTCCCGCGAGCGTCATTTGACGCTGTGTGCCCTCGCCTGGATCGAATAAAATTCCGATGTCGTCCCAGAACAAAAACATCGCGTTATGGTTTCGCGTTTTGGTCGGAACCTGGCTACTAGTGCCGAGAAATACAAGTTCGCGTGTAGACATTTTACTTATTCTCTCGCGTCAAACTCTCGGTCTAGCCATTTCAAAAGTCGAATCGGTTTTGCAATAAGCGCTTCCACCCAAACGTCCGATTGGTTGAAGGATATCATGCACTATTGAATTGCCGTTCCAAACTTCATCTTTCACGTGCATGCAGATTACTTGCCCAAGCACGATACTCGACTTTGGTAATTCGATTCGCTGAAACAAGCGACACTCAAGTGATACCATTGATTCTTTGACGCGTGGCGGCTTCACTGCAGTCGATGGTTCGGTGCTCAATTGCGCTTGTTCGAATTCATTGATGGAAGAATCGAATTCGCCGCTGGATCGATTCATTTGTTCGGCGAGTTGCAAACTCACAACGTTGACAACGAACTCTTCGGTTTCAATGATGTTGGCAAGCGTGTCTTTCTGAACGAATGATACTGTTCCGTCTTCTGATTTCTTACGCTTCATACCTATGCCGAGACCGATAATCGGTGGCTCTGCGGAGAATGCGTTAAAGAACGAAAATGGTGCGAGATTCAAAACGCCACTTAGACTCTGAGTGGAAACCCACCCAATCGGTCGTGGAACCACACATCCAAGCAGCACTTTGTAGATTGTTTCGGATTCGCTTTTCGCGCAATCGATAAGCATAAGGCACCTGAGCCGCAGACAGAATCAGCGGGCACATGCTGGTGATCCGCGCTCAAATGATAGCACTTGTGAAGTTACTTCGTCTTCTTTCTGGCCTTGGCATGTTTGATCACGAAGTCTTGTTGGTTTAGCACCTTGCCGCGCCATTTCTTCACGATGTAAACAACCGATCCTTTTCTCACCAGCCCGTACAACTTCATGATGTCGTTATTTGAATGTCTGATGCAGCCATGACTGACATCCTTGCGAATTTTGGTGGGCGAATTCGTACCATGCAGGGCGATATCGAATTTGTTCAAATTGATTTTGGCGACACCCAATCCATTTCGCTTGTCAATTTTGTATGGCTCGACGGGCGTCTGCTTTGGGTCGATCGATTTTGTCGGAACCCATTTGGGATCCAGTTCTTTTCTTACGACGTAGTAGCGACCTGGTGGCGTGGGAGTTGCACCTTTTCCAACCGAGTTGGAAACGCTCATGATACGAACGATCTCATCTTTCTGAAGCTGCAAAACGTGAGTGTAGTGACTGCTCATATCGACTATCACTACGACTGGTTCATATGAATGATAGCCATTCATTCGGATGGTCGGGCCGAGCACATAATGTCCGTTGACAAAAGGTTTTTGGTTCAGATTCCTGGGCGCTGGTTTAGAACCAACTTTAGTGGCTGGTACCGCCGACGATGCCACTTGTACGCACGCAGTCATGGCACCGAATGTTAGTAAGGAAATGAGCGCGGTGCGGATTTTGGACTGAATCATTTCGGACCTCGTTATTTAACACTGGCGAGGCCACGATAATCTGAACGTTTCGGATTAGGTGCCATGGGTGGGTACACTTTTCGTAGCACAGTTGGCGCCAGTCGAGGCAAACGAACTTCAGTCAAGTACCTGTGTTCGACGGAAATTGGTGAACTTTGCAGCGAATTTAATCTCAAGAGACGCATTCAGCAAGGGTTTAGACGTAAGCGATATTTATTGGGCAGAGTGAGAACTTTCATGCGCTGTTTTTCTGTTCGAGTTCTTCGGTGTGTGAGCGGTCGCTTTTGATTTCCCGACGCTATTTTTGCCGCCAGCGTGTTTGTTGGCTGTGGTTTTACGCGCATCTATAGTCGTCGATTTGCTCGCGGTGACTTTCGGTTTCACTTTTTTAGCGGTCACGCTGTTCGCTGCGGCTTTGTTTTTTGCGGCTTTGTTTTTTGCGGCTTTGTTCGCTGCGGCCTTGTTCATTGCGGCTTTGTTCGTTGCGGCTTTGTTCATTACGGCTTTGTTCATTGCGGCTTTGTTCATTGCGGCTTTGTTCATTGCGGCTTTGTTCATTGCGGCTTTGTTCATTGCGGCTTTGTTCGCTGTCAATTTTTTAATCGGTTGCTGCGAGCCAGGTTTGACTAAAGGTGGTGGAAACGAATTTGCGAGTGGCTGAATTCGTTTTGGTGGCATACGATCGTCAGCGTTTTTCTGGGCATCAGATTTTACGACCGCCGGATATTTTTCCGATTGGCTGTGATTGCCTGCAACCTGTTTCTGATCTCTGCCGTGCGTCGGCTTCACCAGGGCTTTGTCCAAACGAGTTTTGTCAGACAACGTGACTTCAGGTGGGCACTCTTGCTTGAAGGATCCTGTACCAACTGCAGTGAGATCCTTTGTATACACTTCATAAGGGTCAAACGCCTGTCCTTTGAAAACAGCATCGCCCGGCGCAATTCTGCTGATCGAAAAATGTAAGTGAGGCGTGTCGGGTGGTGCGTTTCCCGATGTTCCAACGTAACCAATCACTTGACCTCGTTTCACGAAATCGCCGTCCTTAAGCCCGTCCGCGTAACTTTCTAAGTGTGCGTAATAATAAACAAACTGTCCCGATGGATCCTTTTGATAGATCGTCAGACCACCGTTTTTGCTTTGAAATAAACGCCCGATGGTACCATCTTCAACTGCCCGAATCGGCGTGTTGCGCGGCGAAACAAAATCAACGGCACGGTGCAAATGACCGACACGCCCTTGGTAAAATGCGCCTTTCATTTGTTCAGTTTCGTAGCCATCGATTGGTATCAGTAAATTGCGTTGTCGGAGTTCGTTAACACTCTGATTCCAGTCGAAGCTTGGCGCTATCTCGCATTGTTGACCTTTCTCCGCACCGAACGCGGAGTTATGCGACGAGAATAGCAAAGCCACGGTTAATAGCAGGCTGCTTGCCCGCTTGATAGCATTTATTCGTTTGCTGTATCGTTTTAAAATCAAATCGTAAAACTCAAGGTTGCCTTCTATTTCGAGACGAGACTGAGCCAATTTGGTTCCATCAGTCTTTCTAATCTTCATCGCTTTGCAATAAATACTGATGTTTCATATTGTAGATCCGCAAATCCATCACGTTGAAATTTGCCGAATAGCGCCGTGAGACCGGCTCTTAACGCATCTGCCGCGGCACCATCCTTAGGGGCATATGATGCGGAGAATGCTCTGCCCAGTAATCCATTTAAATCCATGCGTTGAAAATTACCGAAATTTGTTCGTGCTGCATCTTTGAATAAGGTCGACTCAAGGAGCGGATTTCCAGCGATTCCTCGTTTCATTTCAACCTTTGTCGTCTCAGGGAGCTGGCGAAATAAATCTCCGTAACCTTTTGAAAATTCATCTATTTCATTTCGTTCATTCCACATCAGCACTACGTATCCGCCTGGCTTGATGATTCTGTGGAATTCTATCAACGCTTTGTCAGGATCGAACCAGTGAAACGCCTGCGCACTAAGAACCGCATCAACGTGGGCATCCGGCAGACCGGTATCTTCGGCTGTGCCTGGTATATATACTGGATTTTTCTTTTCTGGATCCTCGGATGCAGCGTCACCACCTGTGGCATCACTCGCGCGGGACTGCTCTTCGGCTCTTTGCGCTGTCAAACGCATGTCATCGTTTGGTTCTAAACCAATCAATTTAATGCCACGGTCGGCGAACAGCCTCGTCGAAATTCCTGTTCCGCAGCCAATGTCGGCGACCAGCGATTGGTTTGACAAACCGCACCTTCGGACGATAAACTCGATCGCCTCAACCGGATACGTCGGACGCGAAGCCGCGTAAATGTCAGCCAGTCCTGAGAATCGGTCTGTAGATTTCATACCGAGCACCTCTTGACCCCATCAATGCTATGCAAGAATCATCTCACCTTGGGTAATTCCCTTTCTTGAATCTTACGACCAATAGGATGCTGGACGTAAGTACAGAATAACAGTTAATGAACCGACGGAGGCTGCCATGGCGTGCAATCTAGGGGGGTACAAGACCACGCGGTGTGCGGAAACGCAGAAAACGCAGCGGGGTTTCCTTTCGTTAATGCTGCTTTTCAGCTTGTCTCTTACCACTCTTCCGGCGCTCAGTCAGACAGCTGCCGATGATGACGATACCCTGCCTGTCGAAACACAGACGAAAGCTCCAGACGCCGAAATCGTCGACGCCGTTAAAGATGTGGCTGGGGTAAATCTCACTCGCAAGGACATGGCGCCAAAGAAAGCAGCGACCACTTCTGCTGAAGTGAAACAGCTGAAGAAGAAATCCGGTTTCAGTCTCAATCCATTGAATTGGCTCTATGAGCCAATTAGCAACATGCAAGAGACTATTGTGAAATTGGAACAGCAGATCGTTCGTTTAGAAGCGCCAATTGCCGGACTGCAAAGACCGATGCTGGGTCTGCGTCGCGACATGAAGCGTATCGATCTGGAAATTAGAGAAGTACGAACCGAAATGAATGCCATGGGTGGCACACTTAACGCCACCATGGGCGAGATCAGAGAAACCAAGAATGCCATGCTCTCGACCAACAAAGTTATGGGCGAAACCCGTGAAGAGTTAGCAAAAACCAAAGCCGAAGTTGTGTCTACGAAAGACGAAATCAGAGCGACTAAGAATGCGGTGACATCCACGAAGAAAGAAATTTCGCAAACTACAGATGCAGTTATTTCGACGCAAAAACAACTGGCATTGACCAATCAAGAGATGCGTTCTGTTCACAAAACCATTTCGCAGATGGGTGACAAACTAGGCACGCTCGAAGAAACGGTTCAAGAACTTCGCGGACCGATTCAGCAGCTGCCAAAGCCAGTTGCCGGAGTTGAGCGCCACTTAGAAAATCTCGAAATTAATCTGCAATCGCTGCGCGAGTCGGTCAACATGACCAGTAATTTGATACTCGCTGCTATTCTGTTAACGGCACTGATGGTTTGCTTCGGGACACCAGTTATGGCGCTTCTCGCATTCAAATATAGAAAACGAATTTTGGAAAGTCTGGCACAGCGTCCTACTTTGGAGGACGATGCAGAAGCAACTTTAGCCGAGGGGACGCCGAAATCTTATACGAGTATCAAGCCGGTTTCGGCAACGGGTGTTACGTCGTCAGGATCTTCTTCCTCTATGCCGACGATGGATAAAGCTGGTACGCGTTCTAATTCGCTGCGACGTTAAGTCTGCTCTTCACTTCGTTGTTGTGCACGACGCACGAGCTTTTGCAGCCGCAGCGTGGGCAGTCAGTCCTTCGATATTTGCAAAATCTGCTGTGTTCACCGCCAGTGATGGCGCCTGCGTTTTAACTCGGATCCACGATTGTGCTCTGAGAAATGTTAGTGGCGATAAACAGCCCTGGAATTTCGCCGATCGATTGGTTGGCAGTGTATGATTCGGTCCTGCCATGTAATCGCCGAATGCGACGGTACATCCGTATCCCAGGAATAAGGCACCGTAATTGGTGAGTTGCAATTTTAATTCTTCCGGATTACTCACAGCGAGAAGTAGGTGCTCGGGGGCGATTTTGTTCGCAGCTTCGCAACATTGATCAATTGAATCGAGAACCAGTATCGCACTTCCAGCGAGGGACTCGCTAAGGAAGTCAGGCAGTCCGAGCCGTTTCACGTCTTCAATGATGCGTGCTGCGACTTTTTTCGCTAGACTTTTATTAGTGGTTAATAGATAGGCTCGCGCATCCGGATCGTGTTCTGCTTGGGATAAGAGATCTAAACTCAACCAATTCGGATCTGCATTGTCATCCGCAATGACGCAAATTTCGCTGGGACCAGCAAGCATGTCGATGCCGATGACGCCTTGTAGTTGTCGTTTGGCTTCGGTGACGTATGCGTTTCCTGGGCCGACGACCATGTCGACCGATCTAATAGTTTCGGTGCCAAACGCCATGGCTGCAACGGCTTGAGCACCACCGATTTGATAAAACTCTTTAACACCGGCGATGGTGCCGGCATAAATGATTTCCTTTTCCAATCTTGGAGAGATGATTACGATCTCTTCAACGCCCGCGACTTGCGCAGTAACAGCTGTCATAAGCGCGGTCGACGGAAGCGGATATCTGCCGGAAGGCACATAACAAGCCACGCGCCGGACAGGGCGATGATCGATTCCGGTTTGGAATTCTCCGCAATCAACCTCGGTGGATTTTATACTTTTGACTACAGCAGAGCCAAACTCTTTGATTCGTTCGGCAGCAATTTGAAGCGTCTTTCGTGTCGCTTCGTCAACCTGATCGACCGCTGCGGCGATAGCAGCTTCTGAAAGTAAAAAACGATTTGCTTTCGCAGCATCTGCCCTGACAGACGAAGCAGTCGCGTCGGACTCATTAGCGGGAATGTCTTTGAGCTTGGTGGCAATCTCAACGATCCCCTGGTCGCCCCTGGTTCGCACGGTTTCAATGAATTGCTTTACGACGTCCTCGACCTTTTCCTTCGCGCTTTGTGCTTCAGTCTGTCGAGCATCATGAGCGATACCGCTACTGTTGAATGGCTTAGTTAGATCAGCGAGAAACCTATCTGCGGCACTTCCTACATAGACCTCGATCATTTCGCGCGCCCTCCAAGTTCATTTTCGATTTCTCGCCAGGACACGCCTTCTTGTGTTGCTAATACAGAAACGAAGTACAACAGATCCGCAATCTCCCATTTCAGATTCTCTTGCGAAGTGAACGAAACAACTTCGAAAGCCTCTTCCATGATCTTCTTCTTTAAGAGCGTTGGATTATCGAGCAGCTTTTGGGTGTAAGATTTTTCATCGCTATCGCCAGCCTTACGAGAGGCTATGACTTGGAACAGTTTCTCCAGATCGAAGGTTCTCGCTGTGTCTCGAGTGAAACAGGTATAACTTCCGTTGTGGCACGCGACACCAGTTTGATCAACAAGAAAAATTATGGTGTCATTGTCGCAATCGCTGCGGCATGAAATCAGTTGCTGCGGATTTCCCGATGTTTCACCCTTGCGCCAAATGGATTGACGTGACCGGCTGAAGTAAACGCCCTTGCCTGTGGAGAGTGCTTCAGTCAGTGACTCTTTGGAGCTGTACGCTACCATGAGAATATTGCCAAAGGCATCTTGCACCACGGTCGGTATTAAACCAGAAGCGTCCCATTTTAAGCTATCGACGATGGCTTCGTTTAAATTCAATTGCCCCGTATATAGTGCCATGCCGACTTGGACGTCTACACCTAAGCCAGTAAGAGCGACAGCATCGCTGGTTTTCGCCACCCCACCAGCGACGGTGAGCGGGCGTTTCAACTCATCGCGCAATGTTATGACCGCATTTTGGTCGACACCAACCATGCAACCTTCACTCTTCACAAAAGTGCTGAGGAAACCGCTGCAGAATGGTGACAAACGCTTTGCTCGATCGAGGACCGACTCGCCGGTGCTTGTCCGCCAGCCATTGTCGACGACTGTGCCATCCACCTGGTCGAGTGCCACCATCACTCTGTCAGTCGGCAATTTCGACAACAATTCTTCCGTCGCCGCGGTGCCAATAATGACTTTCTTAGCTCCTGCTCGAAGCAGTTCGCGAGCGGTCTCTACGTCGCGCACACCGCCGCCTGCACGAACATCGGCTACTGCGCACAACTCTTTGACCAAGTTGCGATTATTGCCCTTACCGAGCGCGGCGTCCAAATCGATCACCGCGACTTCGCCATATCTATTGAACACTTTTGCCAGTTCAAGCGGATCTTTTTCGCTGGTCAGCACATGCTCTTTGCCTTGCCGCAGTTGAACGGCTTTACCACCCATTATGTCAATGCTTGGAATAATCATAGTCTAACTTTGACTCCCTGTTCTTTGAGCACATCTTTGACCTGCCTTACCGTCCATTCCGAGAAATGGAAGATGCTTGCCGCCAGAGCCGCATCCGCTTTACCTTCATTGAATACTTCGACGAAACAGTCAGCACCAGCTGCGCCACCGGATGCAATGATCGGAATGGACAGCTGCGAAAACGCTTTGGTCAAAGGAATGTCGAAACCATCTCGTGTTCCGTCCTTATCCCAGGAAGTCAGCAAAATTTCGCCAGCACCACGAGTGATGCATTCTTTAGCCCATTCGAGCGCGTCAAGTGCGGTTTCTTCTCTGCCACCACCGATTAAAACTTTCCAGCGACCAGTAACTTTGTCCATGCGCGCATCAATGGCGACGACACAACATTGCGAGCCAAAACCTTTAGCGACCTCATCAATCAACCCAGGATTTCTCACGGCCGCCGTATTCATCGAGACTTTATCAGCGCCCGCTTCAAGAAGGTTGATCACATCTTTGGCGGTAGAGACGCCACCGCCTACGGTTAATGGAATGGTTAGCTGTCCGGCAACTTCACAAACCAGATCTAGTGTCGTTTTTCGATTTTCATTGGATGCAGTGATGTCCAGAAACATAATCTCATCGGCGCCTTGTCGCTCGTACTCGAGGCTTTGCGCTATCGGATCGCCGGCATCAACAAGCCCTTTGAAATTGACACCCTTGACTGTTCTTCCGGATGCAATGTCTAAACATGGAATTATGCGCTTGCACAGATTCGAGACGCCTTTCGGAACGTTTATCGTGGTTTCCACTGTTAACTCCTCTCCACCAAAAGTTTCGCTTCGTTGATCTTGGCTTTGGCAAGCCACGTCTCCAACAAAGTCATGCCATAGTCACCACTTTTTTCCGGGTGAAATTGAAACGCGGTGATGTTTTCCTTTTGAACTGCCGCACAAAATGTCTGAAAATATTCCGATTTAAAGAGCACCGCATCCGGTTGCGCAGGTTCGGCGAAGTATGAGTTGACGAAATAAACAAAACCGGACGGCCATTCAGATGATGTGGACTCCACAGAATTCCAACCAATTTGTGGAATCTTGCCTTCAGTGAAGCGAACAACTTTTCCAGGCAGAATCGACAAACCGGCTACGCCGGGCGTTTCTTCGCTTGATTCGAATAGAACTTGTAGACCCACGCAGATTCCCAGAAATGGAACGCCTTTAGCGATCGCTTCCTTTATAGGATCAACGAGCTGGCTGTTTACCAGGTTGTCCATAACTGCTCCGAAGGCACCGACGCCAGGAAGAATTATTGGTCGGTCACCGAGTTTGCGGTTCGACGCATTGACGCGCCGATACTCAACGCCTAGCCGTTCAAGCGCTCGACAGAGGCTGCCGACGTTGCCGCCCGCGGCGTCGATGACATCAACGGCGGTGGCGATATTCAATTTATCAATATTGTTCGGTGCATTCATTTTTTTTGTCAGCCCTGTTCTCGATCCTTGTTCTAGATCTTTGTTCTAGATCTTGTTCTCGATCCTTGATTCTTGTACCTTTGTGTTTCGTTGTTGGCATCGACGACGAATTAGTTTTCGTCTAGCATTCCTTTTGTGCTCACGTACTCGTCACTTTCCAATTGCTTGATTGCATCCTTAAGCGCACGCGCGAAAGCTTTGAATGCCGCCTCAATCGCGTGGTGATCGTTGTCTTTGTACATGCAGTTGATGTGCAAAGTGGAACGCATTCCGTCGACCAAGCCTTTGAAGAATTCTTTGAACAGGTTTGGATCGAGGTTACCGATCGTGAAATTGCCGAACGGCAAGTTATAAACGAGGTTCCGTCTTCCGCAAATATCCAGTGCTACTTGCACTAGCGTGCCGTCCATCGGATAAGTGAAACTGGCGGCTCTTTCGATTCCTTTAAAACTGCCCAAAGCTTGAAAAATGGCTTCACCAATGACGATACCGCAATCCTCAACCAGATGGTGTGGATCCACATCGATGTCACCGTCCGCGGTGATGACTAAACTGAAGCGGCCATGACACGCAAGCGTATCGAGCATGTGATTTAGAAATGGTAGAGAAGTACGAATTTCCCGTCGACCAGGCTCATCCAAATTGACTTCAACGAATATATTTGTCTCTTTGGTCGTTCTGCGGATGCTGCCGACTCGGGCTCTTTTTATTGCCGTCCCTCCAGTCGTGGCGCATGAAGCGCTTTTCGGCGGAGTTGGTTCCGAAGATTTGGATTGGTTCTGGTCAGATGTCGTGGTCATTGTTTTTCTCCGTTAAGGTCTAATAGCGGTCGTTTAAACTTGTTTCGTCACCATCATCAGCTCTCCGATTTCGCTGCAATTTGAAACTATCGCCTGTGCTCCTGCTTCAATAAATGCGTCCCGGTCCGCGCCAGTAGTCACACCGATAGCGACCAATCCAGCTCCAACAGAAGCGCGCATGTCGTCAACCGAGTTGCCGATGTACGCACCGCAGGTAATGCCGAAATCGGACATTGCTTGATTCAAATAATCCGGTGAGGGTTTCGCCTCGAGTCCAGCGATGTCTCCCATGCAATAGACTTTGTCGAACAGAGGATCGAGTCTCTCGCCCCAAACTTTGGCGTACTCACGTCGATTGCGTCCGGTAACAATGAAAAGTTGGCAGCGGCGGCGCAGTTTTTTCAGCAACTCAATCGACACGAGTAGCTCTTCGCGATCGATTGCAATCGAGAAGTAATACTCTTCCCCGGCTCGTGCCACATCGCTCAGCGCGACCGTTTTTCCGCGTCGCTTCAATAGTTCTGTCGAAGCCACCCAATCGTCATTGTAGCCGCCTTCTAGACGAAGCGCGTGCAGTTCTTTCAAATCGAAGGGTTTACCGCTGAATTTTTCAACGAGGTAGGCGACTGTTTCATCGAAGCTTTTCGACGTATCAACTAACGTTCCATCAAGATCGAACAATAAACCGTAGGTTTTTCCGAATTGTTCGAGTATGTCGTCAAACGCTGTCATCTCCTGGTCATTGCCTACAGAAACCCGAATCCGTCCCCACATCGGTGGGACTGCGATTCCGCTTCGGCCCGCGTCTAGGTCAGAATTCGCATCTACGCCGAATCGGGAAAAATCTGAGGTACTGCGGTTGCGGATCAAAACGGATTTTTCTCTGGCGAATTTGGTCAAGGCAGCCGCTTGCATACCAGCACCTATAAGGCACCAGTTTGCGCTAGTTTCTTGTACTGAAAAACCACGTGCATCGAGCGTTCTGGCTAACTTCGAACGCTGTTCGACCGCCACTTTAACTCGTGCCGCTACGTCGGTCTCTCGTTCCAAAAGACGCAGTGCGGAAAATACCGCAGCGGAATTGACACTGTAAGGCAGCTTCACTCGATTGATGTATTGGTTTAAGTTAGGATTCCCGATAATCATCCCTAAACGAAAACCTGCCATTCCCCAAGCCTTTGAAAAGGTCTTCAGTATAAGCAGGTTCTCGAATTTCTTTAAAAGTGGTATCACCGTGGTGCCGGCATATTCACTGTAGGCTTCGTCGATAACAAACAGCGTTCGCGGAAACTTTTCACACCATTTTTCTACTGTCTCCGTTTTCAACACGCTTCCGGTCGGATTGTCCGGTGAAGCAAACATAGCAATCTTCGGATTTTTCTCCAAGCATCCTTCAATACTATCGATATCGAATTCTAAATTGGGAAGTACCGCTACTTCAGCCAGTTTGGCACCAGCTATTTTTAAGCAGTTTCGAATCATCACGAAACACGGATTAGAGACGACGGCGACATCTTGGTTTGGTTCGACAAACGTATTTGAAATCACTGAAATCGCTTCATCACTTCCGTTCGTCAAAATGATACTGTCAGTGGAAACATCATAATATTCAGCGAGTTTCTGCAGCAGAACTCCATACTCCGGATACGTACTCACCAAACTTGGTGGCATGCCTTCGGGATAGGTATCGGCCAGAGGACTGGTGCTCTCATTGAAATCTAATCTGATGAAATCGAGACGACCCTCGGGCGGCGCATCATAGAGCTGACTTGCCAGTACAGAGGCTTTCGGAAGAATTGAAGATTCGATTTTCGTTTTAATAGTCGAGCTCATACAACAATCTTCTCCAGACGAAATTCGAGAATATCTCTTGCGCCCATCGCCACCAATCTCGGTATCAGCGCTGGAACCTCTTTATTAGTCACCGCAATTTTGACTGCGTAACCCTGGTCGCCATAAAGTTTCGCAACTGTCGGCGCCTTCATACACGGCAATTGTTCGATCACTTTCTCGAAGTCCTCGCAACCGAAGTGCATTTCGAGCAGTACTTTATCGCGTGCTCTTAAGCAGCTTTCCATAAGCATAACCATCTCTTCCAGCATTTTTTTCTTAACTGGATTTTCGAGTGCTTTTTTGTTGCAGATAAAACGTGTGGTCGAACGTAAAAGCTCGTCCACGATGGTCAAACGATTTTGCTTTAACGTGGTGCCCGTTGCGGTGTTGTCGACGATCATGTCAGCATCTTCCGGCGGCAATGCTTCGGTAGCGCCGAATGTCTGCAGGAACACCGCTTCGAAGCCCTGAGCTTCAACGTATTTCGTTGTCAGATTGCGATACTCAGATGCCACCACGATTTTTCTGCCGAGATTAGCAAATCGATTTACTTTGTCGTCAGCAATTTCATCAGGCACCGCGGCGATTATACGCACCGGATCGAATCCAAGATCGAGCAGTTGCACCACATCGGCGTCGCGCTCGACAATCCAGTCATAGCCTGAGAATCCGCAATCGTGACGTCCCAGTGCAACCAGCTCTGGAATGTTTTGTCCTTTGAGCATCTTCACCGTCAGACCATTTGTCGTCACCGACGGTCTGTAAGAACGACCATTCTTCGCGACATCGACACCAATCTGATTGAGGAGATCAATTACTTTGTCCTGAATTCTTCCAGTCGGAAGCGTCATGGATAGAACGTTTTCATCGTTTTGTCCTGACTCATTTTTCGATAAGTCAATCGACTTTTCTTGCTTCTTATTGGCTATGCCGCTGCTTGTCATAAGTACTTCCTCTGGATTAATAAACAAAAAGAGCCCGCTTTTTGAGCAGGCTCTTGAAAGATTTCTAGCACAAGGCTGAGTCTATCCGTTCAGGCTGCTCCAACAGAAAAAACATGATGATGGTGATGGTGCTTGATGACACCAGCATTAGCAGTCAAGTTTTTGGCGAGCCGTTCGACGGACATAGTCAGGAATTCCCTGGTTAGTAAGAGCACATTAACACCGCCCGCACGGGTTATCAAGCATTCGAAACGAAACGTAAAGCGCCGACGGGCGCACCGGACCTTTATATATGTCATTCTTGCGCTATCATTAGTGCTCCAACCGCGAAACATTTGATTTTATGGAACAAACGCCCCAGCAACAAAACTCGGAATTGCCGACCACTGGCACCATACCGGGACCGCAGCACAATTCGACCAATGACTTAAACATTGGGACGGTCGGCGAAGTCGACGGCAACCACGCGGAATTCGCGACTGCCAATGCCGGCTATGCGATCAATTCGAGCACTACGGCTGCCACGACCGAGCCCCAAAAGCATTCCTGGAAAGAGCGCATTCTCGAGGAAGTCAGAGAAGTCGGGCTGGTCATGGGTTATTTGGCAACTTCGTTTTGTATCATTCAAACTTTCAGATGCGCAACTATTTTGGCTCGCTGCTCTGAGAATGACTTTATGACCAGCTATGCAACTGCTGGAATCAGCGCGGTTGTGCTCGGAAAGTTTGTATTCATCATCGATAAAATGCGCATCGCCAAACGATTCTCTAGTTATCCGTTGATTATTCCGGTCTTGTACAAAACTGCGTTGTTCACTGTCGCCGCGAATGTCTTGATGCATCTGGAAGCAAAATTTCTTCATCACGGTAAAGCCGAAGCGGCATCACCGGCGATGAGCGATCCTACTGCATTTTTGCTCTGCTCCTTTGCGCATCAATTAGCTATCGCCGTCACATTTTTGGTCTTTTTTGTTTTCAGAGACATCTCCCGCGTCCTCGGAAAAGGTCGCTTACAGAGAATGTTTTTCGTATCGCAAGACTGAACGGAGGATCTATGAAACTTAGCGCCAAGGCTGGGATTTTATCACTGCTGTCAGTGTTCATATATGGCACCGCTGATAGTGCTGTTGCGAAGGATGTTGAGAAGAAGGCTGCTACGAAACCAGTAGCAAAGCAATCAGTCGAAAAAAAAACGAATGCAAAAAATAGCACTGACCCGTGGTGGAAGCACGCGGTCATTTACGAAATCTATCCACGCAGTTTCGCCGACGCTGATAACAACGGCATGGGCGACATTAAAGGCATCACGCAGAAACTCGATTATCTGAAGGACCTTGGAGTTGATGCGCTGTGGATTACGCCGTGCTTTCCATCGCCACAAGTCGATTTTGGATACGACATCTCCGATTACTGCGACATCGCTCCGGAGTACGGAACGCTCGCTGACTTTGACGAATTAGTCGCCGAAGCGAAGAAACGCAACATCCGAATCATCATGGATTTGGTGATGAACCATTCCTCCGATAAACATAAATGGTTTGAGGAATCCAGGTCATCGCGCACAAATCCAAAACGCAATTGGTTTGTTTGGCGCGATCCGAAATCCGGTCCGCTTCCGAAAAATAGTAGTGGTGCCGAAGATCCAAAATCACCACCAAATAATTGGCAAGCGCTTTTCGGACATTCCGCATGGCAATGGGATCCGAAGACGAATCAGTATTACTACCACTTCTTCTATCCGGAACAACCAGATCTAAACTGGCGCAATGGACAAGTGAAGAAGGCAATGAACGATGTCGCACGTTTCTGGCTTGACCGCGGCGTTGCCGGTTTTCGCCTTGATGCGATCAACACCTTATATGAAGTTCCGAGTCTAAAAGACAATCCCGTAAAGCCAGGGAAAAATGCTTACGGCGATCCGAATATGGATGACAAATATAATTATTTGCTTCTTCCTGAGATCAAAGGTACCATGCGCGATTTGAGGAAGGTTCTGAACAACTATCAGGATAATCCTGTTCTTCTCGGTGAGACTACCGCCGAGAGAATCGAACAACTGATTGCCGCTTATGGGAAAAACAACGACGAAATTCAGCTGCCAATGGATTTCCGTTTCGCATATATCAACAAGCTTTCCGCTTCTGAATTCCGGAATAAGATAGCAGAGATCGATGAGAACGAAGTAGGCGGGCAGCCGACTTACGTGTTCAGTAACCACGACATCGTGCGGCATTACAATCGCTATGGCGATGGCAAAAACAACGATCAGATAGCAAAACTTACAGCTGCAATTCTGCTCACCACCCGCGGTACTCCCGTGATGTATTACGGTGAAGAGCTGGGAATGGAAAATCGAGATCCGGAACGGAAAGAAGACGTTAAAGATCCAATAGGTATTCTCGGTTGGCCAGAACAGAAGGGACGCGACGGATGTCGTACTCCGATGCAGTGGAACGCGGCTAAGAATGCCGGTTTCAGCACTGCCAATCCATGGCTTCCAGTGGCACACAATTACAAAACGCACAATGTGGAATTGGAAGATAAAGACCCAGCGTCTATCTTGAGTTTCTACAAGCAGTTGTTGTCAGTGCGGAAGAAAAATACAGCTTTAAAATATGGCAAGTATGTCGCCTTAAATGAGGACGATGAGCATGTGCTAAGTTATTTGCGAAAGCGAGGCGGCGCCGCAGCCCTGGTTGCCTGCAACATGACCGATCAACCTCGCAAGGTCACTCTCGATTTATCAAAGAGTGGTATCACTGTGAGTGAGGCCAAAGTTTTGATGGCGTCATATAGCGCACCCGATTCAATATCAGCCAGCAGTTTTACGCTGCCGCCCTATGCGGTGCTGATCGCGGACGTCGGTAAGTCGGCGAATTAACGAGCGGAACAATGATTGGAACTGCAGGCAAACCGCTTACGGGCGGACCGTCTGCGCGATAGGACAGACCACGCGATAGAACAGTCCGCCATAGAACAGTCTGCGCCATAGAGCAATCGGCGCCATAGAGCAATCGGCGCCGTAGAACAATCGGCGCCGTAAAACAGTCGGCGCCGCAGAACAGTCTGCGCCGTAGACCACCTTGCGCTTCAATAATGTCGAGTCGACTAAGACGCGATCGGGATCAACTCGCTTTCTGTTTTTTGCTAGCAGCGGCGGTGGTTCTCTTTTTCTTAGTTGTACCGACCTTGCCGGCAGAACTGGTTCGCGCAGCAGATGTGGCTTTTTCGCGCGTAGCGGCTTTCTTTTTGGCAGCCGCAGTTTTGGCTTTAGGTTTTGATTCTTCCTCTTCGCCTTCCGAATTATCAGAATCTGCTTTCTTCGAGGTGGCTTTTGCTTTGCCCTGACCCTCGTACTTCTCCATACTCGCCTTAAGTGCATCGAACAAATCGATGACCTCGCCTTTTTTGCCTTTCTCGGAGACTGGCTTGATCTGCTTGCCTTCGACCTTCGCTTCAATCAATTTCAAAAGCGCTTCGCGATATTCATCGTGATATTTTTCCGGCTCGAATGGTCCGGTCATCATATCAATCAGTTTCTCAGCCATATCCAATTCTTTGTCCGACACTGAAACTTTAGGGAGCGGCGTTTGCATATCGACAGAGATTTCATCGGGATACAGAAGTGTGTTGAGAACAAGCAATCCCTCAACGGGTCTCAAGACACACAAGCGCTCTTTCGAACGCAAAGCGACTTTCCCGACGGCCAGTACATCTTTGTCCTTCACCGCTTTCATGAACAATGCGAATGGTTTCTTAGCAGCAGGATCGGGCTCAACGTGATAAGCCTTGTCGTAGTAGATCGGGTCGATTTCTTCGAGCTTCACGAAATCAGAAATCTCGACTGTATGTTTTGTCGCCAACGGCAGTTGTTCAAAGTCTTCGTTGGTCACTTCGACGAATTCACTTTTTGAATATTCATAACCACGCACCAAGTCGGCGTAGTCAACGACTTCTTCACAAGTTGGACAGAACCGCTGCTCTTTTATACGCGAGTCGCACTTATTATGCACCAGGTGCAACGAGACGTTTTTGCTCGACGTCGCTGAATATAATTTCACAGGCATACTGACCATTCCGAAGGTGATGATGCCCTTCCAAATTGCACGCGCCATAGTTTCCTCGCTTATGATGTTGATCTGGACCTGCCAATCCCATGTTTAGCGCAGAAGCTGACCGGCGTTGCGTTCGGTGCGCTTAAGAGTCACACGTCAGTTTGTGAAAAACCCGGGTCTTTGTTCGGTAGTCGGCTTCCGCACTTGTTAGCAGTGTGGTATTTCATGAAACTGGCAAACCTCGAGTTAACAGTCCCACCAGTGTTTCCAGGATGATAGGCTTAGACCGCGACCGATTCGCCGCATCATCAAACGATCTTAATCCGCACCTATATAAGGAACTTGTGAAATGTCAGAGGAACTATGCCTGCAAATGAAATATGCACCCAAAAGCATTTGCTACGGTTGCGGTCCCGCGAATCCGGAAGGGCTCCATATAAGCAGCTTTCCACAGGATGACGGGTCTTTGATCGCCGAATGGCAGCCGGATTTAAAGTATCAAGCCTTTACCGGCGTTTTATACGGCGGGCTCGTCTGCTGTTTGCTTGATTGCCACTGCAACTGGGTCGCATCATGGCACCTCATGCAGCAAAACGGATTAGATGCGCCTCCATGCACGGTGACTGCTGAACACTCGGTGAAATTTCTTAGACCAACTCCGACAGATAAAGTGATCAAGATGATTGGAAGAGTGCTCGATTCAAAAGAAGATCGCGCCACCATCGCTGGTGAGTTGATTGCAGGGGATAAAGTATGTGCCACCAGCAAATCACTTTTTGTAGCCGTAAAAGAGGGGCATCCGGCATTTCACCGCTGGTAATACCAGTCGTTATTCAACGGGCCCTAGTCTGCAGTCCAGTTTGATTATTGCGCCCACAACTGGCATGTGAATGTATTGAGCAATTACGGGTTTCCCTGTTGCTTGCTCGATCATGTGCCGGTACAGAGCTAATTGTGGTGCGTACGTAATTGCGCGCGCTTCCCATTCTTCGAATTTTCCAGGGAAAGTTTTGTGGTCGATGATGATGAAACCAGCTTCGGTTTCCACCAACATGTCCACCGTGCCTCTCACTCGCCGAGTTTTCAATCTCCCTGATACTGGCATTTCCGAACGAATTTCTGCGTTTGGATATGTTTTGTTTAGAAACTTCAGGAGCCTATCGGTCATCACCGGCAGTGCCTCTTTCGCGATGGTGTCGATATTGAAACCTGCCACCACTCTTGATGCTGCTTCCATGCGAGTTTGCAATTCGTCGACGGCGTTATCTATGGTGAGGAAAGCGTGCACACAATCGCCTACAGTGCGCATATCAGGAGTTCCGAACAAAGGTATGCGGTCTCCAATCACGACCGTTTCAGGCGCCGCGAGTGTTTCGATTTCGAAGTCGACTTCACTTGCGTTGCTCGGATTCAGATAATATGGAACGTGATTGATCGGCGATGATGCGGTCACCGATGGCGGTGCGAACGTGTCTTGCGCAACTATGTTGGAACCAGCTAGCGTTGACGGTTCATCCATCGGAGTAAACTGCGCCATTGACGCGGGCACACCATCGATCAGTTCGGCTTTGTATGCGACACCTTGGTCGGAGAGTGTCATGATGGACAAGTCGAACTCTTCGTCTGTCAAACAGTTTAGCCATGCTGTTCCATAGCCGGTGTTACGGCATCCGAAAATTAGATAATCACGTGCGCGCGTCATACCTACATAAAGCAGACGGACGCTTTCTGAAACGGCTCGCCTGGCGGCGCGCTGTCCTTGTGGGGTTCGCGCAGATGCGTCTTTTAAATTGATTTGCGCTTTTTGCTTTCCGAATGGCCACGGCCAGTACCTTATTGTTCTTCCGGCAAGTGGATTAAGCGGATCAACAGACCCGTCCACTGATTCGACTTTTACTCCAAAAGGAGTTCCTGGAACTACTTGGTTTAGATCCGTAAGCACCACCATCGGCCATTCCAGTCCTTTCGACTTGTGGTAAGTGATTATGTGGATGCCGTTTTCATCGGGATTGGCCGGTTGATTTCCCCCTTTTCGGACGTATTTGTGCAAGTGCACGATGAGACCAGCGGCGGTGGCAGGTACGCGTGCCGAGCGACACAGGTCTTCATACGAACGGGCAATTCCTCGCAACGAATCGAGATTGGCAAGACGCTGACGAATGTTGCCCCACGAGATGATACCGTCGATGATGCCTTCGCCATTGATAGCTTCCTCGAGCACCTCGGATGGTGTCCTATCGATGCAGTCTTCGCGGATGCTTTGTAGATGCCGGAGACAACGAAGAACGTTAGATAACTCAGAGGACTCGGACAGTTCGCCCTCAGACGATTGGCGCTCGGATAATTTGTGCTCGGATGGTTTGTCCTCAGATAGTTCGTTCTCAGATAGTTCGTTCTCAGATAGTCCGTCCACAGATGGTTCGTCCCCCGGTTCTTTCAACCATTGGTCCAAACGCGACTTCCCTTCTAAATCCAAAACGTGATTCAGCCAATCGCCAGAGTTCGGCGATAAAAGATTGGCGATTTCGGCAACGGCGAGCGTATCGCTGGAATCAACGATAGCGCGTAAAGCAGCGCATGCCAGCACACATTCTTCAGTGTCCAAGAGAGCATCGCGTTCCGTGGCAACAGTCAAACCTTGATCGACGAGTGCTCTTGCCGTTTTGAAACGGTGATCGTTATATGTGCACAATATCGCGATGTCGGAACCTTTGATCGGTCGAACTTGTTTCGTATTTCGATCCAGTACCGGCCATTTATCAGCGTTTCTCAAAACATCGGCGATTCCGGCAGCTAGACCGGCTAACGCCTGCTCTTGCTTCTTGCCTTTAAGCCACCACACGTGGAGCGGGTCGTTTTGCTCGGCAATTTCTTTGCGGTCCACGGTTTCGATAACCGAACTGCTCGACGTGATGTGCTTCAGTTGACTGCATCTGGAAAACAATTCATTGGTGAACGAAACTAATTTTGGGCGCGAGCGGTAAGACGTCGCCAGCACATCGCGAGTGCCACCAGTTTTGGTGACAAGAAATTCGACGGCTTGACGCATCAGTTCCGGATCGGAACCTCTAAAGCCGAAGATGGATTGTTTTTCGTCTCCGACCCAAACTGAGTATTCAACAAGTCTGGCGAGTTCCAGAAAAATAGCCAGCTGAATTGGACTGGTGTCTTGAAATTCGTCGACCAACAATAGATGCGCCTTTTCGCGCAGAGAGTCGCGCACGGACGGCTTCTTAAGCAGCTCTAGCGTCAAAAGTTCCTGGTCGACAAAATCGATCAGGCCATGCTCGCGTTTGTAATCGGCATAGGTTTGCATTGCCGCAGCAGCGCAACGGAACACTCCGAAGATCATCGTTTCGATATCGCTGTGCAAACGAGGATGGCGAGAATAGAACTGCGCCGCGTCGATAAGCGGTTTAACTATTTCACGACTGTTCTTGCCGACTGTCAGTTTGGACATATTCGCCCATGATTGCCAGACGACATGAGCACCGGATTTCACGCGAAGGTTTACGTCTCTGAGCGTTTCAATCACGCTGCGAGTACTCTGGGTGACGTCATCCGGAGCCGGGAGGAGCGCCAAAACTGTTTCAATTGCCTCAGCCAATTGTTGATCGAATACGTCCGCATCAGCCTCCTGGCATGGTGGCAAAAGCGCTTTCAAACTTTTCCAGGACTCTTCAGCTAAGCCTTCCAACTCTTCGGCACGCACATTATTATGTCGAGCACTATCAATGACGGACTGAACATTCTGGCGCCAGTTATCCAACTGCAGACGCGTCGCCGGTCCATACATTTCATCGGCGAATCGGTGAATGACTGAGTCAACAGCGATTGCAAAAACGGCAGGCAAGCGTTCCTCACCAATCACCGTCAAGTCCGGTGACAAGCCGGCTTCGATAGCGTATTCAGACAGCAGTCTTCCGCACAAAGCGTTGACGGTGCCGAGGTAACCGCTGAGTACATTTTGGGCAGCCAGCCATTCACCCCTATCTAAAAGAACGTGGCGAATGCGTTCGAGAAGCTCGTCGGCAGCCTTATTTGTGAATGTGGTGGCAATGATGCTGGAGTTGTTTTTATCTGGAAAAGCTCCTAAACCTTTTAAATACTCGCGAGACAGTCGGTATGTTTTTCCCGTACCGGCACTGGCTGCAATCACGGTGATAGGCTTGATTGCGACATTCTCAGAAGGTGTAAGTGAAACGGTTCCTTTGTTCGTCATGAGCCGAACCCCTTCTTTCCACACAGTCGACCGAAATCACAAATTCGGCATGGTGGCTCTAAAGCAAGGGTAATGTCGGGAACTCTCGATGCCCGCTCTTCCGGTTCGTCATCAGCGACGATGTCCACGGCACCAAAGTCTTCAACAACATTCACCATCTCGGACTCCGCATTCAGACCGGTAGCGTATACGGTGCCGGCTTGTAAATGGATGAGATGTTGTTTCGAGTTCGCCAGGAGACTTTCGAAGGTGTGATCGAGTTTAGGCCCATCGACAAACGTGTGATTTGGAAATGGTCCTTTCGACGTAGAGAAGAGCTGTCTCTGCGAGATCATGTAATATCCGCCACTGGTCGGGATGCCAGTCTCACGCTTCAACAGGTGTGTATAGAGCGCCAACTGGATCGATCTTCCTTCGCTTAATTCGCGACGACGATGCGGTGCGCGGCGACTCCATTTTAAATCGATCACGAAGTCGTGATTGTCCGGATGTTTGAGAACCAAGTCTATTTGTCCTGTAAGCGCGACATCATCGACGGTGGCATTCTTGCCGGCTTCTGAAACCACAGAAGAGAATCCAGCTTGTTTAATCAGCGCGGATAAATTGACCGCAGCCTCACCGATCGCTTTCCTTAAACGTTGTCGCTCAAGACTGCTGCCCGGCAGCAAAAGTGGCGCGGCCATCTTAGGGCAGAGTTCGTCGAATAATTGGTCGGAGTGTTGCTCGATGTCCCCTTGCTGCTGCCAATCTTCATCAGAAAATATTCCGCCGAGAACGGCATGGGCAAGTATTCCAGAGAGCTGCTCGCCACTCGTTATGGATAACAGATTCCCGATCTTCAGATTGGCTTGATACTTGAGCAGCCAACTCATTGGACAACCAAGAAGTCGCTCAAGACTAGTGGCAGACTCGACGCGCGCGGCAAACGTTTTCGCCTTTACTTTCCAGATTGGTCGTGGACTTGGAGGAATGCGTAATTCGACTTTACTGCTTCGGATTGTTTTGTTTAACAAATTAGTTTCAGGTTGGGTGTAAACCTGATGAGCCTGGCGAATAAATTTTTCTCTGACGCTATGCGGAGTCGCTTCGAATGCAGAAGCAATCTCATGAAAAAACGGATGAGCAGCGACTGTTCGTCCAGCCACCGTCCGTGGTTTCACCAGCATGAGACGCTTGGTGGAAGCGTCAATCGGTCTTGACCAACTTTTCGCTTCGCGCACTACGAACGATTGCGGATTGTCGAGAAGGACTCCGTGTTTAGAGAGGAATTCCGTCTCTGCTTGCGACCATGGATACGAAAAACCATGCGTTTTAAAATCAACGAAACCCCACCAGATCACTGTGTCAGGCGAGTCAACGATTTGACCCGGATGATCCACTGGTGTCCAGGGCGAAGCGTGTGGTGCAACTGGTGCGTAGCCGTCTCCCATCGCCGATTCAATCATGCGGAGTAATTGCGATCTGGTGATGAATTCCGCCTGACTCGCGGCGACCGTCGCGGCTAGTGTGTCTGCATAAACAGCGGTGATCGAAAAAACTTGAAGTTGAATCAAACTTAGTGAATCAACCAGAGTGTTTGCTCGCATTTGCGCATGCTTGCGAACTCGATCGCATACCTCAAGAATAACACTCGTCGGCATTCCTTCTTGCGCATCGAACAGCTGAGCAGGTTCCAACCAAGCCTTGAGCTGCGCTAATTGCTCCGCAACGCGGCGATAGAGAACATCATCGTTCGCATCAACAGTGGATATAAGTTGAGGTTCACTCTGTTCGAACTTCTTCGGTTCATCGTCTTGCGGTTCGGCTGTATCGGATTTCGCGGCACTGGTTTCAACTGGATCGACTTCAACGACTCTGGTTTCGATTGCAATTGCGCCTTCTTTAGACTCGCCAGGATCCGACCGATTTTTCAGAGCCCATTCCATCAAACGCTCAGCAACGTCTTCCCACGCTTTCTGCCAGGCACCACTTCCGATACCAGGATGTCCTTTTATGGACCGTATGAAATAGCCCGCGATAGTGGGATTAACCGGACCTTTAGGAAGCATTAGAAATTCGACCATCTTCTGCGGATCGAACGGCTTCCACAGCAGTTCCAGCGCAAGCGGTAAAGTCTGCATGTAACCGCGATGCGGCGACTTATCGGCACCACCGAGTACAGGCAAGTTTAACTTCGTCAAGAATTGATCTATAAAGGAAGTAGAACTTCCTCGAATTAAAACAACATCGTCGGTGTCATCACTCATGGTGGCAAGCAGGCTCGACAAGTAGTCCGCTGCCTGCACTTCATCATCGGATTCGAGAATGACCAAAGATCCGTCCCCAGTAAATTTGGTCTTTTTGTTCGTATGCAAAAACGCGCGCAGTCTGTCGACGTCTGTTTCGCGCACCACTATTTTTTCATCGTCAATACTTTCGAAATTCTCAAGCGTTTCGCCCTTGAACATCCGCGCAACTTCCGATAGATCGCTATCATGCAGAATCAGCCCATCGGGCTCAGAACGTTTGTTGTTTCCTTTCGAAACGCTCCCGAGCCATTGCTCGACTACAACTCCCTTCTCGCGCAGTGTCGAGAAAAGTTTCTGCCAAACGGGCGGCAACAGATTTTCCTCGTCGATCAAAGTGATCCTATCTATTGCAATTCGATCGACAAGTGTTAGTCGCTCGAAGATCGGGTTGATCATGTCGCCAAGACAAACAAGATTGCTGTTTCGCTCTGGAGTCTCATGAAGTTGCGACAATTCAGCGAGCGTTTTGAGACGCGGTGGCGTTTCGAGCTGCAGTATTTCGATTGGTTGTGACTCAAGCGATGCTGTCTCAAGAGACGGTGCCGCAGGCGACACGGACGCAGGCGACGCTGCCGAGTCGCGGTTGGGATTCCAACCGTTGCCGATCAATTCATCGCGCAAAAATAGAAGCGCTTTCGCGGTGCCCCATGAGTCGGTTTTGAAAGACTGGGAATAAAACTGCGAGCCGTCGTCGTGCTCTCGCAGCCGCGACATAAACTCGGCGATCCGCACGGACTGCGCCGGGAAGCGTGCCGTCAAACCGAGACGCAAGCACAACTGGCTCAGCATGCCGATCGGGCCCACAGCCAACGCACCAACCGCGGTTGATTCGGGATACGATGGACCGTCGAGGTGCCACCCGAATGTGATGTGTAACTCCATGACGACCAATTATACCGCCGTCACGTGCTTAGTGACCGTCCTGAAAGCCACCACCCCTTGCAAAAACATGCTAAAGTCTCAAATTGCTGGTTCATCAAAGATGGTGTTTGTTTCGTCAGACATACAGCCGAACAAATTCCTGACAAGTTTGCGCCAGATTTTCGTCACCCTTTTTCTGGATCAAACGATGAAACCGAATCTTTACTTCATCACTTTTGTCGCGGCTCTCGGCGGATTTCTTTTCGGATTCGACACGGCAGTGATCTCCGGAACAGACAAATTCGTAGTTCCGTTTTTCAATTTGAGTGATGCTGAATGGGGTTGGACCGTAAGCAGTGCGCTGCTCGGAACCATATTAGGCGCTTTCATCGCCGGATTTCCAGCTAACGCACTCGGTCGTAAGAAATCGCTTTTCATCACAGGCGTTCTGTATTTCATCTCCGCTCTCGGTTGCGCATTCGCACCAACATGGGCGATTCTCGTTATCTCTCGCTTCGTCGGCGGCGTTGGAGTCGGGCTAGCCTCGGTGCTTTCGCCCATGTTCATCGCTGAGATGGCGCCTGCAAATATACGCGGGCGACTGGTCGGAGTTTCGCAACTCAACATCGTCATCGGCATTCTAATCGCCTACTTTTCGAACCGCGCGCTCGTCGATCTGGCTGACAACTGGAGATATATGTTTGGCGCCATGATGATCCCATCATTGTTGTTCGTTGTTCTGCTGTTCTTCATTCCTGAAAGTCCGCGATGGCTGGTCAGCAAAGGTAAGGATGAAGAAGCGCTGAAGACGCTCAACTCCATTTATTCGAACCCTGAAGATTCTGCCACCGTAATTAGTGACATCAAAGGATCGCTTGTCGTCGGCGAAAAACAAGTTCACTTCACAACGCTGTTCCACAAGCCTTACCGATTCATCACAGCGCTGGCTTTTGTGTTTGCAACTTTCAATCAGTTTACCGGCATCAACGTCTTCATCTACTACGCACCGCGTATTCTGGAAAAAACCGGCATGTCCATCGATGAAGCGCTCTGGCAAACATTCCTCGCCATAGGCGTCACCAACTTGCTTTTCACAGTCGGCGCTATGATGGCAATCGATAAATTCGGTAGAAGGACATTGATGCTAATCGGTTCGGTCGGACTGATCGTGTCACTATCGGTGATGGCAATCGGATTTTCTCAACCCGTGTTCGACAAAACGATAGTGCTGGCAGCATTGGTAGGTTTCATCGGCTCCTTCGCAATGTCGCAAGGCGCCGTCATGTGGGTTTTCTTGTCCGAGATTTTCCCGAATCAACTACGAAACCACGGTCAATCGCTCGGCTCTTTCACACACTGGTTCTGGAACTTCGTGATCGCTCTGTTTTTCCCTGTCGCTATATCAAGCCTGGGCGGCACAGTCGTTTTCGGCGTCTTTGCATTTCTGATGGTATTGCAATTGATATGCGTAATCAAATTCATGCCTGAAACGAAAGGTCAGACACTCGAAGGTCTGCAAAAGGAACTTGTGCATTTCTAATCGACCGACTATTCGACCGGCTGGTTCGGACTGCCGATCGAGACTAGTGGCTCGGGAACGCGTGTCTCGACCGTTGTAGAGGCGTTTTTCGAGACTGCTTTCAAGATGCTAAATCGGAATTGCTTATCGAGATTGTTAGCCTAGACTTAGTCGAGACTGCTTGTCGATACAAATCTATCGTCGGAGACGCAGTAGTCCGCCGATCGATAACACCGTGCTTCCAGGCGTTATCAGAAGACAATCTGTTCGCGATTCCATTGGACCTTAATAGGATGGTCTGGCTCAGGCGATCTTCAGCCGCAATAGCTCACAGCCGGGAACGGCGAAGTTATCGACATTTGAGCGACGGTCATTTGTTGTTGATGATGTTGTTCCACAGGAGCAGGCGCGGCTGCCACCACTGGTGGTTCGAAGTTCAAATTATTGCGCGGCTCGAAGTGATTTGGCTCGAGATGTTCCTTCAACTCAAGCGCGTTTACAACGTCTTGCACAGTCGGTCCGGCATGAACATGATCGTGACTGTGATCGTGGCCGCAGCTTCCGCCGTGCTCATGATGGTGCGAATGTGCATGCGCCTGAGGAGCAGTCTCCGCGCCGGCAAAGAGCACTTGCTGAAAACCACCGATGGCAGTAGTCGCTAATACTGGTTCCGCTGCGGGCTTGTGTTCCGCGCCCGTGTGGAAAGAACATGCGCAACCAGCCAAAAGTTTTTTGTTCTCACGATTGGCTTTGATCAATAAGAATGCGGTGACGATTGAAATGGCACCATGTGTCATCTCGCCCAGTTCGATTCCGGAGAAATTAACCACCATCATGATCGTTATCGCTGCGGCAAACATGCCGAGAACGCGATTGCTTCTATGTTTCAAGTAACCTGGAATGATAATCGGCAAACAGATTGCCAGGACTAAACAGACAATCGCCTGGTCGTTGATACCATGCGCGATATCAGTGTGCCCGAGGAACGGCAATAGCGCGCTCATCACCGGCAAAACCACGCAGTCAATCAAACAAATAATTGGACCAGCTACAGCAAGAAAATCGAGTAAACTTTTCCAGCGCGATTTTTTGCGCGCGCCAATGCTTGTAGCCATTGAGCCGACCACCGTGAATGTATATGAATATTGCCAAGAAAGTAAGAATATCATTAACGCGACCTCATAGCCATCCTTGGAATGTAGTCTAAATAACGTTATGACAACCCTTAACGTGAATCTCCGTTAATAAGCACGGGCGCTTTATTAGAGCCCTGTCATATAACTGATAGTCAAGAGCTTGTATGAGACAAATATCATGAACTTAAGCCCAGAAACACGCGAGACCAAAATAAGAGCGTTTCTTGAGAACGGCACCAGTTCTGGAAAAGCAGTCGTGCCCTTACTTTTGAACTGCTTGAATACTCTCGAAGAGCCGATTTCTCAGTCGGTCGATTATTTGGACTCTGACGCCTGTTTTACAAGCATGAAAATCGACCCGTACTGGCCAAAATGGAACAGTCCCTGGTGGCACATGACCCTCTTATACGAAATGGGTCTGGCAAATCGCATTCCTTATAAGGCGTTGGAACTCCTCCAACAAGCGCTCGATGGTTACCTGCATTTTTTCCCAGCCACCGAGGAGGAAATCCCGGAGGGGCGCGATCCGATCGCCGACATTTTATGCCAGTGCGCCCTGGGCACCGCGCATCGAATCTTGCTTGCCAACGACGTTCAAATCGACCAAAAGCATCCATGGATTCGCGAATGGTTCGTCCGATATCAGCTCGCCGACGGCGGCTACAACTGCGACGAGGCTGCCTACGCCAAGCCAAATGGCAAGTCGTCGATGATTTCCACAATCCATATAATGGAATCGTTGCTCGCGCATTCGCACGATCTTTCTGAATCCGAAATTGCCGCCCTCGATCGAAGCGCGGAATATGTGCTTCAGCGAAAGCTTTTTCGTTCGTTGACGACACCAGATCGAATAATCGATCCCGATTGGGCGAAGCTAACTTTTCCGCGATTCTACGAGATTGACATTCTGCGCTCACTTCAGTGCATTCTCCGTTGGTCTTTGCTTAGAAATAAACCGCTGCAGTTTTCTGCAATCGAAGAAGTGTGCGACATCGTTCATTCGAAATATGGATCCGATCTGCAACTGAGAATCGAACGTGAGTTTTTCTCAAGCACTGATACAAGAATCCGAAACGCTGATGGATCCTGGCAGACCAAACAACCGATATCTGTGTTTCCACTCTTATCTTTGGTTGGTAAGATCGATCAACCATCGCCATTTCTTACGCATTCTGCAGCGAACATGTGGCAAGACCTCGAGAAGTTAATAAATTTGAAATTGCTTGAGTTTTAAATGCAAACGGAAGAATCGCTCGATATGACCGCCGCACAACCCATTCGCCGTCGCAAGCGCATATGTTCGTGGACGATTTTAGTCGCTCAATTTTTGTTGTTAATGAGTATTTTTTTTCTCACCCAAAGCGCGTCCGCAATGCCTGACGACGAGCGAGAACTGCGCGCGGTGGACGCATCAACGGCAAAAATTTCCGACAAAATCCAACGACTGAGCCGATACATTTCGGCGCACCCGGAATCATCCTTGATCATCGGTTATCGTGCTCAGCTCTATAACGTGACGACGTCCTACGCAGAAACTCTAAAAGACATGACGCGATACTTTGAACTTAAAAAGGGTCCGCATCCACCTGCCATATACAAAGTTAGAGGTCACGCACTTTTGAACCTGCACCGCCCTCTCGAAGCGCTCGAAGACTTTAAAACCGCACACCGAATCAGCCCTAAGGATGGCGAGACAATCTATCTGCGCGGCAGAGCGCTGGAGAACCTGGACAGATTGTTGGACGCGAAAGCCGACTACACGGAAGCTACGTCTTTAAAAGAGTACAGGGCGTACTTGAACAAAGCCAGTGTCGAACTAAAACTAAACCAGACACATCGAGCCGGCAGGGACATGGTGTCGTATGTCAAACACTCGAAGGACATCGGTACGGTGGTATCGCAAATTACGAATATCTTCATGACGGGTGAATTTAAAAAGACGCTGATTCTTTGTGACGCATTTGAGTCCGCCAATTTGCACTATCAGGACATTGAGATAATGCGTGCTGAGTGCCTATTCCAACTGGGTCAGTGTGAAGAACTGCAGAAAGAACCAGGCAACAACTTTTCCGCATCACGGATGAAACGTTTAAAAGAGCTGAAGAAGACTTGTAAGCCGTTACCTCAGAACAGCAGTCGATAAACGGCTCTGGCTGTCGAAAGAAAGGCGCACGATTGCTCGCGTCAGAGGCCCGATGGCAGATGCTTGATGGCGAAATGGCCGATAGCGGCGTTGGGCAATTTCCGACTAAGTTGGTTTCACTTGTTCCGACTTTTGCGCAGCACGTTTTTCTTTGAACTGTTTCAACTCAAGCTTAATGCGAGCCTCAAGCCACTCCAGATCTTTCGGTTCAATAAAAGTCACCAAACAGAAAATAAACGCCCATTCAAATACCGGCAAATTGATCGACATATCAATTCCCAGATGCAGAAAGAATGCGGCTATCAGCACGTAATACCGCACTTCTTTAAACCACACCAGAGTCCACATGGCGCACTCAATGACGATTGTGCCCCAGGACAACATCTTGCAGAAAAACAAGTTATCGAACAAAAATGGAATATTGATTTTCAACATATCGTCAAGCCGAACGGCATAATAGACAGCAGTTCCATCCAGCCATTGAGCACCAATAATCTTGCACCAAAATGTGTCGCAATAGGCGATCGCCAGTTGCACCTGTATCATTCGCAACGCCCATGGGCTGTGGATTCTATCAACCAGAATACCACGCCGGCGTTTAATCAGATTATCGACTGACCACGCTTCACCACATGGTGACATCGCTAGAAATATGCTGGTCAATCGCAAAAATGTGTCACCACCATTGATGTTATATGGATCGTGGTGGTGCAGAGTGATTAATCCAAGACAAACATAAAAGACACTATATCTGGTGCAAAAACCTACGGTGGCGAATATGGTGGCAATCACAAGCGAGATGTAATAACCCACATACCAACCGTCTTCTTGCGGAAACATCAGCAACACATCAAAGCGTGGCTCGTTGTGCCAAAAAAATTCTTTTACCGCTTCAATCGGTACAATCGCGTGCGGTCCATACCAAGTTAGAAACTCGGTGCCGATGTGAATCAGCAGCGATTGCAAAATCAATACACCGAACAAAATGCGATAAAGTGCCAGCGGCAAAACCGACTGTGGTTCAAACCAAAACTTACGCCATGCTTCCCAGAGCCCTTTGAATGTCATCGCAAATCCTCATCACGATAGACATACGTGAAGATGTGATTGCACGTCGTATGCTCAGGAAGATTGCTTTTCGAAACAAAATCGCTTTCCGTCGGCGGCGGAATTTTCGTCCAAAATAAAAGCAACGTAAACTGCACCGGCGGATTACGCTTGTTATAAACTTGCCGCCCAACATAGCGCGCCATAAACGGCCAAAACTCTTTATGCGGCTTCCAAGGCAAACTATCAACGCCCCATTTGCGAAATTTTTCCTGGCGGAAACGTTCCCACAAATTAAGCTTGTCCATGCGGGGCGGCTCCCAGATTAGCTTTGAGCCGTCCTTCAAAGTGACCACACCAATAGTGTGATAGTTAATATCGCGAATAGTCGGAGAGAATAGTGCCCAGTTTTGTTCTAAGCCCCAGAACAACCAGAAGACTCTCACCGGCTCTATGACTCTTTTCTTCAGCGTGCCCCACGGCTCTTTATCCGGCGTCAACCAGAACGCTGTAAAAAACACGAAGGTGATTGATACAAGTGAGAGAAAAGCTTCCTTCAACAGAGGCTTGCGAAGCATGCACCTATCCCTGAGTATCCACCGGTCCGCCTGGTGCGTTCTCCGCCTTCTGATCGAGCATGCGTGTTTGCGAATGCTTGAGCGAGAGATAACGCTCCTTTAGCCTAGCATAGTTGGGGCTGTTGCTCGATTTGTTCATAGCGGCAAAACATACATCGGTAGCCTTTTCGATATTTCCAAGAGCTGCATACGACTCTGAGAGCTCAAGCATCGAGTTGATGTCGGTTGGATGCGTGGCGATGTGGAGGTCCAAAAGCTCGATCGCGCGTTGGCAATTGCCCGCTTTTCTGTGCGACGCAGCGAGCTTACGATTGTCATTGTCGTCACCAGCGCCCATCTGACTGAGAATCGAAACTTGTGATTCGGCGCGATTGGCTTGGCCAGCCAGCATCAAAGTGGTGGCATAATAGCGTCGTGCAATCTTTGAATTTGGATCGAGGCGAACTGCCTTGTCGAGCGCTGTTTCGGCGTAATTGAGTTTGCCGGATTTCAATGATTGGTAGCCATTTTCGAGAAGCGTATTGAAGTCGGCAGAATTGATTTCGGCAACTTCATTTCTCGAAAGAGCGTTGACATCTTCGTTGAGCATTTTATTGCCAACCAGTTTTTTCAAATTTTGATTAGCTACTAAACTCAATTCTCTGGCAGTTTTGTCTTTGCCGTCGAACTTGACCGCTTTTTCGAAGCACTCTCTGGCAGTGACAAACTGCTTCTTCGCAAGATTGAACTTTCCAAATTCGACATAAGGCTTGGCTGAATTCGGAGCAGATGCAATCGCATTATTGAAATCGGTGATTGCCGAAACCTCGTTGCCGAGCTTGATATTACAATTCGCTCTATTGAGCATTGCTTGCGTGTAGTGCGGATAAAGCTTGATTGCAACATCAAGATCTTTGATGGCTGGCTGATACTCACCGATTGATGCTTCAGCCCGGGCGCGATCGAAATATAATTCGGACAGTTCTGGTTTCAACGCAATCAATTTCGAATAGCAATTGATCGCTACTTTATTTTCACCGGCACCTAAAGAGGCTTTAGCACGATCGACCAGCGAGTAGTAGTTTTCTTCGACTTTGACATTGTCCACCGTTTTGAAGTGTTGAAGCGCTTCTTTGTGTTGTCCGACGGCTAAAAGAATTTGACCTTTGTCAGCGTGAGCTTGACGTGAAGCAGGATTGATTGCGATTACTTTATCCAATTGCTTGAGCGCTTCTTGCATGTTTCCTGTCGCTCGGTACGAATTCGCGAGGTACATGTAGGCTTTTTCGTTCTTCGGTTGAAGCGCCGTCGCGGCTTCGTAATCAGATTGAGCTTCACTGTTCAAGGTGAGCGACTGATGCGCCCAGCCCTTGAGAAGCAAACCTTCGTAATGCTTCGGATTGATCACCAACAACCGATCGAGATCGTTGATTGCGACACTGAATTCGTTTAATGCGATATGGCAAAATGCGCGACCGACGAGTGAATCCTGATCGTTGCGTTTCATTTTCAGAACGCTGGTGTAATCTTCGATCGCCTTGTCGTACTGCGCGAGTTGCGAGTATGCGACGGCACGATTACCATAGTGGTGCAATTGTTTGCGCGAGGCTTTTGACACTTGAAGCAGATGAGAATATGTTTCTGCAGCTACATCAAACTGCTTGAGCTTGAGTGCCAGTGCGCCTTTATGATCGAGAAGTTCAACATTATTAGGATTGACTTTTAGCGCTCTGGAAAAATGCGTGTATGCAACCTGCCGTTCTTTTCTGTGCTCATCGATGCGACCAGCTTCGTAACTGGCGTTTGCGTTGTACGGATTCCAGATCAAAGACTTGTGGAGAAATTTATAAGCCTTGTCGTTTTCGCCGCTGGCGATCAAGTGTTTTGCTTTGGAAGAAAGAATTTGAGATTGGATTTGCCCCATGAATCCGACGATCAGTGTTACGGCAGCCATGCCGAAAAGCGCTGGTACAGCGGCTGCAAACGATGCTTTCTTTGCTCTTTTCACGGCAGCATCGGATTTTTTGTGAGCTTTTCCTTTTTGAAGTTCTTTCTTAAACGATTCGTGTTTAGTTTCTCTTCTTTCCAATTCTTTGTTGAAAACTTTTTCTAGACGCTTTTCTTCAACCATCGCCTTGAGATTTTGCGAGCTGATCTTTCCGCTGCGCGAGCCTTCTTTGGCAATCGCACTCATTCTGTTGAGAGTGCTTTCGCCGGCGATTCTGCCGCTATATAAAGGTGTTGTCTCAAGAAGCGCGGTCAGTTGATCGGCTATGACTTCTTCGCCGTTCGCTCCGACTTGTTCGTCTTGCGTATTCATTGCGTCCACCATTGCGGTCGGGGGTGATAGTAAAGTGCGTTTGCCATCGCATCTACAGTATTGTTCAACGAGCGTGAAGTGATGGTGAAGCTAAAGTGAAATCACCATGAAGTGAGCGTGAAATCAGCGTGAAGTGCGCTATTTCACGCTGATTTCACGTTAGCTTCACCGCCGCTTCACGTTCAAAAGTTGACAATGATTTTGGTGGTTACGATGGAAAAACCTGAACTGCATTGCGCAGCAAGGTTTTGACCGATTGGTGGATGTTCAAATTACTAGGGGTTAAAACAATGACTATTCAACGAAGATCGAAATCAAAACGATCGACGAGTGGCAGTCTACTCGCGGAAATGCCCGCCGGACTTTACTTACTATTTGTCGGCATCGCGCTTCCAATGCTGGTGATGGCATCGATGTTTACTCGCACATTCCTCTTATATCAAGCGACCATCGATTCGTGTAAAAAATCGGCGCGCGCGGCATCTTACACGGAAGCACAGGCCAAGGCTACTTCCGTGTTCAATGACAACGCGGCGGCCTGGAGTGGCGTATCGGGCACACCGACTTTCGCCATCCTGGTTAAACCATTGAATGGCGGAGCGACGCAAGTCAAAACCGCACCACTACCTGATGGGTCGGTCCAAATCAGTCAAAATGTTTATCTCGCTCGTGTGGTTGTGCAAGGACAAGTGGAACCACTGGTTCCGATCGGTAATACATGGCAAGGAATGAGCATTCCTGGACTGACCAAAGCATATCCATTAGAACTAAACTATGTATCTTATTTCGAGAATCCAAGCGGATTGACCGACTAGGAACGGCTTTGCAAGCCAGTCTCGAGCAATCGCTGAGAACTTCCAATGGAATCCAAATACAGAATAAAGATGGTGCTACCATTGAGCCACTTCATAGTCTGGAGCAATTAAGATGAAGCGAAATAGCAACGAGGACAATTCGCAGTCCTCTATAAGAAACGCACCACGGCTCAAGAAGCACAATGGCAAAAGAAAACATCGATCGCCTGGTGGCATGAGCACGATCGCATTGATACTTGTCATCGCGTTTTTCGTTATCTTACCGCTCTCGCTTCTGGGATTTGAAATCGGCAGAGTCAATCTTGTCAGGTCAGAACTTCAGAATGTCACAGATGCTGCCGCTCTTGCGGGAACCGCCGCGCTTGCCAGTTCTCCTCAGGGAATGACTTACATGCAAGTTCAAGATTTGGCAATGCAAGTCGCTTATCAAACGTTTCAACAAAATAGTATTTTAGATGTTGGCTTCGAGCCGGGTAATGTAGTCTGCAATAACAACAATGGCGTAGTCGGCACCAATCCACCGTTGCACAGCGCCATTCTCAACATCACGCTGGTCGATCAAAACGGAGCACCACAACCGACAGGTTCAACGACTGCCACCACTATTCGTGTCAACTCTTACTACAATTTAAAAACCGTTTTCGCCTCATCAATTTTGCCGATCATGCCTTCAGCCGTTGTCAGTGCGGTTTCCGACGGTGGTCTGCCGAAACTCGACATCATTCTTTGTTATGATCTTTCTGGATCCATGGACGACCAAACTCCAGTCAATTTTGTCAGACGCTACTGGGACCCGGCGTTGAATTACGTCAACTATTCGTCGGTAGGAAATGGCAAAATTTATGATGTTTGCGGGCCACCACCTACGGGAACAGGACTGAACTGCCTTCGCCCTCAGAATCTGGCGTATGCGTCCTATCCATCACCATCTAACTCTAGCCCGAAGATATTCTCTGAAGGTGCTTTTCCATCACCAAATTCTTTGATGGGTTTGAGAGCAAATTCATTGAACTATCCTGCCGGCAGTTTGCCGGCGCCACTGGCAGCAGCGACCCGTTATCCTGACGGAACGCTTGTACCGGAGCAAGGAAAGCCGCCTGGTAATTTCGATCCAACTACTCCATCGAATCTCAACGGTAATGGTGTCAATCCAAGTGCTTATGGCAACGGATTCACGGACATGATTGTTCAAGTTCCAAGTGCTGGCGGCTTTAGTTTTCCAAACATCCAAACATGTTTGGAAGCCAGTCGCGGAAACATGGAAAGTGCCGCCATACTTAAACAAAGTCAAGGCGGCGGTTTGATCAATCCGTCGTTGCCGGCAGCGCAACCGGGATATTACAACGCTTACTGGAACGGGGTTCAATCAATTGCCGATCCGATTGCAGCGAGTCGTACAGCGGCAAGCGATTTCTTTTACATCATGAATGTCTCGAGTAACGGGCACTTCGCTATGTCCACCTTCGCCGATGCGGCCGGGACAGCCTCCTCCAGTGTCTGGTCGGGCACCAATATCAGTATCGATTCGGCATACACCGGCGGCGGTACCGGAGCATTTCCTGTCCCGCTGATCGCACTCGATCAATCGCAGTCGAATTATGATACCGTCCGCGATGCGATCAATGGCGCAGCCGGAACTCCACCTTTGGGGCCGACGGGGAAAACCAACATAGCCGAGTCGCTGCAAAGAGCGATCGCCGAGCTGACAAATACGACGAAGTACCGACCTGGCGCTAAGCGCGCGATTGTTTTGTTTACGGATGGAGTTCCTAACTTACCCGTGAGCACCGCGCAAGCTGCAGCGGATGCAATTACTCAAGCCCGAGCTGCCTCTAGTGCGGGCATTCCTATTTATACAATTGGTCTCTCGCAAAACCCTGCGATCAAGCCGGCTGAGGATCAATTGCTTGGTGATAATCGCAATGGATCCGGTAACGGTATCGCTGCGCAATCAGGCAATGGAGCAATTTATATTTCGGTGGGAGCAGCTTCGCAGCTCCGCCAGGCGTTTCAGACCATCGCGCGAAGTTTGGTAGTTTTGCAATAAACAATCGTTCGATCAAAAGGTATGAGTTGAACTCATCAGGATGCCGGAGATTTAGGAATTCGAAATCAGACCAGATCAAGAAATACTAACGAAGTAGGAAAATAAAGTGTATCTGCGATCAGCTAAAAAACGAGACTTTGCAGGAACGATAACTTTAGAGCTAGCGATGGTTGCGGTCCTGCTAGTCATCTTTAGTATCCTGATCTTCAACCTCGTTATTGTTCTCTGGGGTTTCACAACTCTCGACCAGGTCGCACGTAACTCCGCTCGGGCAGCCGCTGCAACTAACTCACGCGCCGACGGCTTGCGGGCCGCGCAGCAGACCACCCTGGCTTATCGAACCGACGGTTATTTTGTCACTCAACCCGTCGTCGCCAATTCTGATTTCCAATTCGTCACTAATCCTAATAGAACAACCCCACCTAGTGGGTCACCATATGTGGTGGTCACCGCACGAAACAAAATTCGGCTGCCGGTGCCAATCAATTTCTTTGGCGGAGCCCAACTCCAAGATGGGCTCTATAACTTTGGTCGCACATACACTTATCCGATCCTGGGCGTTCCATTCGAACCTCAGAACAATCTGGCGCCGGCCCCGGCACCGGACGTAGTGCCACCACCACCACCACCACC
>Ga0163148_10000064_pt1 | contig 121813 bp, 104 predicted proteins | sample OliLakLV19MP7P2_FD_148606 | JGI IMG/M metagenome (GOLD analysis project Ga0163148, IMG submission 148606) | Freshwater microbial mat bacterial communities from Lake Vanda, McMurdo Dry Valleys, Antarctica- Oligotrophic Lake LV.19.MP7.P2 | ecosystem: Environmental > Aquatic > Freshwater > Lake...
AACCTAGTTGGTGGCTATATTTATTTTGGCATTCGAATAATGCAACTGCACGATGAAAAGCGAGCCGAGTTGAAAGGAAAGGATGTAAGTGAATTGGAGGTTATTACCTTATCTCTAAAAAAATTCAAGAAAGCGCTGGTGGAAGAGGATGAAATGGAATTGGACAATAAGATGTATGACATTGCCCGCACCGACATAAAAGGTGATACTATTACCATTTACTGCTTGCACGATGAAGATGAAGACAATCTGCTATCCTTACTAGATAGCATTTTGAGTAATTCAACTAAAGACAAAAAACCAGTACCTTCTCAGATAGGTCAATTATTTTCCGCCATTCTCCCGGGCAATGTTTATCCACTCGCCTGCGCGATAGAAATCTCCATTACTCACAAATCGTCCTATCACAACTCAATAAGTCAGCATATAACAATGCTTGATTCTCCTCCGCCTCAGCAGGTATAATTCCTTATTAATCCACTGACGTAAAAGACTGCCTTACTCGACTATTTGCTCGGGTAAATTTGTCTGCTCGCTACCTTATGATATTTATCATTTTACAATTCTTAGATAAAAGAAATGAAATCAATATATATACTATTGCTTTTGATAACCTTTGTCATCCCTTTGTCGGCTCAGGAAAAAATTGACACCACAAAAACTTCTTACTTAGATGAGGTAGTAATCTCGGCAAACAAAATTGCTGAGCCGCGAAAATATGTGGCTCAGCAAGTGCAGATCATTAATCAATCCATAATCAGAAATCTGAATGCGCAAACTTCAGCAGATCTAATTCAAAACACGGGGCAGGTGGCCATGCAACGCAGTCAGCAAGGTGGTGGTAGTCCAATAATTCGGGGGTTTGAAGCAAGCCGAGTATTACTTATGATTGATGGTGTTCGGATGAACAACGCTATTTATAGAGGTGGTCATTTGCAAAACATTATTACCATGGATAATAATGTGCTGGACCGCGCGGAAATTTTATTTGGCCCGTCCTCAACTGTCTACGGAAGTGATGCGTTAGGTGGCGTTGTCCATTTCTTTACAAGAAACCCAGAGCTAGCGAATGATAAGAAAGTAAATATTTCAGGAAATACGTTTGTCCGTTTCGGAAGCGCAAACAACGAAAAAACGGGCCACATTGATTTTAATATTGGCGGCAAACGATTCGCATCATTCTCTTCCTTTACCATTAGCGATTTTGGAGACTTACGGATGGGCGAAAAAATAAACAAAGCATTGGGCGAAGAGTATTGGGTTCGTAATGTGTATGCCGAACGCGCTGCCGATAACTCGGGCGATGTGTTGATTACCAATAATGATCCATACACCCAGAAGTTTAGCGGCTACAAACAATACGACTTCTTGCAGAAGTTTCTCTTCAAGCAAAGCGATCGGGTTCAACATCTGGTTAACTTCCAGTACTCAACTTCCAGCAACGTGCCGCGCTACGATCGACTTACTGATGCACAAGGCACAGGCCTTCGTTCAGCAGAGTGGTATTATGGCCCGCAAGACCGCTTGTTAATCTCTTATCAATTTAAATTAAATGACTTAGGAAAATTAGCGGATGCGCTTAGCGTAACTGCTAGTTATCAGGATATTGAGGAGAGTCGTAATGATCGCAGATTCAATAGCAATAATTTAAATCATCGAACCGAAAATATTAAGGTGGGTGCAGTAACTATTGATCTACAGAAGAAAATCAAAACAAATCAACTTCGGTATGGTTTTGATAGTCAGTTCAACAATCTTAGCTCAACCGCTTACCGCGAAAATATTTCTACTGGAGCAATCTCGTCCATTGACACCCGCTATCCAGGTGGTGATAACACACTGAATTATTGGGCACTATACGCAACTCACACCTTGCCGCTAAACGATAAGTGGACTTTGAATGATGGGATTCGTATTGGCGGAAGTTCACTTAATTCTACTTTCGTGGATAAGTCTTTCTTCCCGTTTCCTTATAACGACATCAAACAAAATAATACCTATGCAAGTGGTAACATTGGCATCATTTATTCACCAACGAGTTGGAAGTTCTCCTTTCTGACAAGTACTGGTTTTCGTGTACCTAACATTGATGATTTGGCAAAAGTGTTTGAGTCTGTGCAAGGATCGCCAACAACCACGGGCATATTGGTAGTTCCCAATCCCGATCTTAGCCCAGAAAAAACTATAAACGGGGATTTAAGTATTACCAAATTTTTTGGATCGCGTGTGCGGCTTGAAGGAACTTTGTTTGCTACCAATTTCTTTGACGCCATTGTTACACTGCCAACCACATTCAATAATCAATCAACTATTGATTACAATGGGTTTCCGGCAAACGTAGTGAGCAGCCAAAATGCAAACAAGGCATACATTTATGGATACAGCGTGAGTGGTCAGTTCGAGTTACTATCCAAACTAAATTTAGCAGCAGCTTACAATTACACACATGGTCGTGTTAAAAATGATAACGGTTCTGAAACCCCCTTGGATCACATTCCGCCAACCTTTGGCAGGATTGGATTAAACTATACAACTTCAAAGTTGTATGCTGAGGTGTTCTCTAACTTCAATGGCTGGAAACGACTTGATAACTATAGCATCAGCGGTGAGGATAATTTGCAGTATGCCACACCTGTGGGAATGCCTTTCTGGTATACACTAAATGTCAGAGCATCCTATACGATTAATAATGTGTTTACATTGCAGGCTGGTATTGATAACATCATGGATTTGCAATATCGGCAATTTGCATCGGGCATTAATTCGCCAGGGAGAAATATTTTCGGAACACTTAGAGTTAAGTTTTAAACCTCTTACAAAGAATGTCCTTCAATCAATTTTGATTCTTGGATATAAGTACGAGAAGAATCTGTTTTATTTATTAAGCCTATTAATCCTTTCAGAGCTAGAACTCCCAGTCCGTAGCCACTCGTTTCAGCATACGTTATTTCAGGGTGATATAGCTTTGGAAAAAATCCATTACTAATTGCGATTACCCCAACGTCATTAGGAATCTTGAGTCCAAGAATTTGTATTGCCTTCATGGCGCCTGTCAATATCTCATCACTCATGCAGAAGATGGCATCGGGTTTAGTATTCCTACTCAACCCAGCAAGAACTAAATCACATGATTCACTCGCTGATTGAGCATGTTCAATTACTATAGATTGGCTTTCTCCAGCATAAGCAAATACCTGCTGATAGGCTGAGAGCCTTTTTTGTGAAATCGAAAAACGAATATCTCCAAAAATGGAAAGAATTTTTTTCTTATTGTGTTTTAGTAAGGACTCAGCCACAAGAATGGCTGCGCGTTCATCATCCACACAGGCTTTTGTGGCGCCTAGCATCTCTAGAACCTTGTCAAAAAAGAGAATAGGAATATCATATTCGCTAAAATTCTGCAAGTATTCTTCTTGTATTGTTTTTGAAGTAACACAAAGCATTACCCCTGAAACTCTCCGTTGCTTGCATGTTTTTAAGTTCTGCCGTTCTATTTCCGGATCATCGCCTGACAAAAGAATTACTAAGGAATATCCCAATTTTTTCGCTTCTGCTTCAGCTGCCGAAATAAATGAATCGTAAAAAAAACCGGATAAGGAAGGGGCAATAATGGCGATCTCTCGACTATTGTTTTGCCTAAGCCCAACAGCAAATAGATTGGGCTCATAGTTTAGTTTCTTTGCAGCCTCAAGAACTCGGGCTTTAGTAGCGGGAGCAATGTTAACATGATCGTTAAGTGCCCTGGAAACTGTAGAAGGGCTAATATTAAGAAGTTTGGAAAGAACGTGTATAGTAGTAGTTTTCATCAGCACAATATTATTCGGCACATCAAAATAAAGATTTTATTGCATCAAATCAAGGTAGTTTCTCTTGGCAAGTTGTTCTCTAACTTCAATGGCTGGAAACGTCATAATAACTTCAGCAGCAGCGGGTGAAGATAATTTGCAGTTTGCCACGCCCGAGTGAATGCCTTAGTGGCACACATTAAACCTCAGGGCATCCGATACAATTAATAATGTGTTTAACTTGCAGGCTGATATTGATACCATCATGGATTTACAATACCGTCAATTTGTCTCGGGCATTAATTCGCCAAGTCTAAATTTTCGGAACACGTTGAGTTAAGTTTTACTATTTATTGTCCTACATCTTAGTGGCATCTCTAAAAACGTTTGCTTTTATGACCTCAACCCCGTCTCCGAAAGAGAAGGGTAAGCGGAGTTTTTAGAAATGCCTTATGTAAGCGTAGGGCAATTATTTAATTTTCAGTCCGTGGCTTTACAAAACTTAGTAAATCGACTTCGTCAATTTCGCTCCCTTCATAAATGGATAGGCATTAGCGTTGTTCTATTCATGATTATTACCGCTAGCACAGGTGTGTTACTTGGCTGGAAAAAGAATGTAGCCCTACTGCAACCCCCCACATTAAAAGGAACGAGTCTCTCTTTGCGCGATTGGGCAAGCTTCGATCAGGTAGCCGCGAATGCAATGCATGCAATTGATTCTGTAACGGGAAGAAAAATTGAAATATACCGCATGGATGTGCGACCGGATAAAGGAATTATTAAAGTTACTTTTAAAGAAGATTATTGGGAAGTTCAAGTAGATGCAACTACCGCTAAGACTCTTTCCGTATCACAACGCCATGCCGATTGGATTGAACACATTCATGATGGATCGATTGTAAGTGAGGGATTCAAATTGGTTTACACAAATTACTTAGGATGGGGACTACTATTTCTCTCTATTACGGGTTTCTGGCTTTGGTTTGGCCCCAAAGCAATCCGAAGAAAGAAAGGTATTTAGTCAGTCTGATTATATACCAACTTCAATCTGAAACCGTATTGTCCAACTATCTGTATTTGCATTACTAGTTTGAAGCCACTGATTCTTCTCAAGCGTAATATCACTTTGAAGTTTTACACGATGTCCTTTAATGTACTTATTTACACCTATTGTGTATTGTTTAGTCAGATCATCTAGCGTTTGTATTTTTTCAAACGGATTTATCTGCGAATATCTAGCTACAATTTCATAGTTGTTCTTGAACAAGTAGCTGCCTTGATAATTTTGACCGAAGCCGGTATAAATGAACCGAACATCGCCATCAGCATTTATGGTAATCGGGTCAGGTGAATTTCTTTCTAACCATTCACACGCCAGTGCCCAACCATTATATTTTATCAAAAAGTCTGTCATGAAAGTGGTCATATCTCGGGAGTCATATAAAAACTTTCCTAATTGCCCACCTGCACGCGTAGTATTTTTATTTTGCGATAACGTAACGCCAAGCGAAATTTTTGGTTTTGATTCACGCATCAAGTCACCTTCAAAATAATCGCCCCCATTGGTAAACGGCCCGAAAGGGAGAAGCTCAATTCGCCCGGTATAATCAAGTCCCCGATCAGACGCTACAATATTTCTTCCCTCGCCCGTTGAAATTGAACCACGCAAAACATAGTAAAGTTTTCCAACGTAATTGTTGTAGTAGGCCTGAACCCCAAAATCACGGTCAATATTAAATGTCGAGTTGACAATCGATCTATCTGCAAGTTGTAAATCTCCTGAAGAATTTACCCGTTGTCTATTTCCAGGTAATTTAGTTTGACCCAATCCAATAGAAAATGTTTTGTTTATGGCATAAATTACCATCGCATCTCGAATTACATTAGGAAACCCGGTATCGTCAAAATCCATATCGGCACGGGTAAAAGAGAGTTGAATCAGGTAAGTAAGTCTCGGGTTATAAATGTATCCATCAAAGCGAAGCCTCAATCTTCTCACCCTAGCCTCTACCTGATCGATAGAAAGATCCGAGGCACTTTCTGTGCGAAAGGCAGCACGGTTTTGCATTCGAAAGCGAATGTTTAAAAGAAAGAGGCTGTCAGGAGATGTTATGCCCAATCCCTTTCCAAAAGAGAAATAGGGAGAAGGAGAAATGGTCTGGGCTTTTACAAAGGAGGTAGTAAATACCAGATAAACAACGACCAGATAGAGGGATTTTCTCATGCCTTTATAAAAGTAAAAATGTTATCAAATTGTACTTGATCTGATTGAAAAATAAATCTTACTATTCAATAATCGACTAATGCGCCTCTAGCCAATTTTTACCAATCCCTACCTCTACTTCCATTGGCACATCTAAAATCACTGCCGATCGCATCAGCTCAATTACCTTTGGTTTCACTATGTCTTGTTCATCTTTATGAAGATCAAAAACCAATTCGTCATGCACCTGCATAGTCATTTTAGTTTTTAGCTTCTCAAGGGCAAGCCATTTATTTATTAAGATCATGGCGATCTTAATTATATCAGCAGCACTGCCCTGAATGGGTGCATTGATTGCGTTGCGTTCGGCAAACCCGCGCGTAGTAATATTTCTTGAATTAATGTCGCGCAAATAGCGTCTGCGGCCAAGTATAGTTTCTACATATTCGTTTTCACGGGCAAAGTTTATGGAATCATCCATGTAGCGCTTAATCGCAGAGAATTCCGTAAAGTAAGATTCAATTATTTCAGCGGCTTCCGTTCGCGAAATTCCTAAATTCTGTGAGAGACCAAAGGCAGTGCTTCCATATAAAATTCCAAAGTTTACCTCTTTCGCTTTACGCCTCATATCAGGAGTCACTTTTTCTAAGGCAACTTTAAAAACCTTGGCGGCTGTAGTCGCATGAATGTCGCGCCTTGTTCGAAAGGCTTCAATCATTGTTTCATCTTTGGCAAATGAAGCTGCAATGCGTAATTCAATTTGCGAATAGTCGGCTGACATAAAGAGATAGTCTTTGCTTCTTGGCACAAAGGCCGCACGAATTTGCCTTCCCTTCTCTGTACGAATAGGAATGTTTTGAAGATTTGGATTGTTAGAACTTAATCTTCCTGTTGCGGCTACCGCTTGTCTGTAATCGGTATGAATGCGTTGATCAAATTTGCTTACCATTTTAGGTAATGCATCTACATACGTTGATCGTAGCTTTTCATATTCTCTGAAGTCAAGAATTTTTTTAACAATCTCGTGTTCATCAGCAAGTTTCATCAATACTTCTTCACCCGTTGCATATTGCCCCGTCTTGGTTTTTTTTGCTTTGCCTGCCTGCCCCGAAGGCAAGTCTTGCAACTTCATTTTGTCAAACAAAATTTCCCCCAATTGTTTTGGTGAGGCAATGTTAAATTCTGTTCCTGCAATTTCAAAAATTTCCTTTTGAACTTTGTGACTATCGGTCTTTAGCGCATCCGACATCCAATTTAACGTTTCAGAATCTATGCTTACGCCTTCAAACTCCATATTAGCCAACACGGTAAGCAATGGCATTTCAACATCATGAAGCAAACGCCATTGGCCTTTGCGCTCAAGGTCTTTTTGTAGTGGAGCTTTTAACTGAAGCACTTTATCAGTGCGTTCACAAATTTGTTCAGCGTGTGAAGTTCCTTCAACTGTTAATTGATAGTCCAAATATTGGCCACAAATAATACCTAAATCGTGAGAAGCTTCGGGCTCAATAAGATAATGAGCCAGCATGGTATCAAACAATACTCCTGCTACATGTATGTTCAGTTTCTTTAAAGCAAGAACTGCGGATTTTATATTATGCCCAACTTTATTGATGTGTTCATTTTCAAAGATTTCTTTAAACTCATCGATAATACTTTCACTATCAACAGATAAAAAGAATGCTTCTCCCGGATTAAAAGATAGCGCCAAACTCTTAATGTCATAATCGAAATTCTCCTCACCACTGGTAATTACTTCAAATGAAAATTCCTTTTGTTCTTTAAGTTTTTGAATCAGATTTTGGCGAGCATCTTCCTTGTCAATTACAGTATAAGAAATAGAAGTACTATCAATAGATTTCTTCTTACTCTGTTCTGCAGGTGCTTCGTTCAATCCAAACATGGAAAGTTGTGCCACCTTTGATGGTGATGTTTCGGAAGTTGATGTTGTTGAAGACCCTGATGACTGCAATCCAAAGATGCGCGGCATCATGGTTTTAAATTCAAGTTCTTCTAAAATTGGCTTCAACTTTTCTGCATCAGGACCAGAGTAAGCAAGATCTTTCTCATTCCATTCTATTGGAACATCAAGAATGATAGTCGCCAATTTCTTTGAAAGAATTGCCTGCTCGCCAAACTCTTCTACCCGCTCTTTCTGTTTTCCTTTCAACTCACTTGCATGCGCAATAACGTTTTCAACTGTTTTGTATTTCTTCAATAGTTCAGCGGCAGTCTTTGGCCCTACACCCGGTATACCTGGAATGTTATCAGAAGTATCGCCTTGTAGCCCAAGGATATCAATTACCTGCGAAACATTTTCGATGTCCCACTTCTCACAAACTTCTTTGGGCCCCATGATGTCAACTGAGTTGCCCATGTAAGCAGGCTTGTACAATTTAATTTTATCCGTTACCAACTGACCAAAGTCTTTGTCGGGCGTCATCATAAAAACTTCAAACCCCTCTTGCTCAGCTCTTTTGGCAATGGTGCCAATGATATCATCCGCTTCAAAGCCATCCATTTCGAGTATCGGAATATTAAAACCGCGAATGATCTCTTTAACTATTGGAATTCCGGTCTTTATATCTTCGGGCGTTTCTTGACGAGTTGCTTTATAGGCTTCAAAAATTTCATCCCGAAAGGTAGCCGCAGCGGTATCAAACGCAACAGCAATGTGCGTTGGTTTTTGTTTTTGAATTACTTCCAGCAAGGTGTTGGTAAACCCAAAAGGAACTGAAGTATTATGTCCTTTAGAATTTATTCTTGGATTTTTTGTAAAAGCAAAATGAGCGCGGTAAATAAGGGCATACGCATCTAATAAGAAAAGTCTTTTTTCAGCCATAAGGGCGAAGGTAGAAAAAGAAGTTAAGCATTAACCCACTATTAAGAGGCTTCTTTTTACAGGATTAAAATTTTTTTATAGTTGCAACCTGTTTTACATTTGTGACGATAAAAAATAAATTGAATGAACGAAGAATTGCTTACCAGAGAAAATGGGTTGGCACTTAGTAAAAAGTCTAAAAACGTTCTTACCAAAGAGCAGCAGGCCTTTAACAAGATTACCAAACGCATCCATCTATTGCAGCAGCAAATGGAATCCGAATCAAAAAAAATGGATTCCCTCAAATCGTTTTATCAAAAGGAAGTGCTGCCTGCGGTGCAGAAATTAAGCCGCAATAAAATTATTTTAAGCCAACGGTTGCACGAAAAGCGCACTGCCGTAAAACTATCCAACGCTCAAAATACAAAGTTAGACCGCATAATATTTTTACTTTTAGAGGATGCTTTTTCGGTTTGCGAGCCAGACGAGGCCACAAAAAAGATTTATGATTTTTACTGTGATACTCCTTACGATGAGGGATTGAACGAAGAAGAAGAAGAGATAAAATCAATGGCCTCTAAAATGTTTAAGAAACAATTTGGAGTTGACTTAGACCCCTCTGTTTTTGAGGAGAACCCGGATTTTGACAAATTAAAAAATGACCTTGAAAAGCAATTTGAAGAAAAAGAAAGCAAGACTAAGCCCAGAAAAAAAACAACTAAGCAAATAGAACAAGAATTGCTTCAAAAGCAAAAAGATGAGTTGAAAGGCAAAAGCCTGAGAAGTATTTATTTATCGTTGGTCAAAATTTTGCATCCCGATACCGAAAAAGATGAAAAGCTAAGAGGAGAAAAGGAGGAAACCATGAAAGAGGTAACGGGTGCCTATCAAAACAAAGACATGATGAGTTTATTGAAAATTCAAACCAAATGGGTAACCACGCATGAAGGGATATTGAATAATACAGATGAGAATACATTAAAAGTCTACACGCAGTTGCTTAAAGATCAGGCAAAAGAACTAGCGCAAGAACTTGAGATGATATATTGGAGGTATGATCCTTTTCTTGTAAAGTATAGCGACTATTCCTTATCAGCGGCCAAATCTGATTTAACTCAAACAGCCTATGGCTTTCAGTTATCCAATCAAGAGATTGAACAAATAAGTACGCTGATTGAACAAAGTGCGTATCCATCGCAAGCCATAAAAAGGTGCATTGATATTTTTCATCAAGAGGACGATTTTTTTGATTTTGATATTTAAAAATAGGTGTACCAATATCGTTTACTTAGCCATTTCCTTTAAGACCTCACCCCTTCCTTCACATTCGTTTCGGAAGCTCTTTATAAAGCGACCAAAACTGTGCTTAAGTAAACGACATTGATACATGTACTACAAAGTTTTGCATAAAATAAAAATCCCTTTTAAAGGCTTTAAATTAATGCGGCCTCCCTATTTAGTTTTAACAAGATGGTAATTCATCGCAGTCGCTTCCTTTTCTGTTAGATTCAAAACCCGTCCGCCCCGCACGGCTTCAAACTGAGCCCAAAAAACTTTTGTTTTTCCTTCAAACTGCTTGGTGGTAGTAATGTCCCAATTGGTAACGGTATAATTACCATTGTACTTTTGATCATAAAACTTAGTATTACTTACCATGCCAAAGGCTCCACTGTGGCGACTGCTGTATGTGCCATCCGCATTGAATGTAAAAGAAGTGGCTGACGAGGAAAAATTCATTCCTGCGTAGGAACCTGTAACAGTATTATACATATCTACCTGAGATCCAGAACTGACATCCCACTGACCAATTAAATCTGCGGAAGCGACCGCAAACTTATTATAGTTTAACATCGCTTCTAATTTCTTTTGATCAGTAAATTCTTGCTGAAAAACTGTGGCCGAGGGCGAAATAATTTCAATGCATCTTGAAATCCCGTTCGTAGTGATTATGCGAAAGCCAAGATGAACCCTTTTACCCGTGGCTTTCTCGACCGCATCGGCTTCAAAAAAGTAAATGCAAAAATAGCAGTATGAATCGTTCTGGTTTTTGCGAATGTTGGCTACGTTATACCTCGGCATTATAAACTGATCGAATAGAGTCGCTTCAATATCATTTGTGTTCCGGAGCTCATCCGTAATTTGAACAGCAAAATGCAATAGTACCGTAGTTTGATTTTTAGTTACGCGCACCCAATCGGCAAAAGGCTGCGCTACCCAGCCATCATCAAAGGTTGTTGTTGAGATAGAGATTCCGTGATTACCAGCAGCGCTGTTTGCAAGTGGAATTTGCGCCACAGGCTGTTCAACAATTTTTGTCTCAGGGTTATTGATGGTTGGTTGTACTTCTGGTTTTTTCAAATCCAGAGACCCAAGCATACTTTCAACTTCTTTGGAATACTCCTGACTATTCATCAGTACGACAATACTTAACTCTACACCGTATCCGGAAATAGTGCTCAGTAACGAGTAAGCATCTTTATTTTCAAACGCGAAAACAGAGAATCCTGAATTTGAAGTCCAACCATCCTCCGTTTCCGTTTCGGGAGACGGGAGTGTTGGCGAACCCCATTTGTTTTTTACCATTAATGCATTCCACTCACTCGCATAATCAACAGCTGGATCGCCACTACTTTTTATGCTCTTGTAAATAGTGATGCGGCACCAGCTTTTTGTTTTATTATTTGTTTTGGTGTAGGAAGCTGCAAAGTCTTTGATTTCATTGGTCCACCCAAGCGGGGGCGTGTAAGTGGCAAGGTCAAACGTTTGTGTTTGGCAAAGTGCAGTCTGGCTAATAATTGCAATGACAAATAGCAAACTTGTCTTTTTCATAAGATTAAATGATTTTGTTCTCAACTGCCGTGCGCACAAGTGCAGCCGTATTTTTTACGTGTAATTTTGAAATCAAATTTTTGCGATGCGAGTCTACCGTACTGGCACTAACGAACAGCTTGTCGGCAATCTGCTGGTTGGTGAAGCCTTCGGCAATCAACTTTAGCACTTCTACTTCCCTTCGTGTAAGTAACATTTGGTTGTGATCCTCAATGCTTGCCTTGCTGGTATCGCGCCCCAACCAAAACTCACTCCCTGACATAACTATTTGAATTGCTTTCTCAATGTCATCAGCAGAGGAATTTTTTAAAAGATACCCCTTGGCTCCGGCTGCTTTCATGTTTTGTAGAAACGTGAGCTGATCGAAATTAGTAAGTGCAATAATTTTAAGAGTTGGATCACGTTTCATCAACTTTTTACAAACTTCAATACCACTTTCGTCAGGCAGGTTAATATCTAACAAAACCAAATCGGCTGAGTTGTTTATGAAATAACCCAAACAAGAGGCTGCGTTGGTAGCATGACCAGCTACTTCAACTTGTGGAAGCTGGTTGAGCATGGTGCGAATTCCTTCTACAACCATCGGGTGATCATCGACAATAAAAACACGAGTCATGCGAGCGGGATTGTTAGGTTTACCGAAGTGCCTTTACCAGGGTTTGACTGTACATCAATTTTACCTTTCAAATATTTTGTTCGCGATTGAATACTGGTCCAGCCTGAGCCAGTTGCACGATCGGCCAATTCAGAATTCATTCCCACTCCATTATCTTCCACGGTTACATTCATTTCGTTTTGGTGCCTTGCCAACTGCACCAATACATGACTCGCCTTTGCGTGCTTGGAAGCATTGTTAAGCAACTCCTGTATAATTCGGTAAACAAAAATTTCAGTTTGTGAATCCAGTCGTTGCTCCATCCCAATCGATTGAAAATCAATCTTAAAAATACCCGCTGTTTGCAGACTGTCGCAATAACTTTTAAGGGCTTCTGTGAGCCCAAATTTCACAAGAACTTCGGGCATCATGTTGTGCGCCACGCGCCTGAGCTCTGAAATAGAATGATCAAGCATATCAAGCGATCGCTCAAAGACTAATGCGCTGTCGGCATCTAACACAACATTTGATTTCATATTTGTAAGAGAAAATTTAACACCTGATAACATACCTCCCAGTCCATCGTGCAAATCTTTTGCCAGCCGCCCCCGCTCTTCGTCTTGCCCTTTAATTACAGACTCACTAGCGAGCAACTGTCTTTCCGCTTCAAGTTCGGCAATGCGACTTTGCTGAAGCGCATTGTCTTTTTCTAGCAGGAGTTTTTTCTGGTTATAGGTACTGCGGGCCAGCCAGGCAATCACCAACACCGAAATCAACACGCCAGCCAGAATAAGAATTAGCAATCGGTTTTGCCGAATGGATAAGTCGTTGATCTCAGCTTGCAGTTCAAGATCTTTTATCTGTTGTTCTTTCTTTTCCGATTCGTAGCGAGCTTCAAGCATGTTGATATTAGCCCTACTCTTTTCACCTAAAATTGAATCATTCAACACGTCAAATTTTTTCCGAAAATTGAGTGCCCGTGGATAGTCCCCAGTGTTTTCATAAAGCACCGCAGCTTTAAAGTATAAATCCTTCAGTTCATAAGTTGAACCTAAATCGGTAGCCAGAGAAATTCCCTTTGTGAATGCTTTCGTGGCGAGTTGCTCATTATTTAGGGCCGTGTATACATCAACAAGTCCCATCTGAGCATACATCTCATACTCTGGGGCTTCTTTTTTTAAGGACAGCTCAATAACCTTTTTAAAGAAGACTTCTGCCTCTGGATATTGCGGAATAGATTTGTAAACATCGGCCTGACCCAGCCAACCATCCAGCATCACAATGTAATCGTCAGTGCGAACACCAATGGCTTCGATATTCTTAAAATGTTCCAGTGCTTTATCATACTGTTTCAAATAAGTTTCAGCATTGGCTATATTATAGGTGGAAGAAGCAATGGCATAATCGTTCTTTAATTCAATCGCTAACGCCAAAGATTTTTCTGCATACTCTTTACCTTTTTCATATTGCTTCAGATTAACAAAAATGGATGCCAGGTTATTGTTGGCGATCCGCTGAAGTCTTTTATCACCGATTTCTTCCCCCAATCTCTTTGCTTCAAAATAACTTTCAGTGGCAGTTTCAAAATCTGACAGATATTGCCATTCGCTACCCACATTAATATTTGCTATGGCCAAATCTTGTTTGGTTCCCATTTGCTTATAGAGGGCAAGGGCTTCCTTGGCTAATTCCAGTGCTTCTCTAAATTTACCGCGGTTGTTTAAGATAACAATGGCATTGCTGGCATACGCGGCCTGTCCTTTTATATAATTTAATTCCTGAGATGTTTTACGAGCCAGATCGTAATACCACATAGCAGAATCAGGATCGGAATTCTCAAACTGTTCGCCATATTTATAATACAACATCACCTTTGTTGTATCGTTTGGTGATTTTTTGAGAACATGAAGCAGAGAATCAGAATTCGATTGACCAAAGCATGCGGAAGGGCAAATTGAAAACGACAGGGCGAATAAAATAAATATGAACAGTCTCTGCATGGATTAAACTTGTTACAAAATAAAAACCTATTGTTGCGATTTCCCTCCCCTTTTTCAGTGATTTTTTTAATAAGAATTACTCTAAAAACTCACGAGAACCAATTCCGAACTCAGTATTGCTTTCGAAATTGCCACGGCCACGTAGTCAAATGCCTCAATAAGCTCGCCTTACTATAGCCTCTACAAAATACTCTTCTCAAAGGAGGTAATTTACTAATAGTCTAACAAAATTTGCACACACAAAGCATTGCAGTATTGTATGGGTTGACACCGAGATGGAATACATTGGGTAAATCGGTAAAGAGCTGGGATTGGTAGCTTCAATTTAAAAATCCCCTTTTTAGGGGATAAAAATGATCGCCCCTTTTACATTCTTTACTCAACTTTTTAAAACCATAAGTTCAAATGAGAAAATTAATAACTCCCGCACTGGCAACGGTAATCATTTGCCTCATTGCATGGTCGTGCAATTTTTCCAAAGGAATAAAAACGGATTTAGTAACCGGTATCACCACATCTTACAATGGCTTTGCTATCGAGCAAATATCAGTAGTGGATGGCGATGACAATCAACTTTCAAAAAGTGAAGTCGCCCTGGATTCAAAGTTCTCGATTGTGTACGAAGGCATTGAAAATTATACACTTAAAGATGGAAAAGCTTTTCCAGGTTTATCCCTTCACGTTACGGATGCAGCGGGCAACGATATTCTTAATGAAGTTGATTTATTCGCAAGTTCTGTTGATGGCTATTCGCCAACCGATGCTTCCGTTTTAAGAGGTTCGGTAACTGTGGGAGACCCCATGAAGGCGGGTGAAACCTATCACTGCAAAATGCGGGTATTCGATAAACAAAATCCAGAAAGCGAAATCGTTTCGGAATTAGATTTTACAGTTAACTAACTACGATAATTAAAGTAGGATAAACACATAGCAACATAGAAAACATAGAACTAATGAGAAAAGATTAATCCCAACTTTATGAAATTAAAAACGCTGCTTATCAAACCATCCACCTACATGAAAACACAACTTACTTTTGGAATTATAGTATTGACGTGTATAAGTGCCTATGCCACTGTGCGAACCGTGAGTAATAGCCCTACACGCCTAGCGCAATTCAATACGTTTGCAGCCGCGCAAACAGCCTCTGCCAATGGCGATACGATTTACGTGTATGGATCACCGTTTGAATATCCGGATATAACCGTGTCAAAAAGATTAGTGATTATTGGTGCCGGCTATAATCCTAATAATCAATTTGGGCAACCTACCAGAATTAGTAACATAATTCTATTTAGAGATGCTGGCACCAACAATGCTTCGGGTTCAGTAATTACCGGTGTATTAACCGGGCGATTGGATATTAGCGGCCTAATGTCCAATAACATTCGTCTTTCCAGAAACAGGTTTGAGAGCTATATCAATTTAGCGGGTGGCTCGCCTGTGGGGTATGCCGATGGCTGGGTGCTGATCAATAATATTTTTGGAAGCTACTTGAATGGCGGAGGGACTTCGCGCATCGCTCCATCAGCCACCAATATTATTATAGCGAATAACATTTTTACTACAAGTAGCTATTTATATTTCTTCAACAGCAACACGATAATTGTTGACCACAATATTTTTATAGGCCCAGGCTCAGGTGGCAATCTTTATAATTTATACAACGTAATTATCACCAACAATATTTTTACCCGAAGTACGGGCACAGCTTTTGCAGGCAGCACTCAAGGGCCAGTGCTGTGTACGTTTAATAATAATCTATCAAACCTTAGCACCATTGCCGATCCCTCAACCTATAGTCCTGCTACTAATTTTGTAAATACCTTTACCGGCACTGGTGGTGGTAGTAATTTTGGTGGTGGCAATATTGTGGGGCAAGATCCGCTTTATACTACCGTACCCAACCTAACTACCTATTCGGCCTCAGCCAACTACCGCCTACAAGCAAGCTCAGCAGGTAAAAATGCAGGTACCGATGGAACTGACTTAGGTATTTACGGAGGTGGATTTACATTCCCAACAGGAGGTGCTTCTGGTGGAGGTTTTGACTGTTTACCACACGCACATTTTATTTGATGCCTACCAGCACGCTGCCTGCCGATTTGGTTAAGCTGGAATATTATGTAAATACCGATCCAGGCATTGGGCTCGCTACATCAGTGCCTGTTACACAAGCACCTACTGTCAATCAATTGTTTAATTTGAATCTTCCTGCATTAACGCCTGGCAACTATACGCTAAATGTTCGAGCAAAAGATTCGAAAGGATATTGGAGTAACCCGGTTGTGTCAGCCCCTTTTACGATTATCGCCTGCACACCGCCTGCGGTCCCAACCGCGACACCCGCGAGCCGATGTGGCGTTGGTGCGGTAACTCTTACAGCTAGTGGGGCTGGTGGCTCACAAGTTTATCGCTGGTATGCGGATGCCGTTACACCTGCGCTACTTTTTACAGGAGCATCTTTTTCGACTCCTTCGTTAACGGCAATCACTACTTACTATGGTTCAATTTTTGACCCGGCTACGTGCGAAAGTAATCGGGTAGCTGTGGCCGCTATAGTCAACAACATCCCGAGCGCGCCAACCACTACTGGAGCTTCCGGTTGTTCAAACTCGGTAATCACACTATCCGCATCAGGAGGAACAAGTGGACAATACCGCTGGTATACTGTTGCTACTGGTGGAACAGCAATTACAGGACAGACCAGCAGCAGCTTCACAACTCCATCTTTGACAGCCACAACTACTTACTACGTTTCCATCAACAATGGCACCTGCGAGAGTGCGCGCACATTAGTGATTGCTACGATCACAGGGCCATGTGCTCAACCGCCTGTCATCAATACCGCTCCTCTCTCCACAACTGTCGGGGGCATCGTCACCATTGATCTGAAGCCATTGATCACTACTTCTGGAACACTCAATGTAAATTTAATTCAATTAACAGTACAGCCCTCTAGTGGAGCTATTGGAACCATTAGCAACGGAGTACTCACCATCAGCTATCAAGGGATTGCTTTCACCGGCAAAGAAATTTTTTCAATCCGTGCCTGCGATAACAACGGAAACTGTTCCACACAATAATTCTAAATTGAAGTAGCGGGCGATGTGGTGGTCTACAATGCGATCTCGCCAAATGGCGCAAACCCGGTATTTACCATTGAGTATATTGAGCTAATACCAGAAACAAAAGATAATAGAGTCGCTATCTTCGACCGCTGGCAAAATGAAGTGTGGAGCGCATCGAACTACAACAATTCGTCAGTGGTATTTAAAGGCGTTAGCAACAGCGGCAGCGATCTTCCTACAGGAATCTATTTTTATAAAATTGAATTTGCTAGTGGAAAGAAAATGCAGACAGGATTTTTATCGTTGAAGAGGTGAGTTAAATGTAAAGAAGTCAGAATTTAGGAGACAGAAGTTAGGAGGTGAGATTTCAACACTTAACACGTAAACACTTTAACACGTAAACACATCAACAACACTTTAACGCGTCAAGCCGTCAACACACTTTTAAAACAAATAGTATGAAATGTTTATCACTTGTTGCGGTTTTGACTATGGTGATTCCTTGTGCGATGGCGCAACAAGACCCTCTGTATTCCCAATACTTCAACAACCCAATGATCATCAATCCCGCTTTCGCGGGAAGCAATGACCGGTTGTATGCAGGCCTTGCCAACATAATCAAAGCTGTTAACTTTTTCATATTGAATACATTGCTGGGTTAAATAATTTCACTTCTAATGCTGGAATTGTCAACATAGAAAACAAACGTTGAATTAAAAATCCCCTTTTTAGGGGAGACACAATCCTTGACAAATTGATATATTTGATAACTAAAATAATTGCACCATGAAAACGATTTATTTAACCCTACTTTTTGCGTTAGTGAATTTTGTTGCTCAAGCCACCGTGCGCACCGTAAGCAGCAACCCCTCCAACCTCGGGCAGTTTAGTACCATACAAGCAGCAATAGATGCTAGCGTTGATAGCGACACCGTGTATGTGTATGGCAGCCCCAATGTGTATGCAGCCTTTACTATTAGCGATAAAAAAATTACCGTGATTGGTCAGGGCTGGGCACCCGATAAAAATTTACCGTTTACTGCCACTGTTGTAGGGGTTACCATCAACAATTCTGCAGCAGGAGGCAGCCCCGATGGCTCGGAATTACATGGTCTTGTTTTTAATACCCAAGCAACCTTGTCCAATTTCGGGGGCACAAATACAGGTGTAAACAACATAAGACTTATACGGTGTCAATTCAACGGTATCGTTGGTGTTGATCTGGCATCCAGCGGCTTTTTATTCGAAGGATGTATTTTTTATAATACTGTGAACTTTAGTAGCTCCCTAACTTACACCAACTTTTTATTTCAGAATAACCTATTTTTCTTTTCGGTATGCTGCCTAGGTCAGCAAGTAACTGGTCTCACCAATGCAGTGAACATTCGCTTTGACCACAATCTCTTTTATAGCTCCAACAACTCGGCAGGAAATACTGTAAACGTTTTTGCTAGTAACTGTCGCTTCCTCACCTTTTCAAATAATGTTTTCAACCAGGCTAATGTTGGACTCAACGTCAGCTTCAGCACCTTTACCAATAACATCACCAATAACATTACGCTCAACTCAGCCAATGCCACATCTAATGCTACACCGTGGGCGGTGAATAGCAATGTAGATGGAGGAGGAAATATCGCAAACCAAAATCCTGCTATGGTAAATCAAACCGTAATCAATGGAAACAATAATTCGGCTCTTTTAAACTTTACAATAGCCAGCGGCCCCGCCAACAATAGTGGAAGCGATGGTAAAGATATGGGGTTGTTATTTGATGCGGTGGGTAGTTTGAATTGGGCGAACAGTAACAACAGTCGCTTGCCGCGGATTTTTAGCATGAACATTACTACACCAACAGTAACCCCCGGAGGGAATTTGAGTGTGACGGTAGAGGCTAGAAAGAGTAATTGATTGTGTTGATGAAAGTTTTAAACTTTCTTTGGCCGCAAGCCGCAGGCCACAAGCTTCACGCTGTGAGTTGGCGACTAACAGCGTATAGCCTTTTATTTTTTATATCAAGTCAAACACACGCTCAGAGTATTTTAAAGGGAGAATACTTTTTCGATACAGACCCCGGTGTGGGCAATGGCGCAGCACTTACATTTGCTGCTGGCAGCACGGTCAATTTTACTTCCAGCATTTCCACTGCTTCGCTATCATCCGGGTTTCATCAATTGGCCATTCGCGTGAAAGAAACGGGTGGCGTGTGGAGTGCATTTGAAGGCCGTGGATTTTACATCAGCACTACTACGGCAGATTCCCCAAACATTGTGGGAGCAGAATATTTTTTTGATGCCGATCCCGGAAACGGAAATGGAATTCCCATCGCTGTTACCGCAGGAGCATCTGTAACTTTTACAGTGAGTCTTCCCACTAGTCTTTCTGCCGGCTTTCACTTTCTTGCTATTCGCACAAAGGGTGCCAATGGAAAATGGGGCGTGTTTGAAGCCCGCGGATTTTATGTGACGGGTTCAACCTCCGATTCTCCTAACATCACAGCAGCAGAATATTTCTTTGATGCCGATCCCGGAAACGGAAATGGAATAAACATTCCGGTAACGGCAGGCGCCATTGTAAACTTTACGGTGAGTTTGCCAACAAGTCTTGCTTCGGGTTTTCATTTTCTTGCTATCCGCACAAAAGGTGCCAATGGAAAATGGGGCGTGTTTGAAGCACGGGGATTTTATGTTACGGGTTCTACGTCAGATGTTCCCGACATTACCAAAGCAGAATATTTTTTTGATACTGACCCCGGTGTGGGCAACGGCATTAACATTCCGATTACGGCTGGGGCATCTCCAAATTTTACTGTTAGCTTACCTACCACAGGGCTTACAACCGGATTTCATTTTCTTGCTATTCGCACAAAACGTGCTGATGGTAAGTGGGGAGTTTTTGAGAGCCGTGGATTTTATGTGTCGCCCATTGCTGCGAATGCTGCGGATATAGTTGCGGCAGAATATTTTATCGATGGTGTCGATCCCGGTGAGGGAAACGGATTGCCGCTGACAGTTACCACGCCAGGCCCTACCGTTAATCAATCCTTTGTGATTGTGCTAAGCGGAGTGCCAAGCGGTGCGAGAAAATTAAACTTGCGTGTGAAAGATGCGAATGGAATTTGGAGCGCGATTGAAACAGCAGGCTTCAGCGTGTTGGTTTGTACACCGCCCCCTGCACCGGCTGCCGCAGGCGCCAGCCGATGTAACAATGGTACTGTTATTTTAAACGCAACAGCCGGAGCAGCTGGTACACAAGTCTACCGTTGGTATGCCGATGCCACATCAACAACCATTCTTTTTACTGGTGCTGCTTTTACAACACCCTCTATCAATACAACCACGAATTTCTTTGTGAGTGTGTTTGATCCGGCAACACTCTGCGAAAGCAATCGCACTGCCGTAATAGCCGCTGTCATCAGCACATCACCACCGCAATTGAATATCACCAGCGCAACCATCTGTGCCGGAAATTCGATTAAGGTCAGCGCTCCAACAGGATTCACAACCTATCTATGGTCGAACGGAGAAACAACTCGCGAGATCGCAGTTATAGCATCGGGTAATTATTCGGTTATTGTTGGAAATGGAACCTGCGAAAGTCAGCCTTCTGTTCCGGCATCCATCATCGTATCACCAAAACCAACAAAACCAGTAATCACAACCAGCGGATCTGCAAGTTTGTGTGATGGTGCCACTGTTACACTTTCTGCTCCAGCCGGATTCTCTTACCTCTGGTCTGATGGAAAAAATACGCAAGACAATATCGTAAGCATTGGGGGCACTTATTCTGTAGTTGTATCTGATGGAAGCAATTGCTCCAGCGATCCGTCAGTAAGTGTTGTCGTGTCTACCTTTACAACTCCTGCCAAACCAATCATTAATGTTTTCGGAAGCACCGCGTTATGCGGAACAAATACCGTGGGCGTACTTGCTCCCTCAGGGTTTTCAATCTATCAATGGTCGGGCGGACAAACCACGCAAGGGTTAACTGTTTCTACCGCTGGCACATTCTCTGTGATTGCAGGTAACGCTGCGAACTGTCTCTCAATCGCTTCTGATCTTGTAACGGTTACTTCAACCGGGCAACCTTGCACAACAACAGGCGGAACCAATTCACCTCCAGTTATTGCTGAACAAACTCTTTCGGTACAAATTGAAGGTAGATTAGAAAAAGATTTGATCCCGTTCTTAAGCGATCCGGATAATAATCTAGATTTCACTTCACTTCGTGTAATTAATAACGAAACCTCTAAAGGTATTCCGGCTTCTATTGACGCAGCGTATAACCTGGTTGTTAATTACACAGGAAATCCTTTTACCGGTAGCGATCGGGTGACCATTGAAGTATGTGATCTTGCGGGTGTTTGCGCGCAACAAGTGATTAACATTAACGTGGTAGGCGATGTGTTAGTCTTCAACGGCATGACACCCGATGGCGATGGATTCAATGACTTTCTCTTACTCAAATATGTGGATGTAGTAGAGGGCGCTTCAAAAAACAAAGTCACCATTTACAATCGTTGGGGCGATGTAGTGTTTGATGTTGACGATTACGATAATCTCTCGCGGGTATTTGCCGGACAAACTAATGGTGGCAAAGATCTTCCTTCGGGCACCTACTTCTACAAAATTGATTTTGCAAACAATTCTAAAACAGGCTTCATCACTTTAAAACGATAGACCATGAAGAAGCTTTTATATTTATTGCTGTTCCTACTCTTTCGTGTTAGTGCGATCGCTCAACAAGATCCCTTGTATTCGCAATACGTTTTAAATCCCTTGCTCATCAACCCTGCTTATTCAGGCCTGACAAAAGATGTAAACGCCTCAGTAACCTATCGCAGGCAATGGGTTGGGTTTGATGGTAGCCCGACTACTGCAAATGCCAATGCCCACATGGCTTTAAATAACAACCGCATGGGTGCCGGAATTATTATTCTACAAGATAAAATCGGTTCGGATAAAACAACGGAAATATCGGTTGCCTACGCGTATCATCTTCCTTTAAACAATGACCTCACTTTATCATTTGGATTGCAAGGTGGCGCCATCAACTATTCCAGTGACTACAGTGGCTTAACCATAAACTCGGCCGATACTAAATTTGTAAACCAAAATCTTTGGAAGCCCAACTTTGGTGGGGGACTGATTTTGCACAATGAAAAGTTTATGGTAGGACTATCGGTGCCCAAGATGTTAAAAGCAAACTCCACGGTTGAATCTTTAAGCACAAGTTTATACAATCAGCATGCTTATGGAATTGTTGCTACCGTGTTTCAACTTTCGTATCGCATTAAGTTAAAGCCCTGGATATTGGCACGTGTGGTACCCGGTACTCCGGTTTCGTTGGATTACGCGGCCACCTTGCGGATTGATGACAGTTATACAATCGGGGTGTTCTCCCGCGACTTAGCAACGTATGGATTGCTGGCTCAGATAAACCTGGGCGATAATTTGAGGGTTGGTTATGTATTTGAATTACCCACTCAAAAATCAGTGGGAACACAATTTACTACACACGAGTTTACAGTGGGTGTTCGCTTGAAAGCGCTTAACTTTCATGATTTGGATCAAATAAGAAATTTTTGATAGAATTTCTCACCAGAAAATCAGCCAGTATAAAAGCCGGTTCATAAGATTTTACTTTCGTTTTCAAACATTTATTGCTAAATAGGTTCATTAAATCGATTGCAATGAATGATACAACCCCACTTTCGCAGTTTTTAAAATGGGAAAAAGAGATCCCAAATCAATTATTTCTTCGCCAGCCTTTTAACGGGCAATGGAAACCCTGGACTTATCAGCAAGCCGGGGATGAAATAAGGCGAATCGCCAATGGATTACAATCACAAAATTTCCCGAAAGGAAGTAATGTAGCCCTCATTTCTAAAAACTGTGCGCATTGGGTAATGGCCGATTTGGCAATTATGATGGCCGGTCATATTTCAGTACCCATGTATGCAACGCTAACTGCTGATTCTATTCAACAGATTTTAGAGCATAGTGAATCCAAACTAATTATTGTTGGCAAGCTTGATGACTATAAAAAGCAAAAGTCGGGTATCCCTTCAAACGTAATTAAGCTAGGCATTGCCTCGTATGATACCGTTGAAGAAAATACCTGGGAGCAATGGGTTAAAAAGTTTGAGCCTATTAGCGAACCGCATGTGTGGAAGGGTAGCGAGTTGCTTACCATTATGTACACATCCGGAACTACAGGCAAGCCTAAAGGGGTTATGCATACTTCTTCTGCATTTGATAAAACGGTAACCCAGGGAGTAAAAGAACTCGGTATTCAACTGCATCCAAGCTTATTTTCTTTTTTACCAATGAGTCACATTGCTGAACGCATGGGCATTGAGATGATGGGTATTTACCAGGGTGGCATGTTTTCGTTTCCCGAAACGTTAGAGTCGTTCCCTAAAAATTTATCAGACACACAGCCCACACATTTTTTTGCCGTCCCCAGAATCTGGGCAAAATTTCAGGAAAAGATTTTGGAAAAACTTCCACAGAAAAAACTGGACACGCTCCTCGCTATACCCTTGGTTAATTCACTAATCAGAAATAAAATTAAAAAAGGACTGGGTCTCTCACGTGCAAAACAAATTTTTAGTGGAGCTGCGCCAATATCAGTCGACTTGCTGCAATGGTATGAGAAAATCGGGGTGCGCATTCTACAAGCTTATGGCATGACGGAAGATTGCATTTATGCGCACTTCAATCGCAATGATGCTAACAGACTTGGAACTGTTGGCAAACCCTTTGATGGGCTTTTAGTTAAGATTGCTGATGGCGGTGAGATCCGCGTAAAATGTCCTGGCCTCACGACAGGATATTATAAAGAACCGGAACTAAGTAAAGAACTTTTCGATGAAGAAGGTTATTTAAAAACCGGTGATCAGGGTGAAATCTCTAGTGATGGCTACTTAAAAATAACCGGCCGTGTAAAAGATCAATTTAAAACTGATAAAGGAAAATACATCTCGCCCACGCCCATCGAAATGAAATTACTGAGCAACCCAGACATCGAACAGATTTGTGTGGTGGGCATGGGCATTCCACAACCCATCGCGTTAGCGGTTATCTCTGCTGCGGGTAAAACAAAATCAAAAACTGACCTTACACAAAGTCTTACCCAATCACTTCAACAAGTGAACCCAGCACTTGAGTCGTATGAGAAGTTGGAAAAAATAGTAGTGATGAAGGATGATTGGAGTATTGAAAATGGATTACTAACACCCACCATGAAAGTGAAGCGCAATGAGGTGGAGAAAATTCACTTGCCTAAATATGCTAGTTGGTATCATACACAGCATGACATGGTTGTGTGGGAATGATATAAGTCATTTTTTCATTTGATCTAACTCATAGCCTGAGGGTGTGAGACAATTATCTTTAGGCAAAAGAAATAGTTGTAAAATTTAACCCCTAAAGGAATGAAAAAGCGCGAGCCAGTGAGTACCATCATGACAAAGAGTCTTCACGTTGTGGAAATCGAAAGTAAATTAATGGACGTTCAAGAAATTATTAAAGAGTTTGGGGTACGGCATGTGCCGGTTGTTCGTAAGAATCAGCTGGTTGGTATCATCAGCAAAACAGATTTAAGCCGACTAACCTTTAGTAATATTTATGAAGGGCAAGAAGATGCTGACGAAGCCGTGTGGGATATGCTAACACTAAGCCAGGTAATGTCGCATAAACCGCGCGTTGTAAAATCTGATGAAAGCATCCGCCATGTAGCAGAAATACTTGCGGTTGAGGAATTTCACGCTTTGCCCGTAGTTGATGCTAGCGATGATCAAAAATTAGTCGGGATTGTCACTACTACAGATGTAATCAGGTATCTGCTTGAACAATATTAATTTAGCAAATAGAGATTTACGAATTTAGAAGTACGAATTTTTGGATTCCCTCCATTCGTACTTCGTAAATCTTAATTCGTAATTACTTAAGTCTTGCTTTAAAAAATTCCAGCGTATGCTTATGTGCATCGGCTGTAAACTCTTCACTGAATTTCGGATTGCTTGGATTTGCAAAAGCGTGATCGGCATCATACGCTTTTACCGTTAACTTTTTACCAGCCGCTTTCATGTTAGCTTCAAACTTATCCATCACGTCCTTGTTGATCCACTTATCTTGTTTAGGCCAAATGTTCAACACATCGCTGTTCAATGTTTTTAGTTTGGTAACATCTTCTTCAGGCATGCCATAGTACATTACGGTTGCTACAGCTTGCTTACCTGCTGCTAAAGAAGCTTGTAAAGAAAGCCCGCCACCGAAGCACCAGCCAATCGTTCCAATCTTTGCCGACTTACCTACATAGCTTAATGCGCCTTTAAAGATTGCAACTCCACGGTCAGCCTTAAACTCACCCATGTATTTACCGGCATCTGCACTCTCCGTTGCTACTTTGCCATCGTACATATCGAGTGCCAATACATTTACATTTCCCAATTCATTATATAAAGTTTCTGATTCGCGTTTAATATGATCGTTCAATCCCCACCACTCCTGAAATACAAAAATCCAGTTGTTGGTTTTTTTAGTTGTCATAATTACATACCCGCTGGCATCTTTTCCATCAGGTGTTTTAAACGAAATCATTTTTCCTACTTCACTTACGTGGATGTAGGGAAGCGGATCAGGATGTTGACTGTTAAAATTTTTGTTGGATGCAAACACGGCAAATTTATCGGTGCTTGATGTATGGCATATCGCAATACCATCTGCAAGGTCATTCTGCGAAAAGACTGCCAGTGAACTTACTGCACAGATCAGAGTAAGAAATAATTTTTTCATAGTTTATTAGTTAGTCTTTTAATTGCCCTGACATCATTCGATCGTAGGTAATGTAATCTGTGTTGATAGGTTCATACCCTTGCTGACGAAGCAACATGGCTACCTGCCCGCGATGGTACGAGCCGTGATTAACTAAATGGATCATGATTTGTTCAACATTATTTTCAAAATAATTATCCACATAGTTTTTGTACTTGAGCACGCGATTAAAGCTGTCCGTTGTGTTAAGTAGCTCCATCCACTCTTTGTCAGCCCGCTCGACCATGTCGTGAAGTTCCGGCAGCGAGTAATCACCCCACAATTTCACTTCACTTTTCGGCATTCCTTTAATTCTGTTAATCCAGATAAAATTAGCGCTGACTAAATGCGAAAAAATAGAAAGTATTTTTTTGTCCGTTACAGCTTGTCGTTCAAGCGCACCTACTATCCTGCGGTTGGCCCAGGCATTGTAGCTGTACCATTTTAAAAAGAATTCCTTCATGCTTAGATTCGTACTTATAAATTAGATTTTATGAAAGTACCTGCAATTTACACGGTTTACTTTATTCTAGTAGTCTGCCTGACGACTCATTCTGCTTTTGCTCAGAAAAAATACCCTACTGCTGACATTGAACCGTACTACGATCTCACGTTTACTCAAGCCGAACGCGATTCGCTGCAACGGGGATTAGAAGATTATCAAAAATCATTTCAAGCTATTCACCAATTTAAATTAGCCAATAGCACAGCTATGTCGCTGGTGTTTGATCCAATTCCTATGGGTATGCAATTGGAAACTATTCAAAAACCAATCGATTGGGGATTGCCCGAGAATGTTGCCCTGCCAGCGAACAAAGAAGAACTCGCCTTTTATCCCGTGTATAAGTTAGCCACACTAATTAAAAACAAAAAGATTACCTCCACCGAGCTAACCAAACTTTATATCTCCCGATTAAAAAAATATTCTGACACACTTCAATGCGTAATAACCTTGCTAGAAGAAACGGCATTAGCGAGCGCTAAAAAAGCAGATGACGAAATTGCCAAAGGAAAATATCGCGGGCCGTTGCATGGCATTCCTTACGGGATAAAAGATTTGTTATCGGTTGAAGGTGTTGAGACAACCTGGGGTGCTGCCCCTTATAAAGGTCAGGTGTTTAGCGAGACTGCTACGGTTGTAAAAAAATTAGAAGCAGCCGGAGCTGTGCTGGTTGTAAAACTAACACTGGGTGCATTGGCCATGGGCGATATTTGGTTTGGCGGTGTAACTAAAAATCCATGGAATCTAAAAGAAGGTTCCAGTGGATCAAGCGCGGGCTCGGCTTCAGCAACCGTGGCCGGCTTAGTTGCTTTCGCGATTGGTACGGAAACACTGGGATCAATTGTTTCTCCCGCTACCCGTTGCGGGGCAAGCGGACTTCGTCCCTCGTTTGGTCGTGTGAGCAAGTATGGTGCTATGGCATTGAGTTGGAGCATGGATAAAATTGGACCGATTACCCGATCCGCTTTGGATTGCGCGATTGTGTTTGATGCGATTAGAGGAACAGATGGGTCGGATAATCAAGTTCGCGATGCGGCTTTTAATTATTCTGCTAAAACAGATCTTAAAAAATTAAAGGTGGGCTACTTAAAAACATTGTTTGATGCTGACTATCCTACCAAAGCAAACGATCAAAAAACATTGGCGGTAATTAAATCATTAGGCGTTGAGCTTATCGCAGTTGAATTGCCTTCGGATATTCCGGTATCGGCAGTTCGCTTAATGCTTTCCGCAGAAGCGGCTGCTGCTTTCGATGAGTTAACGCGTTCTAATCGCGATAGCCTATTGGTCAATCAAAGTCGCTGGGCGTGGCCAAATACATTTCGTGCGGCACGATTTATTCCGGCAGTAGAATACATAAACGCTTCGCGCATTCGTCAGCAACTCATTCAAGAATATTATGCAAAGACGAAAGACTTTGATGTAATCATCGCGCCAAGTTTTGGCGGCACGCAATTATTAACAACAAACTTAACAGGGCATCCGTGTGTAGTAATACCAAACGGATTTAATGACAAAGGCAGCCCCACCAGTATTTCGTTTTTAGGCAAGTTGTATGGTGAGGCCAATGTGGTTTCATTAGTTCATGCGTATCAACAAGTAAGTGAGTGGGAGAATATGGTGCCGCCTGGGTTTAAGTGAGCCGCTGCGCATTGGGCACATGCCATAACCCAAGCAAACTCGGTAAAAATGAAATCCTATGCAACAAATTGGCGTACTTTGTCAAATTCCAGCATTTACGATTTTGAACTTATGAGTGATCCCCTGGAACGAAAAAAAAAGACTATGAGTAACAGCCTACTAAACTCGTGAACGAAAAAATAGAAGTGAAGCATGATACAAGCTGAACTATTGAACATATTATCTCACTTACAACAGCTCCCTGATGAAACCGAAGTGGTAGAGTTTAAAGAAGCCAAAAATAATTATGACTTTACCAAGCTTGGTAAATACTTTTCGGCATTGAGCAATGAAGCAAACCTGAAGAGGAAGTCACATGCTTGGCTGATATTTGGTATAGAGAATAAACATTTTAAAGTAGTGGGTTCTAATTTCAGACCACATCGTAAGGATCTTGATAGTTTAAAAGGCGAAATTGCAGACAAGACTACAAACCGAATTACGTTCATTGAAATTTATGAATTGAACAATCCAGATGACAAACGTGTGGTAATGTTTCAAATACCGGCTGCACCCAAAGGTATTCCGATTGCCTTTGATGGTCATTATTACGGCAGGGATGGGGAAGAACTATCACCTCTAAATATTGAGGAAATTGAACGCATTCGCGGTCAGTCTGTACATGACGATTGGAGTGTCGGAATAGTTTCGGATGCTTCACTTGATGATTTGGATGCAAAAGCTATAGCAGTAGCGCGCAAGAATTTTAAAAGTAAATTTTTGGTAAAAGCTGCAGAAGTTGATGACTGGGATGATATTACTTTTCTGAATAAGGCCAAGATTACCATCAAGGGAAAAATTACGAGAACTACTATTTTATTATTAGGTAAAGAAGAATCAGAACATTTTATCAATCCAGCAGAAGCCAAAATAAGGTGGCTGCTTAAGGACACAAAAGGAAATGATAAAGACTACGCAATTGAAAGTTGTCCGCTGTTATTGGCAGTAGATAAAATCTACTCAAGAATCAGAAACTTAAAGTATCGTTACCTTAAAGACGGCACATTATTTCCAGATGAAATTGACCAGTATGAGCCTTACACTATTCGCGAAGCATTGAACAATTGTATTGCACACCAAGATTACACAAAAGGTGGACGAATAAATGTAATAGAAACAGACGATCAGTTAATTTTTACAAATCTTGGCAGTTTTATTCCTGGTTCTGTTGAGCGGGTAGTAAAAGACGATGCCCCAGAAGAACAATACCGAAACAAGTTTTTAGCAACGGCCATGTTTAATCTGAAAATGGTTGATACTGCTGGGGGTGGAATTCGCAAAATGTTCATTTTTCAACGCGAGCGTTTCTTCCCGCTACCTGATTTTGATTTAAGCAAAGGAAAGGTAAAAGTTACCATTACGGGTAAGGTACTGAACATCGACTATGCCCGTTTACTTTCACGTAATAAAGAGCTTTCGCTAGATGAAATTATCATGCTTGATAAGATTCAGAAGAAAATGAAACTTAATGAGACAGAAGAAAAATATTTACGAGAAAGGAAATTGATAGAAGGAAGAAAACCTAACTATTATATCTCTTTAAGGATAGCACAAAAAACAGGACAGAAAGCGGAGTATTCAAAAAACAGAGCCTTTGATAAAACATACTATCTTGATCTGATTTTAAAAGCTATTAAAGAACATGGCTTTGTAGAACGTAGTGATGTAGATGAACTTCTTTGGGCAAAGCTGCCAGAGTGGATGATCGATAAACAAAAGAAGGTGAAGATAAACAATCTTTTGGCGGAGCTTAGAAGGAATGAAAGAATTAGAAATGATGGAAATGATGCTAAGCCAAGGTGGGTATTAACTAATAAATAAATTGTTTATAATAAAATTAGATATAATGCAATAAGTGATTGTGTAATTCAGTGTATTACAGGATAATATGGGGTAACTAATTATTAGAGATTATTAGAGATTATTAGAGATTGATCCGACAGTTTAGCGATGATAGAACTAATGAGGTTAACTAGCTGACAAACAATACACTCCAAAATGGCGTCCTTTGTACATAAAGCATGGCTGTTTCTTTATTTTCAACATCCTCCTTAAATCCTCAACCATCATCGTCTCCTCCTCGAGATACGATTCTTAACATTGTGAATGGTGCTGCCATTGTTTAAGAATTTCTAAACTTTTGAAATTTCAGGTACGTGGCACTTCGCCAAAGCCATTCAAAAAATCCATACCGAAATCGCGCGAGCCACCACTTGCTAAAATAGATTTGTCCAATAAAAATTAGTATCGCAATTCCCACCGAACCTAATGCACCAATTTCTCCCAACAATCCAAACCCAATTCCAAAAAATAGAAGCACTCCAAAAAATGTCTGCATCAGGTAAGTGGTCAATCCCATTCGCCCAACTTCGTAGAAATGCATGAGTCTTGGTTTCCATTTTTCCTTTTGAAAAAGCAAGATGATGGCAGCCACATAAATAGTAGCCAGGGCAAGATTAAACACATCAAAAACAAACCCACCAACCAACCATTGAACCAGCTCCGGCAATTTAATCTTGGCTAGCTCAGCGCCACCAAAAAATATAACAGCAAAAATAATTAGCCCCAGTATCAACCATAACGACTGCTTCAAAAGCTTTTTGAAGCGTGGTGTGTTCTCAACCCATCTTTCAAAGATTCGCTTTCGCCCTGCATATAGTCCTAAAAGAAACAGCCCCATGGTAATATAGATACGACCCGACTCTACCTGAAACTTGTATTTAAATGCAAGCTCATCCAGGTTTGCTTTGAGTACTTCAGAATAGCTCCCTGTCTTAACTGTCTTAAAATACTTTTCATTGTCCAAATCACTACCCACAAATCTTGACTCAACACTTTCATGTTCAGCCGCAGGCTTTAACGCCTCCACTCCGCGTATTATGGCTGCGGGCATATTAATAACGAGCAGCAGTGCGAGAATTAGCAATAACTTATCTGGCAACTTATAGCAAATCAATAGTCCAACACCAAGCATGGCATAAATAGTCAGAATATCGCCCCGGTAGTGCAAATGGTGAATCAATCCAATTAACCCAAGCGCAACTAGACGCCAAAAGAAGCGGATGAAGAAGCTCGCCTTCGAATCGCTCTTTGAAAGTTGTAGAAAAAAGCTGAGGCCAAACAGAAAAGAAAAGATCATAAAGAATTTTCCTGAAATCAGAATTCCGATGATGCCCATAATGATATCGTCACCCAAAAAATGAATATTAAAATTTTCATCGCTTTTTGGAGGCGCCCCTGCGTAATACTGCTCAGAAAAATGAACGAGAATTATTCCCAACAGCGTGAAGCCGCGCAAGATATCAATAATTTCAATTCGTGATTGGCGTGAGGGTTTCTCCATAATGGGGCGAAATGGTGTTCGATTTTCTAAGAAGGACAATTCAAATCCATTTCACCCTAGCTGTTAAGCATCGTCTTATTAATTAAAATTTAGCTGTCAAGCGTAGTCGCCTTTCCTAGGGTCGATGCGTTATACACTCATTCACCGCATCGTCCTCTTCGAGAGACGATGCTTGACATAGTTACGAGGCGTTTACTTCGACACCCGCTCCAATCCTTCCTTGGCCTCCTTCAACGTAGCATCACCTTTTAAGGCGGTCTCATAAAGTTTTTTTGCTTCGGATTTTTTTCCGCCCTTCTCCATAATCTGCGCCAGGCGCATGTTGGCTCCGGCATGCGATGGTTCATTCTTTTTTGGTTGATACGAAAGATATTTTCGCAAGCAAGCTTCACCCCGATCTAATTTTTGTCCTGACAGTGCACTGGTTTTACCTATTTGATAAATAGCCATCATGTCTTCCGGATTTTTTTTCAACTGATCTTCAAAAATCGCGAACGCTTTGTCGTATTGTTTTCGGTTAATATAAAAACTTGAAAGACCCGAAGCATAGGCGGGATCCGCATTGGCCATCGCTATAAATTCTTTCTCAGCTTCTGGAAATTTTTTCTCTTTATAGTAAATGTTGCCCAACTGAAGATGCCCGGCTGCGGGTTTCAATTTAATAATCTCATTGGCTATCTCAATTGCTTTGTCAACACTGCCGCCAGCAATAGCGGGCGCTTGTAAATAATATTGTATAAGAGATTCACGCGGATCAACTGCATTCTTATCCAATTCAACAGCACGTTCCCAAGCACTTTTCATTTTAGGCCCCAACATGGCTTGTTTAAATAGATTAGCGTCCGCGGCAAGGGTACCTAGCGTGTTACCATACCAGGTGTGGTATTCGGCCTTTTTGCTGTTTATCTCAATGGCCTCTTCAAAGAAATCTTCCGCGTTATCATAATCCTTTTCGTCAAAAGCAATACGCCCTAAATAATACTGCGCATCCGCATACTCGGGGCTTTCTTTTTTCACAGTCTTTAACAATTGCTTAGCCTGAGTTAAATTGTTGTCCTCCCAAAGTTTTTTCGCCTTCTCAACGGTTTGGGCATATCCTGAGCCTATCATCATGATAAAAAAAATTGAATAAATAAATCGCATGAGTATATGAATTGAGTTAATGATGCTCAATATTACAAAAACGTTGCCAGCTGTTGATTGGCTAAGGTACCGAATTGTTGAGATTGCCTGACGAACTGTGATTTAAAAATTAAAACTACAGAACACACAGAGCATATTCCACTTCGGGCAATTCTGCTTCCATGGTTTCGGTTAAGATGCCGGGAGTTTAAATGGTGGTCATTAACTCATCCGCATATTTTTGATTTTCCATCACCTCATAGAAGCGCACATCTTTTTCATGAAACTTGTTCATGTTCACCTCATTGCGCACCCACAAATAGATTAATAGAGTGCAAACAAGACCCGCAGCCAACCCGATCAGGTTTATAAAAAAATAGCCTTTAGCACGGAGAAAATTGCGATAGATGAGTAGAGGTTGTGTTTGATTATGGCAATGGCATTTTGAAAAGACGGTGTATAGACTACCGCTTTGGGTAAAGCATTGCAGGGAATACTGCTGATTGATAAAAAAGTTACAGAAAGAAGATTCTAAAAATGGGTAATAGTACTATCTTGAAAAGATAAAAGTCAAATACTATGAACGCCCAAAGACAAAAGACATGGTTGTCATCTCCAACCGGAAGTCAAACTGCCCTTATGTGTTTAGCGGTGCTTGCTGGCTTTACGCTGTTACTTTTATCCATGACCAATTTTTTTAAAGAGACCATGACAAACAGGCAATCTCTAATTTTAGGAGCAATGACAGTTCCAGCATTGGGTGTGGTCATTGCTGTATTGGTAAACTATTGGAGAAGTCAAAAGTAAAAGAGTTAGCAATCTACTTTAGTCTTCGAACATAAATATCCCAATATGACGAAATCCAAATACTTAGACTACGTATCTGATAAACATTTATTAATCTGTATTAAAAACCTTCATAAGGCTTATTTAAAGGCTAAGGGAAACATATCAAAGCAAAATTTTTATAGCAATAAAGTAGACACTATAAAACTAACTTTTGATTCAAAGTTCAATGAGATAGATGAAGAGAGTCTTATTCAAGCCGAAATTTTGAGACAGATAGACAAATCCATAAACAATTCAATTGGGACTTTTCACGAACAAGTCCTTGGTGGAATAAAAGGTTATGAAATAGGAAATCTGAGTAGTTTTGACATAAAAGCAAAAGATGATACTCTATTTGCTGACATTAAGAATAAGCACAACACAATGAATAGTAGCTCAGCCGAAGCTCTTTTCCAAAAACTAGCTAGATATGCCAATGATTACAAAAAGGCTAAATGTTATTGGGTTCAGATTTTAGCAAAAGGAAGTTTTTGTGAACTGTGGAAGGGGGAAATTAATGGAAAAGAATACTCTCATAGTCGTGTGTATAAAATTTCTGGTGACCAATTTTACTCACTTCTTTCAAAACAGGAGGATGCACTGTTTAAACTCTATAAAACATTACCTATTGTTATTAAGGATTACTTAAGAACAGTAAAAGAAAGCGGTGAGCAGGAAGAAAACTCTGCGTTAGATGAAATAAAAACAGGAATAGAAAAGTCTAGAAGATGTATATTAGATCAAATAACATTTGAAAACTATAGTTACTATTTAGGTTTCGACAAACTATAATACGAATTCAAAAATTTGATGATTGAATACCCAACCTCTCTTCCTAAATTAATAGGTACTGCGTTTCCGATCTGTTTATACTGCTGAGCTACTGAACCCTCAAAATTCCAGTCATCAGGAAAAGTTTGAATTCTTGCATACTCCCGCACAGTAAATGGCCGTGTTTCATCAGGATGACATCTTTCGGTTTGCTTTTGGGCAGGGCTACAGGTTAGGGTGAGACAAGGTTCATCCCACCCAATTCTTCTGGCAATTCCAGTTTTACCTCCGCCTAAATAAAAACTTCCTCCCATAAATTTCTTTTGAACTCTTAAAGGTAAATCTCTCCAATATCCTTTGGGAGGAACTAAATCTAAAACCTCAATTTTGCTTTTGGGATATTTTGATCCTGCTGACTTCGGTGCATTTGAGCTAAACAGTTCACCTTTTTTCAAAGCATCCTTTAATGTATAAACTTTTTTATATGGTTTGGGGTATTGATACTCCGTGATTATGTCTTTTCGTACACCGACAAGGATCAATCGTTCTCTTTTTTGCGGAACTTTATAGTTAATTGCTTTTAACACCTGAACTGGTACAACATTATATCCGATCTCATCTAGGATAGAAATCATGCCCTTCAGGGTTTTACCATTCTCATGACTCAATAAGCCTCGTACATTTTCACCAATACAAATCGGAGGATTAACCTCTTGCACAACTCTTGCAAATTCATAGAATAATGTTCCACGCGCATCCGCCAACCCTAACTTTTTACCTGCATAACTAAATGCCTGACATGGGAAACCGCCTGTTACAACATCCACCTTGTTGAAGTATTCTGAAAAGTTAAATGATTTAATATCTCCTTCTAGCACTCTCCAATGTGGTCGATTCTTTCTAAGGGTTTGGCAAGCCCATTTATCTATTTCATTAAGCGCTACACATTTTAAGCCTGCCATCTCCATTCCAACGGCCAAGCCGCCCGCACCGGCAAACAATTCAAGAACCTTAAAACCTTTAAGCGGCTCAACATAATTATTAGCAGAGTCCTGAATATCTTGATTATAAAACTCTGAAAAAAGAGACTCAACTTGCTCACGTTTATACACGCGGTAATTACTCATTGGCTCACGCACAGCAAGTAATTTTCCATCTCTATCCCATCTCCTCAGGGTTTCCTTGCTCTTACCTATGAGTTCAGATGCTTGAGAAAGTGTTAAATATTCATTCATAACCAAGTTAGTTAACCTTATACAATGGTTACAAATATATAATGTTTATCACATTCGCAAACAAATACATAAATCAAATATTTATATATTTTAAGAGAGGTCGGATCATCCTAATGGTCTCCATTGTATATAGACCTTCAATTCCTTACTTTTAAATTTCAACCCAATTCAAAATAAATCCCTATGAAGTTTTTTGTTAAGACCGTATTCTTCTGTATCATTTCCGTTTCAGCTTTTGCGCAAGGCACGCGCTTGTTGCGGCAGCCAACTCTCAGCGCAACACACATTGCATTTGAATATGGAGGAGATCTTTGGGTTTCTGATTTTGCTACTCAGAAAGTTGTGCGCCTTACGAGCACCGCTGCGGTTGAAAGCAATCCACATTTTTCGCCCGATGGCCAGCAGATTGCATTTACATCTAACTGGTCGGGGGCCGATGCCATTTATACCGTTTCCATTAATGGTGGTGAAGCTACCCGTCACACCTGGCATCCAAGTTCAGCAACTGCAAGAGGTTGGACGCCTGATGGATCAAAAATTCTTTATTCCTCCATACGCGAAATTGCTCCGTCCAATTATGAACGACTTTGGACGGTGCCCGCAAAAGGTGGTCCTTCAACTATGTTGGCAAAGCAATGGGGAACTAATGGATCATACTCGCCAACCGGAGAAAAAATTGCGATTGATCGCATTGATCGGTGGGATGTTGAGTGGCGCAGTTATAGAGGTGGACAAAATACCCCGCTCATCATCTTAAACTTAAAAGACTTTTCTGAAACACTGTTGCCCAATGAACGCTCAACAGACATTCAACCACTTTGGTTAGGCGATTTAGTTTACTTTTTATCCGATCGCGATGGTGTTGCCAATATCTGGTCGTATTCACCTGCAACAGCTGCACTCAAGCAACTCACAAAATTTACCGGAGCAGATGTAAAGTGGTTAACCGGCCATGGCAACAAACTTGCCTTCGAACGTGAAGGTTATTTGCATTTGCTTGATCTTATAACAAATGCAACCACTCAACTTAACATAACCATCAACGGTGATTTTCCATGGGCAAATACAAAATGGGAAGATGTAAGTAAAAATGTGCGCTCTGTTTCTCTTTCTGCAACTGGCAAGCGTGCCATCATAGAAGCGCGTGGAGAAATTTTTACAATTCCGGTTGAACATGGCGATGCGCGCAACATCACCCAATCTTCGGGCGCTGCTGATCGTGCTCCTATCTGGTCGCCAAAAGGAAATCAGGTTGCCTGGTTTTCTGATCAGGGTGGTACTGGATACTCGCTGATGATTGCTGAACAAGATGGGCTATCAAAACCCAAAAGTATTTCTATTGGCGAATCAAAGTTAGGTTGGGAACCAACGTGGTCGCCCGATGGAAAATACATTGCCTTTACCGATGATGATGTGCGCGTACGAATTCTGGATGTTCAATCTGGGGCTATTCAAACTGCCGATGTAGGTGGAACAAATTTAGAGCGTGGCGAAATGGGACTTACCTGGAGCACCGATTCGCAATGGCTTGCGTATGCAAAAACCGGATCGAATGGATTTAGAAGTATTTTAGTTTGGTCATTGAAAGACAAAAGCATTAATCAAATCACTGATTCATTTGCTGATTCATTTTCACCTGCGTGGGATTTAGATGGCCGGCATTTATATTTCTTAGCAAGCACTGATCTGGCTCTCGGATCTGGCTGGGCCAACACCAGCTCGATTACATCCGATCCGGCATACAGTGCCTATGTAATAAACTTACGCAATGAGGATCCTTCACCTTTTATTCCGCGCAGCGATGAAGAAACAGTTGAAGAAGAAAAGGCCGCTGCAAAAGATTCCGACAAGGATAAAGACAAAAAGAAAACTGATTCGAAGAAAGATAAAGACGCTAAACCAGAAGAAACGAAAAAAGTTGAGCCCGTTGTCATTGACTTTAAAGGTATTGAGCGCAGAATACTTGCCTTGCCCATTCCAAAAGCAAATTATCAGTTTACAAAAAGTGCCTTGAGCGGAAGTGTTTTCGTTGCCGAACGCGTGCCAAAAGGTAGTGGCCTTACACTTCAAAAATTTACATTAAAAGAGCGCGAGGTAAAAGAATTCTTGACAGGCGTAAGTCAGGTAGCTGTTTCAGCCGATGGCAATAAAATGCTTGTGCGCATGGGAAGCAATTGGAAAGTAGTAAGTGCAGCTACTGGAAAAGATGATAAGTCGCTAGATGTAAAACTAAGTATCCTGCTTGACAGAGAACAAGAGTGGAAGCAAATTTTTGAAGAAGCATGGCGTTACGAGCGCGATTACTTTTATGACCCCAATATGCATGGCCGCGATTGGAATGAAGTGCACGCACGCTATGCTCCGCTTGTTCCGTTTATTAAACACCGTGCAGACTTAAGTTATATTTTAGATCAGGTAAATGGTGAACTATCGGTTGGCCACAGTTTTGTTTTTGGTGGCGATTTTCCGGAAGTAGAAAAATCACGCGTGGGTCTTTTAGGTGCCGACTTAGTTGCAGAAAATAAATATTGGAAGATCAATCGAATTTTCACCACAGAAAGCTGGAACCCAGAATTATCCAGTCCGCTTGAACGGCCGGGGTTAAAAATTCAGGAAGGATATTACTTAGTGGGTATCAATGGTAAAGAGCTTACCACTGCAGACGACCCATTTAAATTTTTAGACGGCACTATCGACAAACAAACCGTGCTACACATAAATAAAGCTGCTGACTTCGCAGGATCGTGGAAAGAAATAGTAACGCCTATTGGTGATGAAATTAATTTACGTCAGCGGGCGTGGGTGGAAGACAACCGAAGATTAGTTGATAAACTTTCGGGTGGCCGACTTGCTTACGTGTGGGTGCCGAATACAGGTGGTCCCGGTTTTGTTTCTTTCAATCGCTATTATTTTGCACAACAAGATAAAGAAGGTGCTGTGATTGACGAGCGCTTTAATGGCGGTGGACTTTTAGATGATTACATGGTTGACTTAATGGTGCGCAGGTTGCGCGCCTCGTTAACCAATGAAGTTCCGAATGGAGTTCCCGGTCGTTTGCCGGCCGGAATTTTAGGACCAAAGGTCTTATTGATTAATGAAATGGCTGGCTCCGGTGGCGATTTCTTTCCATGGGTATTCCGTCAGCAAAAAGTTGGGCCACTGATTGGCACACGCACATGGGGTGGACTTGTTAAATCGTCTGTGCATTATTCGTTAGTTGATGGCGGTGCACTTACTGCGCCCGACAATGCCGTGTTTGATCCTATCAACAATAAGTGGGTTGCCGAAAATGAAGGCGTGCCTCCGGATATTGAAGTGCGTCAAGATGCAGCTTCGTTGGAAAAAGGAATTGATCCTCAATTAGAACGTGCCGTGAAGGAAACACTTTTGTTACTTGAGAAAGAAGGAAAAGTGAAAGTAACACCACCTCCGTTTTCAACTCCGGCTAAGAAAAAGAATTGAGTTAACTTGAATAGGCGTCAGACCGCTAATTGCCGAGGCTTCAAGCGGTCAGACGCCTTACTTACCAAGGTAGATAACTGAACGTGCAAGGAATTGCCCTTTACATTTTCACACCCTGCTATTGTCTTACCATTAACCTATCTGCCAAGGAGATGGTTTTCGCTAACCGGAATTGTATGGTTTCTAACAGGACTAAATATCACTGAATATGGAAATGTGATTGTTACAGGAATTTCTGCTGGACTAATTTCATTAACTTTAACATCACTGATTTTCCATTTGACATTACAAAATAAGGTTCACCAATGAAAAATCTATTTATTGCGCTTGCTCTCACACTATTTACTTTAGAAGGAATTGCCCAACAAAAACCAACGCGCTTAATTATCCGTGGCGATGACATGGGCTATACGCATTCAGGTAACGAGGCCTTAATCAAATGCTACAAAGAAGGAATCGAAACATCCATTGAAGTTATTGTGCCTTCACCTTGGTTTCCGGAAGCAGTAAGTCTGTTAAAGCAAGTTCCTAATGTTGATGTGGGTATTCATCTGGCGCTTACCAGCGAATGGGATAATATTAAATGGCGCCCGCTTACAAATTGTCCAAGCCTGACGGATGCAAATGGATATTTCTTTCCGATGGTGCATCCAAACAAAAATTATCCTAATCAAGCCATCTTAGAAAACAAATGGAAGATTGAAGAAGTGGAAAAAGAATTTCGTGCCCAGATTGAAATGGCATTGAAGTTAATTCCGCAGGTCAGTCACGTATCAGCTCACATGGGTTGTGCAAATATGACCGATGAAGTTAAAGTGCTTACAAAAAAACTGGCTAAAGAGTATAAGATAGATATTGACTTGTCCGATTACTCGGTGATCTCTGTTAGGTATGATGGTGCTTCAAAAACTTCTGAAGAAAAAATTCAAAGTTTTATTAAATCGATCAACAAACTTGAAGCGGGAAAAACATATTGGTTTGTTGATCATCCGGGATTAGATGGAGAGGAACTAAGAGCCGTACATCACATCGGTTACGAAAATGTAGCTTCCGACCGACAAGGTGTAACCGATTTACTTACCAGTGAAAAAGTAAAAGCTGCCCTCAAAGCAAAAGGGGTCGAACTGATTGGTTATCGTGACTTGGTTAAGAAATAGTATCGGTAATTGCGAAAGCTACTTGTGCCTATAATAGTTTAAAAAAAGCATCTTATCCAAATGCGGTTCAGTCGGCACTCCAAGGCGCAAAAATTTTGAAACTGTCAGAGTTTACGTTGGCGGATTCGTAAGTTTTGAAATGATTTTGTTTGATCTTATTATTTGATGGTTACCAGATACCAGTCACTAGATTTCCAGCGACTAGTATCCAGCGGCATGCATCCCTGTTAATTCTTCTTCAACTGATCAAATTTATTTTGCGTTACCTTTTTAGGAAACACATTGTCACTCGTGTTTACTTCCCCTGTTTCACCCGTTGGGTCAATCACCATGCCCACCACTTCTTTCTCCTTAACAAAAACTTTTTTTACTTCAGTTTCATTCAAGCGCCAGATTTCAGCAGGCAATTTTTCAATTTCACGGCTGCCATCTTTAAACGTCCACTCTATAATAACAGGAGTTACCAGGCCACCATTATTTTTTAATGTTACCTCGTAAATATTTTTATTCTCCAATTGCTTGCGCACAGCACCATCATCTAACTTATTACGGAACTCACCATAGGCATTATCGGGTGTGTTGATCATTGTAAATTCCTGTGGCCCACCACTAAAGTCTGTCGCCTTTCCTTTCGAGTTATCAGCAGCAAGATCGCCTTTCTTCGTTTTTACATTTTTATTCTCAAAGTCTTTCGTTTCCGCTTTTACTTTAAACCATTTTACATCATCCACTTCTACGTCTACATTATCAACAGTATAAAACCAGCCTCTCCAAAACCAATCTAAATCAACAGCCGATGCATCTTCCATGGTGCGGAAGAAATCAGCAGGCTTAGGATGTTTGAATGCCCAACGCAGAGCATACTCTTTAAATGCTTTGTCAAACAATTCAGGCCCCATCACTGTTTCGCGCAACAGCGTAAGAGCTGCGGCTGGCTTACCATATGCATTGGCTCCGAAGTCTGCACCGGGTATATCATCCGATTGCCACATGATTGGGCGCATCATATTTTTATCGCCACGCATGTAACCTGCTAATCCTTTTGGTGAACCCCAGTTGATATTCACATCCGGGTAGCGCACGCGTTTGGTTTCTCTTTCTAAAAATGAATTCAACCCTTCATCCATCCAACTCCACTGACGTTCGTCTGAGTTTACAATCATTGGAAAAAAGTTATGACCCACTTCATGAATAATTACACCCACCATGCCTTCATACGTGCGCTGAGAAAATGTGCCATCGGCTTTAGGTCGGCCGCCATTAAAACAAATCATGGGGTATTCCATTCCCTGATTGGCTGTATGAACTGAGTAAGCCGTTGGGTATGGATAGTCAAATGTTCTTTCCGAATAAACTTCGAGTGTATTCTTAATAGCCATCGAAGATTCTTTCGCCCAAAGCGGATTGCCTTCTTTCGGATATAGTGATTGAGCCAATGGAGTTTTATCCCCCGTCTTTACGGCCATCGCATCCCAAATAAACTTGCGAGAGGTTGCAAACGCAAAGTCGCGTACATTCTCTGCATAAAAATCCCACGTGCTCCTTTTCTTTGATTTTGTTTTTTCTGCCTTCTTAGCTTCATCCTCCGTTACAATAAACACGGGCGCATCAAATGTTTTCTTTGCTTTTTCAAAGCGTTCAATCTGTTGCTTGGTCAACACATTTTTGGGGTTTTGCAGCATACCACTTGCTCCAACAATATGGTCGCTTGGTACAGTAATACGCACCCGATAATTTCCAAATACCAGAGCAAATTCACCTTGCCCTAAAAACTGTTTGTTTTGCCAGCCTTCATAATCATCGAACACGCACATGCGTGGAAACCATTGTGCAATTGTATAAAGTGCATTGCCATCTTCTGGAAAGAATTCATAGCCACCACGTTCACCAAACTTCATCCGGTCTTTCTCCACATAACTCCACTCCACTTTAAAACTATATTTTTCGCCCGACTTTAATGTGGTTGGTAAATCCACACGCATCATGGTAAAGTTGATTATGAACTTCAAATCATTACCCGTTGCAGCATCTTTTACTGATTTAATTTTAAATCCGCCATCGTAACCATACGAATCAGAAGCTAACGGAAAATACTTAACCGGAACAGAATCCCGAACGCGATTGGTTTCGGTTTTGTCAGTCATGTTTCCATCAGAAAGATTATTCTGATCAAGTTGTAACCACACGTAGCGCATAACCTCTGGCGCATTATTATAATAGGTAATCGTTTCCTTTCCGGTAATTACCTGCGTATCCTCGTTAAGATCAACGTCAATATCATAATCGGCTCGCTGTTGCCAGTAGTTTACACCAGGTGCACCCGAAGCTGACCGATAACTGTTTGGGGTTGGCAATTGCTGATCAAGTTGTTCAAACTTTCCTTGCCATTTCTGTTGAGCTTCCGTTGAAAACTGAATTCCAATCCACAAAATAATAAACAGTATTTTTTTCATAATCTAATTATCAATAGTTAACTCAATTACTTCTCAGAAAAATCTAACCTGGTATGAAACTCATCCATAACAACTTGCTTACGCTTCAAGGAGTTTCCATTTCTTCCTGACTCACCACACGCCCACTCTTATATTGTGCTAATGATTTTTTTACTTCTTTGCGATGCTGTTCTACCGTAAGCGGTTTAAATGAAGAGTTATAGCCAACTATTCTTTTATCATTTTTTGATATTTGCTTAACGTAGGTCTGTATCTTTTGAAGAACTTTTCGATCCTCGGTATTTGCCAATTGTTGAAGAAGTGCTGATTTTAATTCTGCGATTGTTAACATAGCTAAACTTTTTTCAAAAGTACAAATTTCAACTTAATTCAGTTTTTTGCTGATCCTTTTATGGCAAAACTCCTACTTCCCTTTCTTTTTCAATTCATCGAACTTAGTGGGTTGCGTTACCTTCGGAAACACATTGTTTTCTATGCTTATGTCTGCAGTTTCTTTTAAAGGATCGATCACAACATTCACAACTTCTTTATCCTTTGCAAAAACCTTCGTCACTTTCATTTCATCTAAGCGCCAGATTTCAGCAGGCAATCTTTCAATCTCCCTGCTCCCATCTTTATAAGTCCATTCAATAATAACTGGCATTACTAAACCGCCTTTGTTGGTTAATGTAATTTCATAAAAGTTCTTGTTCTCCATTTTTGAAATCACGGCTTTATCGTCTAAGCGATTTTGAAACTCACCATAGAAGCGCTTGTCTGTTGGCAACACGCTAAAATATTCGGGGCCTTGACTGAAATCAGCAGGCTTACCATCACCACCATTTTTACCCGAAGCAAGATCGCCTTTCGTTGCTGTCTTGGTTCTGTTTTCAAGGGTTGCCTGATCTTTACGCACTTTAAACCACTTCACATTATCCAACGACATATCGCAATTATCAGTAGTGTAAAACCAACCTCTCCAAAACCAATCCAGATCTACTGCCGATGCATCTTCCAATGTTCTGAAAAAGTCTGCTGGCTTAGGATGTTTAAATGCCCAACGCTGTGCATACTCTTTAAAAGCCTGATCGAAAAGTTCTGGACCCATTACGGTTTCGCGTAAAATATTAAGAGCCGTAGCGCACTTTGCATATTGTTCGTTTCCAAAATTAGAGCGCACAACAGATTCGGAGTTAACCATTAATGGACGCTGTAAATCTACATTGCCTTTCATGTATGGAACAATGTTGGCAGCGGGGCCTCTGCCAATTGGCTTGTCAGGATAGTTTTCAACTTCAGTGCGGTATTGAACAAATGTATTTACGCCTTCGTCCATCCAGGTTGTTTGGCGTTCGTCACTATTAATGATCATAGGAAAAAAGTTGTGCCCCACTTCATGAATGATTACACCAATCATTCCCCACTTCAAACGATCAGAGTAAGTACCATCTTTATCAGGTCTTCCAAAGTTGAAACAGATCATCGGATACTCCATACCCAAAGATGCAGCATGAACGGAAGTGGCTTGCGGATAAGGATAATCAATCGTGTATTTTGAATAGGTAGAGATGGTGTTTTTAACTGCAATGGTTGATTCCTTTTCCCACAATGGATTTCCTTCCTTTGGGTAATAAGACATGGCTAGTGGCGTGCTGTTGCCAATCTTCACAGCCATAGCATCCCAAATAAATTTGCGTGAAGTAGCAAAGGCAAAGTCGCGCACATTCTCAGCTTTAAACTTCCAGGTCTTCTTTTCTTTGGATTTTGTTTTCTCTCGTTTTTCAGCCTCTGCTTGTGTGCAGATGACTACGGGTTTATCAAATGTAGTTTTAGCCTTTTCAAATCGAGCATATTGTTCTTCAGTTAAAACTTCTTTCAGGTTTTGCACCATGCCGGTTCCACCTGTAACAAAATCTGCTGGCAGAGTAAGATTAACATCGTAATTGCCAAACGTTAAGGTGAACTCGCCTTGACCTAAAAATTGTTTGTTCTGCCAACCTACAACATCATCATACACACACATGCGCGGAAACCATTGCGCAATGATGTATAAGTAATTTCCATCTTCAGGAAAATATTCCATACCACTGCGTCCATCGTTCGGTGTAGCGTTCAACATGCGATCATTAACTTTAAATGACCACTCTACCGAGAAAGATATTTTTTCTCCTGCTGCTAATGCTTTTGGCAGATCAACCCGCATCATCGTTTGATTGATGGTATATGACAACGGTTTGCCCGAAGCATCTTTTACTGATTTAATTTTAAACCCGCCATCGAAATCATTAAGCCCTAGTGTGGCTGAAAAGGTTTTTGCGGTTACAGAATCAATAACCGAATTGTTAGCCGTCTTTAGTGTGCTATTCCCTTTTTCATTTATGTTTTGATCAAGCTGAAGCCAAAAGTATTTAAGTACATCGGGTGAGTTGTTATGATATGTTATGGTTTCTGATCCACTGATGCTTTGGTTTTCATCATTCAACTCGGCATTAATAACATAGTCGGCTTGCTGTTGCCAGTAGCGCGGGCCTGGAGCACCAGAGCCTGAACGATATTCATTAGGGGTTGGCAGTAATTGATCCAGTTGTTCAAACTTCCCCTTCCAATCTTGTGCTGCGAGCGCAAATGAAAACAGGATAAAGGCGAGTGTTACTAATTTATTCATAACTAATTATTTTTCTGATTTTAAAGGATTTCAAAATTAAGAATAAAGAAATGAAAGGAAGCCACAGATTCACAGATTAAAACGCTAAAGATTCTAAGTAAGAATTTTCTGCAATAGTTTCAACTAAAAAGGCAAACATCAACTTGCATTCATCAGTGAATCTGTGGCAATCATTTCCCCTTTTTCTTTAATTCATCAAACTTACTTGGGGCAACTACTTTGGGGAAGATATTATTCTCCACACTTATATCGGCAGTTTCTTTTAATGGATCGATTACAATATTCACTACTTCTTTGTCTTTGGCAAACACCTTAGTCACTTTGGTTTCGTTAAGTCGCCAAATTTCTACTGGTAATCTTTCTATCTCTTTGCTACCGTCTTTATAAGTCCATTCAATAATAACCGGCATTACTAGTCCACCTTTATTAGTGAGTGTTAATTCATAAAAATTTTTGTTCTCCATTTTTGAAATTATGACCTTGTCATCCAAGCGATTTTGAAATTCGCCATAAAAACGGTTATCGGTTGGCAACACACTAAAGTATTGAGGCCCCTGGCTAAAATCTGAAGGCTTACTACCATCTGATTTACCAGACGCAAGATCCCCTTTTGTTGCAGATTTAGTTTTATTTTCAACTGTTGTCTGATCTTTGCGCACCTTAAACCACTTCACTTCATCTAAAGACATATCACAATTGTCGGTTCCATAAAACCAACCTCTCCAAAACCAATCTAAGTCAACAGCCGAAGCATCTTCCATGGTGCGGAAAAAATCTGCCGGCTTCGGATGTTTGAAAGCCCAACGCTCAGCATATTCTTTAAATGCTTTATCAAATAATTCCGGACCCATTACAGTCTCTCTTAAAATGAATAATGCTGTTGCCGCTTTTGCATATTGCTCCGATCCGATCTGAACTACGTCTTCACCACTTGTCATAAGCGGACGCATGATTAATTTATCGCCTTTCATATAAGGCACTATGCCTGCTGGCCTGCCGCGACTCCAATCAAGATCTGGATAGCGTTCCAACTCGGTAAGTAGCTGAACAAAACTATCAACCCCTTCATCCATCCAGGTTGTCTCACGTTCATCGTTATTAATGATCATTGGAAAAAAGTTGTGACCTACTTCGTGGATTACAACACCTAACATTCGTTGTTTAACTTGATCTGTATACGTGCCATCCTTTGCAGGCCGGCCGAAGTTGAAACAGATCATTGGATACTCCATACCGATAGAAGCCGCATGCACGGAAGTAGCTTGCGGGTAAGGATAATCAACTGTGTACTTTGAATAAACTTCCAGTGTGTTTTTTACAGCGAGTGTTGATTCTCTTTCCCATAAGGGATTTCCTTCTTTAGGATAGAACGACATTGCCAGAGGAGTTGTAGTTGCCAATTTTACGGCCATAGCATCCCAAATAAATTTGCGTGATGAAGCAAAAGCAAAATCGCGAACATTGGTAGCGGCAAATTGCCAGGTTTTCTTTTCTTTTGATTTCGTTTTTTCTTTCGCAGTAGCTTCGGCTTGTGTTACTATAACAACGGGCTTATCATAAGAAGACTTCGCTTTCTCAAATCGCTCGATTTCGGTTTTAGTAAGAACCTGCTGTGGGTTTTGTACCATACCAGTGGCAGCAATAATATGATCGGCAGGCACAGTAATAGCCACCTTATAATCTCCAAAAGGAAGCGTAAACTCTGAGCGACCTAAAAATTGTTTATTCTGCCAGCCCACAACATCGTCATACACACACATGCGCGGAAAGAATTGGGCAATCGTATACACGTAATTATCTTCATCAGGAAAATATTCGTATCCGCTTCTGCCACCTTGAAAGTTACGATCGTTAATGTTGTATGACCAGTCAACTTGAAATGTTACTTTCTCGCCAGACTTTAAAGGCTTCGGCAAATCAACCCGCATCATGGTTTTATTGATTGTATGCGGCAATGCTTTACCAGCAGCATCGCTAACTGATTTAATTTTATAACCACCATCAAATTCATATAGCCCAAGCTGCCCGGCAAATGTTTTAGTAGCTACAGAATCTTTCACAGTGTTGTTGGTTGTTTTTCCGGTGTTACTTTCTTTATCAAAAAGATTTTGATCTAACTGCAACCAGAGGTATTTCAATACATCGGGCGAATTATTATGGTACGTAATCTTCTCTGTTCCTGAAATGCTTTGATTTAGATCGTTGAGCTCAACAGTAATGTCGTAGTCTGCTTTTTGTTGCCAATACTTTGGTCCGGGTGCTCCTGACCCTGAACGATATTCATTGGGCGTTGGTAATGTTTGATCTAATTGTTCAAACTTCCCTTTCCAATCCTGCGCGGCAAGCGAGAATGAAAAAAGAACAAAAGGGAGTGTAATTAATTTATTCATAGAGTTTAATTTGTAGCCACATACCTGCCTGCCGGCAGACAAGTTCACTTATTATAATTATGTGAATCAGAAGCAATTATTTATAAATACTAGCAACCTAATTAATTTAAATCTGTGAATCAGTGGCGTTCTTCCTTCACCAGAAAATTCTATCCTTCATTAGCACCAGCGCAATTCCGGCAATAGCCGAAGATAAAACGAATCTGAAATCTCTGCGCGGCACTTTCACTAATTCAATTAAAATAAAACTGATTGCAAGGAATATTGCTACCACTATTATTTGACCAAACTCTAAACCCAGATTAAAGGCAAATAATGGGGATACAATGTTTTCTTGTTTCCCTAAAAGTGCTCGCAAATAATTGGAGAACCCAAGCCCATGTATCAAGCCAAAGAAAAGTGCAAAAAGATAGTTCGCTTGAATTTTTGTTTTGCTAACCGCGCCCTCTTTCTTGAAGAGATTGGCAACGGCTGTTATAAAAATGGTGAGTGGAATCAGAAACTCGATGGCATCCGTTGGCACGTTTATTACTTCAAGTGTTGCCAAAGCAAGTGTAACAGAGTGGCCAATAGTAAACGCTGTTACCAGGATTAAGATTTTGCGCCAGTCACCTATCATATAAACAGCGCACAAAGCCAGCACAAACAAGATATGATCGTATCCGTTTGCGTAATCCAGTATATGATCTTTCCCTAAGCCAAAATATAATTCAAACTCACCCATTCCATACCTTTTTAAGGACCACAAGTATAAACCTAATTTTGATTTAGGACAATTAGAAAGAAAGCATAAGCTTCTATTACCCTCACCCCAAAAGCATATATGTCAAGTCATACTTTTTATGATCCCTCTCCCTGTGGAGAGGGGCATGATGGTGTGCTAACTTGCAGAAGGCAAGTTAGGGTGAGGTTGCTAAGATCAAACCCATTAACCTGATTTGTTATACACCTAATTAGAAGTAATTTTGAAGGCACGATTTTAGCCATAGGCTTTGCATGATTACACTCTTTTATTCTTTCCTTCTCTTACTGCACCCAATCCATCTATCGGTATCTGAAATTAATTACAACGAAAAGGATAAAGCATTACAAATTACTTCCCGGATTTTTTTAGATGACTTAGAATTATCGATTCAAAATCAGTTGAACAAACCTGGTCTTGATATTTTACAACCCGGCAAAGACCTCACGACAGAAAAACTAATTAGTGACTATGTTCTTCAGCGTCTTTCTGTGAAGCTTGATGGCAAACTTCAGAAGATGAATTTTCTAGGCTTCGAGCGGGAAGACCCGGCAATCATCTGCTACATAGAAATTGAGAACGTCAAAAAATTCAAAACCATAGAAGTAAAAAATGAAGTCATTATGGAAACCCATCATGATCAATCAAACTTGGTGCATGTAACATACAAAGGGCCGATAAAAAGCATGCGGCTTGTGCGTGAGAAACCTGCTGATACATTCACATTCAATCCAAAATAAATTAACTCTTAAAATTATGCGTCAAAAAATTGTTGCCGGCAACTGGAAAATGAACAAAACACTTGAAGAGACAGGCATCCTGACTTCAGAATTAATTGGCCTGGTAGGCGATGAAGTGAAAGGAAATGTAAAAGTAGTTTTATGCACCCCGTTTCCTTACTTATATCCCGTGAGGCAACAACTTGGCAGCAACAGCCGTATTTCAGTTGGCGCTCAAAATTGTAGCGAACATGATTCAGGTGCCTACACCGGTGAGACATCCGTTGCCATGTTAAAGTCAATGAACATTCCGTATGTTATTATTGGCCATAGTGAGCGCAGAGAGTATTTTGGAGAAGATGGTAAGTTGCTGGCTACTAAAGTTGATAAAGCATTAGCGGCAGGATTAACTCCAATCTTTTGTTGTGGCGAGCCGCTTGAAATTCGCGAGAAAGGCACGCACGAACAATTAGTAAAACAACAGGTAGAAGAAAGTCTTTTTCATTTATCTGCGGAAGCATTCAAAAATGTAGTAGTCGCGTATGAACCCGTTTGGGCAATCGGCACAGGTAAAACCGCATCCTCGCAACAAGCGCAGGATATGCACGCAGTTATTCGCAAACATCTTGCCTCGAAGTACGGTGCTGTTGCTGAAGACATTTCTATATTATATGGTGGTAGCGTAAAAGCCGACAATGCAAAGGAACTTTTCGCATGCGCGGATGTAGATGGTGGATTAGTAGGGGGAGCTTCACTGAAGAGCAGAGAATTTGTAGAAATCATTAAAGCAATTTGAAAATTTGATGATTGGTAAATTTGAAAATTGCCTGAGTAAAATTTCATTTTCAAATCATCAAATTGAAGCCTCTTCAAATTAATCAACCATGTATTCTACCCGCCTTCAAGTAGTTTGTGACCCTGAGTTTTCAGAAATTCTGATGGCCGAAATTGGTGAGGTTGGGTTTGATACTTTTCTTGAAACAGAAACCGGATTTGAAGCCTATGTAGAAGGTGATGGTTTTGATCGCGAGCATCTAAATCAATTACTGGAAAAATATAAGGAAGTTCAACCGCTGGAATTTTCTCTTAGCCAGATTCCTAAAAAAAACTGGAATGAAGAGTGGGAAAAAAATGTAGAACCAATTGTTGTCGATGATCAGTGTCTTGTTCGCGCTTCCTTTCATATTATTGAAAAGAAATATCCTTACGAGATTATCATCACGCCAAAAATGTCGTTTGGCACTGGCCATCATCAAACTACCCATCTGATGATTAGTCGGCAAATGAAAATGGACTATCAAGGTAAACGCGTAATGGATGCAGGCTGTGGCACAGCCATTTTATCAATCATGGCGCGCAAACTTGGCGCCACTGAAATAGAAGCGTTTGATATTGACGAATGGAGTGTGATCAATGGTGTTGAGAATACAGAGCTTAATAATTGCTCATCCATTCATATTCAACAAGGTAAAATTGATGAAGTAGAGTTAACTGGTGAGTTTGATATTATCCTTGCCAACATCAACAAAAATATTTTGCTAGCCGAAATGCATCAGTATGCTTCATATCTTAAAAAAGATGGGCAATTATTGCTCAGCGGATTTTTTGCCGATGATATCCCAGACCTGAAAGTTGGAGCTTCAAAATTCAATCTTCAGGAAATAGCACACGATGAACGCGAAACCTGGGCATGTTTACTCTTGCAGAAATCTTAAAACAATACTGCCATACAATTCCCCCGCAGATTCCGTTAACTTAATGGAGTTTACCGATTAGTACATTCGCCATTTATTTACGAAATTTCAAGGTTTTTGGCCCAAATGAAGCAGGTTTTTACATTCATTATTGCATTTCTGCTAACATGCACCGGAGCATTGGCTCAGGCGGGTGATGCCTATACCCATACTTTTCAGGATAGCGTCCGATTAGTTTTGGAGAACACCAGATCCACCGATGCCATGGCAGTAGCTGCCGCCTTTCAAACTGCGTGGTCATCGCTTGGCCCCGATCAGCAATTTAAAGTTCGCAGTCAGGCAAAGCAGATGAAGAAAAAGCGGTACAAACTAATTCCGCATTTAGTAAATTATTATGGGGCAATCGCTTCAGCTATTTCAATAGAAAATACAGATACTAATCGACTCAGCAATTACTTAACGGTTGCCGGAAAAGTTATAGAGAAAGATAACATCACGCAAGTCAATATCTTTTTTCAACAGAGTCGCGACTTCTTTGAGCACCATGCACTACAATTCGAAAAGTTTTTTCAACTCAATGTAAAAGATGATGATTATCAGTTCGATTACCTCGAACCAGTTTACGTTTCTGATACGGTGCAGATTTATGTAGATCAGCCTGTGGACACTTCGTGGTACAACGCACCGCAATGGCAACAACCAATTGTGCAGCCTGAGTTGTTCGGTCCGGTAATTACCTTTTCTAAACTTTCGTTGGATTTTATTACGCCCTACGATACGGTTGCGCTCACCAACACCAAAGGAGTCTTTTCTTTACGTGATAGACTTTTTGAAGGCGATGGCGGTCGGTTCGATTGGACAGCCGCTGGATTATCTTCCGACTCAGTTTACTACGATCTTAATAAATATAACTTCAAAACCACACAGCCCTATTTAAAAGCTGAGCAAGGAAGGTTAAGATACATTGGCAAATTAGCAACGAATGTGCCCGGCATTTTCGAATTCAGAAGCATCAATCACAAAACAAAAAAAACGGCCTCCTATCCAAGATTTAAATCCTACGAATCGAACATCGCTTTATTAGGCTTAGGATCAGATAAATTAAAATACCGAGGCGGATTCGGAATGCAAGGACACTCCATTAATAGCAACTCGATGGATGGCAGTCTTGCCACGATCGAAATTTATGGAGACACGGATAAAAAATTTAAAGCAACATCTTCGTCTTTCGGTTTTCAAGATTCTGTAATTGTTTCTACTCAGGCACATATCACGATTTATCAGGGAAACGATTCCATTGTACACCCGGCTATGCAGCTTCGCTACGATTACAACAATCAAAAGCTTGTGCTTGATAAAGGAAAAAGCCAATTGCGTAAGGCTCCGTTCTCCTCCTCGTATTTTGATATTGAGTTTACCGCAGACCGAATTGACTGGGATTTAAAATCTGATAGTTTAGCCATGTTTGTTCGTGGCAGTGGCAATGTGGCGCCCATGGTAATTGAATCCAACGACTTTTACGATCCCGAAGGATATCGTCAATTGGCAGGGCAAGGATTTAACTTTCATCCGCTAGCATTGGTGGTAAATCATGCAAATGAAATTGGAAGTAATGATTTCTATGTATATGATTTAGTAGTTGAGGGCAAACGAAGTTTACAAACTGCACGCATGGCGGCTGATTTTCTTTCCCAAAAAGGAATGATCAATTATGATGCGCAAAATGGAAAAATCCATGTTAAAGATAAGGCTGTGAATTTTTTACAAGCTGTAAAAGGATTTGCTGATTATGATAACTTAAAAATTCATTCTCTATCCGACACAATAGCCAATGCCATTCTCAGCTTTTCAACAGGACGCATGAATGTGTATGGCGTGGAAGAGTTTAATGTGAGTGACTCACTCAACGTAATTATCAAACCGGATAGCAGTCGCATAACGTTCCTGCAAAACCGCGACATAAAATTCAACGGAACCATCACAGCTGGTAATTTCGAAATCTCAGGTCGCGACTTTACACTAAAGTATGATAGCTTTTTCATAAACATGAATCACATCGACTCCATTCGTTTTTATGTGACTGAAAAAAATGGAACGCGTAGAAGAGTAAACAATTCGATGGTAGGTGCCGACTCTACTGCAGCTGCAGCCGGTGGCATGCAAGCCTCCTCCAATAAAACTTCGGGCACACTCTTTATCAATCGACCAGATAACAAATCGGGTAAAATAAAATATCCAAACTACCCGCGTTTAGATGCAACCGCTGGGGGAGTAATCTATTTCGATCGAAGCGAAGTATTAAATGGAGCCTACGATCGATCCGTGTTTTTTGTGGTGCCGCCTTTCAAACTAGATAGTTTGAATGATGCCGATCCGGGATCGATAAACTTCGAAGGCACTTTCGTCTCGAGTGGGATGTTCCCACGCTTCAAAGAAAAATTACACACGCAACCCGACAAGTCTTTAGGATTCACCCATACCGTTCCCGAATCGGGCTATCAATTGTATCAAGGTGAAGGAAAATTATTTGGTTCCATGTCGCTCGACAATGCAGGACTTCGATCGGCAGGAAAGATTGATTATTTAGCAGCTACTGTTGAATCGAGAGATTTTATTTTCTATCCCGACTCGGTGATTGGCCGTGGAAGTGTGGGTGAAATAAAAGAGAAAAAAATTGGTGCAGTCTTCTTCCCTCAAGTAAAGTTGGGCGACTACCAATTGAAGTGGCTACCAAAGCAGGATAAGATGCGTATTAAAAACCTGAAAGAGCCTTTCAGCTTATATGATAACACGGCCACGTTAGATGGAAACTTAATCGTTTCAAAAGCAGGTGTCGGTGGCGATGGAAGATTAAGCACCCGTGGCTCCGAAGTGCGATCGAAGGAAATGAGTTTCTCCGCTAAAGAATTAGGCGCGCGGCATGCACGCTTTGAAGTAAAAACCGGAAATCCTGAAAAGCCCGCATTAGCCGGGCGAAATGTAAAGCTTCAATTCAATTTGGATAAAAACTTTGCTACCGTTAGCCCAGAAGTAGCCGGAGAAGCTGCCATTGATTTTCCGTATGCACAGTTTAAAACTTCCATCCCTGAAGCGCGCTGGGATTTGACTACCCAAAAAATTACGATGAACAAAGGCGCTGATGTACCTCTGGAAGATTCCTATTTTTACACCACCCGTAAAGATCTTGATTCGTTGAGTTTCAATGCCGAACAAGCTGAGTATGACATCAAGACACAACAGCTTAAAGTAAGTGGTATTCCTTACATCATCGTTGCCGATGCAAAAATTACTCCTGAAAATAATCAGGTGTTGATTCTGGAGAATGCTAAGATTGGTCAATTAAAAAACACAATTATAGTATTAGACACCTTAAATGGATATCACCGCCTTACGGAAGGCGTGGTGGATATTATTTCGCGAAAGGAGTTTGCGGGTTACGCAACTTACCAATATGTGAATGCAGTAAACGACACGTTTGCCATTAAGATGACCGATTTTAGATTAGAACCCATCACCGAACAGACAAAAAATAAAAAGCAAAAAGGCAACGCCACCATGCAAACTGTTGCCAACGGAGCAGTAGTTGAATCAAATAATATTCTTGTATCGCCACGCATATTTTATAAAGGCGACATGACTATGTACGCTACAAAGCCGGCCTTGCAATTGCGCGGCTTTGTAAAAATGGATTTGAAAAAAATTAAAAATTATAATACCTGGCTTCAATACACACAAAGTGGTGATGAAAAAGATATCTATCTTAATTTTGATAACTCTATAACAGAAGAAGGTCGCAAGGCCGATGCCGGACTTCACTTTGCTGAGGATAATGATTTATACATCACATTTGTTTTCGACAAGAAAGATCCCAGCGATGAAGATTTCTTTACGCCAAGCGGGTCACTCTACTTCGATAAAGAAACTGGTGAATTTAAAATTGAAGATCGCCAGAAGGCAGCCGGAGAAAAACTGACCGGAAAAGTATTTGCTTACAACGAAGACAAGCAAGAAGTGCGCTTTGAAGGGCCGGTAAAATTTTTTACAGGTAGCAAAGATTTTAATCTTACTGCATCAGCACTGGGCTCGGGTAATCTGGAGACCAACGATATTAAAATGAATTCATTTGTAATGGTAGATATGAATGTGCCCAACACGGTTTATCAATTAATGGCCACTAACATTTTAGAAGTAATCCAAAATGAAGGCGTAAAAGAAGAAGGACTTGGTGATCCAACAGACTTACTTTACAAAATTGCTGATTTGGTTGGTGAGAAAGCGGTGAAGGATTATGAACAACGATCGCTGCAGAGTTATGTTTCTTTATCCACGGTGCCTGGTTTAGTGAAGCCGATTGTTCTTTCAAATACAAATTTGAAATGGTCGGAAGAAAATAAATCATTTTATAGTCAAGGAACTATTGGCGTTAGCCATATGGGGCGCTACGATATTAACGGAGCCTTTGAAGGTTTTATGGAAATAAAAAAGAATGAAGACGGAGCTCCTGTGTTTCATCTCTTTATAAAAGTCTCGCCTGATTCGTGGTTTTATTTTGGCATGGAAGACAATCGTCTAATGATTCATTCATCATTGGAAACTCTGAATGATTTTGTCATCAAGAAAAACAATGCAAGCAAAGCCAAAGTTGGTGAATTAGTTTTTATTCCAGGTTCAACGGAAGAAATATTGGCCTTCATTAATCGCTTTCGTCAAATCTACAATGGCCTGGAAGCTCCTTATGATCTTTCAAGTGGTGGCTCCGCTGCTAAAAAGAAAGAGAAGAAGAAAGATGAAGAGGATGATGGATTTTAAACTCATTTCTTGAGTGCAATTGCCAGAAGGCAGTAGTTTTTCTTTTGTCTGCCCGGTGAAGCGGATTTTGGTGCAGAGTAACAATTAACTGATAGATTGAAGTAACTGTTTCCTTTTCCGATCTACATTTTTTCCATGAAGGATCATGATTGGTGTGTATAGAAAATAGGCGCAACCTGAAATGAGCCCCGCCAGCCAGCTGTTAATAAAAATCAATGCAAGAAGAACGGAAATTGCGGGAACGATTGCCATTAGTGAGGTAGTTCGAATACTTGTTTTGGTATCAAAGACTTCGATCTCATTTAAATCAAGTTTCTCCGCTTGTTCAAGGGCATATCGATACATTAACATCAACACTAAGAAAACACACACCGCGCCAATGCCATAAATAATCATAAGTTGCCCAACGTCTTGGCTGCTAATCATACTAGTTATTTCTTCAAAAATGTTTTGTTCATTTATGAGATACGAAATAGGTATGAGAATAACATGTACAAGCCAATAGCAAATCCTGGTGCAAGCGCAATGGCTAATAAAACAAGTACGTCCATATCACGCAATTAAATAACTGAAAGCGATCTTAGAAAATAAATGCCTAAAACAAACAACACAATCCCACGCAGTAATGGGTTCTTCAGTACCACCCAGTTATCCTTATTGGAAAATACTAAAGCCGCAGATGCAACCAGGGCAATTCCCAATGTTAGTGTACCTGATAAGAGTAGTTGACTTGCGCCAGGTAGGTTAAGAAAGGCAAATACAATTCCAATGAGGGTTATCGCGCTGGCAATGTAAATGACTTTATAAAGGATTAATGAATACAAACTCGGTTTACACGTTGGCGGAAGTTGTACGCTTGTGAAAGCTAAAAGAAAATAACAGGCAGCCAGAGTTGAAAATCCGATCAGAAAAAATTCAACGGCCCCGGCATAATGAAAAATCTTAAAAAGAATTCCAACAACTCCAACAACCAAAGCGAGGATCTGAACTCTGGGTAGAATTTTGGTTCTAAGCAACGTGCCAAATTGTGAAGGGGAATTTTCGCTTTCCATAGACTTAGTTTTTAATGAAGCTAATTCAAAAAAAACTCTTGGCATAAAAAAAGCTCTGCTAAAAACTTAACAGGGCTCTATAAACAATTAAACGTTAGAATTAATCCTCCATCGAATCTTCAATATCATCAAGCTTGTCTGGTGTAAAACGGCCAGAGGTGGCATAAACGATTTTACCTTCCTTATCTAATACAAAAAAATAAGGGACGTCCTTTTTTTCAAAATCCAACGCCTCTTTATAGGTTTTCAATTCGCCTCTATAGAAAAGAATGTAAGGAAGTAATTGCGGGTCCACATTTTTAACTGCTTTCTTTTTAGCAGTACCTGTTGCTGCGGCATTTACTCCCGTAAACATCGGCACAAAATATACATTCACATCGTAACCCATCCCCGCCAATAACCCGGTTGCCTTTCTAATAAATTTATTGTACACCGGATTAAACCAGCTATTGAGTTCATCCTCTGATTTTTTTGAATAAGCCAGCCCGAGCAATGTGTACTTCCCTTTTGTATCGGTAGGGAGATTTATTTTTTTATCCTCTACGGTCTCTGCTTCCATGTCTGGAAACATTTTGCCGATCACCTGAGCACTCAGCAGTTGAGAAGTGAGTAATAAAAAAAGTATGGGTAGCAATTGTTTCTTCATAACATAATTTTTAATGATGAGCAAGGTACGAAAAACAAAAGCCATGCCTGAATAAGTTATCGTTGATTCTGGTTGTTAATCGAGGAATTTAGATACTCACGAACTATCGAAAGAAATTTAAACACATAGGCATATAGAAAACATAGTAATCATCAACCCTTTGTTCCTTATACACCTATGTGTTTCAAGTTTTATCTGTCATCAACTTAAACGCCCTTTCTAAATCTACATTGCCTCCGGTAAGAATAATCCCAACCTGTTGGCCTTTAAATCTTTCCTTCTCTTTTAATAAGGATGCAAGCGGCACTGCGCACGAAGGCTCAATAATTATTTTCATGCGCTCCCAAACCAGGCGCATGGCATCTACTATTTGTTCATCATTTGCTGTAATTACTTCGCTCACCAATTCATAAATGATTGGAAACGTTTTGTCTCCTAATGTTGTAAGTAAACCATCGGCAATAGTTTGCGATTGTGCCGGTTCAATTTTTCCTGTTTGCATGGAGCGATAGGCATCATCCGACCCGGCTGGTTCGCCTGCAATAACTTTTGTTTGAGATGAATAATATTTTGACGTGGTAACATGGTGTCGATTGCAATTACAAAAACCGACTTCCGGTTTCTCTAAACATAATCAGTTAATGTAATAACCAAGTAAGAAAATGATAATAATATGAATGTCTTTTCTCAAATGGATTACTACATTTACATACAATCTAGACTATATGAAATCACAATTACCCCCCCCCCATAACAAGTTTAGTTTAATAGGTTCTATCCTTCTATGCCTTTTTGTTAGCAACAAAGTTCTCTCACAAAATGAATGTGGCACAGGCCCGCTTAAGGAAGATTATTTGGCCACTCAAAAATACGTGGGCAATAATAAGTACCTACTTGAAGTATTAAGTAAAAATGGCCTATACCTGCCCGAAGATTATTTTGACCAACTTGACACCAAAGGATTGTACAAAGGGAAAGATTTAAGCCTTAAAGATGTGCGCGATCCCAATACTTTTAAAAAACCTGACGAAAAAGAAACATCTCTTTCTGTTGGAAGAGGCGGCAGTCCGGGTACTACGTACTATGTACCGCTAAAAGTATGGGTCTATCAAACTAGTGCTGGCGTTCAGGCTGCCACACAAGCTGACGTTGAGCAAAGATTTAATGACCTTCAACAATTTTTTAGACAAAACGGAGTTCCTATTGAATTCTTCATTAAGTGTCCGATAAGCTTTATAACAAGCGATCAATATTTTAATATCAGTGAAGACGAGGAAGATGACATGTGGAGCGATTTCCGGGATACAAATGCTATGAATGTGCATATTGTAGGAGACGCTAACTTACAGGAGAATTTATAGATAAAACCTTACAAGTTGAGGTTATTGACATCTTAACAGGTAAGGTACTCATCCATAAAAATGAAACCTCCAGAGAGATAAATATTGATATGACTAAGTTTTCAAGTGGCTTCTATATTCTGAAATATTCGAATGATGGGAAAACGGTCACAAAAAAATTAATAAAAAAATGAAAACAATTATTAGTATTATGATAATGATGTGGGCTCTTCATCTTTCGGGGTGCAAAGAGCAGCCGATGGGTGAGCCACATGCATTGGCTCTTTACTTCTCGTTTGTAACGCCTGAAGACGGTGACTTTTTTGAATCGGATACTCGATACGATGTTAACGATGTTACTTTAGGCTGTCGGCTAGTCTATCAGTTCTATATGGTTGATAATAAAAGTGTTTTTGAAACAAATACCCGTTCTTGCGAATCTATAATTGACTTTGGGAATGGCGACCAAGATACCTTGAAAGTAGAATGGTTTCCTAGCGTATATGGGGATGGTGATAACACAAGTACTGCGAGTGAACTTGAAAAGGTAATTTTTACCTACAATGGTGTAGCCATTGACACCTGGGATTTCGATCCGGATTTAGAATTTTTTTACGAGTTGGTAAGTCGAAATAATATAGGCAAAGGAACAGGTCTAAATAATAATCCAATTGTGATCAAACTACCTAAAACAGCAGATGAAGATGAGTTAGAGTAAATGTTAACTCGTCATCAACTTAAACGCCCTTTCTAAATCAACATTGCCACCGGATAGTATTATTCCTACGCGTTTACCTTTAAATCTTTCTTTTTCTTTTAATAAGGATGCAAGCGGCACGGCACACGAAGGTTCGATGATTATCTTCATGCGTTCCCAAACCAGGCGCATGGCATTTACTATTTGCTCATCATTTGCTGTAATTACTTCGCTCACCAATTCATAAATGATTGGAAACGTTTTGTCTCCTAATGTTGTAAGTAAACCATCGGCAATAGTTTGAGATTGTGCCGGTTCAATTTTTCCTGTTTGCATGGAACGATAGGCATCATCCGAGCCTGCAGGTTCACCTGCAATAACTTTGGTAGTTGGCGAAAAATGTTTTACTGCCAAAGCGGTTCCGCTTAACAATCCCCCACCCCCAACGGGTACTATGATGACGTCTAACTCTTTTACTTCATCTAATAATTCCATGGTTGCTGTTGCCTGCCCCGCCATAACAGCATAATTATTAAAAGGATGAATTTCAGTTGCTCCGGTTTTTTTAATTACCTCAGCCAAAGTTGATTCACGTGCGGCCAGTGTTGGTTCACATTCAAAAATTTCGCCACCATACCCGCGCACGCCACGTTTTTTTATTTCAGGAGCTGTGCGTGGCATTACAATGTAAGCGCGCACACCTAAAATTTTTGCAGCGCGCGCTAATGCTTGCGCATGATTTCCTGAAGAGTGTGTAGCCAATCCGTTCGCTAACTGATCTTGCGTTAAACTTAATGCCGCATTCATGGCACCACGAGCTTTAAAGGCGCCTACTTTTTGAAAGTTCTCGCATTTAAAAAATACCTGACAACCCGTTTCGTCATCAATACTCTGGCAAGTCATTACCGGGGTGTGATGGATATAAGACTTAATTCGTTCCTGCGCGCTGAGGAGATCTTCCTTTGTGATTTTCATAATCTATTTTTCGAACTCAATTATATACTCCGACATGTATTCACTTTGAAATCCGGCCTCATTGGTAAACATATCTTTAAAAAATAATCGTGCCCGTTTGCCTAGGCGCACACAGGTGTATTTGTTCTCGATGTCTTCCGGTGTATTCATCGGTTGAAGCGATGGGTACCAAAGGGTGTGGCCGGGCTTATCTAAAACTTGTTGGGGTTTAGTCCACTGCTGGGCGTTATCTCCCGCCCCTAAATCTTTATTGAAGTTGAACGAAATATAAATCGCACTACCTACCCACGAAGAGCTTTCCACTCGTCCCATCATCATAACCCAGCAATTCAAGTGGGTATTCCAACTGACAGATGGGCCCCAATGAAATTTCTTATCGGGTGCCGAGGCTGGACCACCGCCTTCGCCCATCGGTATCTGCAACGAAGCAACCGGAGAACCAAAGCCATCAGGCAATGCGTTAAATCCTTCTCCATCCCATCGTCTTGCTTTACCAACAGGATTATCTAAATCTGACAATTTGATTCGAGCCACACTAATACACTGCCCACTCCATTCCTTGGCGGGATCGTAACTCGCGGAATCATAAACTCCCGGGTAACCATACTCACCATAAAATAAGTACAGATACTCACCGCTGGCTACAGCCGATGGATCGCCCACGCCACCTGCAAACGTGTTGGACGTGTTATGTGGTTTTAAAATCATTCGTGGCTGCAGGTCTTCAATAAAAATTCCGCGGTTATCCCAACTATAACCCCCGTTGGTTGATTTCATAATGCCGATGCGACAAACGGCTGCTGTTGAGGTAGTGCCAGTTAGCCCTTGTGGCCAGTAATTATAAATGTAACCCTGACCGGTTTGTTCATTGTAAGGAAAATTTTGTGGATAGTTTTCATTGTGATAAACCGCATACAACGTTTTGCCGGAAGCATCTTTTGAATCCTGATAAACTGTTTCAAACCATACAGCCCCATGCAATCCTTCTTCAGTAGGCTTTACATTTTTAGGCATGTTGGGCATAATCAACTCTTCATACTTGCGCGAAAAAGCTTCATCGGCATGAGCGCCATCGCCAAATCTTAAATTATCAGAATAGCCCCACAAGGTATCTTCACCGTATTTGCCTGGAAAAATCCTAAACGTATCCGCTATCCAAACTTCGGCCATGTTGCAATCCACAAAAGATTTAAACAAAAATTTGTCTGTGGCCGTCAACTTAAATGTGGGTGTGCTTTCCTTGTCACTATTCGTGCAGGCGAACGCGCTGAAGAGTATGATTAAAAGTGCTCCATAAATTTTAAGATCTACTTTCGTTTTCATATTCGGTTTGTTAGTTAGGTGCTGATTATAATACCCATTTTACTTTCTGAGCAATTGGCCTTCTTCTTCCATCAGGTACACTCCCTTTTGGCATTCCCACGTGCATAAATCCACACAGTTTATCATCCACACCTAATCCAAAAAAAGCTTTTGCTTCGTCAAAATTAGTAATCCCGCCCGTACTTAAATAGCATCCCACGCCATAAGCAGTGGCTGTTAAATACATATTTTGTATCGCACAGAAAACGGCTCCCAGTTCTTCCCATTCAGGCAATCGTTTTGCATCATCGCGCTTCATTCCCACAGCAATAATATGCGATGATTCCTGTGGTTTGGTTTTTAGTGACATGTATTTGTCTTCCCTAAATGTATTATCGGCTTTGGTCACTTGCCTATAACATTCACTTTGAAACTCTGCCAGGGTCGTGAGTCCACTTCCTGTAAAGACTACAAACCGCCAAGGTTCTGTTTGTTTATGATTAGGTGCCCAGTTGGCATTCTCCAACATTTGTTCAATCACCCATTGTGGCACGGGTTCTCCGGTATAGTCTTTTGGAAAAACTGACCTGCGCGAACACATTAATAGATTTATTTCTTTTTGATTAAAAGTCATTCGTATTGTTTTTTGGCTAATTTAACTTTTGAATCCCAAATTGTCTGTATGTGGAAATATCTTGGCTTGGCCGCATTGATCTCTTCTTGCTCACCTCTTTATGTGCCTAACACGCGCAACATTCCGCTCTTTCGCGAGCAAGGTGAATTTCAGGGAACTGTTTATGTCTCCACCGGCATTGAGGCCCAGTTGGCTTATGCGGTAAGCGACAATATTGCTGTAATGACCAACACGTCATTCATTAGCGAAAAAAAACCCGAACAAGATTATACCCGCTCGCACAAATTTGCTGAAGTTGGCATCGGTTATTATCAGGTTACTAGAAAATACCGCGCTGAACTCTTTGTGGGTTATGGTCTCGGAAAAGAAACGAGCTTCGCGCAGTATTCCTTCTTTACGCCCTTCTTCAGTCAGAAAGATTTAGTAGCCACTGCTATTTATAACAGAATTTTCATTCAGCCAACTATTAGCACCAATGGGCGAGGTTTTAATCTTGCCTTTACTCCACGACTTTCTTTTGTCGACTTTACAAAATTCACGTCAAACGATAACAATCCTGCAAATAAAGAAGTGACTGTAAAACCGGACGAAAAATATCATCTGTTTTTTGAGCCCGCCCTTACAGGAAAATTTCCGATTGTCGGAAATCTGCAAGGTGTATTTCAACTTGGGTTGAACGTACCCTTGCCTACTGAGGTGTACTTCGATTATGTTCCCATACAATTTTCTATTGGCATTCAACTAAACACCGGAAGCCTGCGCACGCGTGTGTATTAAACTCGAACTCGATCTTATGTTGGGCTGGTGGATTATGACTATTAGAAGAACGCGTTGGAGAGGGGAATGCTTGAATTAGGTTTTGCATATAGAGGATATACAGGCAATGCTTATATTAGGATGTTGTGCGTCATGCTTTTGGACAGAGTGGTATAACCTACGAGAAATCAACGAATGACATTAGTCGAGAAACATTTTAAGAATACGGCTAAGCTAGTCAAGCTACTCGACAAGGACGAAGTTGGACATTGGTTACTGAATGAGGGTTACTATCCTGAACAATATGTTTTACCTCCGTCATTTGCTGTTACCGACTTCAAAGTAAAGAAGAAGGCATACACGAAGGACTTAGCTGATCCAGCGAGAAGAAATTTAGTAACAATATCGTATCCCAAGTCTCTATTGACATCAAGAGTATTTGGGATACAGCATCCATTCAATTATCACGATTTAGTTTTTAACATACTTGAAGACTGGGAAGAAGTTGTTGACCATCTTTTTCATTCAGAGTTAAAAATCTTCACATACAGTTTCCCAATTCCGGTAAATGCAAAAGCAGCAGGTAAATTAAGTTCCCTTCGGTCAGGGAGAATGATATACGAATGGATTGAGATGGCCGAAAAGGACATGGTTGCTGAAGCGCATAAGTATAATCTTATAATTAGAGCCGACATTACGAATTTTTATAATTCTGTTTATACTCACAGTATCGGATGGGCTTTACACGGACGAGAAATAGCATTCAAAGACAAAGTATTAAAACTTACTGGTAATAAACTAGACCGACTTGTTCAATATGCAAATGATGGAAGGACTAATGGAATACCTGTTGGATCTGCTCTAAGTGATTTAATAGCAGAAATAGTTTTAACGAGTATTGACAGAAAGGTCTCGAAGAAGTTAAAGGGTATTGATTTTATAGGTAGTAGATTTAAAGATGATTATAGAATTTTATGTAACTCAGAAAGCGAAGCGAAAGCCATCTTGAAAGTGCTTTCTGACGAGCTTGTAAATTTCAATCTTTTAATTAATGAGCATAAAACAAAGGTCTTAACCTTACCTGACGGCCTTTATCGACACCACGACAGAGAGTACCACAACTATTCATTAAGAGACAAAAAGACAATTCCCTTTAAAACCTTTGAGTTAACAACTCTTAAAGCTCTTGATATTCACAAGGCTTATCCAGGCACAAGCATTTTAGAGAAATTTTTCAGCGAACTATTTGACAAGAATCATGAACTAAAGGTTGAGTTCTCAAAAGACAAGAACTCGAGAAGGAAACAAATACTTAAGACATTAAGCTTACTCATGCTTTTAAAGCGTGAATCTGAGAAAGTACTTTGTCATGTTTTGGCGGTTTGTGAATCAATCTTTGATAAATACTTTTCTAAGACTCTTAAAAAGCAACTTAGAGAATTAATTGAGTTAGAGATCGTAAAAGCTTCTGAAAAGAAATCACCTTTCGAACTTGTTTGGCTTGTGTTTTTTTCGAGATACATAGGTCTTGGAATCACTAATTTCTCTGACTTAATTGATAAAGAAGTCATGGACAATGAATTTCTTAGCTCAATAGTTTCAAGTAGACAAATGTTTTTTAACGACTCGAAAGTTAACCTCTTTGTAAAGCCAAAGGACTGTAAAGAAATTAAGTTGGCAAAAAGATTGGCGGTATTTGACAGAGGGAAAGAGTGAGTAAAAAGCACGAACGCACAATCGAGTAGACGGCCTCACCGGATTTTTCACCGATGAGGTGCGCCTCTCACACCACGTAGCGTACGGGTCTCGTACTACGCGGTTCGCTGAGCATAATGCAACCGCTCTTTACACCAATTGCATCTTTGTTCTACTTTAACGTAAGGCTAGTAAACTATCATGCTTTGCCTCCTTACAGCATTTCAAACAACTCAACGTTCAGTCCTTCATTGGATCGTGAGACCTCCGAATTATTCCATCGGCTCGTTGCTATCAACTACTATGATCCCGATAGCTATCGGGATTGACTTCTCTTATGCCAACGCGTGGCACAGGATCTCACCAGGTAAGAGCTTATTCCCCCTTAGTTCTTGTTGGTCGCTGACCAACAAGCCTCACTAAATTTCAATTATTGTCTCCGTTAGGAATGACCCGATTCTAAAAGCCATCGCCTTCGAAAGACGAATTTTGAAATTTGCTATCTTGTCCTTTCAAATCACAATCTACACTAAATGAATCCTTCTAAACCACCCTTTGCCCTACAGGTGTAAATTAAAAGAGGTGTATTCAACGCACCCTAACAAGGATAATTAGAAATGTATATGACCACTATTAAAGAACATTGTTGTGGAGCCGATAAGTTGTTTAATGCGAAGACTGCAAAAAAACAATAAAAAAGCTATTTGAAAAACGGACCCTCACGAGTGACCAAAACACTCATTGGCCATTAGTTCTTGTCGGCCGCTGACCAACAAGCTTCACAACTAAAATATTGAGCAAACATGAACTCCTCCTCCAACCCAAACTCCCCCTAGCCGTTCGACATTAGCCATGTCGAACAAAAATAAAGTGGATTTAAAATCCCTTTTTATCAGAATTCGGTTATCTGCAAAAATATTTTGGACGACATACATGAGGCGGGTTCTTGAGAATGTAAGGAACATGGCTTATGATAATGAACCTTACTTATACGAATAAGAAAAAAAGAACCGCTAAAAACCTTTAGGCAATAGCTCTCTGCGGGCCTTGTTGCTGGTAGCTAGAATTGAGTCACAAATGGTAACAAATAAAATTCAATAAGCAACCGCGCGGCAGCGATCAATCCTTTTCTTTCACTACTTCACCAATCAATCTTAAGCCGTCTAGCGTTAAGTTAGGCTCTACAGAATAAAAGAAATTATGAAGAGGTGTAATGATAGAAGATAAACCACCAGTAGCTATAGCAGGGCAATCAGTTTTCAACTCTTCGCGAATTTTTAAAACCATGTTGCGCACAAGGCCTTCGTATCCAAACAAGATACCCGATTGAATTGCCGTAACCGTATTATATCCCAACGCAGACGCAGGCATAACCAAAGGCACATCAAAAAGTTTGGCCGTGTTCTGTGAAAGCGATTTAATAGCTGTTTTTAGGCCGGGCGCGATGGACACACCTAAAATTTTTCCAGCATCGGAAATGGTGGTAAAGGTGAGTGCGGTTCCAAAATCGACCACCACACAGGTTTGCTTGTATTTAAAGTAAGCCCCCGCAGCGTTGGCTACAAGATCAGATCCTATTTCGAATGGGTTAAGAATATCGATGGGTAACTGCGAGTATACTTTGGGCCCCAGCACAATGGGATCTTTATCAAACAACATGCGCGATACACTTTTTATTTTGTCGGTCATGGCCGGAACCACACTGCTGAGTACGATGGTATTCACCAGATTCAAATCTGTACTCGTTTCGAAAAAGTAATCGCGAATTTTTACACCAAAATAAAGTTCAGGTAAATCTGGCTTGGATGGAATACGCCAAATGTGTTTCCATTCATTGTCTTTCCACAAACCTGCCGTGATGTCACTATTACCGATGTCGAACGCGAGAAGCATGATGCAAAATGCAAAAAAAATTCTTGTATTTCGGTTTGTGAGGACACAAACCGAGGGTTGGCAAAGTTGTATTTCGATTTGTGAGGGACGTAATCAAGATGATGAAATTTTGTATGTCGGTTTGTGAGGACACAAACCTGGGTGCTTTTAATCCGGTCGAATCACACTGGAGCCCGAGGCTTCCATACTTAACTCAGGATTACCACGATACAACACTAAACTCGCTCCGCTTGCGAAGCCTTTCAATTGATTGGCGACTGATACTTTTGCACTGCTGGCACCCGAAACAATTAGTTCAGATTTATTTGTCGAATATTCGAAGGCCGTAAGGATTGAAGCTCCCGAAATATTTCCTTCCAACAAATCACCACTGCCATTCAAACGCAGCTGTGAAGCCCCGCTTAAAAAAAAATGGATTTCGGTTGCGTCTAAACTTAGTTGCGCTAGCGAGGCACCAGAAAGTGAAACATCCATTCTGTTTACTGGAGCAAATCCTGAAACTTGCGCATTCACTGCTCCTGAAAAATCAACTCCGCTTAAAGCAGGTAGTGTGATGTTTACATAGGTAGCATATTGGCGTTTGTCAAATCGGTTAAACCGAACAACAAGTGAATTTCCACTCTTAGAAACAAGTAAGTCATCTAAATTTCTTCGGTCGCCTTCTGTCTCGATAGAAAAATTTTCACTGTACTTAACAGTAACGATAAGCGCATCACCGGCTTCTATCCGATCAAAATCCACTACCGCATAACTGCGTGTGTCTTGTTGGCGCGGCCCCGGGTCTTCTTCATTGCAGGCAGTAAGCCAAACGAGTGCTGCCAATAGTATTAGTAGATTTAACTTTTTCATAATTCTTTGATATTTGGGATTAAGACAAGTGAGGATTGCTTTTCCCCTACTTTAGTTTTGATTTTTTTAAAGGATTTGATCAAAATTTAACCTTATAAAATTTCCATCGGGATCGCTCGTGGTGTCAACCAGTGGATCGGAGTTTATTAGAATAATCGAAGCCCTGGCAACGTTGTCTTCGAAACCTTATCGACAACAGTACCGCGAATTGTTTGAGTGAGTGTTTGTGCTTTAAGCGATATACTTAATAGTGAAAGCAATAAAACAGAACCGCAATTTTTCAATAATGTCATAAGAGAATTTTTTCTGCTCTTATGGCAATTACATTTTAGTTAACCCCTATTGCTTGAAAAGAATTTATTCTTTTACATTTCGTAGTGAAGCACCCCTAAAAAAATTTAGAGCTTTAGCATAAGAAGCAGCTTAAGGCGAACTTCATTTTTTCCAGTTATCAGTTTTCAGTCCCTGAATTGACCCATAATGCTTCTCATTATTAGAGACCAAGACTAATCCACTCACTTTTGCAACACCTGCTATTAGAATGTCGGACGTTCCAATCGTAATCCCTCTTTGTCTTAGGTCTGAATAAATATCACTTGATAATTTAGCTGACTCTTCACTTAAATGAATTATGGGCATCTCTAAAAACCCTTGCTTTCATTACCTCAACCCCTGCCCCTTCTCCAGAAGAGAAGGGTAAGCGGAGTTTTTAGAGATACCCTTATAATATTGTTTCTTATGAAATCTTCAAAATCAAGAATTTGTTTCTCGGCCTTCTTAAATCTCAAACCACCAAGAATTTCATACTATGTAATTATCGAAATATTAATCTGGTCAAACTCCTTCAGATATTCGTTAAATCTTTCTACGACTTTTGTATCTCCTCTGAAATAAAAAGATAGTATGTCGGTATCAACAAGCGATTCTCTCACTCTCTAGTTAATTTGTCGGTCTTTGGCTCTGTTGCTGTGTAGATTTTTTGTCAGATCCATGAGGATGTCATTATCTATATCCTCCCAAGTTCCAGCAAGTTTTAAAGTCTTATCTTTTGATTTGAATTGGATTTCCATTTTACCTAATAGGTTAGTCATTTCAGTCAGTTTATCCGTAGATAACTGATTGATCTTTCTTATTAGATTATTTCTTAGCCTATTCTTAACGTCCATAAATCAAAAATACAAAATTGCATTGACTTCTTCTTTCGACATTGATTTTCAGTTATTCTTAAGTCCCTACAAAAACCGCAACGCCACTTTAGCTCCCCACCACATTTTTAAGTTGAGATCATTTCCAATATTCCTATCTGAAATAATTTTAGGTTTATAGTCCGTAAAGAGTGTCGGATAATCTGTAAAGGTTGTTCGAGTCAAATATCCATTTAATGTTATGCCGGTTGCAAGAGAAAGTTTCTTGGCAACCTGAAAATCGAAACCTACATAGGCCTTGTTCAATAAACTAAGCTCACTTGTAAAACTACCTTTATTCACATGCTGTGCCGACAAATCAATATCCAGCAACCACCACTTGGTAAGTTTCCGTGTGGTGCCTAATCCATAGCCAAAATGCCAAACCGAAGTATCGCTTGGTTGAAGAGATTGCTGTGGTTTAAGGCCGGCCATCAACATAGTATGAAACTTTCTCGCTCCTGTGCGAAATGCGAGGTTCACATAAAAAACTTCATCAGCCGACACTTCAATTTTATGATAGCCCGACTTTACAATACTTATCAAACCAATGGGCACACCTCCTAAACTATCGGCATAATTTATTAACCCAATTTGTGTGCCTTGCACTTTATGGCCGTAGTTAAAAAATGCAGCTACTTGTGAGCCTGTGATTTTTTTCGTTGCCACATTTGTAAAACCCGCAAACTGTGAGCCTCTATAATCACCTAGTTGAACATTGCCAAAGCCCGCTACCTGAACTCCATGCCCTCGTCCACCCGTATAATTTGTAAAGCCAGCTACCTGCACACCATACATATCGCCAAGTGTAGTATTAGCAAAGCCTGCAACTTGCACGCCTGTTGTGTTATCAAGATTTGTGTTGGCAAAACCTGCTACCTGCACTGCCTCTGTTTCTCCGGCATTCAAATTAAAAAAGCCTGCGGCCTGTATGCCATATACATTACCTCCAACCATATTCCCGAAACCAGCTATCTGCAACCAACTCACATCACTACGATCCAGATTGAAAAAAAATCCTAACTCGATTTCTTTTGTTCCCATTGAGTAGCCGCCCAAGAAGTTGATGGAGTAATCATTAATTGTGTTAGCGCTCAAACTTCCATTGGTTCCCAGGAAAGGAAGGAATGACACCTGTACTAAGTTGTGCAGGGTATCGCGAATATTTTGGATGTTCGGTTCTGATTCGTAAGGCAGATTGAGTTCCTCTTTTTTCTTCTCCACAATCTGGGTTGAATCTGTTTTAGTAACTGTAACAGTTTGTATCGTGTCTCTCTGAATGCGTTGAATGGGGAACACAAAGTAATAATTACTCGATGCCGTTATGCTTACAACTGTGTCTTGATAATTCTTCTTGCTGATAGAGATGTAAATTGAATCTGTTCCCTTTTCTAGTCGGAGTTTAAAGTAGCCAAACTCATCAGTAACTGCAGAGGTGATAGAAGTCTTTTCATACACACTCGCTTGCGAAATTTTTTCACCGGTTTCCGCATCTTGCACATATCCGTTAACAACAACCATGGTTGTGTTATTCTTAACAACCGGAGCGGATGCTTTAGTAAGGATCAGGTAATTTGCCTTCTCCTTATAATTCATCGCCCCTTGAAAAATTTCATTCAAGAGATCTCGCACAGTTTGATTGGTGGCCTCAATTGAAACTTCCTCATCGGCATTGACAATTGCGCTGTTATAAGAAAACGAAAACCCACCTGCCTGCCCAATACGATTTAACAGGGCTGGAATTTTTTCATTAGCCACACTAATGGACATCGTGCGTTCGAGTAATGGAGTATCTTTTTTTTGTGCTTGCCCGCTTACCAAAAAATTAACAAGGAGTACTGAAGTAAGGTAGAGTTTTGTCATGCCTGGCTTATTGGTCACATCCTTTTCCGTCTAATGTGATTACATCATCCTTGCGCGTGATGGTAAGCCCCATGGTTTCGGCTATTACTTCAGCAATAATGCTGGCGTTATCTTCCTTAAAATTAGCGGTTAGTCGGCAGTTAAATAATTTTTCATTTGCCAGTTTTATTTTCGAATCATAGACTTCGTTCAATAAATTAACCACCGACTTCAAATCCGTATTGTTGAAACTGAACACTTTGGTTTTATAGGCAAGCGCGTTGGTATCCGGTTTTTCTATGCGATAAAATTTCTTGCTACTCTTGGTATAGATGGCCTTTTCACCAGCCAGCAAATTCAAGCCTTCATCATTCCTTGTATAAAACTGAACTTCACCATGGGTTACAATAATTTCAATTGTATCCTTATCGGGATAAGCCTTTAAATTAAATTCTGTTCCAATGTCCCGCACTAGTATTTCATCAGCCTCAATCACAAAGGGCTTGTCCACCTCATGTTTTACACTAAAAAAAGCCTCACCCTTCAGCACAACTTTCCGGGTCTTTTCTCTGGGATTGAATTCATATGTGAGCTCACTCTTTTTATTTAAGAAGGCGGTGCTTCCATCGGGTAGAGTATCTGTTTTTGTGGCTTGATCTGAAACAAGTGCCAGGGTTTGAACAGCAGGTGCAGTCAATTGATAGGCTGTGTATGCCACACCTAATAAAATAATTATTCCGGCTGCAATCCGTAAGGGTTGATTAAAAAGTGATCTTGACTTGTAAAGTGGAATAACATTATCCGACTTAATCGTAATTTTCTTATGTACCTTATTCCAGGCGGCATCGGTATCAAATTGAATTTGTGTTTCTGCGGAAGCAGCTTTATCAAAAATTGTTTTAAGGCTTTCGAAATAGAGCTTATTCTCTTCGCTTTGGTTTACCCATTTAAGAATTTCCTCTGTCTCTTGGGCAGTCCCTTCCCCGGCTAGCACTTTGCCAATCAAATCATCCTTATCGTCCCAACCCTTCTCCATTATATCCAGTCTTTCATAAATAGTAAAAACAACGGCAAGTAATCTTTCAACTGCACACGCATTAACTTAAGCGCCTTACCCATGTGGTTCTCTACTGTCTTTATAGAAATTTGTAATTGATCGGCAATCTCCTGATACTTTAACTCTTCAAACCTACTGAGTTGAAACACAAGCCGACATTGTTCGGGCAATGTTTTCATTGCATCGGCAATTTTTATCTCTAATTCATTTGCCTGCACATTTTGTGAAACCGATTCGTGCGATACTTCCATCACGGCAAGTTCGTGGGCAACGTGTTGTTGCTTTACCTTTTCATGCTTGATCACATTGAGGCAACTATTGCGGATCATTCTATAGAGATAGGATTTAAGAGAAGTCTCTATGGTGAGGCTGCTTCGCTTCTCCCAGAAATTTATAAAGGCCGCCTGAACTACCTCTTCGGCTTCTTCTTTATCCTTCAGAAAAGAGTAGGCATGACGGCATAAGGGCTGGTAATAGGTTCTAAAAATCATCTCAAAAGCACTTTCGTTGCCCTGCCGGAGTGTTACCAATACCTGCTTTTCCGATAAATCCACTGCTACTGAAATGTTTGCAGTGCAATTTACGGGTTTAGGGCTGTGAGGTTATGACAACCGGAAGAAGTTTTACCCCTATTGAAAATTAATTTTTGGAAATAAAAAAATGGTGATAGTTTCAATTCAATCTTAGTAATGCTAGCATCGAATATATTATACAGTTGCGGGAGTTGTTCAAGGCTAAAGGAGCAGTTACCCCTCACCAGGCTGGTTTAATAAGTCGGTGCCATTAGTTGATTGGGAAGAGAATTGTTTCTAACCTTAATATGGGCATCTCTAAAAACCCTTGCTTTCATTACCTCAACCCCTGCCCCTTCTCCATCCCGATAGCTATCGGGAGAGAAGGGTAAGCGGAGTTTTTAGAGATGCCCATATGTATATGAAGAAGAATTTAACTTTTAAAGGATTGGTTCTCGTTATCTTACTGTCTTCAACCATATCCTTCGCTTCAACAAAACAAGACACCTTATTCCAAGTAAAAGATGTCATTCTTGAATTGTGGAATCCAGGATTATTAACTACCCAGCATCTAGTAATTGGTTCCTTTTACGTGTTTGATAACTCGTTGTTTTATAACACGTATAGTATTAATGCCATTGAGGACAAGAAAATTTACCGATACAATGTCCTCATTAAAGATTTCTCAATTTCCTTTATAGAAATAGAAAAAATAAAAAGCGGGTTTCTTCTTTCTTTTAAGTACGCAGCATTAGTTGTTAAATTAAAAGATGGAGGGAAGTACAAATTTGTAATGAATATCAGGAATAAGAAAAAAATCAAGGAACTAGTTAGGGCTAAGTTGGGTAATTGACTTTGATCTTTTCTGTTCATGATGAATATGAGGCAATCGAATTCAATTACCCTTGCCACGCTTTTTGCGCCTAATTATGACTACTTCTCAAACTTAAATACATCGGGCATTTCGGAATTATCATGCATCGAAACTTTCAGGTCTTTAATCACCCCATTGGCAATATCATACACCCAACCATGCACATAAGGGCCACCGCGTTTTTGCCAGGCATTTTGAATGATGGATGTTTTACCTAAATCGTAAACTTGTTCAATCACATTTAATTCAACAAACCGATCTTCACGCTGTTTGTTGTCTTTAATCGCTTCCAGCTCATCCTGATGCAAGCGATACACGTCCTTAATATGACGAATCCAATTATCGATTAACCCAATTTGTTTATTGCCCATAGCTGCGCGCACACCACCACAGCCATAGTGGCCACATACAATAACGTGGTTTACTTCAAGCACATTCACTGCATAATCTAGCACGCTCAACATATTCATATCCGAATGCACAACCATGTTGGCGATGTTTCTATGAACAAACACTTCGCCTGGTGCTGTGCCCGTTATTTCATTGGCAGATACGCGACTATCGGCACAGCCAATCCACAAGAACTCGGGCTTTTGAACATTAGCCAGTTTATTAAAAAAATCCTTGTCCTCATGAAGCTTCTGGTTTACCCAGGCTTTATTCTGCAAAAGCAATTGCTCATATATTTTCATACCCACAACGATTTAATCAATATTGATATTTTTCAATTCGAGTTCAATGTTTTTTGTCTTAGCCGTCATCGTAAAATCCGCTACCATTTCTTTTATGTCCTGATCCACAAATTGTGCGTTCGAACCATCAACTAATAATTTTGTATTGCCAGGCACAGCTTCGAATGCTTGTCGCAACGAATTTTTATGAAGGAAGGAGACGTCCTTTGTAAATCGAATCAAATAATTATCATCCGAAGATACCAATATGACTGCTCTTCTGAAGTTTGTTTTCAAAATAAAGAAAATAGCTACCAGAATACCTATGAAAACACCTTTTAATAAATCGGTAAAGACAACCGCAAGGATAGTGACTATGAACGGCAGAAATTGTGACATTCCTTTATGATACATCTCCTTATAAAGTATTAGTTTGGTTAACTTATAACCAACTAATATTAAAATACCTGCCAAGCTGGCAAGTGGAATTAGCGAAAGCAAACCAGGAAAAACTAAAACTGATAACATTAATATAACACCATGCGAAATTGCCGATGCCCTTGATTGCGCACCCGCATTAATATTTGCCGAACTTCTTACTATTACCGAAGTAACTGGCAAACCGCCCAACATTCCTGAGATAATATTACCAATGCCTTGGGCTTTTAATTCTTGATTAAGAGGTGTGATTCTATGACTCTCATCTATTCGATCACACGCCTCAATGCTAAGCAGGGTTTCCAAACTGGCAACAATGGCGATGGTAGCAGCGGTGATATAAATTTTAGGATTTTGCCAAAGCGAAAAATCAGGAAAAGTAAGTAACGATGTAACACCCTCTGTTTGTGAAAATGTTGGCAATGAAACCAAATGTTTTGCTTCAATTACAAAATATGGCAATGCCGAGTTAAAGAGACTGTTCATTAAAACTCCCATTAAAACAACAATCAGTGCTGAAGGAACCAGTCTAAAAAATTTAAACTTCTGCAGACTTTTGCTGTCCCAAAAAATCAACAAAAGAATTGAGAAGCCACTTATCACCATCGCCCCTGGACTTAAAAAATCCCACGCAGCCAAAATTTCTGAAAAAGTATTTCTTCCATCTGGTTGAAAAAAACTTTCGTCTCCTTCAAAATTCGCATCGTATCCAACTGCGTGTGGTATCTGCTTCAATATCAAAATAAGACCTATAGCCGCAAGCATTCCTTTTATCACTGAGATTGGGAAGAAATGGCCGATGGCTCCGGCTTTTGCAAAACCCAAAACCAATTGGATAAGGCCAGCCAGCGCAACGCACAGTAAAAAAGCTTCGAAAGATCCGAGATCAAGAATAGCCGCTGCTACTATAGTGGTGAGTCCTGCTGCGGGTCCGCTTACACTCACCGATGAACCACTCAACGAACCAACGACAATGCCACCGATAATTCCAGCCAACAATCCTGAGAAAAGTGGAGCTCCTGAGGCAAGCGCAATCCCCAAACATAATGGCAAGGCAACTAAAAATACGACCACAGAAGCTCGCAGATCCGAAGACCAAAAATTTCGAAAATTCATAGTAAGGATAAAATAGGATTTAGTGACAATGATCTTTGGATGAGATCGCGTGTGTTTTGCTAACCTTGGGGCGGTGGGGAATTAATCTCAGGGAAATGAGAATCGGCAAAAAATAAAAACGAGGTCTGCAAATAATCTTCATTAAGGGATAGATTGTAAAAAATGACTACACCGTTAAGTCTGTAGGTTTCATCATCTTGCGGCTCACGATTATCCTCCTGACCTGACTGCCCACTGTCTTCCGGCATCTCTCCTCGTTCACTCCAATCAATCGCTGAAGCAACCTTTATTTTCTTCACCCAAGTAGTAGTCTTTGCCGATACCACTAGCATGCAATAGATAACGATAATGAATGAAAAGACTATTTTTTTCATAGTAGGACTACAAAGATAACATTTTGACAAACCTTTTTTCGAACATTTCTTTTAATGAAAGATTGTTCTTATTGCCCCTTTAAAATAGTCGGACGAATAAATCTTTATGGATACTTTTAATGAAAAGAATTTAAAATCGGCAGCGTTAGTCAATCGTTGCGCAAAGAATCAACCGGGCTTGTTCTCGACACCTGAAATGACTTGTACCCGATGGTTAACCAGGTAATAGTTAAACTAATCAGTCCTGCTAAAGCAAAAACAAATACCGATGGATTTACATGATATGCAAAGTCTTTTAACCAAAAACTCGTAATGTACCAGGTAATAGGCGTAGCAATTACAAAGGCTATAGTTACCAGAACAATAAATTCAATGGTTAACATATACATCAACTGTATAACAGAAGCGCCTAATACTTTTCGAACAGCTACTTCTTTTGCTCGTTGCTCGGTTACAAACATTACTATACCCAACAAGCCGAGGCATGAAATAAAAACCGACATGCCAGCCAGGTAATTAAAAATTTTTCCGGTTCGCTCTTCGTTCTGATAACTCATATTAATGTCTTCATCAAGAAAGGAATACTCAAATGGACTGCCCGGGGTAAATTTTTTAAAGACGGTCTCTACTGACTTTACCTGATCGTTTAGGTTTCCTTTGTCCATTAAAATTGCGGTCTCATAAAAACTCTCCGGTTCAATATAGATTACAATCGGTTCAATTTTTTTATGTGCCGATTTAAAATTAAAATCCTTTACAATGCCAATGATTGTGCCTGCCCGAGCGCCAATTTTAAATTGCTTATTAATTGGATTGGTTAACCTCATTTGACGAATGGCTTCTTCATTTAACAAAACGGCCATGGAGTCAGAAGCTATTTGATCTGAAAAATCGCGCCCCGCTGCAAGTTGGATGGATAAAGTTTTTACAAAATCAAAATCAACTTTTAGTAAATGAAAAAGTAAATCCGTATCAGGATTTTTTCCCTCCCAATAAACATTATCTGTTGACTCATCGCTAAGGGATAACTGAGTGCTGGTGGCGGTTACATTTTTTACTCCATTAAGTGCCAACAGTTCATTTTTAAATGTTTGATATTGGCTTCTGATTTTGCGGGTAGTTGAAAACGTAAGTATATTTTCCTTCTCAAAGCCAAGGTTTCGCTTGCGAATAAAATTAAGTTGGTTTTGAACCACAAATGTACCTGATAGAAAAGAAATAGTAATGACAAATTGAAGTGCTACCAGAATGCGTCTAAAAATAATTGTGGAACGCCCTACTTTTAAATTACCTTTTAATACAGCAACAGGATTTAATGATGACAAAAGAAGAGCCGGATATATTCCTGCTAAAACCGCACAGAAAAAAACCGAAGCCAAAAGTGGAAAGAGAATCTGTTTTGAAAAAATTTTAAATTCAAGAGCCTTGCCACTTAGGTCACTTACTTGTGGCAGTAAAAGCCAACTTAATAATACAGCCACGGCAAATGCAAGCGTGCAGTATAGAAAGGATTCAGAAAAGAAATGCATCACCAGCTGAAGTCTATTCGCGCCAATAACTTTCCTTATACCTACTTCCTTTGACCGTTTAATTGATCGGGCTGTAGCCAAATTTGCATAGTTAATACTGGCAACAATTAAGATGAATATCGCTAGAGCCGAGGATATATAAATGTACTGCATGTTACCATGCCCTTGAATGTCGTTGTTAAGAAGATTGGATCTTAGGTGAATATCGGTAAGAGACTGAAGTGCTATTTCGGTTTCTATAACGGGTTCATTCTTAACAATAGCATCTCGAATTTTCTCACCAAATCCCACATCTGTCTGAGGCTCCACTTTTACATAGGTGTGATACTGATTGCTTTTCCAATTTGTTAAATCATCATAACCTTTGTCTTTTAGAAATTCAAAAGGAATAACAAAATCAAACTGAAGATGTGAATTCGCTGGAATATTTTCAACAACTGCAACGATGAGCATATCGCGATCAAGCATTTGTAAAACTTTCCCAACAGGATTGGCCTCCCCGAAATAAACCTTAGCTAGTTTTTCAGTAATCACAATTTTGTCGACACCGGACTCAAAAGATTTTGTTTCCCCAAGGCGTGTTGGAAATGAAAACATACGAAACAAAGAGGGATCGGCTACAATTCCGGCTTGATAAAATGCTTTCTCTTCTAATCGGAGAACAAGATTGAGATTGTTCAAGCGGCAAACTTCGTTGACTTCCGGAAAAGTATTTTTAAGATAGGGAGCCAATGGCGCAGGAGTTACTGCTACCGGATAATTAAGCCCATTTTCAGATACTTGATTTTCTACTACTCTAAAAATGATGGAATGCTCGTGATGAAACCGATCATAACTCAATTCATGTTCCACCCAAAAGTAAATCAGGATAAAAACAGTAAAGCCAACAATCAACCCGGTTAGGTTGATGAAGGAATAAACACTTCGCAATTGACGAAGCACAATTTTCTGATAGTTAGAAAACAATGGCCTGGTTTAAATTCGGTTCAGCGAAGCTATGTCCTATAATCTTTAAATGAAAATGGAATTTATAGTTTATAGGTTTGGTATAGTTCTTTTTTGAAGATTTTAGTACGTATAAATGAATAGAGGGCATCTCTAAAAAACCTTGCTTTCATTACCTCAACCCCTGCCCCTTCTACCAAAGAGAAGGGTAAGCGGAGTTTTTAGAGATGCCCTAGATTAAAAGTTGAATCTTATGGATGTGTGGCTTGGCTTATTCAACTTCAACAATAATCTCAATCTCAACCGTAATATTACTTGGCAGTGAGTTCATTCCAACTGCCGATCGGGCATGTTTTCCTTTTTCTCCAAATACAGCCACCATTAAATCAGAAAAACCATTAATTACTTTTGGTTGATCGGTAAACGTATCCGTGCAATTAACCATGCCCAATACTTTTACTACACGCTTCACTTTATTCAAATCACCCAATTCGCTTTTTAGGGTTGATAAAATGGAGATACCTGTTTGCTTAGCTGCTTCGTACCCCTGTTCGGTTGTCATGTCCTTTCCAACCTTGCCAGTGATATTTGTTCCATCTGCTTTGCCCGGCCCATGACCAGATAAATAAAGTAGGTTGCCGACACGAACCGCCTTTACATAATTTGCCATTGGCTTAGATGGTGTAAAGAGCTCAATGTCTAGGTTTTTTAATTTTTTGTCGAAATCGATTTTAGCTTGTGAGTTGCCAATAGTATAACAAAGAATAAGTGCAGCTGATAGAATAAGTTTTTTCATAAAGTACAGGAAGGGAAGTTATTAACGTCTAGGAAATACAAGTTTTAGGCCGGGTTTATTCTTCCCGCCTATGTCAAGAAAAAATCGAGACTCGCGCAAGTTGCCTTGCTGATCCCATAAATAATAGGTTCCCATCTTTCCATCTTTCATGGTTTGGGTAGTCATCTGACTCAAAAAATAAGTGCTATGATGGTTGGCAGCACTCGCTGTAAACATAGGCGCAGAATAGCGACCTGGAGTTTTATTTGCCAATACCAATGTTTGCGGATCAAGACGGTTTAGCTTGGTAGTTATTGAGTAAAAGTTATACGACTTCAATTTGCTTCTAAATTGGGCGGTCGTAGTAACATTAATCAGGCAACCAAGAATCAACAACAACATGAATGATTTACTATTCATAGAAGTAAGTTACAAACTTTCTGTTAAACCGGTAACTTTCTGAAAATTTACTACTATGGCAGAGGTTTTTAGATGTCCTTGGTGTCTTATGTTCGATCAGTATATTAATTATCATGATGAAGAGTGGGGAACACCCGTACATGATGATCGTATTCACTTTGAGTTTTTGATTTTAGAAGGTGCTCAAGCCGGGTTAAGTTGGGCTACCATATTGAAAAAGCGTGAAGGCTATAGAAAGAATTTTGCCGATTTTGATCCAGTAAAAGTAGCTCGCTTTAGTGAAAAAAGAATTGAAAAAATTCTTCAAGATCCCGGCATTGTGCGCAACAAATTAAAAGTGAATGCCACGGTTAACAATGCGAAACTTTTTCTCAAAGTTCAAAAAGAGTTCGGAAGTTTCAATAACTACATCTGGCAATTTGTTAACAACAAGCCCATCATAAATAAATGGAAAACCATGAAGCAGGTACCGGCAACCACAAAGGAATCAGATGCACTAAGTAAGGATTTAATTAGCCGCGGGTTTAAGTTTGTGGGTAGCACGATAATTTACGCACACATGCAAGCATGTGGTTTGGTAAATGATCATTTAGTAAATTGCTTCCGGCATACAAATTAGAAATGGGAAAAGCCAGATATACTATTTTTCTTGCGGGCAGCGATATGAATACTTTGTCCGATCTGAAATTGAAGCTAGAGCTTGAAAAATTTTCTGTTGATGCTGTTTTTAATAGTTTGTTGGCTACCCAACTGATTGATATAAATAAGTATGATTTTGCCATTGTAGATAGTGCGCTGCTCGGTGCAGATGGCACACCCCTATGCAACAGCATTCCTGCCGCACGAGTCTCGGCTCCTATACTCATCATCACCACGGCCACCGAAACTGAGAATAAACTTCAGCGCGGTAAATACGATGCCAAAAATTACTTTGTAAAACCCGTTAGGTTTAACGAGTTGCTGGTGCGCATTAAAACACTTATCAGAGAAAAATCCGAGCTCAGGTCTGTTGCGGAAACGCTACAGATTTCGGATCTGAAAATTAACGTTTCCACAAAGCTTGTAGAGCGGGGAAAGCTTCGGTTAAACATTACACCCCGCGAGTTCGATATTCTTGTTTGCCTAGCATTGGCAAATGGTAAAGTAGTGAAAAAAAAAGATTTGATCTATGAAATCTGGGGTAAAGAGGGGCAAGTAAATATCAATACGCTTGACGTTCACATAAGTTTACTGCGCCATAAAATTGATAAGGGGCAAGCGATTAAGCTTGTTAATAGCCACTCGGGCTTCGGTTATTATTTAAGCCCGGTTAAATAAATTCTGTGTTACGTCTTACAAATATAGTTTTATGCTCACATGCAACCCTGCGGTTTGGTCAATCACCATCTTATAGATTGCTTCCGATACAGGAGCTTGGCTAGTAAATAGAGCCTTGCAAAAAGTATTTGGGCTGTTAGCAAAAAGCATGTTAATATTTAAAAAGGAGATGCTTACTAAAACAAGTATTTCGCGAAAGCATATAAGCCCAACGCAAGCAAAGTAAATCCCGGCACAAGCTTTACATACATATTATCTTTAACATAAACAGCTAATCGCTTCGCTAAAAAAGTAAATAGCACCAATAAGATTGTCACCCCCACCGAAGTTCCAAATACATAGCCATGTAACAAGATTGGTGTTGATAAATCAATCCAGTGTTGTGCTTTCAAATAGGCTGTAATTCCAATCCAAAAAGGAATTGCCATTGGGTTTAGAATGCTTAAGATAAGCCCGCGCCTGAAGCCACTGGTATTAAACCGCTCTGAGAATTCACTTGGCTTGCGTGCCGACCATAAAGTGAATGCACCTATCAGGGTCATTACAATGGCTGTAATCAGTTGAAAGTTTTGAATAATTATTGGCGATGAAGTAAGCCAATCTTCGAACACCACAGCTGCCCACGCATAAGGATATTCAACAATTGCAACGGCTAATGAAAACCGAAGTGCAATTTTTGCTTTTTGCTCCATGCCCAATTGAAGCACAGCAAGATTTAGAGTGCCCGGAGGTATGGATCCTAAAAAACTAAAAATAAGTCCAACTAAAAAAACCTGTAAGAGCATCATACCATATTTTACTTAAGTGCTTTGAATTGTCTGTAAATTCTTTTCCCTTCGCGGAAGGAAAGGTAAGAAACTCCGCGCTCATGATTTTCTCTGCTTACCCGATACATGTTTCTCCAATAGGTAATTAGCGCACGCACACCAGCTACTAACGATGACCCCGGCTGATAAATGTGTGAGGGTTCGGCTCCACATCCATTAAGTTCAAGTATTTTAAAGTTTCCGTTTTCCAAATCTTCCACAGACTGACATCGCAAATCGAAGCGCCCAAAGTTAAAGCCATCAATTTGTTTACTGATTGTGTCAAATGTGCCAATGAGTTTAGGCGTTATGAGATTATTATTGTTCAAAAACATAGTACCCAAACAATGATTCCCAATAGAAACAAGTTCTAGCCGATTTCTGTCTGGTATTATTTCATTCAATCTATTTACATACACATGCTTAAGAGTCGTCCAATGAATCTTCGCCCGATCCTTTTCTAAAATTAATTCTTGCAATGATTTCTTGCCATCACCAATAACAGACAAAAATTCTTTTCCTGTGATCGAGTTTACAAATCCATTTTGCTCCGATGGAAACCGGGTGTAGAAAACTCCAAACTCTAAAGGAAGTTCAGCAAACTCCTGAATAATAAAATCGATTTTAATTTCTGTGAGATATTTTTCAATATCCTCCTCATTTTTAATTCTACGTACCAGCCAACCACGTTCACCTATGTCCGGTTTAAAGATCACAGGAAATGTAAATCCATTCTGATTAATAATCTCAAGAAGTTGGGTTTTATCCGTTGGTAGCTTTACCAAAACAGTTTTAGGCTTTACCGCATCTGGAATCCGTTTGAGTATTTCGTACTTTGATTCACCCAGCATACCTCCCGTAAGGATGGAGGGATTGGAAGCTGAGAAGTAAAAAAGTGATCGCTCCCTTAACGCATACCAAGCCCACATTAAAAATATTGGCGCCTGAATAATTCCAAAAGGCCAATACTCCCAATTAGTAAGCTTTATAAAAAAATTGCTTCGAAGAATCTTTTGCACGGAAATTCAAATGCGCAATAATAAAGAAAAGAATTAGTGTGAGGTTATTGTTGATTCTTTATAGCGCATGGTAGATACTGCAACTCCAAAATCAGCGGGTAGTTTTATGTAATTTGCTACTTCACGAATTCCAATTTTCATAATGGCCATGTGATGAACAGTGTGTTCAATATTGTAGGTGAGTTCGCGCAGGTAGTTGGTTTCAATCGTTACGCACTCTTCACTATCGGGTTCGTAGCCAACCTCCAGGTGTAGCCTTTTATTCTCTCTCGTTCCGTTTACAAATTCCTCAATCATCTTAATGGTATGCAAGGCTATGACTTTATCATTTTCCATTGCCTTATTATGAATTCGCTTATCATAATTTACGCATCCTAATTCAAATCCTTGCTCCAAACAAATAAAGAACTCAAGCGTATGGCGCAAATGCTGACCCACTGTTGAATTACTTAATGCTTTGGAAGGTTTGCGAAAATCGTCCGCGGAGATTTGCTCTACAACTTCAGAAAGTTGTCTTAGAATAGTTGTACCTGCCTTGTACAGTTGTATCATATATTAATCAAACTTAAGCCGCTGCAAAGATAGTTGAAAGGATTGGCTCATAAACGAAAACTGGCCGACAATAGATTTACTTAACGAATTTCTTCCAGTTTTGGTCGACTTTTGCTTTCAGTGCTGCTTCATTTTTGTTCCAGTCCTTCAATGTGTTCGTTCCCCAGAAATTGTAAAACAGATTCAATTTGCCATCTACAATTTCGTAGGTCTCAGGGTCAATTTTTACTTTTTTGCCTGTTTCGCCCATGGCGTAAGCACACCAGCCGCCATAAGCCGGTTCATATTTATCAGGATTGGTTTTAAATTTTGCAACATTGGCCGCATTGGCAAATAGATAGGTTACCCCCTTGTGGGTGATATTCAAATCATTTTCCCTTCAAGCGGTTTGTTATCAAAGTAACTTACCGGATCATAACCTTCAATAACTACTAACTTTTTAAGATTGAATTGTGCCGTGCGTACCTCAGTACTCTGACCCAAAACCAGCGATGTACACAATAGAAAGAAGAATGTTAAAGTTTTCATAATCGTACTAACGAGGAAAGACTAAAGATCGGTTTTAATAAATACGCTGTTTGTCGTGTGTCTTGCAAAGGGGTTATTCCGATACAAGATCCCGAATATATTCCCACACTAATTCCGATTCGTACCCTTTGCCAATTGCAAAACGCGCAACCTTATCTCGCTTTTTAAAAGGATTCTGTTCCTTCGATTCAGCTAATTTCTTTTTGAGAAGAGTCTTTAATGTTTTTGAATAATCAGCCGACTCAATTTCATTCAATCCGCGTTGAATGCAATACTTGGTAAGACCCAAGGCTTTTAGTTCATGCTTGATTTTAACACGACCCCATTTTTTAATTCTAAACTTTCCCCCTGCGTAGGCTTTGGCAAACCGTTCTTCATTTAAAAATCCGTCTGTAATTAATTGCGAAATTAATTCCTCAACCTGATTTGAGTAAAGACCGTACTCGTAAAGTTTATTTTTTACCTCCTTGTGCGATCGCTCCTGATAAGCGCAATAGTTTTGAATTTTAGCAAGCGACTGCGCGGGGGTGTATTTCTTCTTGACTTTTGATTCTTGCTGATCGCTAAACATTATCTAAATATCAGAAAGATCGCTTCCAAAATCAAGCAACAAGAATCTTGTCTTTGGTACAACTGACTCTATTTTACCAGACCCTTATTTCTAAGAATACTTGTCAAAAACTTACGCTCGTTTTCTGAATTGAAAATTTTGAAAGGTAAATAAATGAGTTGTGCTTTGTTTACAAAGAGTAGAAAGGAATCCTTTCTGATTTCAGCCTTCTTTATTTGATCCCACTTCATGGGCATGCCTTCGCGTGGGTTTAACTTCATTACAATTTGTTGGCTGCTTATTTCATACGAGAATCGTTCGAATAACATTTTCCCCTGCTCCAACTGAGTGACTCCATAAAACTGAATCCACCAGAACAATAAATATAAACCGGCACCTATGGCCGCTCCAATAAACCACCAGATGCTTTGAATCCAAACAAACCCGAGGCAAATAGCAACCACAATTAAACTAACCCACCATTGTTGAATGAGAATCGCTTTCAAGGCCATTTTTATGTAATCCTTCTTTTCCAGCCTGTAATTGCGTGTTTTAACGATCATAAAAACTTAAGTTCTAATTTTAAGGAGGGCAAAAATAGTAAATTGATCGCCACGAACCTGCCTGCCGGCAGGCAGGAGCACAAATTATTTTTAAAGGCAATGGCCACTCATTCACAGATTTAATACAAGCTTTAACGTTCGTGTTAAGTCTCTTCAACACAGAATAGCCATATATGCACCTAAGGCCTTGTAAACTCTTAGTCTAATATTTTAATCTGTGAATCTGTGGCTAAAAATTTGCGCTCAATTTTTAGGTCACAAATTATTTTTAAAGGCAACGGCCACTCATTCACAGATTTAATACAAGCTTTAACGTTCGTGTTAAGTCTCTTCAACACAGAATAGCCACGAATGCACCTAAGGCCTTGTAAACTCTTAGTCTAATATTTTAATCTGTGAATCTGTGGCTAAAAAATTTGCGCTCAATTTTTAGGTCACAAATTATTTTTAAAGGCAACGGCCACTCATTCACAGATTTAATACAAGCTTTAACGTTCGTGTTAAGTCTCTTCAACACAGAATAGCCACGATTGCACCTAAGGACTTGTAAACTCTTAATCTAATGTTTTAATCTGTGAATCTGTGGCTAAAAATTTGCGCTCAATTCTCCTCTGCTTCAGATTTTTCAATCTGCTCATCAAGAATTTTATCGATGATATCCATTTGACGTTCGTCAATCGTCTTATCAACCTTGGCCTGCTTTTTCATAAAACGAAACATAGCATTTTTCTTTATCTCGTAAGCCATAAAAACGGTATACTTATTTGTTTTCTTATCAAAATATTTTTCTTCTCCCATCTTCCGCAAGTCAGCCATGCTCGTGTTCATGGTTTGTCTAACTAAACTTTGAAATTTATCGGCAACATCAGCAGCACGTTCATTTTCAGTTTGCCCTAAATACTGATCGGCTACTTGCTTCATGGTAGTATTAACCTGGCCAGCTAACTGAGCTTTCGCATCGATATCAGCCTTACCGCGCGCAATATTATCCTGAGAACTTTCTCCTTTTCCTGTGCCTCGAAAGAAGCGATTGTTTGACTCATACGCATTTCCACGAAATGGCTCTTTAACTTTTTGCCCGAACGGACTTGATCCACAGGAAGTAAGAACCAGCAAAACTATTGAGGTAGCAAATATTTTTGTTTTCATAACGGGTTTTTTAATTGGGACAACTTTTAAATCTCTGCTGCCAAATTAGTAAAAATTGTGCCAGAGTTATAGAATTATGGTAAGATGATTAATCTCCACCGGAATGCCCATTTCCACGTAAGTGAATAGTTGGTTAATCCGGTTCTTTTAAGAATTATTTCTAATTCAGATTTTTTAAACGCTCTCAGTACGGATAAAGGCGCATCGAACCTAACCATGGCAGATTTAGAGAATAGCAGCGTTAAAAACATGATTGAATAGTAAGCAAGTGAGTGTCTATGAATATCATTTATGATTATGGCAGTGGTTGTTTGCTCTTTCAGATTTTGCAAGAGCAAGACTAATTCTTCTTCTGTAAAGTGATGTGTGAATAGAGTTGCCAACACAAAATCAAATCGCTGTTGCTGGAAATCTTGCGAAAAAATATTAGTAGCACTAAATGAAATATTCTTAAAACCTTTGGAATGATTACTTGCGTAAGCGACAATATGTGGATTAGCATCAAAGCCTGTTAACACAACTTGTCTGTTTTCCTTCTTAGCTAACCTTGCAATCATCCGTAACATCTCTCCACTCCCACATCCCAAATCTGCAATCGAAATAGATTGATCAACCGGAATTTTTTTCCAACAAGATTTAATTGCTGCTATTGTTACTTCATTTCCGCCCAACCACTGATTAATAAAATCTAATTCCCGCAAGGTTTGATCAACAACTTCACCTTTGCACTCAAGGTCATCCATAATTTCAACACCTAACGAGCGGGTTGAGAAATCAATTGGCGATGCACGTTGTTCAGCTTTCATTGTGAATTTCCAATACCATGCTTTCAAGAGTTAAGCCCGGACCAAAAGCAAAACTCAGAATTTTTTTCCCATCATCCACACCATTAAGTTTTTTACTTATTTCCTTCAGTACAAACAAAACAGTGGGTGACGACATATTTCCATGATTTTTTAGCACCTCGTAGGAAACTCGATTATCAGATTTAGAGAGACCAAGTTCTTGTTCAATTACTTCAAGAATTTTTTTTCCTCCTGGGTGAATTGCATAATACGAAATATCGGTAAGCTGTTGAGAAATCTGAGCAAGTAGTTTTGATGTTAGTTTAGCAATTCCGCTCTTAATAACATCAGGAACATACGCTGACAATCGCATTTCAAAACCAAGATCCCCAACCGTCCAGGCCATGTCCTGTTCACCTTCTAACGCAAGGTCACAGAAAAAACTTACGGGTTTAAGATTTACACCTTTACGGGGCATCCCTTCAATTAGCAAAGCGGCAGCCCCATCCGCAAAAAGTGCATTGGCTAACAGATTGTCATCAGTAAATTCTTTTTGAAAATGAATGGTACAGAGCTCCGTGCAAACGATTAAAACCTTTGCATTTGAATCACCGCCACAATACGAGTCGGCTAGTTTAATCGCATTGAATGCCGCATAGCATCCCATAAAGTTAATGCACAACCTATTTACACTCGATTGAAGGTTTAACGCCTTTACCAGATCAATATCTAAGCCTGGTGCATACATGCCCGTGCAACTCACTACAATTAAATGCGTAATTGTTTTTGTGTCAAATACTCGTGCCTTATGTAGGCAATCTTTTATCGCATTAATACTAAGTTTTAGAGATTCTGTTCTAAACAATTCAAGCCTATGCTTAGTTGTGGGAAATGGCTCAAGGTTTTTATTGTTGCTGTAGAAGTTAAAATCCACATCGCGGCCATAGTCATCTATTACAGAATATCGAGATTCAATGCCAGAAACACGAAAGATTGCTTTCAGCTTCCGTGCCTCCTCTTCGTTTAATTGCATGGCCTTAACCATGAAATTTGCCAACTGCGATTGATTGAATTTATTAACGGGATTAGCTGTGCCTATAGATGTTATAAAAGACATAAGTTCAAGTATAACAAAAAACTCACCCAATTTGATTTGCTGCAGCCCGAATTAATTACCTTGAATGTCGAAATCCGACAATCTCTATGTTTTCAAAATCTACCTTTTTGCATTTACGTTTCCCGTTTTCATTCTTTTTGATGCCGATTTATTTTTTCGCACTTGCCATCTCGCCCAACTTAAATGGTGATCGGCTTCTTTGGTCATTCCTTATTATTCATGCGTTACTCTATCCTGCAAGTAATGGCTTCAATAGTTATTTTGACAAAGATGAAAAGAGCATTGGCGGTTTAAAAAATCCGCCTCCGGTAAGCAAGGGGCTTTATTATACTTCTTTATTGATGGATGGAGCAGCGATTGTTTTGGGTTTTTTAAAAATAAGTCCACTGTTTGCCGTCATGTTGCTTGTTTATGGATTGGTTTCTAAAGCGTATAGCCATCCGGCAATTAGGTTAAAAAAATTTCCTATTGGGGGCTGGCTTACCGTAGGTCTTTTTCAAGGATGTTTTACATTTTTGATGTGCTATGTCGGTATAAATAAGTTTGGCATCGATAACTTATTCAATGCCCGGGTACTGATACCAGCGCTGCTTGCCAGTTTAAATTTATTAGGTACCTACCCGATGACGCAAATCTACCAGCATGAAGAAGATGCTAAACGCGGTGACAAAACAATAAGTTTGCTGCTGGGGATCAGGGGTACATTTGTTTTCGTACTAATACTTTTTACTCTAGTGACAGGTGGTTATGTTGCCTACTTTTACAACTACCATTCCTTGTGGTATGGAGAGGTCTTTTTGCTAGCCCTTTCACCAGTCGTAATATTTTTTCTTGTGTGGTTCTATCGGGTTTTAAAAGATTCAGCTAAGGCAAATTTCTCTAACACAATGTGGTTGAATATTCTATCGGCCATTTGCCTAAATGGATTTTTTATTTGGTTCTTCTTAGAGACTAGCCATATTTTGCAACTCTAAGTTCAAAAGGACTCTCCATGCGTGTTGCGAATGATAAGCTCTGCAATGGGTTTTGATTTTCGCATCAGATTAACAGCCAAATTGCTGCTCCATTCGCCACCAAACAATCGTTGAACTTGACGGCCAATCCACAATCTGCGCGCAAAAACCAAATTCCATTTCTTGGTATAGGTTTGTTCGAGTTCATCCCGAGTCAATTTTCCTGTTGAATATTCTATCACCAATTCACTTAAAATTTTTGCCGAATGAATTGCCATGGCCATCCCGTTTCCGCACAGCGGAGTAATCATGCCGGCAGCATCACCTGCCATCAATACGTGATCTTCAACCGGAGCTTTAGTAGCAAATGAAATTTCATTGATTACTTCTGGGCGATCATGAAGAAATTCTGAATTTTTAAAAATGGATTTTAAAAATGGATTTTTATAAAGCACAGCTTCCTCCATGGACTTTACATTTCCATACTCTTTTAAATTTTTTCTGTGGGTAAGGTAACAGAGCGTAAATTTATTGTCTTCAATTTGGCTAATCCCACAATAGCCATCTTTGAAGTTGTGCAGCGAAATTAAATCAGCAGGATAATCCGTACGTATGTGATATTTGACCCCTGCGTAAGGCGATCGTTTCTGAATGAAGCCACGCTTCATCGCCATGTCAAGTTTTGATCGTTTGCCAAATGAACCCAGAACAAGATCCGAATAAATCTCATTGCCCCCAGCTTTGATTATAAATTCGTCATTGTTGAATGAAACTTCTTCAACCTCAGTATTCAGAATAAATTTAACCCCTTTAGCTTCTGCTTTTTTGTAAAGAAAATGATCTAATGTGTAGCGGCTTATTCCAAACCCCCCTAAGTCAAGCGGAAGCATTGCCGAACGACCATTAACTGAAGTAAGTTGAAATTGGGTAATCTTGGCCGGACCAAATTCCTCTGGAAATAAGCCTTGCGCTTTTAAAAAAGGAATTGTTTCGTTAGATATATATTCACCGCAAACGCGATGAAACGGGTAGCTTTTCTTTTCAATGAGGGTTACCGAAAGACCTTTTTCGGCCATGTAGTTGGCAGATACCAAACCAGCTAAGCCACCCCCAATAATTGTGATTGATTTCAAATTAGCAAATAAAATGTGAAAAGTCCTGATCCGTTAAGATTTGGAGATACTAAAAACAATATTTTAAATGTCAGGCTCAAACCGAAAAAAACCACGTTTTGAGTAACGGTTGTTAAGATAACTACCGTAATCAATAAATTAACAATAAATCTCTGAATCCTTTTCGATCGTTTAACTGTTTAACTAGTATTATTAAATTTCTATGGACAAGCTGACAAAGCCATTAGATGTATTGAAGGTATTAGTGGTTGGCAACAATCCTATCGATTTGAGTCGCACGTTCGAGAGCCTTTCAAAAATCCATCAACATAAAGTAGTTACTGAAATTGCCTTTGATTTAACCAGCATTATTGATCGGCTCACCCGCTTTCGTCCAAACTATATTTTAATTGATGACAATGTTGGTCAATCGGAACTAAAAGCAACTGTGTTGGCTCTTGCCAGCAACCGAAAAACAAAGCATGTTCCTATTACCGTTTTAAAAAATTCAAATTATCACGAGGCCATTAACTCAGGGGTGATGAATTATATTTTGAAAGAAACCATTACAGGAGATTCTTTATATAGTGCTCTAAAAAACTCATTGAAGTTTAAAAAGACTCAACTGTATTTAACCCAGGCTTACAAGAAACGAAAAGGGCAATTGCTTCGTTTGGTAACTCCATAAGTTACAGTGGGTCTTCAAGTCTGAAATCTTTTTTGATTTTTATTCCATTCCGTTCAATTTGCAAACTAATACGCTTACCCGGTTTTGAGTTAAGAAATCCCAAGATTGAATTAAGTTCCAATTCGGCTGCTGGTAGTCCATTAACGCTAATGATTTTATCTCCTAACTTTAAATCAACCCGATAACCCGGAGAATTTTTGCGAACGTTAGTAATCTCAAAGTTCTTAAGCCTTGAACCCTGAGCTCTTATTGTTAGTCCACTCAAATTAAAGTAAAACTGTTTTTTGTAACTGTAATTTTTTTTCAAATAGATTTTCTCACCCGGAAAATTAAAGATAACAGTGAACCGGCTCAAAATCTCACCGCCTATAGATCCATTTCTGAAAACGGTTAAGCTGGTTTTGAGGGTATCCATATACGTATTTGGATCAGGAAAATTTGTAATGACATTGGGGATCTCATACTTGCCAAGTTTAAGTGTTTTTATCTTTGCAATCTCACCCATAATCTCACCTCCCAACCCTCGGCCAATAATACTTTCTACATGCCTTTCGGGAATTTTTATTCTAGGATTAGAACTGGTTTCCAAAAATAATCCGTGGCTGGCTCCGCTATCTACTAGCAACTTTGCGCTTAGTGAAGTAGTATCATTCATTTCAAGATTAACGGTTACATACGGCTTTGTATCCTCAACGCTAATTGGTAGCCATTGAAATTTCTTATTTTCTTTAAAACGCTGCGGAAGCATTAACGTAAGTTGTTTCTTTTCATAATCGATTTGAATAATAAAGCGGCTAAATAGTTCATACCCTAAAATTCCCTGCACGTCAGTGCCTAAATAATTTCTAAGCTCCAGGTAATCCTGGTCTAGCACCAACATTGCGTGGCCACGGCCTTGAACACCAGGCATATCGAGCGAAACATTATTTGTTACATAGGCGTCTACTAATTTTTCCCCGCCTGGGCCGGCAATAGAATATTTTCTAGCATACGTTAAATTCAAAATATCGCTATAGGCTTTTTCAGTAAGGATAGATGTGCGCACACCCGTGTCTAAAATAAATTTTAATGGAAGTTGATTGTTGAGAATGATAGGAACTACCACCAAATTGTTATAAACCTCTATTGGAAATTGAACCTTAGTTTTGCCTGGCGGCAATGAAAACCCTAATACCTGTGCAACACAAATCTTGCTGCTTGTGGTGATTAATAAAAAAATTGTAAAACAGTTCCTTAAAGACATGAGCAACAAAGCCTGTTTAAAGCTACCGATTTTTAAATAAGTGGTAGTTGCTAAACGTGAATTACCCCGAGTTGGATTAGCAGTTGATGAGGTGTTTCTGAAACTTTTATCTCGTCAAGGCTATTTTGACCTAAAAATCCTTCTTGCACCATCATTTTCATTTGCGCAAGAAGTAAATCGAAGTACCCATTAGTGTTTAAGATTCCAATTGAGCCTTCAATTAGTCCAAGTTGTTTCCAAGTAAGTATTTCTGCAAGTTCGTCAAGTGTTCCCCAACCGCCCGGCAAGGCTATAAATACATTAGCAAGATCGGCCATCCGCCTTTTACGCTCATGCATGCTCCCAACTATTTCCAATTGGGTTATTCCGGTGTGGCCAACTTCTTTTTTTATTAGGAAGTCTGGAATTACTCCAATCACTTTACCGCCCAACATCAGAATTTGATCGGCTAAAACACCCATTAACCCAATATTGCCGCCACCGTAAACCAGTGTGGCTTGGGAATGAACCAATAAAGCACTTAACTCTTTGGCGGCATCGGAATAGACAGGATTATTTCCTGCGCCCGAACCGCAAAAGATGCAAACGTTCATCAAAATGTAAGGAAAGCTTAATGCTTAACATCATGCTCGTTATCGCTTACTTTACTGTTTGGAAATAGCCAAACAGATGCGATTGCAAGGACAAATAGAGCTAAAACAACACCAAAAACTGACATGGCTATTTATTTTTATTGAAAACAAATTTACCCCAACAATCCGTATTATTTGCAAAATCGGTTGTAAAAATTGTAAACTCGTAAACTAATTTAAGCGTGCATAGTTTTCTGCTCGTAAATAACTTGCCTCCATGAAGAAATTTCTATTCGTTTTAAGTGTAATTCTCATTCTCATTCTGGCCTTCTCAACCTATATGAGACTTGTTTACACAAAGCAAGCGAGCCCCGAAGAACAGGTAAAGCTTACTAATGGAGATTTACAGGTTTCTGTTTTTTATAATCGCCCTTACAAAAAAGGGCGTGTTATTTTTGGCGCGTTGGTTCCTTTCGATAAACCCTGGCGAACGGGTGCCAATGAAGCAACGATACTTGAAAGCAACAAGAATTTAAACTTCAACGGAAAAGATTTGAAGGCCGGAAAATATTCTTTGTTCACCATTCCCGGAGAGCAAGTTTGGACAATTATTCTCAACTCCGAATCTGGCCAATGGGGTATAAAATTTAATGGTGAAATCAATCGCGACCCGGCCAAAGATGTTGTTGTTATTGAGGTACCCTCTGTTTTGCAGGAAAAAGAATTTGAACAATTTACAATTTCATTGAAGAAAGCAGGTGAGGAAAATGAAATGATCTTGATGTGGGATAAGACACTCGTGTCTGTTCCTTTTTCCGTGAAGTAGGATTAGAAAAATTTTCATCATAGTGTCTATTTCCTGTAGTATCTTTAAATGTTTTATAGATTTTAACTCTAACCTAGATGATACAAGTGATTCCCTCCATAGCCATCCGCAAAGGGAAAGTGGTAAAAATGAGAAAAGGTGACCCTGCCAGTGAGAAGGCGTATGATGAAAATCCGCTCGATTTAGCCAAGCGGTTTGAAGATCATGGCATTGAGGTGGTGCACCTTGTTGATTTGGATGGCGCTGAAAAAGGAAGTCCAAAGAACTATCATGTATTAGAAGCCATGGCGGGTCATACCGATTTAAAGATTGACTTTACAGGCGGCATTTGCACGGACGGTGACATCGGAAAAGCATTCGAATTTGGTGCCGCTTATATTACTGCCTCCAGTATAGCCGTAACTAATCCTGAATTGTTTGCTTCATGGATTATCTCCTACGGACGCGAGAAAATGACTTTGGGTGCGGATGTTACCAATATTGAATCGCGAAATATTGCTTTTCGGGGTTGGTTAAAAAAATCTGAGATAACCTTGTTCGATCACCTTCAATATTTTTACGATCGTGGGTTGAAGTATGTGAAGTCGACCGATGTTTCACGCGATGGTGTACTGGAAGGTCCCGCATTTTCATTTTATCAGGATATCATTAACAATTTTCCTGATCTTCAAGTATTAGCAAGTGGTGGCGTTCGCGGGGTTGACGACATCAAGCGACTGAATGATATGGGCGTATTTGCTGTAATTTTTGGCAAAGCCTATTACGAAGGCATTCTCAAGTTAAAAGATCTGGAGCAATTTAATGTAGCAAAGTAAAATTGTTACTTATCCACAATATCCGAAGTCTTAAACTTCTGAATAATGTAGTAGAGAAAGTTAAACGAGAGCGCGTCTTCTTCTGTTTTTGCTGGGGTAGGTTTTTGGGGTTCTGATGTTTTTGCCTTTGGTTTTGATACAACTGGCTGTTGCATATTTGTTGTTTGCTCCCGTTGCAATTTGCCGCCTTCAGGCTCATACAACAGCGTTTTGTCTTCGCGTGTATTTTGCTCCTGAAAGGGTGGACTTAATTCCGGAAAATCATTATTCGGGTATCCTTCTTGCGCAGATGAAGTAGAAACAGCCGATACGGTTAGTACAACTGTGATAAGAGCTAGTAAATGTGAAAAGTTTAATTTCATTTCTATTCCAGACTTTTACTCTGCGGGTTAGCTTTGCAAGCTAATAAAATTTTGATAATGATCACATTAGAAGAATTTAATAAAATTGACTTTAGGTCCGGTACAATAATCAAGGCCGAAATGTTCCCGGAAGCCAAAAAACCTGCTTTTAAGCTTTGGATAGATCTGGGTCAGGAATTGGGAATCAAGAAATCCAGTGCTCAAATCACAGATTTATATTCGTTAGAGTCCGTCACGGGCAGGCAGGTGGTGTGCATTGTAAATTTTCAGCCGCGCCAAATCGGAAACTTTATTTCGGAAGTTTTAGTCACCGGATTTCAAGATATTGAGAAAAGAGTTGTTTTAACTTCAATCGATAAGGAGGTTCCTAATGGATCGCGCCTTTTTTAAGCCTATGATTTTGTTTTCCTCTTTAGCAGAAATTTGTAATTCAAAAATTGTTCAGTTATCAAGCGATCGGCACGTTCAGGATTTATTTATTGATAGTCGTAAGGTGTTGCTTTCACCACAAGCGTTGTTTTTTGCCATAGCAGGAGAGCGGCATGATGGCCACAGGTATATTTCTGAATTGTATACAGCAGGCATACGCCAATTTGTTATCGAGAAAGAAGTTTCCTTAAAGGAATTTCCGAAAGCAAATTTTCTCTTAGTAAAATCTTCAGTAAGTGCGCTGCAAGCATTGGCTGCATTCAATAGAGCTTCATTTAAAATTCCGGTTATTGGTATTACTGGAAGCAATGGAAAAACAATAATCAAAGAATGGCTTTATCAACTATTGGCATCTGATTTTAAAATCGTTAAAAATCCGGGCAGTTATAATTCACAAATTGGGGTGCCGCTTTCTGTGTGGCACATGCAATCGTATCATCAATTGGCAATTTTCGAGGCCGGTATTTCGCGCAAAGGCGAAATGGAAAATCTCAAAAAGATTATTGAACCAACACTGGGTGTTTTTTCTAATGTTGGAAGTGCTCATGACGAAGGTTTTGCCAATCAACAAGAAAAGATTCGAGAGAAATTAAAGTTGTTCTCTGCAGTACAGAAATTAATTTATTGTCAGGATTATTCAGCACTGCATGAAGAAGTAAAAAAAACGACACTTTCAACTCTTTCTTGGGGTTTTAATGTAGGCGCAGATTATACTGTGGAGCAGAATAAAAATCGGGTTTTAATTAAATCCAAAGCTGAAGAATTTGAACTAACTCTTCCTTTTACTAACAAGGCATCAGTTGAAAATTTATTGCATTGTGTTTTCATGATGTTGCAATTGAATTATTCACCAACACGAGTTCAAGAGCGCATTGAATTTCTCCAGGTCGTGCCTATGCGGCTCGAGTTGAAGCAAGGAATAAACAATTGCCAAATCATTGACGATAGTTATAATAATGACTTGGCCGGGCTGCAGATTGGCATCGATTTTTTAAACAGTCTCCCCAACAAAAAGACACTTGTCCTTTCTGATATTTTTCAGTCTGGCCTATCGGATCAAGCTTTAATTGATAGGATTATTGATTTGATATCACAAAGTCCTGTAGATCGATTCATTGGAATTGGAGCTGTCTTATTCCAGAATAAAGAGAAGTTTAATCAATTAAAAGTTGAAACAAGTTTCTATGAGGATACAGCTACCGCATTAGGTTTGATAAATTGGAATGAATTCAATCGCGAAACTATTCTCATTAAAGGTGCGCGCGTGTTTCAGTTCGAAAAAATAGTAGCGCTTCTGCAGCGAAAGATTCATGGCACACGGATGGAAATCGACCTAAATAAAATGGTTCATAACCTTAATTTCTTTAAATCTATACTAAGCCCTGGTGTTAAATTGATGGTGATGGTAAAAGCCTTTGCTTACGGCAGTGGCAGCGAAGAAGTAGCTAGCTTGTTGCAATACCATCGGGTTGATTATTTAGGAGTTGCGTATGCTGATGAGGGTGTGGAGCTAAGGAAAAGTCAGATTATCGTTCCCATAATGGTGATGAATGCTACCGAAGAAAGTTTCCCAGCTATTATATCGCATACACTCGAGCCCGTAATTTATTGTGTTGACATTCTAAAATCGCTAGCCACTTTTTTAGATGGAATTGTTTGCAAAGTTCATTTGGAAATAGAAACCGGTATGCATCGGCTGGGACTTGAACATCAAAATTTAGATGGTGTAATCGCTACTCTAAAGGCAAATAAAAATATTGTTGTTGCCAGCGTGTTCTCACATCTGGCTGCAGCCGATGATCCCGCTCACGATGAGTATTCTAAACAACAGTTAAGCTTATTTGAATCTGCTTATAAAAAGATTACGGAAGGATTAAATATTAAGCCCATCCGGCACATCTTAAATTCGCCTGGCGTATTGCGTTTGAAAAAATTTCAGTTAGATATGGTGCGTTTAGGCATTGGGTTGTATGGAGTAAATCCAACATCACAATCCTTTGATCAACTACAACCAGTAGCAACATTAAAAACCGTTGTCTCCCAAATAAAAGAAATTAATGCTGGCGAAACAGTAGGCTATGGTCGATGGGGGAAAGCAACTAAAAAAATGACATTAGCCACAATTGCTATTGGCTATGCCGATGGTTTTAGTAGGGGTTTTGGTAAAGGAGTAGGTTCGGTTCTCGTCAACGGAAAATTATCAAAGGTATTTGGCAACGTATGTATGGACATGACGATGGTTGATGTTACAGGCATTGATGTAAAGGAGGGTGACGAAGTAATTATTTTTGGTGATGGTTTACCCATTCAGAATGTTGCAGCAAGCATCAATACGATTCCTTACGAAATACTCACCAATACAAGTGAGCGCGTGAAGCGCGTTTTCTTTGCCGATAGTTTTTAATCAAGCGAGTTGGTTGTTACCCAATAGCGATAACCCACCATTGCCTGATCGAATTTTGACAGCCGGGTAATGTCCTTTTGGCTAAATCGTGGCATTATAACTTTGTTAAGTTTTGCCAATATCTTAAAGAAGGATTTTTTCATAATTCAATTTCAATCTTCTTGTTTATCTAATTAGCCACAACCCAAATTCTTTTTCAAATCTCTTTGCGGAAGACCTCCAAAATCGAAATGATCCCTTGATTCTGATTTATCTTTTGTCACAACTGTTTTCGGTGTTTTCTTAGCCTTATCTTGTTTCTCCACTTTCTTTTTCATGCCTGAATATAATCATTGTTTCGCATACCCTCTAAACCTATATTCGCATTGTTTAAAATCAATCTAAATAAGAAGTGGGGGTTATAAGAAGTGTTGCAACTATGAAACCAGGCGAAACTGGGGTCATTTCAGGCTTTTCAGACGATTTTCTCTCTGCGAAGTTATTAGAAATGGGGTTTCTGCCTGGCACAGCAGTACGTTTCAATTTTACGGCACCTTTTGGCGATCCGGTTTGTGTTAGTGTGTCTGGATATGATCTTTCGCTGCGCCTGGAAGAAGCCTCCACAATTATAATTCTGAGCTGATAAGTGATGGCTGACGGAACACGAAAAAAGATTGCCTTAGTGGGCAAGCCAAATTCTGGAAAGTCCTCCTTGTTCAATGTGCTTACCGGTTTAAATCAAAAGATCGGAAACTTCCCGGGTATTACTGTAGATAAACGCGCTGGGGTAACCTCGCTAAGCGGCTACGAACAGGCGGACATCATTGATTTACCAGGCATATATAGTTTGTATCCTCGCACGTTGGATGAAAAAATTGTAGCTGAAATTTTTGCGGATAAAAAGGGATTAAATTATCCTGATTGTGTCGTACTCGTTGCCGATGCTACCAATCTGAAAAATTGCATGCTGCTGCTCACACAATTAATGGATTTAAAACTTCCCATTGTGCTTGCCTTAAACATGATGGATCTCGCAGCGAAATCTGGCCAGAGCATAGACGTTCAAGAACTTTCAGCTTCATTGGATTTACCTGTTGTAATGATTAATGCGCGCAATGGTCATGGCATTCAGGAATTAAAAAAAGTACTCACTGAAGAAATAGAGCCTTCCCGAAAATCAGTATTTCAAATTGGTGATGAGATCAAACCATTAGTAAAAAAAATAAAAGAGAAATTCAATCTCTCTACTGATTACGAAGCTTATCACTTTCTGCAACAAACGGATAATCTTATTTTTCTAAGCAGAGAAGAACGCGCCTTTATTAATGAACAATCCAAAGCAGAAAATTTTTTTCAACACAAATATCAAGGCGCAGAAACCATTATGCGTTATGGGTTTATTCAGGATTTACTTAATAAAGTAATTCTAAAGACATCTGATCCCGAATGGAAAAAGTTTTCGTACCGCATTGATAAAGTGCTTACGCACAAAGTATGGGGCTACCTGATTTTCTTTGCTGTATTGTTCTTGATATTCCAATCCATATTTGCGTGGGCACAGGTGCCGATGGATTTCATTGACACAACATTTGCAAAGCTTAGCAATGTGTTAGATGATTTTTTTCCAGAAGGGCCATTCTTTGATTTGATTACACAAGGAATTATACCCGGCATTGGGGGCATTCTAATTTTTGTTCCTCAAATAGCAATTCTCTTTGCATGCATTTCTATTCTGGAGGAAAGTGGTTACATGGCACGGGTAGTTTTTCTTATGGATAAAGTAATGCGCAAGTTTGGTTTGAATGGAAAAAGTGTAGTGCCACTAATTTCCGGACTTGCATGCGCGATACCCGCCATCATGGCAACCCGCACAATAGAAAATTGGAAGGATAGGCTCATTACTATTTTTGTTACTCCTTTCATGAGTTGCTCTGCTCGGCTACCCGTATTTACTATTCTGGTTGCACTCATTATTCCTGAGGATAGACTCTTTGGATTTTTCAATTATCAAGGCCTGGTATTAATGGGTTTGTATCTGCTTGGCTTCTTTGCCGCTATCCTTTCAGCATTTGTAATGAAGTTTTTCATCAAGACGAGGGAAAAAAGCTACCTAATTATGGAAATGCCCACTTACCGAAAACCTAAATGGGCAAATGTTGGCTATACTATTATAGAGAAGACAAAAGCATTTGTATTTGAAGCGGGTAAAGTTATTCTAGCTATTTCTGTTATACTTTGGGTACTGGCAAGTTATGGACCGGGTGATCAAATGAACGAAGCAGAAAAAGTTGTGGCAGCCCAAACTGGAAATCAACATCTAAGTAGGCAAGAATTTGAAGCATCAGTCGCTTCTTATAAGTTAGAGCATTCTTATGCCGGCATTATTGGCAAAGCGCTCGAGCCTGCAATAAAACCACTTGGGTACGATTGGAAAATTGGAATTGCCTTGGTGACATCCTTCGCAGCACGCGAAGTGTTTGTAAGCACCATTGCCACTATCTATAGTATAGGCGGCACAGACGATCAACAAACAATTAAAGGACGCCTGAAGTCCGAGATAAACCCTGAGACGGGTGGTCCTCGTTATACCCCAGCGGTAGGAATGTCTTTACTTGTATTCTACACACTAGCCATGCAATGCATAAGTACATTAGCAATCGTAAAAAGAGAGACGAAAGGATGGAAGTGGCCCTTGATTCAACTTGTCTACATGACTGCACTTGCCTACGTTTCTGCCTTTATTATTTTTCAAATCTTATCATAATCTTACACGATTCTGCCATGAACATCAATTCAACGCAAAACTCGCTATATTTAGCCGCATATAGCTTCTAAATGGATTCTACCAAAAATTCGCAACTGGGTTTACTACACCTTGCCCATATTTTAATCGGTGTGGATGGTGTTATCGATCAAAAGGAATATGAATCATTGGCAAAGATTAAAACCAAGGACTCAATTCCGGATGACATCTTTTCTTTGTTTGAAGAAAAGATCACAGGAAAAAAAGGAAAAGAGATTTATATTGAAGGGATTGAACTAATAAATTCTTGCACGGACGAGCAAAAGCTCAATGCATTTGTTCATTTGTATAAAATGGCAGAAGCTGATGGTCGGGTTCACATTAAGGAAGTAAGATTACTGCTTTATACAATAAAAAGTTCTGGCATCGAGTTCAACGATGTGATTGCACGCGCCAAATCTATATCCGATTATTAATCACAAAGAAGTATTTTTGTGATTCGGATATATTTCAATGACAAAAACATTTTACCAAAATTATAAAGTAGGAATTTTAGGTGGTGGCCAGTTAGGCCGCATGCTTATTCAAGCAGGCATTGATTTAAATATCAACTTCCATGTGCTTGATCCCGATGTTCAGGCTCCCTGCTCGCAACTTGCAACATTCACATGTGGGAAGCTAACAGATTATCAAACCGTTTTAAATTTTGGTCAATCGTGCGACTTGATTACCATTGAAATTGAAAACGTAAACACGCAAGCGCTTGCTGATCTGGTTAAAGCAGGGAAAAAAGTTTTCCCTCAACCGCGCGTCATCGAACTTATTCAAGACAAAAGAAAACAAAAAGAATTTTTTGTCGCCAATCAAATTCCAACTGCTGAATTCGTGTTGGTTGAAAACAAAACGGACGTAGCGAACTTTGAAAGCTTTCTACCGGCTGTAAACAAATTAGGCAAAGAGGGATATGATGGCCGTGGGGTGCAGATACTTCGATCGCACAACGATCTTTCAAAAGCTTTTGATGCCCCGGGCTTACTCGAAAAATTAATCGACTTTGAAAAAGAGATTGCTGTAATTGTTAGCCGCAATGAGCGGGGAGAAGTTTCTTCCTACCCGGCTGTGGAGATGGTCTTTCATCCTGAAGCTAATTTGGTCGAATATCTTTTTTCACCTGCCCAACTTGATTCTTCGGTAGCAACAAAAGCAGATACTATTGCTCGCCAAATAATTGAAAAGCTTGAGATGGTCGGATTACTTGCAGTAGAAATGTTCGTTACGCAAGATGGAGACGTTTTAGTAAATGAAGTTGCTCCAAGGCCGCACAATAGTGGTCATCAAACTATTGAAGGCAATGTTACCTCACAATACGAACAACATTTGCGTGCAATTTTAGATTTACCGCCAGGCGAAACCTCCATTCAAAGCCCCAGCGCAATGATTAATTTATTGGGCGAAGTTGGTTTTACGGGCATGGCCAAATATGAGGGCCTTGAAGAGGTCTTGAAAATTACCGGTGCACACATTCATCTATACGGAAAAAAATTAACGAAGCCATTTCGCAAAATGGGTCATGTTACTGTTGTTGATTCCGATCTCGATAATTTGAAAAAGAAAGCCAACTTTGTAAAACACACACTTAAAGTAAAATCATGAGCAAACCGTTAATTGGTATTATCATGGGAAGCCAATCCGATTTAAAAATTATGCGAGAATCCGCAGAAATTTTAGAGGAGCTGGGCATTCCGTTTGAAATAACTGTTGTTTCAGCACACCGCACTCCGCAGCGCATGGCCGATTATGCATCCTCTGCTCGTTCACGCGGGCTGCGGGTAATTATCGCTGGTGCGGGTGGTGCAGCACATCTTCCAGGCATGGTTGCTTCCTTTACATCGTTGCCTGTTATTGGCGTTCCCATAAAATCCTCAAATTCTATTGATGGGTGGGATTCCATACTTTCAATTCTGCAAATGCCATCAGGTGTACCAGTGGCCACAGTAGCATTAAATGGCGCAAAGAATGCGGGTATTCTTGGTGCTCAAATTTTAGGCTCTGAAAATAAGGTTGTCGCAAAAAAGCTGGATGCGTTTAAAAAGGGATTGCAAAAAAAAGTAGAGGAATCCTTTCGATCCATTGAAAAGAAGGGTTGGAAGAATACCGATTAAGGTGGCTAGTTGAAAAAAAGTTGTAAATTTCTTCTATTTACTGACTCGCAAAATCAATGAATCCGAGAGAAACAGGATGGCTAAAAGAATACCTTGACCTCCGCAAGGGGTTATTGAATGACCTTACGGAGGAGAATAAACAGGCCGCTCACCCAGAACATTCTTTATATCGCATTATTCAGCCTTCAGGCCTTATGTATGGCCAACCGGTAGGCGTTGATGATCTTCCCAATTCAGATTTATGGCACGAAAAGGATAGGATGAAAATCCTACTCGCGGAGAGTCTCATTAGCAGTTCCCTTCTTTTTCATAATAAACCGATAAGAAACCCAGAGGAACTCTCGAAGGTGATTATTAAAACCGTTGAGAACATTGGAAATTTTTATAATACTATTTTTCCTGAGTTAGCAACACCTTCAAAAACATTATTCGGCAGAAGAAAAACTCCTCTTGAATTAGCCGAGAAAATTCTAGACAAACGCATTGATCGCACCGCTGAGTTTGATACTAATTTCTGGGTTCAATTTTTTCATAATAGCTTACTCTTTTTAGACATCTTTATTTTTGGCCAATGGATTCATACCAATGCAGATCGAATCGTTTCTGATTTTTTTAAATATGAAAGAGAAGAGCTTCGATTTTCAGTTGTTAAAGTAATTGCATGCGCTGCTCATTCAAATTCAAAAATTGAACCCGAAGAACGTAGGCTATTAGAATTCTTTTTACAAAGCACAGATTTACCTCTGGATAAAAAACGAGAGGCCAAAAAAATATTTGATGAGGGCATCAGTTTGGAAGAGATTAATCTACCAACAAATAATTCATGGATTCTGAAAAAGTACTTTTTAGAAATTGCCATTCTTACCATATGGGCTGACAAACTAGTTGAAGATTCGGAATTAGGATTTCTTAAGCAGTTATGCACGTACCTTGGATTCTCAGAAGATGATCTTGAAATAAGTTTACTCGCTATTGAAGGATTTGTGCTTGAGTACTGGGATAAATTGAATTATCTGCAAAATAAACAGGACTTCAAACAGGTAAGTGACCAATATGTTGGACGCATGAGCAAGGTCACTGTTGCTCATAAAAATAAATTATTGAAAAGTGTTCAGGAAAGTAAGGAGCTAATGGAGTTGTTAGCTAGGGCGCGCATTATGGAATTGCCAGAAGAAGATAGAGAACGGATGCAGCATTTGCTAATTATGGTTATAAAGACCATACCTACGTTTTCAATTATTTCGCTGCCACAGCGATTTCTTACGTTGCCTATCTTAATGAAAATTTTACCTGCTAACTTCTTTGCTGAAGTTGCTTAACCAAAACATTGCTTTATTCCTCTGACTTGTCTTCTTCTTTCCTCGGTATAAGAACCGAGAAGACAATTGAAAGGGTAAGAGTTAAGAGAATTATTATAAACGAGATTGTTGGAGGCATGTCAGTCAACACCTCTGGAATAAAGTCAACCCCACGCCCAATTTCCAAAAGCATCTTAGCCCCAATAAAGAAAAGAATAATGGATAATCCCTTTTGCAACAAGTAAAATTTATCGATAATTCCCGAAAGCAGGAAGAACATTGCTCGCAATCCCATCACAGCAAAAATATTGGAGGTATAAATAATAAATTCGTTTGTAGTAATTGCAAATGCGGCTGGTATCGAATCCACAGCAAAAATTAAATCAGTTGTCTCAATCAAAACAATAACCAGGAACAACGGAGTAAACATCAACTTGCCATCAATTCGCACCACAAACTTACCCCCCATTTCGTCTTGGGTAATTGGCAAGTACTTTCTACAAAATTTAAGGATAGGGTTTTTCTCGGGATCAATCTTCTCATCGCTATCCTCAAAATAAATTTTTATTCCTGAATAGATTAAAAACACTCCAAAGATGTAAAGTATCCAGTGAAACTTATGGATTAAGATAGCTCCAACAAAAATGAAAAACCCTCTAAACACTACAGCCCCCAGAATTCCCCAGAACAGTATCTTATGAAAGTACTCTTCCTTCACTTTAAAGAATTTCAAAATGAGTAGTATAACAAAGATGTTATCTACAGAAAGTGCGTATTCTGTGAGATATGCCGAGAAGTATTCTAATGCACCATCCGCTCCACCGTTTTCCTTGTCAAAAGCATAGATTAGATACCCAAAAACAGTGCTTACAAATACCCAAAAAATAGACTGGTATAAGGCCGATTTTGTAGAAATCTTATGGGCTCTCTTGTTAAAGATGCCAAGATCGAGCAAAAGAAAGACGAAGATTACTGTGCCAAAAACACTAAAAAGAAAGGTCTCATCACTGAGCTCAAAACCAAACAATGTGAATGCCAACATGTGCGTTTCCTAAGGGTTTTTGGGATTATATAAGCTCGACTAATGGACATTTTCAGACCATAAATAAACTCTCATAAACGGCAAATCTACAAATTAATTTTATTTCAGTATCAATGTTTGAGATTAATGCAAAGTCTCAAAAAAAAGAAACCTGTAGGTAGGACATTATTCGCTTTTAAAGCTCATTATGGCCCTCAAATTGTAGCTTAAGCAAATTATTATACAGCCCATCATGCAACTTTATCAGATCATCGTGCGATCCAGATTCAGCTATTTGTCCATCCTTGATTACCAAAATGCGATCTACCTTTCGGATGGTGCTAAGGCGGTGGGCAATTACCAAAGTGGTTCTATTTTCCATCAATTTTTCGAGGGCTTCCTGAACCAGATTTTCGGAAATGGCATCCAAAGAACTAGTAGCTTCATCCAAAATCAAAATAACGGGGTTTTTCAAAATAGCTCGTGCGATAGCAATTCTCTGCCGTTGTCCTCCTGAAAGTTTTATCCCTCGGTCGCCAACCAAAGTTTCTATTTTTTCAGGAAAACTCTCAATGAATTCTAATGCGTTAGCCTTTTTCGCAGCATCAATTATTTCTTCAATTGATGCTCCTGGTCTTCCATAGGAAATATTCTCACGAATTGTGCCCCCAAATAAAATGACTTCCTGCGGCACAATTCCGATATTGCTCCGGTAATCCGAAAGATTGTATGATTGATTGTTACTTTGATCAACCAAAATATCACCCGAACTAACCGGATAGAAGCGCATCAGTAAATTTATAATGGTCGACTTACCCGAACCACTCGGGCCAACTAAAGCAATTTTTTCTCCAGGCTTAATTTTGAAGCTAATGTCCTTTAGTACTTCAAAATCGTTGCGTGTGGGATACGAAAACGAAACGTTCTTAAACTCAATATCGCCTTTCAGTTTAATTGAACCCAAAGATTCTGTTTGTTCATCTGATTGATTCAGGATTTCTAAAATTCGTTCGGACGCTCCAATAGAGCGTTGTATCTGACTATAAATGTCGCCAAGCCCTGCAATCGATCCGCCAATAAAAGCTGTATAAATTACAAATGAAAAGAGTTCGCCAACCTCTGCTTCTTTCGATTGAACCAAATACGCGCCATACCAACTTACTGCCACTATTCCGCCAAACAAGGCAACAATGGTAAATGATATAAATGCACCACGATAGCGTGAAGCATGAATAGCGGTTTTTACAACCTCATTTAGCGATTTTTTGTAACGAAGGACTTCAAATAATTCGTTTGTGAACGACTTAACAACAGCAATTGATTGTAAAGTTTCTTCAACAATCACATTTGAACTGGCTAATTGATCCTGCGTTTTTTTGGAAAGTTTTCGGATAAATTTTCCAAAGAACAACGCTGCTAACACCAGGAGTGGAAAGGTAAGCAACATGAAAATTGTAAGCTTTGGGTAAAGAAAAAAGATAACCGGAATACCGATAGCTAAAATCAAAACCTGGCGTAACAACTCGGCCAGCGTAAATGTAAATGTGTCGTAAAGTGTTCCAACATCTGATGTAATCCTGCTTAACAGTTCGCCTATCCTTCTGCTATCATAGAATGAAAGTGGCAACCACACAATTTTTGCATATATGTGTTCGCGAAGATCAGCCACGGTGCGCTCGCTGACAAACGTAAACGTGTAAACCCTAATGAACGAGAAAATTCCTTGGATAACTAAGATAACAATAAGGGCTAATGCTATCTGATTTATACTAGTGAGTATAAAATCAGTTTTGCCTTGTGCAACATCCAAAAGCTTACCTGCAAAATATGGGAACGCCAACAGTGTACCACTTGATAACCCTAACGCAACAAGTCCTAAAATAAACATGCCCCGATGCGGCAACACAAATCGAAAAATGCCAATAAGCTTTCGCATTCCAGACTTGTTTAATGGTCGTTTTTCGCCTTCTTCTAAAACGGTGCGCTTAGCCATTCTTTAAAATCTGGTTGAGGTCAACATAAATTAGTGAAAAGAAAATGATCCTTCGATGGTAAATAGTACTGTGTCACTCAAAATCATTTTTTGCCCTCCGGTTAATTTATACTTGCTAAGCAACAAGGCACCGTGGGCATCATCAAATTCCAGTTGAAAACTTCTATCGGTGGCATACAGCGAGTTGGTATCTTGGATACCCGATTCAATTTTTTTTATTCTGCTAAAGTTGTTTTGATAATAGATTTTTACGTAAGGGATTGCGGTCTTTTTTTTGGCTCTATACGTTCTGATAATCAAATTGCTTTGACTGTCTTTTTCACCGTCTGAAATTTCATAAGCATCCCTATAGAGTGGTTTGTTTATTACATCGAGTTGACGGAATACATCCAACTCTTGTGCCAGCAAGGTGCTATCCATGGCAAGTACAGACCGATCTGATTTTCCATCTAGTAAAACCGATTTAGTCAAGGTCGATTTTGCTTTTGTTAAAGCAACTATCTGGGCATTAATTAGACTATCAAAATCAAGATATGGACTATCTACCTGCTGATTTTTTTTAACACAACCCGCTACTAACAGTGCTGAGACAATTAAATAAAAAACTTTCATTACCATTAATCAATCAGCACAGTACCAGTCATTTCTTTTGGAATAGGAATCCCCATAAGGGTTAATATAGTTGGCGCAAGATCACCGAGTTTGCCATCTTTCAACTTTCCAGCATACGAATCATCAACTAAAATGCAAGGCACTAAACTTGTTGTGTGTGCCGTATTAGGTGAGCCATCTTCATTAATCATCATATCTGCGTTTCCATGATCGGCAATGATAATAACAGAATATCCATTTTTTCTGGCTACCTCTGTTACTGCTTCATTACATTGATCAACCGTTTCAACAGCTTTTACAGCTGCTTCAAAAACACCCGTGTGTCCAACCATATCTGGGTTTGCAAAATTCAAGCAAATAAAGTCCGCTGATTTTTTTTCAAGCTCTGGAATAATTTTATCCCGAATATCACGCGCACTCATTTCTGGTTGAAGATCGTAGGTAGCCACTTTCGGTGATGAACACATTAAGCGGGATTCACCTTCAAATTCATTTTCGCGGCCTCCGGAAAAGAAGAACGTAACGTGCGGATACTTTTCTGTCTCCGCAATTCTAATTTGTTTTTTGTTGGCTTTGGAAACAATCTCGCCCAATGTATTCTCAAGATTATCTTTATCAAAGATTACCTTCACGCCTTTAAAAGAATCATCATAATTGGTAAGCGTAACATAATGCAGGTTGAGTTTGTGCATGTTCTGCTCATAAAAATCTTGCTGAGTTAGCGCCATGGTAATCTCCCTCCCGCGATCTGTACGAAAATTAAACAAAATAACAACATCGCCTTCTTGAATTGTAGTGACAGGATTATTTGCGGAGTCAACTGCTACAATGGGTTTAATAAATTCATCGGTAACTCCAGCATCATAAGATTGCTGCACAGATTTTAAAATATCTGTAGACTTCTCACCAGTGCCGTGCACCATCAAATCGTAAGCAAGTTTAACTCGCTCCCATCTTTTGTCCCGATCCATTGCATAGTAGCGTCCGATCACGCTTGCTATTTGGCCGGTTGTTTTTGCGAGATGATTTTTCAAATTCGTCAAATAACCAACTCCACCTTTGGGATCAGTATCGCGGCCATCCATAAACGCGTGAACAAAAACTTTCTTAAGCGAATAATTATTCGCAATTGTGCAAAGACCTTTCAAATGATTGATATGTGAATGCACACCACCGTCTGATAGCAGGCCAATAAAGTGAACTGACTTGTTATTTGATTTAGCATACTCCAACGCATCGACCAATACCTTATTAGTATCCAATTCTTTTTCTTCAACCGCTTTATTTACACGCCCCAAATCCTGATACACCACACGGCCAGCGCCAATATTCATGTGCCCAACTTCCGAGTTTCCCATTTGTGCAGCAGGTAAACCAACTGCTAAGCCAGACGCCTCCAGTTTACTGTGCGGGTACCTCTTATACAGAGAATTTATGTAAGGAGTTTTAGCGCTATCAATAGCCGAAACATCCTTGTTTTTAGCAATGCCCCAACCATCTAAAATCATCAACAGCACTTTCTTATTCATAATAAAATCGTTTGAATTTTAAGAGATCAAATATATGAGTGAATTATGGCAAATTCCGTTCTTTTTAGGATAGTTATGAGCGGTTCTAACGAATAACAATTGTTAGTCTACTCAATAGTGAATTACTAATTTTTGGTTGCCGTATTAATGGCATAATTTTGGCCTAACGCATAGCGCTATGAAAAGTAAAAAATGGGTCTTTACGTTCGTTTTCGCCATTGTCTCCAGCTTTTTATTGGCTCAGGCCGATATTTTTGCGCCTATGAAGGATGCGTTGAAGGCAGGAAGCGCCAAAGAACTTGTCAAGCATCTTAATCAATCTGTTGATATTAACCTTGAAGGGGAAGTTAGCACCTACGGAAAAGCGCAGGCCGAATTTGTGTTGCGAGATTTTTTTAAGAAGTATCCGGTTTCAGATTTTACCATTGAGCATACAGGCGCCTCAAAGAGCGGATTGCAATACGCCATTGGTAATTACAAAAGCAATAAGGACCAATTCAATGTTCTCATTCGCGTTAAGCAAGCTGGCAGTGCCTACCTCATTCACGAAATCAGTTTTGTGAAAGAGTAATGCAGCCCGCCTATCTCACTGATCAAGCCCTAAATGAGTTTATACGACAGGCCTTAGCCGAAGATCTTGGCGAAGGAGATCATTCTACTTTAGGTGCTGTTCCTGCTGCTAAAATAAGTAAAGCAAAACTGCTTATTAAAGATGATGGCATTTTGGCTGGCCTTACAGTTGCCCAGAAAATCTTCCACACTGTAGACCCTGATCTGACTTTAACCCTCTTTAAAAAAGAAGGTGATCCTATTAAAAAAGGCGAAATAGCTTTTGAGGTTGAGGGTAAGGCACAATCAATTTTAATGGCTGAGCGCCTAGTGCTTAATTGCATGCAGCGCATGAGTGGTATTGCTACCTATACGCGGCAGCTATGCAAACTAATCGAGGGCACTAAAGCACGATTGAAAGACACCCGCAAGACCACTCCAAATTTCCGGCTTTTGGAAAAGTGGGCGGTGGCAATCGGTGGTGGGAAAAATCACCGGTATGCGCTTTACGACATGGTTATGCTTAAGGATAACCACATCGATATGGCTGGTGGAATTCAACTTGCCATTGAGCAGGTTAAAAACTATTTGAAGGAAAAGAACAAAGACTTAAAGATTGAGATTGAAACCCGAACGCTGGCTGAAGTAGAAGAAGTTTTACGAGTTGGCGGGGTTGATGTTATCATGCTTGATAATATGTCATTACCCGATATAAAAAAGGCTGTTGCCATGATTGATCGTAAGTATGAAACCGAAGCAAGTGGTGGCATTACAGAAGCTACCTTGTTGGAAGTTGCAAAATGCGGTGTTGATTACATCTCAGTGGGCGCACTAACCCATTCTGTAAAGAGTTTAGATTTGAGCTTGAAAGTGACTGCATAACCACAGTTAAAGACTGAAATTGATAACCTCAGAATTTGCGCAGCGTATAAGTTCAAATTCGTATCTCGTAAATCTAAAATCATAATTTATTTTCCCTCGGCCATCTTCTCAGCAGTCTCAGCTATCTTCAATTGATTTATAAACTCACCAACTTCGCCATTCATTACCGAAGGAAGATTATGTTGCGTATAACCAATACGGTGATCAGTAACCCGACTTTGTGGATAGTTATAGGTTCTGATTTTTTCAGACCTGTCGCCACTGCGTACCTGCGATTTACGAGAAGCACCTACAATAGCTTCTTGCTTTGCCACCTCCATCTCATAGAGTTTCGTTTTAAGAATATGCAATGCGCGTTCTCTATTTCCATGTTGGCTACGCTCAACCTGACAAGTAACAACGATACCAGTCGGCTTGTGCGTCATTTGAACTTTGGTTTCAACCTTGTTTACATTCTGTCCTCCCGCACCGCTTGAACGAGCAGTTTGCACTTCTATGTCGGCAGGATTTATTTCAACATCAACATCTTCAGCCTCAGGTAAAACAACCACCGAAGCTGCCGAGGTATGAACTCGCCCTTGCGTTTCCGTATCCGGAACACGTTGCACTCTATGCACCCCCGACTCATATTTTAAAAGGCCGTAAGCTCCATCACCTTCCACTTCGGTAACCACCTCTTTGTACCCGCCAGCTGTGCCTTCCGTTACATCCACAACCAGAAATTTCAGTCCTTTTCCTTCACAAAAACGCTGGTACATGCGCCATAAATCTCCTGCAAAAATTGCGGCTTCATCGCCACCTGTTCCCGCCCTAATCTCAAGAATGGCATTCCTATAATCGTTTGGATCTTTGGGCATCAACAACTCCTTGATGGCTGCTTCAAGCACATCACCTTGAGGCTCCAGCTCTTCCAACTCCATTTTTGCCAACTCCCGCATCTCAGGATCCTTCTCCTTTTGCAACAATTCTTTGGCTTGACGCAAGCCATCCAAAACCTTTAGATATTGATTGTATTTTATCACCACCTTTTCGAGGTCACTATACTCTTTACCAAGCTGGCTGAATTTCTTTCTATCTTTTACTGTTTCGGGCTGGGCAAGCAAAAGGCCTACCTCCTCAAAACGATCCTTTATTTCCTGTAATTTTTCTAACATATCTATAAGAAGGCTGCAAAGTTAGTAAAATCATCTGCTTGCAGACAGCAAACTATAGAAGTCGAGTCGGGTAAGTCACTTACTCTTTTTAACTTAGCAACTGATTTTTTACATGACCTTATGAAATACTACTTACTCTTTTCAGCCTTAGTCTGGATTTCCTGCACCGGCTCACTCTCCGACAATCAACGAAAAAAAATTAAGGAAGAAATGACGAACAGTGAAATTAAAAAAGTGACTGAATCGGATATAACAGAAGCAGCATTCGCCTACGGTAGAAAGATTGCATCAATACTTGAAAAGAAAGATAAAATTCTTACCAATCAGATTCTTATCGACTCCATTGGAAATGCTTATAATGTAGAAGTTATAGCCATTCAATCGAGTAATGCGAATCTTCGAGGTGTTGAAAGACTACTTTTGGATGCTTACCAAACCAATACACAAGGCAGTGATAACATTCAAAAAATGGGCATTGATTCTTTGCTTTACACAAAACCAATAACCCGCGAACATCCTGATGGCTCTACAGAGTTTATAAAAGCACTGGGAATTCGCATGACCAAAAAACAAATTATTCTTACTATTAAATAGTGAGTGGTGATTCCTTGGAAAATCTGGGTTGACACTGGCGGGACATTTACCGACTGTATTGCTTTTGCTCCTGATCAATCAATTAAGCGATCGAAGGTGTTGAGCAATGGAGTACTGAAAGGAAAAGTAGTTCGACAACAAAATACCAATACTCTTGTGGTGCAGATTAACTGGTCTGTTAACCAAGATATTTTTAAACAATTCTCTATTCGCTTTTTTGATGAGAATAAAACAAATGCTGTTATAGAAAAAGTAAATCTCGTGGATTCTCTTGTTCATCTTACTGTGCCTTGTAAAATTAAACCGGGAACAACTTTCGAGATTTCATCGAACGAACAAGTTCCTGTATTTGCTGCCCGATTACTAACCCAAACTGGATTTGATCAATCCTTTCCTCCAATCGAAATGAAATTAGGATCTACGCGTGGCACCAACGCACTGTTGGAGCGCAAAGGTGAACGAACAGCATTTGTTGTTACTAAAGGATTTAAAGATTTATTGATTATAGGAACACAGCAGCGCAACGATTTATTTGCACTCAATATCATTAAACAAATTCCGCTCTACCACACTGTTATTGAAATTGATGAGCGAATCGAATCAGATGGAGCAATTCTAACCCCAATAAGTTCTGAATCTATAACTCAGCTTATTAAACAACTAAAAAAATCGAACTGCAATTCAGTAGCTATCGCATTATTAAATAGCTATAAAAATCCAACGCATGAAATTTTACTCGAATCAGAATTGATTAGCGGTGGGTTTCAGTTCGTCACAGCTTCAAATAAAATCTCGAAACAAATAAAAATTTTGCCACGCGCTGAAACAGCTGTTGCTAATGCTTACCTCGATCCCATTATCTATGGCTACGTTTCAACTATTCAAAAGGGATTATCGAGTGCCCATTTGAAAGTTATGACCAGCGCAGGCGGTTTAGTGAATGCGCAAAATTTCTATCCAAAAGACAGCTTACTAAGCGGCCCTGCTGGTGGTGTAGTTGGGGCAGCAACTGCTGCTAAGCTTTCCGGTATAAACCAGCTCATCACGTTTGACATGGGCGGAACAAGTACTGATGTTTCGCTTTATGACAAGCAATATTCTTACCGTTACGAATCCAAAGTTGGGGATATTAAAATTCTATCCCCGTCATTAGCTATTGAAACTATTGCCTCGGGTGGCGGATCCATTTGTGACTTTGATGGATATAAACTTACGGTTGGCCCTCATAGTGCCGGTGCCTCGCCCGGGCCAGCTTGCTATGGAAGTGGTGGCACACTTACAATTACCGATGTTAATCTTTTATTAGGGCGGATTGATCCCGATCTTTTTTCAATTCCTCTCAGTCGAAAAAAATCAGAAGAAGCATTTGATCAATTAATTAGTAAGATCAGAAAAGTCAATGGGAAAAAAATAATTAAAGAGGCATTACTTGAGTCGCTACTTTTAATTGCCAACGAAGCTATGGCGGAAGCCATTAAAAAAGTTTCTATTCAACAAGGTAACGATCCAATTGACTATGCATTGTTATCGTTTGGAGGAGCCGGTGGCCAGCATGCGTGTGCATTGGCTGAATTATTGGGCATGAAAAAAATACTGATCCCTTACGATGCCGGGTTACTTAGCGCATACGGAATTGGACACGCGCAGATTGAACACGTTGAAGAGAAGTTATTACTTCAAAAACTTATCATAGCAGAGAAGAATTTTAAAAATCATTTTAGAGAACTATTTGCAAAGGGAACAACTAAACTTGTTAATGATGGATATGTTTCAGATAAAATAAAGATTTCCAAATCACTGGTTTTTCTGAGATTTAAGGGTCAAGAGAGCACAATAGAAACTAATTTTAAATCTGGAGAATCGGTTCAAAAAGAATTTAAAAAGAAATACAAACAGATTTATGGTCATTGGCTTGCCGATCGGGAAATTGAAGTTGAGTCAATACGATTAATACTTTGCGTTGATTCCTATACAAAAAAAATAAAGAAGAGTAAAGTCGTTCACTACTATCCAACCCCTGAAAAGAATACCAAAATCTTTATTAATGGGTTTTGGGAAAAAGCTAACGTTTATCGTTGGGAATTATTAACTGCCGGTGCATACATTGAAGGCCCTTCCGTGATTGTTAGTGAAAACTCAACCACTTTAGTGGCTCCAAATTGGAAATTTACACTGAACTCGTTCAATCATGGAATTGTAGAGTCTTACCATAAAAACAAAATCTCAAAATCAACCAACTTTGCAGAAGCTGCACTTGAATTATTCAGTAATCGCTTTACCGCTGTTGCACAAGAGATGGGTGCCCTGCTTCAGCGCACTTCTTTTTCTGTTAATGTAAAGGAGCGATTAGATTTTTCTTGTGCCATGATGGACGCACGAGGATATCTGGTAGTTAATGCTCCCCACATTCCGGTCCATTTGGGCAGCATGGGTATTTGTGTTCGCGAAGTTGTAAAGGCATTGTCCATTCAAGTAGGTGATGTTGTTATTACTAATCATCCCGCATTTGGTGGTTCGCACTTACCCGATGTTACTTTGATTAAAGGAGTATTTGTAAAAAAGAAACTGGTTGGCTACGTAGCTGCTCGCGCACATCATGCAGAAATAGGCGGTATGAAGCCCGGCTCCATGCCAGCAAATGCTACCTCACTTTATGAAGAAGGGGTTATTATTCCGCCAACTTATTTAGTAAAAAGAGGTAAAGCGCAGTGGGCTAAAATTAAAGAGATACTATTAACAGGAAGTTATCCATCGCGATTACCGGAAGAAAATCTGGCCGACCTGAATGGAGCATTGGCTGCAGTTAATTTGGGTGAGAATAAGCTACAATCTCTTTGCAAGGAATACGGGTTAATTGAAGTTTCCAATTACATGAAAGCCTTGCAGAATTATGCCTCCAAACTTCTTCGGACAAAACTAAAATCTTTAAATCAAAATTCATTTGCTGCAACAGAGCGGTTAGACGATGGATCAATTCTTAAAGTAAAAATATCAGTACTAAAACGAGAAAATTTAGAAATTGATTTTTCTGGTTCATCCAAAACACATGTCGGTAATCTGAATGCAACTCCTGCTATTGTGCAAAGCGTAATCCTGTATGTACTCAGGCTTTGGGTAAACAAACCCATTGCAATGAATGAGGGTCTTATGCAACATGTGCAAATTGTTTTGCCAACCGGATTGCTAAACCCGGACTTTAGCGGCACAAACATGCCGGCTGTCGTGGGCGGAAATACCGAAGTGAGTCAGCGACTAACAGACACATTACTAAAAGCTTTGAAACTTAGCGCCTGTAGCCAAGGGACGATGAATAATTTTCTTTTTGGAAACAAACGTTTTGGTTTTTACGAAACTATTTGTGGCGGCACAGGTGCAGGCAATGGTTTTAATGGCGCTGATGCTGTTCACTCACACATGACAAACACACGCATTACCGATCCTGAAATATTAGAGTTACGCTATCCAGTTAGACTAAATCGTTTTGAGATTTGCAAGAACTCTGGCGGAAAAGGAAAGTGGAAAGGTGGTGATGGTGTAATTCGTGAAATCACATTAAAGGAAGATGTTGAGGTGAACATTCTTTCACAACATCGAAAAGAAAAACCTTATGGGTTGGCAGGCGGGCAACCCGGAAAACGAGGCGAACAGAAATTAATAACTAACGACAATAAGGAACTAAAGCTAACGGGTATGGATAGTGTGCAAATGAAATCCGGTGACACCATCATTATTCAAACCCCTGGCGGTGGTGGTTATGGCAAATAAAAAAACCTGCTCCGAAAAATCAGAACAGGTTTTTTAGAAATTTTTCTAAAAATATTACTTGTCCGCCACTTCAAGTTTAGGCGTTATTCCTAATTTCTTTAAAACCAATTTAGAGATATCATATTTCTCATCAGAGTACAGCAAAACATCTTCGCCACTACCCATTAATTGTGGGTTGAGAATAAATGCATAGCCATTCTCTTTTGCCGTATCTTCAATGGCCTTGCCGACTTTCTTTATAACAGGATCCATCAACGCGCCTTGTTTGTTTTGTAATGAAGTTTGCGCATCTGTCTGGAATTTCTGAATGCTCTCCTGCATGCCTTGCAATTCTCTTTCTTTATCAGCGCGAATGGCATCTGGAGTTGTTGCCGGCATGCCTTGATACGCCTTGTACTTAGTCTCCAATTCCTGGCTCTTCGCTTTTAATTGATTTTCTAATTGCGTACCGTGAGTTTTCAACTCATTCTCAATTTGTTTGAATTCAGGCAACTGACTGAAAATATATTGCCAGTCGGCATAGCCAATTTTTTGGGTTTCCTGGGCTTGGGCAGATACTGCTACCACACAAAACAGAAGTAAAAAAAGTGTTCTCATTTTTAGTTTATTTATTTGACTTTATCGTTTGGGTCTCCTAATCCTAATTCTTCTAATATAAAATCGGTGTAATCATGGCGTGGATCCGTGTAAATCATAACCAGCTCAGCAGACTTATCGAATAAAATTGCTAATCTGTTTGCTTTACACACCTTCTCAACCGCATCAAACACCTTATCCTGCAAAGGTTTAATCAATTCTTGTTTTTTCAAAAAAAGTAGCCCTCCAAAACCAAAAACCTTTTTCTGATAATCCCTTTCCTCTGCTTCTTTTTTTTTTATAGCATCTAGCCGTTCTTGCTTCATCTCTTCTGTCAACAACACCTGCTCCGCCTGAAATACCCGATAAAGTTCATCTACTTTTCGCTGCATATCCTCCACTTCTTTTTGCCATCCCGCTGTTAACTGCTCTATTTCTCCTTGTGCCTTGCTGTACTCGGGCATTTTACTCAGCACAAATTCTGAATCGAAATAACCGAACTTCTGACCATTTGCAAAAGTTAGGCCGAAAAAAATAAAAAGAGCCGTTAGTACAAAAAAGCGCATTTTATCTGATTTGTTGGCCTATTGTAAAGTGGAATTGTGAGCCGCTGATATTGGGTGCGCCTGGCAATTGATCGAACCCATAAGCCCAATTAAGACCTATAAGACCAAAGGCTGGCATAAATATTCTTGCTCCCACACCGGCTGATTTATAGAGACTAAACGGATTAAAATCCTGGTAATTGTCCCAGTTATTTCCTGCCTCAGTAAATAAGAAACCATAAATGGTAGCCGCCTGGCTGGTTGAAACCGGATACCGGAGTTCTAATCCAAATTTCTCATACACAATACCACCTTCAATACCATTTAACTGTTGTTGGCCTCGTTGTGCATATAAAGGCGGAGTTACGAGATTATTGCCATACCCGCGCAAGCCAATTATATCTTGACCTAATACAAAAGAGTTAAATCCTCCGGCTAAGCCATCGCCCCCTACAAGAAAGCGCTGGAATGGACCTTGTGGGAGACTCTGATTGAAACGTCCAATAAACCCAAAGTGTGCTTTTGTCTCTAAAACCAAACTGCGCCCGTCTGGCTTCTGACTTCCGATTATTTTAATGTAAAACTTCGCATCAATCATCCACTTGTGCATTTCTGTCCATTTATATCTCTGATTGATATCTATATAATAGGAAGGATCTCTCCAAAGCGAATAAGGCGGAGTAAAGTTAACTGCTAACGAAATTGTTGACCCCGTAGTTGGGTACATCGGGTTATCGATGCTGTTTCGGGATAATGTTGTGTTAAACATAATCTCATTTGTTTTACCCTTAAGTGGCAAGATTGTGGATCCTCCGAAAAAATTTTGATAGTTGTAAACCAGGTAAGACAATGAGTTAGTTAAAGAAAAATAGTTATCCGGCCACTCAAGTCTGCGCCCCAATCCAATAGTAATGCCACTTTGCTTTAGGGAAGATTGATCTGTAAACTCAAAGGAAGCGTTTGGTAAGCGCGAAATAGAATGATTTAAACTGACGGTAAGAGAATTAGGCTTCCTTCCTCCCAACCAAGGCTCTGTGAATGACAAACTATAGCTCTGGAAAGATCTTCCATTGGCCTGAGCGCGCAATGATAAACGTTGACCGTCACCTACTGGTAGTGGTTTCCACTTATCTAAATGCGGCACGTTACGGATTGAAAAATTATTGAAGGATAGCCCAACAGTACCGACAAACCCAAAAACGCCACCCCAGCCACCCGATAACTCAATCTGGTCATTAGATTGTTCTTCTACTTTCCATTCAATATCAACGGTGCCATCGGCAGGATTAGGGCGGATATCTTGCTCTATCTTTTGCGGATTAAAATAACCCATTTGAGATAATTGCTGTTGCGTACGAATTAAATCTGATCTTCTAAATTTCTGGCCTGGGATAGTGCTTAACTCTCTTCGAATTACATGATCATTGGTTCGCTCATTTCCGCTGATAATTACTTCATCAATGGTGGCGCGGTCGCCCTCAAAAATTCGCATCTCCACATCAATAGAGTCTCCCACTACAGCAACTTCCACCGGGGTGATTCTAAAAAACAGATACCCGTCATCCATATACAATCCACTAATGTCGGCTCCCTTGGGGTTAAAGGTTGTCTTTTTTGTAATCAGCTCTTGATTGTAAACATCGCCCTTATTGATATCAAGAATTTTACTGAGAATGTTTGCGCTGTGGATGTAATTTCCAACCCAGTTTATATTGCGGAAGTAGTACTTTTGACCCTCATAAAGTTTAACCTTTACATCAATATTGGACTTGTCAAAATTGACAATTGTGTCGGAAATAACTTCAGCATCGCGATAGCCCAATGTATTATAATAGTCAACAAGATTTTGTTTATCCGTTTCAAACTCTGACCTTATAAACTTCGATCCCGCAAAAACATTCAGCTTAACATTGCGATTTAAAAATCCTTTTATATCAGCCCAGCTTGTCGTTCTGCTGGAGTCGAGTGCTTGGCCAATCTTACTTGGATTAAATGTTAGCACCTCGCCTAAAATAGCGCGATGAATAGAGAAACGCGGATGCTCATGCGTCTTTTTCATTTTGCGTTTTAGTTTTGAATCAAGGACTTCATAATTGCCATCGATGTTTATTGCATTGATCTTGACTTTCGACTTTAGGTCAACATCAATTTTCAAACGTGTGCCTCCGCGATTGAGCGTGTCCGATTGAGGAACAACCTTTACGACTGTATTTAAGAATCCTTTTTTTACAAAATGCTTTTTTACTGAAAGTTCTGCATTCCTTATTGTAGCATCGTTTACAATTTTACCTTTGATTAATTTTAAATCATCTTTAAGAGATGACTGTCTCCCTTTACTTATTCCAACAAAATAAAAATCGTTCAATCGAGGTCTTTCTGTAAGGATAACTGATAGGTAAACGTTTGTTCCTTCAATTTTCTGAACAGAGATCGTTACATCTCCAACCAAGCCGTGTTTCCAAAGTTTTCTTATTGCATTTGAAATTCCATCGCCAGGGATTTTGATTTTGTCTCCAATCTTTAATCCCGTAAGGGATACCATAGCATTTTTATCTAACACATTAAGGCCTGTCATTTCAATGCCTGCAATGGTGTATTCTTGAGGAGAAGCATAATTTAGTGTCGGCTCCGTAGTAGTAGTTTGTGTGGTCTGATTGCGACTTCTAAATTGTGCAACAGATTCAGTGCTTACCCAAGCAATAAGGAAGATTATATAAAGTAAAATTCTATTCATTTAATATTAAGCGGTTGGGTTCAGCACTTTTCCAAATCTTCGTTCACGCTTTTGATATACACAAATGGCCTCATATAGATTCTCTTTTCTGAAGTCTGGCCAAAAGGTGGGTGTTATAAATATTTCGGTATAAGCTATTTGCCAAAGTAAGAAATTACTAACTCTCAGTTCACCACTCGTTCTGATTAATAATTCGGGGTCAGGAACTCCAGCGGTTTTAAGGTGTTCTGAAAAATAATGTTCATCAATTTCATCAGGTTGTATTAACCCTTGCTTTGCTTCTTGTGCTAATTTTTTTGCCGCCTCTACTATTTCCCAGCGCCCACTATAATTTAGCGCAAGCTGCAGAATAAGGCCACTATTGTTTTTGGTTGCGTCTATCGCTTCCGCAAGATTATTCTGACAGTCTTTTGGCAAATGACTTACATCTCCAATGGTATGAAGTTGCACCTGATTTTCATGCAGGGTGTTTATTTCTTTTTTAAGAGTATTTACCAATAACTGCATAAGTGCATCTACTTCGTCTTTTGGGCGACCCCAATTTTCTGTGCTAAAAGCATAAAGTGTTAGGTACTTTATGCCTAACTCTCCGCATCCCTCCGTAACATCCTTTACTGCCTGTATAGCATTTCGATGACCAAAAATTCGGGCTGCACCCTTACTTTTTGCCCACCTTCCATTGCCATCCATGATAACGGCTATATGCCTTGGCAAATTATTGAAGTCTATATTTTCCCTTAGAGAAGCCACAAGGGCGCAAAAATAGCCTTTTTTTCAAACTTATTCATACGATGTCCTCATTCGGCTAATGTACAGTCTAAGAATACGTAGGATGATTGAAGTTGCCAGAAAGTTTATTCTAATACCTTAAATCTTACCTGTAAGGACTGCTTGGGCAAGGGATGTCGTAAAATGTGTAGGTAAGTGTAATTCCGGTAAAGAAATAATTATCAGTGTCAAACATATTACCGTATTGATAACTTTTAAATGCTGGATCTTCTCCTGAAATATTATCAAGATAATCAAAAAAGGTTTTCCTGATTCCAATCTCGAAAGCGATGTAGTATTTAGGGTTGAGAACATACTTCATGCCCCCACCAAAAGGAATTGCCATTTGCACATTACTATACTCAGCATTCTTTTGTTGCACACCAGAAATACCAAACAATGCAGCGCCAGCAAATAAATAAGGTGTAAAGCGAAGTCTTCTTTTGTTATCGCGCCAGTTTAAAAAATGATATTCAAAGGTTGCTGCTCCTTCCAATAAAAAAAGATCAAACGAGGCATCGCGCTTGGCTGCAAAAGCATCAATGGGCTTACGCATATCAGTTGCTCCGATTTTTCCGCCCGTAATGGAGGTTCTTATGCTCACCACCTGGCTTATGTTTGATCGGTAAAATATAGTAGCTGCTGGCTTTGATGTTGCCAGGTTATACGTGCGAGCCAAATCTCCTGTGTAGTTGAATACCCCTAAGCCAAAGCCAACTTCAGATCGTTGTGTTAGCATTTGTTGAGCATTTGAATCTCTCAACCCAAATACAAGTAGCAGGCAAATTATCTTAAGAGTAAGAAGAGTACTCTTACACATTTTTGCTATCTAAATTTAGCTTTATGGAAAGTTGCTCCAAGAATGTAGCTAAGACGAATGGTTGTTACCATATAAATATCTCGATCGCTTTTATTACCTCTAACGTTATCGGGATGTTCGCGACCGTACCCTGGAATTGTGCTGTAGGTAACGCCATTTCTGGCTACATAGGATTCTTCGGCTGGGCGTTCGTTAGCAGGTAACTCGCCTCCTCTATAGGACATAGACCGTGCTAAGTCACTATTAAAAACACCAAGGTCAACATAGTTTTTGCTTACATCGTCCAGGTAATCGGTAAATGTATAGCGAAACCCAAGGTCAGCCCACAAGTCCATAACTTCATTTAATCTAAAGCGTGCCCCTATTCCAAAAGGAATAGCTACCTGAAGATTACTATAAGGCTTTATTCCAAAGTTTGCATCAGTTGGGCTTAATGTTGAATACTGCCCTTCCGTTCCCAACGGTCTTAAATCCACCCATTCTCCTGTTGGGCTTTGTGCTTGTGGATTATGCAAAAATCCGGCAACCCCAAGATAGGCATAGGGAGTCCATTTTACACGACTGATGTAAGTAGCATCGTTTTTAAACAAATCAAAGTAAGCAACCACCGAAAGTTCTTTTATTCTGTTTCTGAAAGATAGATTTCGATAATAACGATATTTACCATTGTCTTGGTCTGTAAGGTCTGCAGATTCTTTATCAGAACCTTTTAGGGTTCCATACATAAACTGTGCTTGCAAGGTGTAGCGTGGGCCAAAGCGCTGTATAAAAGAAAGCCCTAAGGCTGGCCGCGTAAATGAAATATCGGTGCTTAAACGCTTTGGTTGAGGTGCAAGATCTCCATAATAATTTAATGCGCTTACCGAAAACCCAATAGACTTATAGATTTTGTTTTTCCAAAATCCTGATTTCTTACCTCTATAAATGGCAATTCGTTTATTATTCTTTTTAATTGTTTTACGATTAAACTGAGCACTGGTTTCATTAGAAACACTAATCAGTAAAAACGTACAAAGGATGCCAAAAAATAACTTTCTCATGTGCGGAGATTT